>C._urophasianus_2_cecum__coassemble_100_pt1 | contig 24163 bp, 18 predicted proteins | sample C__urophasianus_2_cecum__metabat2_low_PE_009 | metagenome-assembled genome bin C | reverse complement strand
CTTGATGCTCCCCTGGGTTATCTGGTACCTGGGGTTTCCCATGATGCAGGAGAGGAGGGTGGACTTCCCGTGGCCGTTGGGACCTAAGAGCCCGAACACCTCTCCCTTCTCGATATCCAGGTCGACCCCTTTCAGGATCTCCTTCCCGTCCGCCTCGCAGCGCAGGTCCCTGATGCTGATGTAAGCCATGTGACTCTCCTTCAGTTGATTGAATTCTTAGATTGGATTCTTAGATGTATAGGCAATCAAACAAATATAGATTTGTATCTATATTTAATTCAATTCAGGCGGTAAGCAAGAGAAAACCCGGCTGATGCCGGGTTACTTATCTCGATGGTGGGCTCGGAGAGACTTGAACTCTCACGGGTTTGACCCCATTAGACCCTGAATCTAACGTGTATACCAATTTCACCACGAGCCCAGATTCAAAGCGGAATGAATCATACACTTCCACCCCTCCTTATTCAACAGAATTCGACGGATTCGGAGGGTTTTCGGTCGATTCATTCCGCTAGCTTATCGTCCTAGGCTATCCCGAACAGCTTCTTGAAGAAGCTGACGATGGAGTTCCACAGGTCGATGAAGAACTGGACGAAGGAGCTGTGGGCCTTGGGAGGGTTGGAGTCCAGTCCAATCCTGTCCTTGGGAACGACATCCAGGGTCAGCCCGGCGTACCTGGTGGCTCCGTCCCTGGTCTCGGCCCTGATGACCAGCTTGTAGGATCCGACCTCGTTGGTCCCGTCGATGGGGCTCCCGGAGATGATGTCGGCCTTGACGTAGTCCAGGTTCTCGATGCTGCTCTCGGCCACCAGCTGTTCCACGATCTGCATCGGGGTGAGGGAGGACCCCTCCATCACCGTCAGGGTGGTCCCGTAGACGTACCAGACGGGGCCCTCCCGGTCCTCGACCTTGACCTGGAAGGTCTTCTCGGCCCTATTGCCGGAGGAGTCGTAGGCTACTAAGGTGACGCTGTAGGTTCCCTGCCTCACGGCGTTGTTGCTGGCGTGGTACTCGTCGTTCTCCAGGGACACGGACACGTCGTCTCCGTCGATCTCGTCGGTGACGGTGAACATGTCGATGAGGCCTTCGGTCGTGATCGGGGTGTTCACCGCCGTGGTGAGGGAGGAGGGACCGATGATCTGGGGTGCCACGTCGTCGTAGATCCTGACCGATCCGGTCCACTCCGTGGTGTTGTACCCGTCGAAGGCGGTGACGGTAACAGGGAACGTTCCCATCTTGTAGGGGGCGAAGCCATCGATCTTGACCGAGGGGGAGATCCCGGCCCTGATGTCGTCCGCTACCTGGGTGTGGGCGATGACCACGCCCTCGGCTTCAGCCTCCGTTTTAGCTTCGGAGTAAGGGATTGGCAGAGTCTTGTTACCCTCTAGTCCGTTGACTGTAATTGTCGGTGCAACCAGGTCCTGATAGTGGATGACGACGGTGATGTAGGTGGTGTTCAGGGCGAAATCTGTGGCCAGGAACCTGACGGTAGCGGTATCTCCGACTTTAAATCCCTTGGCCACCTTTCCGGCGTACTGCTCCAGGGAATCCCCCTCGGGCTGAGGCCTGATCCACCTCTTGTCGTACTCGTCGTAGGCGATGAGTCCCTCGAGCAGGTCTCCGGGAAGGATGGGCTTATCCGGAGAGGCGACGATGTCCACCTTTCCGTCGGGTCCGACGCTGTACCTGGGGGTGGTGTCGTCGAAGTCGCACTTGAACTCGATGTATCCCCTGTAGGATTCGCCCTTGTAGACGGAGACCCTGGAGAGGTAGGTGTTCGTGCTGCCTAGGGTCAGGGTGATAGTCAGAGCACCTCCCATCTCCTTGGGGCAGGTGTAGATGAACCCCAGCTCCCCGTCCTCGTACCTGGCCTCCAGGTTTCCGGAGCTGTCCTTGACGGCGGTGGTGGGAGGGGTCTTCAGGGTCAGCTCGGCGATGTCCCAGTAGCCGTTTCCGGTGTCGATCCTGAACTTCGCATCGAGCTGATTGGTGGACGAGATAGCAGCGCCTCCGAAGATGAACACGAAGTTGTATTTCTTCTTGTAGCTGAGCCCTCCGAACTTGGTCGTGATGGTCTTCCCTTCCTGCTTGATGAAGGTTCCATCGACCAGGTTCTCGTAGTCGTCGGCGGGGAAGAAGGTAGGGACTGTGCCCTCCTCGGGGTGTTTGGTCTCTCTGACGACCTGGGTTCTCGCCAGGGTCATAGTCTCCTCGGCCACCGTCCCTCCGGCCAGGGCCGAGAACAGCGAGAGCCCCAGCGCTAGGATTCTCTTCTTGGTTCGCAAAGCGATACCTCCTTTTCTCGCTTAGCTCTATCTCCAGGTAGAGATCCGCTGTGCAGATTCGTTGCGAAAGTGTGTAAATCAGAGAGGATCTCTGACTTGAAGGCTCTCTACATGTTCTTCCTTTGCCCTTTTGGAAAGATCGGAAGCGTGTATAATACCCTCCGCGACGCTCCCGTAGCTCAGTTGGATAGAGCGGCCGCCTCCTAAGCGGCAGGCCACAAGTTCGAATCTTGCCGGGAGCGCCACTTTTTCTTATCTGCACCCGTAGCTCAGTTGAATAGAGCGTGAGACTCCGAATCTCAAGGCCGGGGGTTTGAGTCCCCTCGGGTGCACCACCTTGCGACTGACATTTCGATACGGAATCAGGGTATCCGAATGAGACATATAAGCCCGAGAGATCGGGCTTTTTCTGTGAAGGCAAGCCTTGGAAGTTTGAGATACTCATGAAGCTTGAGCCGCACCGAAGGCCAAAGCACATTCAATCCAACAAAAGAACACCCAACTTTTTTTAAGAACACCCAACCTAGTTGAGAATACCCAACTTTCTGATAGAATCTGGTTGGGTAAACTGGATGGGGTTATGAACGTTAGAGAAATTCTTGAAGAGATCTGCTCTTATGAATACGAGAAAGAGTGGTTTGAGTTCAAAGAGAGCTTTGATAATGACGATGAGCTTGGCGAATACATTTCCGCCCTATCTAATTCAGCGGCATACTGCGGAAAAAAATATGCATATTTAGTATGGGGAATAAATGACAAAACCCATGAAATTGTAGGAACAACTTTCAATTACGATAAGAACGCTAAACATGGCGAACCTTTAAAACACTATTTAGAAAGAAAACTATCCAATAACGTATTCCTCGATTTTAAAGAAGATCAAATCGATGGAAAAAGAGTCGTTGTTCTAATCATAAGTGCAGCCAAAACTATTCCAGTCGATTGGAATGGTCAGAGATATATTAGAGTAGGGTCCAGCAAGGAAAGAATATCTAAATTTCCTGAAAGAGAAGTCTATCTATTTAAGGTCTTAAGAGAAGGATTACCTACAATAGAAAATACTCCTTCTAAATACCAGGACTTAACCTTTTCAAAGTTGTTTGGATACTACGGATCAAAGGGGATTGTTTTAAATCCAGATACCTTTAAGAAGAACCTGGGTCTTTTAACAGAAGACGGAAAATACAACATTCAAGCCCAGCTGTTATCCGACAATTCACATATGCCATTGAGAGTCTCGATCTTTGAGGGAGAGACAAAGGCATCTAATCTGTTTTCCGTAAGGGAATTTGGATACAACTGCCTCTTATATTCCTTGGATGAATTGCTGAGATACGGTGACGTTCTCAACATCATCCAGGCGGATGAAAGAAACAGGATCGTTGAGCGTAAGGATGTACCTCTATTCGATAGTAAAGCATTCAATGAAGCGATCATAAATGCCATTCTTCACAACAGATGGGTCGAGGGAAACGAGCCAATGATCTCAGTCTTTTCCAACAGAATCGAGATTCTATCCAGGGGTACACTGGCACCGACACAGACTTTAGAGGGGTTCTTCTTAGGAGAATCCGTACCTGTGAACGAAAAACTATCAGATATCTTTCTCCAGCTACACATAAGTGAAAAATCCGGTAGAGGAGTTCCTATCATCGTAGAAACCTATGGAAAGGACTGCTTTGAATTCAGGAAAAATTCTATCGTCGTGAGGTTTCCTTTCAATTGGATCCATGCAGTCGACTTTAAAATCGGAAATAAAGCTAAAAATAAAAAAGGACTATCTAATAACAGAAAAAACATCTTAAAAGAAATCGAGAATAATGAAAAAATAACAACAGTTAAACTAGCTAAAATCTTAGATTTAAGTCAAACTGCGATAGATGAGAATTTAAAGTATCTGAAAGATAACGGCTATATCAAGCGAAACGGAACCAACAGAACCGGATCTTGGCAGATACTGAAATCGGAATAACACATCTCGTTTTGACGACTCTTGGTTAAGGATCGACACTCAAAGTCAAACAAACTCACACTCAAGAATTTCAACGCCAAATAGATACGGCAAATGGTGACACGAATAGTGACACAAATGGTGACATAAATAGTGACATGAATGGTGACATTCGATGTGATTACAAGCGCAGTGACCCCCCTGAAGTGAAACACATTCAGAGATGCCATAAAGCTAAATTCATGGCTCTATAATCCCGTGCTGTGTAAGATATTCACCGCTGTTCACTGCCTTGAATCTGCAGTACAAGTGAACTGAAAATATGAGGAGGCTAGGAGAAGCATGATATCTAGATTCCTCGGAAAGATTGCAGACCTGCCCAAGAAGTGGGCTGCGGTCTACATATTGGGCCTAGTCCTCTGCTACATAGTCGGCATGGTCCTGGTGATATTGGGAGTAGTCCTGGTAGATGCTCCCGGTCAGTACGTGGTTCCGGAGATCTTCTATCCTGGACTAGCCATCTGGATTCCCACCTGCATCATGACCATCCTCACCTCCATATCCTCGAACTTCAGCAAGGAGGTGAAGGAGGTGAACGCCAAGGAGGACGAGCTGATCTCCAAGATCCGCTCGAAGTAGAAAGAGCTGACCAGAGGGTCAGCTCTTTCATTTGATATCGGGCTTATCGTATGTTCCTATTTCTGGACATGGTGTGCGTTAAAATTGCCTCGCTGTCCTTGAAATGCTATTGATATCAGGCGATATGAGGATAGTTCTTCAATCTAGTGAAAGGGGATTGCATGTCCAAGTCTAGCGGTATCTCTCTGGCTTCGATGATCCTGGGAATCATCGGAGTGGTGTTCAGCTTCATCGGCATCTTCGTCGCCACCTTGGTCCTCGACATCATCTCTCTAGTCGCCTCCGTCATCGCCGTGGCCATGGCGGGCAAGTGCCTCCACGACGGAGAGAAAAACGGGTACTCGATTACCGGCCTCATCACCTCCATCATCGCCATCGTCATCTCGGTGATCTGCCTGATCATCGTGGCAGCCGGAATCGCCCTCATCTTCTAGTCGGCCCAGAGACTCTACCCGGGATCTGAAGCAATAGGAATAGTCCCTTTAAACGCCTTCGGATCCCGGGTTTTATCGTACCTTTTACGATCCGGGTAACCATTCCTACCGATCGGACACATAATATGCCTGCAAGAGCAAAGGAATGTAACAGCATGAAAAAGGCATTTTCTCTTTTGACGTTGCTGGCTCTCACCGGCCTGACTCTGGCTTCCTGCAACACCGAGGGCCCAGCATCCGAACCTTCGAGCACGCCGTCGAGCCCGGTATCTTCGACCTCTTCCCCATCTTCGAGCAGCCAGCCCTCCAGCGTCGACTCATCGGTCGAGGTACCGGACAAGGATTCCTCATCATCGACCTCTACTTCAGATGGAGATGATGACGGCGGAGACGGAGATATCTCAGTTCCCGACCCTGCAGAAGAGCTGAACGAAGCTCTGAATCAGGACTATTCCAACTCCACTGTATTCGGAGAGGTGGTCACCTCCTCCGGAGATTTCGACTCCTCCTTCTACGTCTACAACACCCAGGGGTACAACATCGTCGACGACCGGGTCTCCGGAGAGGAGCCCCTGCTGTACTACCACGACTACGAAGGCGAGTCCTACCTGTGGTTCGAGGACAACTACGGCAACGGCCCGGCGTGGCTGAGCTACGCCCTGGCCGATGTCGGACTGGAGAAGACATACTGGAGATACAACTACTCCATACCCAGGCTTACCACAGACGAGTTCAGCTACGACCTGGGAGTCTACTGGGTCGAGGACGAGTATTTGGATACCTTCGTATCCGATGTCTTCAAGGGCTACGCCCTGATCCCGGAGGGCGATATCTCCTACGGCTACGTCATCGTCGAGGACGGATACCTCAGCCAGCTGGTCGGGGTCGTGAACGAGAACTCCTACGTCAGGATCAGCATCGGGGAGATCGGAACCACTGCGGAAACCTTCGACGTACCCGAGGCTCCGAACGAGGACAACGTCAAGACCTGGGAGGAGTACTCCGGGCAGAAGCCTGTAGATAAGACAGTGAAGTCTCTGAGCCTTACATTCAAGGGCGAGGAGAAGACTGAACTTCAGATCGAGGACGAGGTGAACCTCTACCTCGATGTCGATCCCTACGAGGCCTTCGATGCCAACAGCGAGGTGACCCACCTGGTATCCACCAACCCTGACGTTATCGACCTCAGCTACGACTTCGACGACGACGCTTCAGACACCAAGAAGGTCCTCAAGGTCACGGCCCTGAAGGAGGGAGAGAGCGACGTCTACGTCGAGGTGAACAACGAGGATGGATCGACAGTGAAATCAAACGCCATCCACTTCACGGTCGATCCTCTGAAGTCAGAATCCCTGGAGGGAGAGAAGCTCTTCGACCTCTCCTTCGTCTCCATCGACGGAGACAACGATGACCAGACGGTGACCGTGACCAACGCAGTTCCCAGTCACGCCGTCACCGCCAGAGGCTCCAACCTCGAGCTGGCCGACCCCAGGTACGGTACCAACCAGTTCGAGGAGGGGAAGAACATCCTCAAGCTCGACCCCACCGATGCCATGAACGGCACGAAGACCTACCTGGAGCTGGACTTCGGTAGCCAGGAGGTCAGCGGCCTAGCCTTCTACTATGGCCTGATCTTCGACTCCCACGAGTCCAACATCTGGAGGCTGGACCGGTTCCAGGTCCAGCTCCAGGACGAAAGCGGAGAATGGATTGTAGACTCCGACCTGACCCAGAAGGTCAAGGACGAGATCTCAGGAGACAACCTCAAGCTGGCCGAGATAGAGCTCTCCCACCCCGCCACCAAGGTCAGGATTGAAACTCATTCTTCAACCATCGGTAACTCCCTTTCTATCGGACTTCAGTCCCTCAGAGCCTACGCCGACGAGAGCTGCCGGAGCGATGTGCCCCAGCAGGTGAAACTAGAATCCGTATCCCTCAAGGACTCCTACTCCGTGGAGGAGGGAAAGACTGTACAAGTAACTCCAGTCGTCACCCCGATGGATGCCGATAGCGTCAGCTTCCAATACAGGATCGAGGACGAGAGGATAGCCACTGTCGACGAGTCCGGTCTGGTACACGGCCTCAAGGCCGGGACCACGACCCTGACCGTGGCCGCTGTCCAGAGGAACAAGGCGGTTACCGACACTGCCACCATCACCGTCACCGAGCCCTACAAGACCCTCAAGGGAATCAAAGCTCAAGACGTGAGGATCGAGCTGGGAGACCAGACAGAACACAGGATAGAGGTGGAGACCGACCCTCTGGATGCTCCCGATGTCACTCTCTTCTACTCCTCCTCCAACACCGCGGTCTGCACCGTCGGATCCGACGGTGTCATCAACGCCTACAACACCCTGGGAACCTCCACTATCACGATCACCGCCAGGCAGAACGGCATCGAGCTCACCACCACCTGCACAGTGGAGGTGTACGCCGACCTTCCCAGAGAACTGGATCGTGGATACGTCGGTACCTATGAAGGTAGCTACCAGTACGGAGAAGACCTGAAGCTCACCGTGTTGGACACCACCCACATCAGCCTTGAAACCTCAGCTCAGACCTACGATGCCACCTTCAATGAAGCTATAGACCTCCAGACCTTCGAGTTCCTCACCAGCGACAACATCGCCATAGAGCTTGAGGTGACTGAGGGCGACTACGACTCCGTCTGGGTCAGATCGTCCGACCTGGATATCTATCCCATCCTCGAGGAGGACCAGCCTCTGAAGAGGCTGGTCGAGGTCCAATCGGTAGAGATCACCAACGGCGATCTGACCCTAGCACCCAACGAGACTGCAGAGCTGGATGTCGTTGTAAATCCCTCTAACGCCACCCACAGGAAAGACCTGGAGTTCAGCTCCGACAATGAAGGGGTTGCCACAGTGACCTCCGACGGTGTCGTAGTCGCCCACTCCGAGGGGACCGCAAACATCACGGTGAAGTGCGAGTCGGCTACGGATACCATCCGGGTCACAGTAGAAGGTGAAGGCACAGATATCAGCGCTCTGAATGGAACCTGGGCCAACGATGACGGAGATCAGGTGACCATCGAGGATGGACACCTGACCATCGACTACGACGCTACCAACGGAATGTTCGATTATTGTGAATACGACTTCGACCACATGGATGGCGATTCGTATGTATTCGTTGAAAGTTACGCTTTCTATTACATGGATGCCTATGTGACTCTCGATGGCGATGAGCTCACAGTCGAGTGGCCTGATATGGGGTCGTACATCGAAAACCTATATCTGATCTAGAGGCTATTCGATCTGCGAAAGCTGTTACTGCTACCGCATAGTGGTGGCAGTTTTTTGAGATCAAAAGGATTATTTTCTGTGTAAAACCAGTGGATGCTACAAGTTGCGATGACCCCTAAAGTGAGACACCATTCAGGTCGAAAAGGAACGGAGCATTGATCACTTACTAGGACAGGAAGAAGATCGTAAAGATGAGGGAGGACGGCTACACGGCCTCCCTCATCGCCACCAGGTTCGGGGTCACCCCGGCCAGGGCCTGCCAGCTGGTGCAGGTGGCCAGGAGGTTCGGGGTGAAGGCCTTGAAGCCGAAAATTAGAAAACCGCGACTCATAAATTCCGTAAAATTCATTTAAATGTCTCAATTCACCTCAAGCTATAGGGTGTAATGATATTAAAAAAGTAAAAGCAAGGATAAGAAACGTGGTTAACTTTATGTAAATAGTGCATTATGTAAAAGGGGGATTAATAATGAAAAAGGAAACCCGACTAAGAATAAGCAGCCTAGTCAAACTTTTATCTTTGTTTATCCCTGTAATATTGCTGGTTTCTATTGTTTTTCCCACATATAGCATTTTTGGATATCCGCATGACATCTTGACAGCAACGGATCCATATTTATACATAACAATTACTGAAAAGCCCTTGTTTATTGTTTTATCCGATAACTATTATCCAAATTCGTTAAAAATAGGTTATATCGGATTATTTGTTGTAGAAATATTGTCGGTCATTTGTTCCTTGATTTTTCTAGCGATGTTCATCTTAGGGAAAAATAAAATTAGCAAAATATTATTTTTTGTAAGTCATTGCTTTCTGACGACCCTTTGCGTTTTTGCTATATCTTTGTTTTATAAAAATCCTCCAATTTTATTAATTTCGTTAGTATGTTTATTAATTTCAACTGGAAATCTCGTATTGCACATCGTATTTAAGCTAAGAAAGGAGAAAAAAAGATGACAACCAAAAAGATTTTGCTTAGATGCCGTGCGCTACTTAGCATTCTGATCATTTTGCCCTGCTCTTGCATTCATTCACTTCCTAATTTGAATAAAGCCGGATCAAAACCAACTAAATCGATTAAACGAGCAATTAGCAACCAAACAGGTTTATGGAAAAATGCAGAAAACATAGATGATGGTGGAGTTTACTTTATTAGAAATGCTGGGAATAGCGATTTAGTTTGGGATATTCCAAATAGCAATTACAATAATGGTACTGAGCCAATTCTTTATAACTCTAACGGCTGGGGAAATCAGCGCTTTGTTGTTCATAAACAAGCTAAATATGACAATGATATTTACTATACCATTACACCACTTAATAGCCCCGATTCTACCTTAAAACTCAACAATAACAACGAAGATGAAACGATTAAATTAGGGAATGATACTAATACGAATTTAGAAGGTTTTTTGTCGAATAAATTTGTGATTAAAAAATCAAATTACGGATACATAATTTCAACAGGTATTTCTACATTTAAGAAATATATTATTCCTAAAAATGGAAATGTTTCATCTAATAACACCTTAGTACAAAAGGCCGTCATTAATGCAACGTCAAACATTGATTATCAATGGCTTTTTTGTAAAACAGATACATTGGGTAATGATTTGAAGAACAAAATTTACCTTAATGGAACGGACATTCAATATTTCAATCTGACACCACCTTCAACTGGGGAATTTGTAATAGAAACTGAGCAATATACCTCTACGAGAATCGATACCTATTTAGAATTATATGATCAAAATAATGATAAAAGGCTCGCCTATAATGATGATATTAGTGGTTCAACTAATCGCTATTCTAGAATCACATATAACTTTACTGATCTAACTGATGTTAAAGTTCGTGTTAGAGGATTTAGTTCTAAGGACGTAGGCTATATATATCTGACATTAAGGCCTAAGAATCCTTTATATTTTGTGGGCGTATATGATTTTGATAACAATAATAATGATCGTCCAAGTTCATTAGACAATGTAAAGCCCTATTTCCCCAATTACTATATCGAGGTTCAGGCCAACCGTGGAAAATCGGCAATATTAGAAACTGCAGCAAATGGTAAAAAAAAGATAAATTGCGAATACTTTGTATTTTCGGGCCATGGATATAGTAATACATCAGGAGTCCAATTCTACAATGGCACGACTACGGAAGGCTTTTACTGTTACGATATACCTGATCTAACAGGTACAAAGATAGCAATTTGGATGACCTGCCATGGTGCGAGAAACTATTTCAATACCGAAAAAAATCTAACTTCAATGGCCTACGAATCGGTAAAGAAAGGTGCGGATTATTCGCTCGGATATGTTGGAACGATATACGATACAACTCAGAGAGCTTTCCCCGAAAACTTTTTTGAAGCCTTGAATGATGGTATGACAATTCCAGATGCAGTAAATCAGGCTACCGAGTGGGTGAAAAATGATCATTGGTGGTATTGGACATTTTTTGGGCAGTTTGCAGATGATTTTAAAAATCCGATTTTGTATAAGAAAGGTGATGTTATAAAGCCGTCATGTGGCGACGGAAACTATGATGACGGCAAGAAAAAAACTAATATTAAAACTATGCTTGAAAACTTAGATAACTATGAAATTTATGTTGATAACACTATTAGTAAGCCATCTCAGAATCCGGCTATAAAATTTTCTTCTGCAAAACCAAATTTATATGGCCCGAAATTTGTTTTTAAAACTGATTATTTAGGTAAAACAATCGAATTAGGGTTCGTTTGCAATTCTAAAACGGGCAAAATAACTTATTACAATCTTACTTCAGATTGCCTAATTTCATCAAATGAATTTGAAGTAATGATGGGAAAGCCTAGTGAAAATATTTTGTCTGATATTGTTAGATAAATAAATTCTGAGTCTTTGGTTTAAATATATTTTCTTTAAGTCTTTTAAATTTTAAATTAGGTTGATTATTATTTGCGTTGTTTGTTCATATTTTACTGGTTTTAAAGTTTGTTCGGTCCACACGGACCAGGGGTGGCAGTACCAGAACCCCAGGTTCGTGTCCTACCTGAGGGAGAACGGGATCACCCAGAGCATGTCGAGGAAGGGGAACTGCCACGACAACGCCATGGCGGAGAATTTCTTCAGCCACATCAAGAAGGAGATGTTCTACCCCCAGTACAAGGAGATCAAGTCCATCGATGACCTCCGGCAGAGGATCGAGGACTACATCGAGTACTACAACGAGAAGCGGATACAGAAGGGGCTTATGGGCCTTTCTCCGGCCCACTACGCCTCCATCTGTCTCAAGCTCCGCCCCGTCGTGATATAACAGGGCGGATCAGTGACCCGAATGTTGTCTCACTTTAGGGGGTCACTGCAATTGAAATAAGCTTGATTGCGGTGAAAATACGAAACATCTTGAATGTGCAAGATGCCAAAGTGCCGAATGAATTTAAGTCAAAATACGGTATAAGTTTTCGCTAAATCGCCGAATGAAAATCAGCCAAAACGCCGAATGGTGCTATTATTAACCTCAGAAAAGCTGAAAATTTATAGGTGGATTTAGACCTAATGAGAGAGTACAAAACCAGAATAGCTGACAGGATTCTAAAGAAGAGACTTAGCGCTAAAGGCGCCGTTCTTATAGAGGGTGCCAGGTGGTGCGGAAAAACCACTACAGCGGAGCAGGTAGCTAAGAGCGCCCTGTACATGTCGGATCCAGGAAGTCTAAAAGAGAACCTGGAGATGGCTGATATCAGCCCGACAAGGCTGTTGGAAGGTGAGACACCCAGACTGTTAGACGAGTGGCAGATAGCCCCAAGCCTCTGGGATGCGGTCAGGTTCGAGGTGGACCACAGGGATGAGCTCGGACAGTTCATCCTGACCGGATCTGCTATACCTCCTTCTCTAGATCTGATACACCACACCGGCACCGGCAGATTCTCATACCTCCTCATGCGACCCATGAGCCTCTGCGAATCGGGTGAATCCACTGGAGAGGTGAGCCTGGAAAAGCTATTCGAATCACCGAATCAGATCAAAGGTACGAACAGCCTCGATATCGATAAGCTGGCCTTTCTCACCTGCCGAGGAGGATGGCCGCGGGCTATCGACCTCGATGAGGATGTAGCTCTGGAGCAGGCTTACGACTACTGCGAGGCAGTCGTCAGGTCGGATATCTCCAGGGTCGATGGTGTATCTAGAAACCCCGAGAGAGCTAGAAGGCTCATGAGATCCTACGCCAGAAACCAGGGGTCTCAGGCCCCCAATACGACCCTGAGAGACGACATGAAGACCAACGTCTCGGAGAAGCTGGACACTGATACCGTAGTCTCATACATAAACGCCCTGAAGAAGATCTTCGTCATCGAGGAGATGGAGGCCTGGAACCCTAACCTAAGGTCGAAGACTGCGATAAGAACCTCGAATACCAGATACTTTGTAGACCCCTCCATAGCCGTGGCTGCCCTCGGCCTGGGGCCAAAGGATCTGATACAGGACCTGAACACCTTCGGCCTCCTCTTCGAGACCCTCTGCGTGAGGGACCTAAGAGTCTTTTCCGACGCTGTGAACGGAAACGTCTATCACTACCGCGACAAGTCAGGACTGGAGTGTGATGCCATTATCCACCTGAGGGACGGAAGATACGGTCTAATCGAGATCAAGCTCGGTGGAGAACGTGCTATAGAGGATGGAGTGAAGACTCTTAAGTCTCTGGAGAGCAAGATCGATACCGAGAGGATGAAGAGCCCCTCGTTCCTGATGGTCCTGATCGGAGTCGGCAGATACGCATACCGCAGGAAGGACGGAATATATGTCGTTCCTATCGGATGCCTTAAAGACTAGAAAAAAAGAACCAGAAAAGCCTCCTTTTAACAGGAGGCTTTTATATTCCATATGGTGCCGCCGGAGGGGGTCGAACCCTCACGAGTCGCCTCACAGGATTCTAAGTCCTGCGTGTATACCAGTTTCACCACGGCGGCGAGAGCCCCCTATTTTACTACCCTGGAGCCTCTAAATTCGACAGGGTCTCATCGTGTATAATCTCCAATCGCCCCGGAGAAGTACCCAAGTGGTTGAAGGGACTGGTTTCGAAAACCAGAAGTAGGTGCAAGCCTAGCAGGGGTTCAAATCCCCTCTTCTCCGCCATCTTAGAAAGAAACCTATAGCGAGCAGTCGCTATAGGTTATTTTTTTCTGGATCTTTTGGAGCCATCGAAACTGTTGCAATTCTAAAGGAGCTAGTACTAACACTAAAGGGAACCGGGATTACATCTCATCCATTATCAGTGCTTAGAGATCACCAGCCGTAGGCGCTTTTGGCCCCGCAGAATGATTTGGGGAATTTGGGGAATTATTTGGGGAATTCGATTCCCCAAAAGCCGGGAAATCCAACCTAAATTACTGAGAAATATCACGACTAAAGTATTCATAAAATGGCAGAGGATAAGAGGAATATGTTTGATTGCATTCGTTTAATAGTAGGCATGAATAAAGATAAAATTTAATGTTTCATCCTTGTAAATTAAAATAAGTTTGCTTCATTAACTTTGGTCGTTTCCGCTGTTTCAACCCGATTTGGGGGATTTGGGGAGCTTTTGGGGAATTCGGGGAATCATTTGGGGAATCTGATTGCACGAATTCCCCTTACTCCTATGTAGTATGAGAGAAGCAATCCAGAGAGTCTTTTATATACTCTGAACTTAATTAACCTTTTAGGAGGACGGAACCGTATGAGCGAGAAGAAGGAAAAGACCCAGCTGACGTTCTCCACTAAAGGGCTGGTACCAGAGAACGCCAGAGCCACGATGATCGCAGGGACTGTTATATCCATATTCAGTCTTCTGGTGGGCTCTGCGATTCTGGGAGTAGGCATATGGCTGGACACCTCGGACAGGGTGGACAGCTGGATCACCATAGTGGCCGCAATAGTCTTCGCTATCGCCCTGATCCTCTCTGCCTATCTAGTATTCCTAGCCCAGGCTGCAGTGAGAGTTAACACCAAACCCTATCTGGACTTCGCACAGGAGCAGCTTGATGCTGGAAAAGAGTCCTATCGCATCAAGGTGGCTGACCTCTCCTCGGCTCTGCCAACCTACAGCTTCAGGGCTACAACTTTCGTCTTCAGAGCCGAGGAGCAGCTCCACACCCTGAGGGTGGAGAGCGTCCACGGAAGCAGAAGCAGGCCGGAGCAGTCCTACCTGCTAGACGGGGAGAAGGGATTCAAGACCCTGGACGATCTCATCTCAGCCAAGGGGATCCTGGAGAAGAACAAGAGGATCGAGGACCTTGAGGAGATAGAGCTGATATCGGCTGGGAAGAAGCTGGTCGATCAGGATCTTCTTAAAGAACTGAAAGAGGATGCCTCGAAGAACGACGTGAGGCCCAGCTTCGGTGCCCGGTACGGATCCCTGATCGGGATTGCAGCCATGGCCGTGGTCATCGGTATCGTGGCATCTCTGACGGTCCGTCACTCTAACCAGGAGCCTCCTGAGACCGAGTGGATCAAGGAGACCTCCGTCTACCGCCTCTATCCTCTGAGTAGCTTCCAGACCTCGGATGAGACCCTGGAGGATGTCTACATCCTCAGTCTGGATATCCTCCCCTCCACCGCATACTACATCGAGAGCGACGACCTCCTATACGAGATCACCTACCACGACAGGTACGAGGCCCGCTCCGGAGAGGTGGAGCTCTGGTACGGCCCTATAGAGAGGTGCGTGAACACCTCTCCGGAGTTCGAGTACTGCTCCAAAGTGGAGAAGCTGATCATCAGCGACGGTAGCGAGGACTACACCCTGGTAGATAACTTCACAGCCTTCGAGAAGCAGAAGAAAGTGAACGTCAACACCGATATAGCCCTGATAGCCATATTCGGAGTGGCGGCCATAGCCTTCGGCTACGCTTTCGTGAGGTCGTTCCTCAAGCCCAAGGACAAATCCGAGGATCCCAAGAAGAAGTAGAGACTACTCCAGGTAGTCGACAACGAGGTTTCCATCGACCAGGGAGACCTCGGCTTTAGCGCCGTTCCTAAACGGCATCGCTGGAGGGAAATGCCCCAGATCGACATCGATCAGTATGGGTAGATTCAGATCCTTCAATATCGGCAGGATAGCCATTGTTGAATCCTGCTCCCTATCCTGGAGATAGGGGGCTAGAGGACGGCCGAATATGAAACCAGAGGCCGTTTCGAACCACCCGGCCTCCCTAAGCTCGAACAGGGCTCTACGGATGCTTAAAGAATTCAGATCGCAGTCCTCCAGATACCAGACGATCGGAGCATCTGCGCTGTGTATGAACTCTCTAACTCTGTCAAACTTAGTTCCGCAGAGATTGACTAAGCAATCCAGACATCCACCTAGCAGGATGCCATTAAAATGAGCCTTATAGCCTACGGGTTTAATAACTTTCTTCTCGGTCAGGTTCAGCTGGGCCAGAGGGTTCTCGGTCCAGTCCCTCTGCCACATCGGATAGCCCTCGAAGTGCCTCTCGCCTCTCAGCATCCTGATAGCGTCTGCGCAGTCCGGAGAGAGAGGGGCTGGGCCGAACTGGCCCAGGCAGGGTCCATAGATGCTCTGGATGCCGCAGAGGGTGGTCAGGGTGAAGGTCAGGTTGGTGTTGTCCGAGAACCCCATGAACCACTTCGGAGGGAGCTTTGAAATCTTTTCGAAGTCGATGAACGGGAGGATCTCGCACATCAGCTCTCCCCCGGCCACAGAGATGATCCCGTCGCAGTTGCTCTCGTAGGCCCTCATGAACTCCTCGGCCCTATTTTTAGCCGGGGCGGAGCCGCACTCTCCGTCGTCTCCGTATATCCCGTCTCCGTGGACGACCTTGAACCCTAGGTTTTCAAGATTCTTAATTCCGGTATCTACCCTTAATCTTCCGTCGGCATCGGAGGCTCCAGCGCTGGGTGCGACAGCAGCCAGCACATCTCCATCCTTCAGAAACTTCGGTGCTCTGATATCCATGCTCTTCCCTCCTGAAGCCGTCTAGGTTCAGCTGAATGAATTATATGGAACGGAGGTCCATTTCTCTGAACCTCTAGACGGCTTCAGGATTTTTAAGAGCCTAGCAACATTCCATAATTCCCATGTATCAAAGGAGATATCGCATGGAAAGATCCAAGGTCTACTTCACGTCGAGGATAGATCCTCAGAGTCTGGTGAGGATATTCGAGAGGCTGGGTGTGACCCTCCACGGGAAGGTCGGGGTCAAGATCTCTACCGGGGAGATGGGCGGCCACCACTACCTCGACCCCGACCTGATCAAGCCACTGATCGACAGGGTGAACGGCACCATCGTGGAGTGCAACACCGCCTACGAGGGATCCAGGAACCACACTGAGCCTCACCTTAAGACCATAGAGGCTCACGGGTTCGATAGGGTCTCCAGGGTCGACATCATGGATGCCGACGGAGATATGCCTCTACCAGTCGGAGGTGGCTTCCACCTGGATGTCGACTACGTGGGAAGCCACCTGGCCGACTACGACTCCATCCTGGTGCTCTCCCACTTCAAGGGGCACGCTATGGGAGGCTTCGGAGGGGCTCTGAAGAACATCTCCATCGGCATCGGGTCCTCGGCCGGCAAGGCCTACATCCACACGGCCGGAGCCACGAAGGATCCTGCGCTCCTCTGGGATAAGCTGGCCGAGCAGGACGACTTTTTGGAGAGCATGGCCGATGCGTCCAAGGCCGTGATCTCCTACGTGGGAAGAAGGAACATGGTCTACATCAGCGTGGCTAACAACCTCAGCGTCGACTGCGACTGCGACTCCAATCCCCACAATCCGGAAATGGGAGACATAGGCATCTTCGCATCCTTGGACCCCGTAGCTATCGACCAGGCCTGCTACGATGCCGTGGTGAACTCGAAGGATCCCGGAAAGGCTGCCCTCATCGAGAGGATGGACTCCAGGCACGCCATCCACACCGTGGAGGCTGCGGCAGAGTTAGGTCTCGGAAACAGAGAGTACGAGCTAGTAAATATCGACTAACAACCAAAAGTTGCTTAAGCCAAAAGAGCCTGAACAATCAGGCTCTTTTTTTACTTTATCTAACGTCTGTTTTTACTGTTTCTCAGTCCCTTTAGCCCCCAGCGTAGCCTCATAGAGCTCCCTGATCTTTTCAGGCATATCCTCAGGCTTGAGATTCTCGACCCTGGACGTGGTCCCCTCCTTCTCCGCAGTCTCGTAGTACCAGCACTTGTACTCGATCAGCTTCATAGCCAGCTGAATCTCCTCAAGCTGTCTGTGAACAGCCTCTTCCCGGCTCTCGAACAGCTGCCTTCTTTGATGGATGGTGGAATCCCCCTTCATGGTCCAGCGGATGAAGGTCCTGATATCCAAAAGTTCCATCCCAGTCCTCTTCAGACATTCGATCAGCTTCAGGCTCTGGAGGTCCTTCTCGGAAAAGTGTCTGACTCCGGAAGGATCCTTCTTAAGGTTAGGAAACAGCCCCATCCTGTCATAGTAGCGCAGGGTAGGTATGGAGAGTCCGGTGATCCTGGACACCTCTCCGACAAGATAGGTCTTCTCGCTCAAGATAGATCCCTCCTTCCTCTCTCGGGAAAGACTTTAACTTTCACAGCCTGGAGCCGTAAACATGAAGTCGGCTTGAGCTGGAGGACAGAATTCAATGAGTTGTGATTTTCAGAAAATAGGAGCTTTTAAGCCCCTCATACGCAACTCCAACACAGGGGTAGCTCAAGGCAAGCGAGTCACTACAAGCTTGGCTAATGTTTCACTTTTAGAACAAACACACCGAAAAATCTAACTTTTTTTTGCAAAACACCCCAAAAAGTCAAGTTTTATCTAGGTTTTATCTAAATTCCATCCGAATTCAGTTTGAATTTTCTGAAGCCAAACCTTGAAAAGAACCTCCCTAAACCTCGGTTTAGTTGATTGAAACTTTGACCTTTGCTATAAAGTGCCGTCTCAAGCAAGAAACAATGTAATAAAGAAGAAACACACACATATGTCTAAAGCTAAGAGAAAGACCTCCTGGCTGGTGGCAGGTGCCGTCCTGGCCGGAGTGGCCATAGTCGCCGCCGGAGTCACCTTCTTCTTCCTCGCTACCGGAGAGCTGGATACTCATCCTGGAGAGATCCAGGTCGATGTCCTAGAGGGCGACTATGGCACCGTGAAGGCCCAGATCGGGGACGGAAACATCGCTCTATTGGGAACCGGGGACAACTCCGGACAGTACGTCCAGGTCGAGGGAAAGGAGGACCTGAATATCAGCCTCTCCTCCATCGACTTGGACCTCTCCCCCGCCTTCGTCGACGAGCACCTGAACGGCACCATCGCCATCGATATAGATCTGAAGTCCGAGCTTCCCCAGGTCGAGAAGGAGAAGGACCTGATAGCCGTCAGGGAGGGAGACGGGCCCTACTCCTACATAGAGTTCAATCCGGTAAAGCTATCCGTCCCCGTCTCCTCTCTGATTTACAGTCAGGACAGCTTCACCTACTCCTTCAAGGACGTGGCCATGAGCTTCTCCTGGGGAAGCTTCTACGAGGGGATGAACCCTCAGGCCTTCTACAACTCGCTGCTCTCCGGAGATGATCCCGGGATCGAGCCCACCGCTGATAACTTCGACTTAATAACTAAAGAACTAAACAATATGCAGAGCGACATGAAGGACGTGAGCATCACGCTGCAGGTGTCGCTCTCCGTCACCGAAGACTAGAGACCAAGGAGGGGAAGACCATGTCAAAGAGAATCGACCGCTCGGGGCTCATCGCTGCCCTGGTCTCAGCCGGTGTGGCCGTCGGTTGCGTCGGCGTGGGGCTAGGTGCCTGGGCCGTCGGCAACAGGGAGATATTCCCCGACGAGGTCGGTGGGATAAGCATCGCTGCCGACGGGGCCCAGGGCACCTTCGTCAGCATCCTCAACACCCAGGTGACCGACGGTCACGTCCGGTTCGGTACCATAGTGAACGACCTGGGATTCATCACCTCCGAGGAGGACACCGAGGACCTGACCTTCGGAATCAGCTTCCAGGCCGTCTCCCCCGACAACGTCGCTAGCCTGGACGGGGTGACCATCCCCGTTAGCATCGACTACTCCGAGGATCTGAAGAAGCTGGCTAGAGACGGCCTGATCACCCTGCCGTTCGAGGATGGCACCTCCGTCCAGGTCGTGAAGTTCCAGGAGGGAAAACTGGTCGGAATAGCGGGTGACAACTACACCGTCTCCGTCGAGGAGACCAGCACCAACATCCAGACAGTATCTCTGACCTTCTCCTTCAGATGGGGAGTTAAGTTCGCAGGATACAACCCGGTGATGGACGAGGTGTACCTCTCCGAAGAGGTCACGACCGAGGGGGTCGTAGCCGACCTGACCGAGGCCTACAGCGCCGTGAACGAGCTTAGCACCCTGGGCGATGACACCTACGTGGATATCTTCGTGGGAAGGTAGCAGACTGAAATGGTCTCGATAATCATCGCCGTGATCGCGGGCGTTTGTCTCATCGCCCTGTGCGTCGTGTTCACCCTGGCGCTCAGACACTACACCTCCCTGGCGACCCAGGCTGCTGAGGCCGGGGCCGACGATCCTCTGTTGGTCCATAAGGCCCTGGGAGGGTCCAGGTGGGCCAGGGCCCTCAAAAAGGTTCTAAGCTGGTTCTGGAAGGCGATCCTGGGTCTGGTCCTTCTAGCGGCCCTGATCGCCATGGCTGCTGCGATCTACGTCAGGGTCAGCGGAAACCAGTTCCCCTTCGGGGACAGGACCGTGATGGTGGTCTCCTCGGGGTCCATGTCCAAGAAGAACCCTCTGAACGAGTACCTGGAAAACTACGACGACCAGATCGACACCTACGATGCCATCGTCATCGAGAGGTACGAGAACCAGGAACAAGTCAGAAAGTACGATGTGATCGCCTACAGGTCCGACGATGGCACCACCATCGTCCACAGGATCGTGGATGCGGTAGAGACCCCTAGCGGAATCCAGTACGTTACCAGAGGAGATGCCAACAGCGCCGACGACTCGGGGAGCTTCTACGGCGAGTACCTCCCATACAGCAGGATCATCGGGAGGTACACCGGACAGAGGCTTCCCGCCGTGGGGTTCGTTGTCGTCTTCCTCCAGTCCCCAGCCGGGATCATGACCCTGGTGGCCCTGTCCTACTGCTTCGTCGTCTACGATGTCCTGATCTCGAAGAGGGACAGGATCAGGGCCGCCAGGACCAGCTTCGTGCTTACTCAATTAAATGTGAGCCCAAAGCAGGTGAAGAGCGGAGAGTACACAGACATCGAGAGAATAACCATCAGCGGCAGAGAGTACTCCTTCTTTGAAGGAGTACTCACACCACTAGGTGAAAAGGAGGTCGACCATGATTGAAGAGAACACCGAGAGAAGCATCCCCGCCCTCTCCATAGTCGGGCTCACCAAGTCGTACGGGAAGCAGGTGGTCGTCAAGGACCTGGATATAACCGTCCAGAGGGGCGAGATCTTCGGGTTCATCGGTAGGAACGGAACCGGAAAGTCCACCACCATCGGCTGCATGGTCGGCCTCAAGCCCTTCAGGGAGGGGAGGATTCTAATAGATGGGAAGGACATTAGGCTGGATGCCGTGAACGCCAAGCTCCAGATCGGCTACGCCCCCTCGGAACCAGCCTGCTACGAGATGATGACCGGGAGGGAGTTCCTCTCGTTCACGGCATCCGCCTTCAGGATGAAGTCCAAGGAGTTCTCCGAGAGGGTCGACACTCTCTCGGAGATGTTCGAGTTCGTATCCTACGATCTGGACAGGAAGATCGGCCAGTACTCACTTGGAATGAAGCAGAAGATCAGCCTGATGGCCTCCCTGATCCACGACCCCCTGCTCTGGGTTCTAGACGAGCCCACCATCGGACTGGACGCTCCGGCTACCAGGACTCTGGCTGAAGTTATCAAGAGCAGAAAGAAGATCGGAAAGTCGGTATTTATCACCTCCCACTCCATCGAGTTCGTCGGGACCATCTGCGACAGGGTGGCCATCCTCAAAGATATGGGTATCGCCAGGGTCGTAGACCTCAAGGGTGGTGAGACCTTTGACGATCTCCAAGAGGCCTACGACACCATCTGCCTGGGAAAGAGGGAGCCCGAGAGATGAGAGTCGGAACTCTCCTAAAGAAGGAGTTCACCGCCAGGCTCAGGCGAGTCAGCTCCAGCACCTGGTCCACAGTAGCTCAGACCCTGCTATCGGTGATAGGTCTAGCCGTGATCATCGCCCTGATAGCCTTCTTCACCTACACCGTGGACAGCAGGATGCTGGAGGCGGACAGGGACTCCGCCCCCTACCTGATTGTGATCTTCCTCTTCATCTTTGCAGCGTTCAACTGCATCGACGGAGCACTGAAGGCTAGAAAATCCCTGTTCTCGGATAGGGATAGAGAGATCCTCAATCCTCTTCCGTACAAGCCATATGAGATAGTTTTAGCTAAGTCCATCTTTGTATGGCTGTATGAGATCGCAGAGTGTGCCATCCTGTCGATTCCAGTCCTAGCCGTATTCGGGGTCGGTATGGAAGCCGGCTGGGACTACTACGTCATCAGCCTGGTCTACTGCATCGTGATACCAACTATCACCACCGGATTGAGCCTGATCCTCTGCGCCGTGTTCCAGCTGGTCTACAGGTTCATCCAGGGGAAGGATCTGGTCCAGTTCCTTCTAGCAGTCATCGTAGTTGTCGGCCTCTGCCTCCTCTACAACTTCTTCCTGAGGATCTTCCTAGCCTCGCTCTCTGAGGAGAGCGACATCGCCGGAGCCATGCCGGCAGGATTCCTGGACAACATCACCCAGATCACCTCCTACATGGCTCCGGTGTTCAACTTCGTTAATCTCTGGATAGGTCACGCCCACCACTTCATCAACCCCATGGTCCTGATACTCTCTGGAATCCTTCTGCCTCTAATAGGCTTCGCACTCTCCCTGTGGTACTACAAGCGCTGGGACAGGGACAGGTCCTCCAGGAGCCATTTGAAGAAGAGCAGGACGTACTCCTTCTTCGGAAACCTTATCAGGAAGGAGCTTGACTTACTCTTCAAAGACTCTCCTTCTATCTTCTCCTACACCTCTCTCCTGGTGATGATGCCCCTGCTCTCCTATGTGGTCATCTCGGCATTCAACGCCATACTAAGCGTCAACATGCACGTGGTCATCGCCTACTATCCCAACCTTCTGACCATACTGGATCTAGCACTTCTCTTGATATTCATCTCAGTCATCAACTCCTCGGCCTCCCTCTCCCTGTCCAGGGAGGGGAAGGCTCTAGCCACCTACAAGACCCTCCCAATCTCCCCCTGGCAGACCATCCTCTCAAAGATCAGCGTTCCCGGGTTCCTCTCGGCTATCAGCCTGGCTGTCACCTGTGCGGTGATCGGAGGCCTGGGGGAGATCGATGCCATGACAGCAGGGCTAGGATTCCTCTCTGGCTTGATCCTGATCTTCGCCGAGAACTTCCTAGGGATCGAGCTGGATGTCCACGACAGAGGAGCCGGAAAGCTCAGGCTCTCCTTCGTCTCTACCGTCAGCTCCATATTGGTACCCCTGATCGCTGGAGTGATTGGATTCCTGGCCCTGTTTTTGAACGCCGGAGAGGGGCTCATAGTCCTTGCTATCCTTCTGACCATCCTGGTCTTCGCCGCCATACCAATGGTGCTGACGGTGAAGCTCAGGAAGATATTCGAGAACATGGAGGCTATATAGCATGGGAAAGAAGAAGACCCTGATATTCCTCCTGGTCATACCTCTGCTGGTAGCCCTGATCTCCTATGTAGGATACGTAGTACTACATAGAGCCATCAGGGTGGACCTGACCGACATCAGGTGGGACTACCAGCCCAACCAGCCCTTCAAGATCGGAGGGGACTACAAACTAGAAGCTGAAGGTGTCTACGACGAAGACCTGACCCTGGACGAGGGGAACGACCTGGTCTGGTCGCTCCCTGCAGACTGCGACAGCGCCGAGCTGGAGCAGAGGGGAGATAGCTTCTACCTGATACCTGAAAAAGAAGGTAGCGCCACCCTGACCTGCTCCAACTCCAAGGGATCGGTATCCAAGAGCTTCAACGCCATCTTCTACGCCGACGGTGCCATCGTAGTTAACCCGATTAACAATCCCGTCTCCGGCCACTCCGTCAAGGAGGGGATGGACTACGGGGAGTACGAGTTCTCCTATTCGGACAAGAACTCTGCTCCGGCCAAAGTGAAGTCGAGCCTAGAGCTCGACGTAGAGGTCTACTACGACGCTGACCCCGATGCCGCCGTGGCCTTTGAGACCAGCGACAACGTCAGCTACGACCCTGAGACCTCCGTGGTCTCCATCCTGGAGCCCGGAGAGGCCTCGGTCAGGTTCTACCTGGTCGAGGCCCCCTCCGTGAGCTTCGACTACAGGTTCAACATCGTGGAGGGCGGAGTCAACGTCAGGAGCTACACCGACCTGCTCTACTGCACCAACTGGGCCTCTACTCCCTGCCCTGCGGTGCTCCAGGTCAACCTGGGATCCCTGAGGGATACCTTCGTCAGAGATACTGACGGAAACTTCACTTCTGAGAGGATTTCAGATGATACTGAGCTCTTCGGAAACTACGATTTCACCTCCGGAAAGTTCTCGTTCGAAGACGAGATCTAC
>C._urophasianus_2_cecum__coassemble_86_pt1 | contig 25916 bp, 26 predicted proteins | sample C__urophasianus_2_cecum__metabat2_low_PE_009 | metagenome-assembled genome bin C | reverse complement strand
GGGCCGCTCAGGCGGACCGCGGCGATAGCCGAGGTCTGCCTGGGAGTGGCTAGAGCGACGATGGTATCCAGGATCTCCAAGGCTACTTCCCGTCCTTGGATAGCCCCGCTTCCTTCCACAGGGCCGTGAGCAGGGTCTTTCTGGTGACGATGCCGATGAAGTAGCCGTTGTCGTCCAGGACCGGGACGAAGTTCTGGTTCACGGCGACATCGAACAGGGCGGAGGGTGCGACATCGACGGTCACCGGGGTGTAAGTCCTCCTGAGCTTGATGCTCTTGAGGCTCTCCTTTTCGGCGGCCTCGTAGTTGAGCTGGTACCTGTCCCTGATGAACCAGAGGAGATCGCCTTCGGTCACTGTACCAACGTACCTTCCGTCTCTATTTAAGACCGGGATGGCGGTGAAGTGGTGGTAGTCCATCTTCTCGATCACCTGCCTGACCGTGTAGTCGTCCAAGACGTAGGCAATCTGGGACTTCGGAGTCAGAAGAAACAGGATGTTGCTCTCCATGAAACGCGCTCTCCTATACCCTTGAATTCTACAATCTTCGAAGGAGTTTAAGGCTCTATAGAAGACTCCAGGGAGAGCATAAGCCCAGTAGTTTTCTACTAGAATGTTGAATATGAATCTCAAGAGGGTTCTTCTAGAGGCGCTAGAACAGCTTCGCACAGCCCTGGTGGAGCGGGGGGATGGAATCGGGGTTAGAGCCCCGATTTCAGGCTCCGCTCTGGCTAAGAGGATCCTCGACGGAGGGATGGTAGAAGCTCCTGAGAGTGAAGAATTTGAGAGGCTGATACAGCCGGATAACACGGTGTGTGCCGCCCTTTTCAGGCTGAGGGGAGACGGCATCGACGGATACCTCTTCGAGCTGCCTCTGAGGATCGCAGAGATCTCAGGGAAGAAGTTCCTGGTCAAGGGATCTGAGGCACCGGTTGTCAACCAGGCCCTCAGAGAGGCGGTGTTATCCAAGATTGAAGTCGATATCTTTCCGATCAGACCATTTATCAATCCTTTCAACGTTCTGGCGGATACTAAAGAAGCTTTGAGGGTTTCAAACCTCAAGATTTCGGATGAAGCTGTCTTTGAGCCTCCGCTGCAGCACGAATACATCAGGCTGTATAGGAAGGACTTCGAAAAACTGGAGCCCCTGATCAGAACTCAGGGGGAGAATTCCTCCATTCCTGTGAGGCTAAAGATGGTGAAGGCGAACATCTTCCCCTTCGCTACCGCCTTCCAGCAGCTGGTGAACCAGAGGTGCTCTCAGGCGGTAGCGCCCTACGGAAGATTCAGGGACATGTTTGTCTTCGAGCTTCTGAACTGGGCTCTGTCTGAAGGTCAGTCCGTCCTCATAGCTGCACCTGATAAGGAATCTGTTTCGAAGATAGTCAGCTACATCAAGAACCTAGGATTCGAGGATGTCTTTCCCGAGAGATTCTTCGGAGATGCTGGATTTTCTTTAGATAGAGAAGCCAAGAACATCTCCGGGAGAGAGGGGCATAGCCCCGATTCTGAGAGGATGAAGAGGGCTGACAGAGCTCTGAAGATGATGGATGACTACCTGGGATCATCCACCGTCCAAGCTGGTCTAGGTACCATCGAGACCGGAGAGGATGCCCTAACCGGACTGAACAAGTTCTCCTACTACAGGTCTCTGAGAAGAACTTCATTTAATTTGGACACCTCTTTCTACAGCCCTGAAGAATTTTCTAAGGACAAGGCGTTCTTCAATAGTGTCTCCAAGATTCCGTTCGTCCATCTAAAGTCGATAAGGGAGAACCCTATGCACTCCTACAGGGCTAGCGGGAGTTCCCTGCAGGTCTACCAAGCCCTGATGGCTACCTTAGATAAGACTCTGAAGGATCTGAACAGTCTTCAGAAGAAACTGGATGAGAGCCGCATATCCGAGTGCACCGAGACCCCGATAGAGAGCATCTCTGACTATGCTGAGATCAGAGCTACGGTATCCACGATTCTCAGGTACGACGGATTCACCCTGCAGTTTTTCGACTTCGCCAAGGATGAGAAGGCTGTGCCTTTGGCCCTCAGGCTCTCCTCCCAGAAGCAGAGCGCCGACCAGCTGTTCGAGGAGCTCTGTGAGTTCGTCAAGGACGTGAACTCCCTGGCTAAGATCCCGTATAGCAAGTACTTAGAAGACCTGAAATCCAAGTCTTTCAGAGTCAGGAGAAGAGCTAAGAAACAAATCGAGTCGACTCTCAGAGAGAAGGACGACTTCGAGGCCTTCGTTCAGAACTTGAGGGAGTACGTGGAGGAGACCGCAACTCTAGAGAAGACCATGGCTGAGGCCGAAGAGAAGTTCGGACTCATCCTCTACTCCGAGAACGGACCTGAGAGGATCCTGTCCTCTCTGGAGTTCGTATCCGACTACGAGAACATCGTCAGGAAGAATCCTTTCTTAGACCGTGAGACCAATCCCTTCATATCCAGGATCTTCCAGGACCGGGAGTTCAGGGAGAACGAGAGGGACCTTCTTAGGGAAGTCGACTACGCTGTCGATACTCTGGAGTCGGATGCTTCCAACATAGCCGACTTCTTCTCCGACCCCATAGTCTCAGACGAGATCCCGTTCGACGAGATGGAGAGGAGGCTGAGGTTCAGGTCCACCACCCATCCCGACGAGTTCAGGCAGTACATGGTCTACCTGTCCGATGTCGATAAGGCCTCCTACACAGTCAAGCAGGGGTTGGAGGCCTACGACTCCCAGAGCTACACCTTCCAGACATTCGAGAACGACTACTGGTACTCTCTCTATAAATCTTTAGCTTTCAATAGATATAAGGGTGGCGTATCCGACCCCTATCCCGCCCTGGCCGCTATGAAGGGATCTCTAAGCACCCTGAGAGAGAGCAGGAACTTCGAGACTTTCAGAAGCGTCCAGTCCAGGGCCAGGGCGGCCTGGTGGGACAGCGAGGACGGGAAGAGATGTAGAGTCACTCTCAGGATGGCTCCCCACGCAAAGTCCTATCAGATACTGGACAACTACTGGGATCTAGCCTCCAAGGTATGCCCTCTCCAGGTATCGAGCCTAGATACCTACCCCCTGACATCGAAGGCTAAGTACGACCTGGTGATCATATTGGATCCTGGCAGATTCGGCGACCTCGACCTAACCTGGGCTGTGACCAGAGGAGACAGCGCTATCGCCGTTACGGAATCAGAAGATTCCAGACTCTCCGGATATCCGAAGGCTCCTATCGACTTAAAGACCCTCTACAGGGGGCCCCTGGACTACTCTCTGCTTTCAGACGACTTCATGAACCTGCTCGCCTTCGGGTTCGACGAGAACGGATACGAGCTGGAGACTGCTGAGGAGTCTGGGTCCGACATGCCGTTCTCCTACGTCGGGAAGGACGGAGTCAGGCGCTGCGTCATCCCCTATTCATTAATAGGTCCCAGACAGGTCCGTATGACCGTGGTGGGCGCTGATGCTGCCCTGATGGCTCTGGGTCTTTCCCCTTTAACTCTATTCCCTTCCATGCCTCTGGTGGTCGATCCTGCCGGGGTTGTCTCCAGCGTGGACGAGAATGCGGAGAGATTTGATAGAGGCGGGTATGCCGACGATTTAGGTAACTTAGAATCAGATAATAAAGCCACCTTTAAATAGGTAAATTGATTATGTAGCAATTTTTATTTGTTAATTAAAATTGCTCTTAAATTTCAATTATACAATCTCGATATTTAGTTTGATTTACTCTGGCAAATCACATTTGCGAACAGTCCGATTTCACGCTGCCTCCTTTTCGATTTCCCCCTGAATTTTCGGACTAAAAAACCGCTCATACGAGCGGCTGAGACTAGGCGAAGTACTCCCTGGCATCGAACTGGTAGGACCGCAAGAGTACCATGACGATGTCCCAGATCCACCAGAGCAGTCCCACCACCGCCATGCAGGCGATGAACTTGGCGAAGGCGAACTTCCAGGTGGTCCGCCAGGTCTTGGCGTACCAGAACTTGTCTATGCCCAGTATCCCTAGGAAGAAGCAGAAGGCCAAGAGGGCCCAGTCTATCTTGTCACTTGTCTTTCTCAAAGCTTTCGCCTCCGTCAGAATCATTGGCAGAAAGATATCTTAAACCATACAGGGCTATACCCGCTTGAAATCTTGTATCCAGAGGCTTTAATATGCCTGTTTGTGCTGCCTGTCCCCGTTGTTGAAATGGGGTGGCACCATCCTTATAATTAACAAGCTTTTAAGAGAAGGAGTTTCCTATGGCTACGAAGAGAACCTATCAGCCCAGCAAGATCAAGAGGGCTCACACCTGCGGTTTCCGCGCCCGCATGGCCACCCACAACGGCCGCAACGTCCTGGCTCGCCGCCGCGCCAAGGGCCGCAGGAGACTGGCTGCCTAAGGCAGCTGTTTTTCCTCTGGAGCGCCTTGGATGAGAAAGATCAACCGACTGCTTCTCAACTCCGACTTCTCCCGGGTGCTCAACGAGGGATTCAAGATTCGCGATGACTCCTTCCTGGTGGCTATCAAATCCAACCAGGAAGGGCACCTGCGGGCGGGTATATCCGTCTCGCGCAAGGTGGGAGATGCGGTGGTCCGCGCGAGGATCAGAAGGCAGGTGAGAGCCATGATCGGTGGGATGGATCTGAAATCCACCCCCATCGACCTGGTGATCATCCCCAAGAGTGGATTCCTCAAGCGGAGCTTCCAGGAGAACTCGAAGAGGCTGGAATCCGCACTCACCGTCTACAACAACAGGAGAACCAAATGAGAGAAGCTTTCCCTGTGAATGGAGCGACAGCCGTCCAGAAGAGGAAACCCAACTGGGTCCTCAGGGTGTTTTTAGTCATCGGGATAATCCTGGTCGTCTTCCTCCTCTCGTCCTGCACCAAGGCGTTCATGTCCGATGCCGACAAGACCAACATCATGTACTCCTACTACTTCGGCCAGGACTCCACCAGGTACGACTACCTCCACGACGACGATGATACCAACGACAATACCACCGTCGGTAACGCTCAGGCCGTGCTGGACTCCCTGGCCCAGAACGGGATCGCCCGCCCCAGCCAGAATTTCATTCATTACGCCCTCTACGCTGAGTACGACTACGACTCGATCCTCTCCGAGACCCATGTGGACGGAGCCTACGAGGTCCTAAGCTTCCCCGCTGCTATACCTGTGGATGAAAAATATGCATGGGAGGATGAAGATGGAGATGGCGTTGTATTCTCCGCTCCGCAGCAGTGGATCCAGACTAATGTGATGAAGAGCGAGGACGGAGCCGCCCTCAGGGAGAGGTTCGGAGACACCGTCGTCGATGCCGTGATGCCTGGGAGCATGATCGAGGCCGACAGCTACGAGGAGGCCATCGACTACTACATCAACTGCTTCCAGTCGGTGAAGGCCATGGCCATCTTCGGAGGATTCGACGAGGATGGGAAGGTGGTGCTCTGGAAGAACTTCAAGGAGAATTACACCTCGGCTCAGAAAGTTCTCGGTCTCCAGTACGTTCCTATCGGCGGATTCATCGACAGCTTCCAGAGCACCCTCAACAGCGCCGCTAGCGCCAACAGGGCTGGGCTCAACACCTCCGGACACGGAGGCATGTACGGGCAGCCCGGAGAGCAGATCTACATCACCTCCAAGTCCTGGGGCGAGGCCTTCTCCAAGTACGGCTTCTTCGAGGGGCTGTTGGTCTGGCCCTTCGGCTGGCTCATCAACTCCATGTCCACCGCCTTCTCAGCCCTCCCCAACGGCTGGGCCGAGTTCTTCGCCATCATGCTGATGACCATCACCGTCAGGTCGGTGCTATTGGTCTTCTCCATCTTCGCCAACCGAAGCCAGATGAGGCTCAACAACATCCAGCCCGAGATCGATGCCCTCCAGTCCAAGTACCCCAACGCCGATACCAACAGGGACGAGAAGATGGCCCTGACCAGGGAGACCAGCCAGCTCTACAAGAAGGCCGGGGTCAAGCCCTGGATCTCCCTGGTGATGCTGATAGTCCAGTTCCCCCTGTTCATCTGCGTCTGGTCGGCTCTGGAAGGGTCAGCTGTTCTAGCTTCGGGTAACTTCTACGGGATCACCCTGACCGAGACCATGTCCACGGCCATGTTCAACGGGGCGGGGACGGCGAAGGTCCTGGCCATCTTCCTCTTCATCTTCATGACGGCGGCCCAGATCTTCTCCAGCCAGCTCCCCATGTGGTTCCAGAACTGGAGGCAGAAGAGGTTCACCTCCTACACGGTCAAGGTACCCACCGAGAACAAGTCCGGCAAGGTGATGAAGTGGGTCAGCTGGGGCATGACCATCTTCGTGGTCATCATGGGATTCACCCTTCCCGCCGCCATGTCCATCTACTGGTACTTCGGAGCCCTTATGTCTCTGGTCCAGACCTTCATCACCGAGCTGGTCTACCGGCACAACAGGAACAAGCACGTGAAGGAGGGTGACTCCCTGGCCGCCATCCGCCGCTCCAAGCACCACGACGACAGCATCGGATCCTTAAGAAGATCTAGATCGAAGTAGTTCTAAAGAGTCTGATACGAGCCGCCGAGAGGCGGCTCTTTTCATCTTCAAGCCCTCAGGATATCCCTGCGGTTAACCTGTTTTTCACGGCTGTGGTAATCTAGACGAAGTATGGAAAGATACTCTGGAAAGAACTTCGCAGAAGCCCTCAAGACCGCAGCTAGGGAGACGGGAAAAAGCATCGATGCCATCAGACCCTACGCTCACGTCATATCGGAGAGGAAGTCCCTATTCTCAACCCAGGTGGTCATAGGCCTATTCACCCAGGACGACGTCTTTCAGCTGGCTTGCTCCTATCTGGACAAGGCTCTGGATATCCTAGGGGCTAAGGCCACCTATAAGATGAGGTACAACCCCGAGGAGAGCCTGATCACCATCGATATCGAGAGCGGGGCTGGGAGCCGGATCATCGGGAGGAACGGAGAGAACCTCAAGGCCTTGAACACCCTGACCAGGTCTGCGGTCTTTGCAGTCTTCGGAAGGGAGTTCAAGATCCTCCTCGACTGCGACAACTACAAGGAGATCAAGTACCAGAAGGTGTCTCATCTAGCCCTGTCTGCCGCCAGGGATGTCGTGGAGTCCCACATCCCCAGCCCTCTCCCTCCCATGCCCTCCGACGAGAGGAGGCAGGTGCACAGGGTTCTCTCCGGGATGAGAGATATCGATGTGAGCTCCACCGGCGAGGGCAAGCACCGCCACATCGTGATCAGGTACAGCCCCGGGAACGTGGCTAGGTCGGACTACGACAAGTAGCTGAGGAAGGGCTGTATAGAGCCTTTTCAGTGCTGAGTAAATGGTTTCAAAAACTTTAAAGCAACTTTAAATGGACAAATAAATTGTTAAATAAATAGAGCCACTTCTGAGTGGCTCTATTCTTTGAATGCTTTCGATATTTCGATGAGGTTTTTGGCCTTTGCGAGGTCCCGGCTCGCAGACCGCTGCTCCTCCTTGGAGGAGGCCAATTCGAGCCTCTGCTCGGCGGCCTTAGCCTCGCTCTCGGCTCGGGCTAAAGAGATATCCTTCGCTGGGATCAGATACTGGAGGATCAGGGTGGCGCTGTTCTCCGTTCCGTCCACGTATATGGCTCCGCCTCCCGCAGCGCAGTGTATCTGTTTTCCATCCTTGACGATTGTGAGAAGCGAGGCCTCGACGTTGGCCAGGAGGGACATGTGGTGGGGGAGGATGGAGATGTATCCGCCCCTCGTCTTCACCTGGATGTAGTCGACCTTGTCCGATATCGGGGCGGAGTCGGGGGTCACGACCCTGAGGTTCAGCTTCTCCAACTACCCGTTCTCCCCTCCGGAGAGGGCCCTGGCCTTCTCCCTGGCATCCTCGAGGGTTCCCACGTAGAGGAAGGCGGCCTCGGGGAGGCTGTCCCCCTCTCCGTCCAGGATCCTCTCGAAGGAGTCGACAGTGTCCTGAAGTTTGACGAACTTCCCCTTATTCCCGGAGAAATTCTCGGCCACGAACAGGGGCTGGGATAGGAAGTTCCTGATCCTCCTGGCCCTGTTCACCGTGATCCTGTCCTCGTCGGATAGCTCGTCCATCCCCAGTATGGCGATGATGTCCTGAAGGTCCCTATACCTCTGGAGGATGCTCTGGACTCTCCTGGCTACGGAGTAGTGCCTCTTCCCCACGAAGTTGGGGTCGAGGAAGTTTGACGAGGAGGCCAGGGGGTCCACCGCCGGGTAGATCCCTAAAGCAGCGGTGTTCCTGTCCAGGACGGTCTTGGCATCCAGGTGGGTGAAGGTGGTGGCCGGGGCCGGGTCGGTGAGGTCGTCGGCGGGGACGTAGACGGCCTGGATGGAGGTGATGGAGCCGTCCCTGGTGGAGGCGATCCTCTCCTGGAGCTCACCCATCTCCGTGGCCAGGGTGGGCTGGTAGCCCACGGCCGAGGGCATCCGGCCCAGCAGGGCCGAGACCTCGGCTCCGGCCTGGGTGAACCTGTAGATGTTGTCGATGAAGAGGAGGACATCCTGGTGCGCGGTGTCTCTGAACCACTCGGCCATGGTCAGAGCGGTCAGGGGTGCCCGCATCCTCACCCCGGGGGACTCGTTCATCTGGCCGAAGACCAGGGCCGTGTTGGAGAGGACCCCGCTGGCCTTCATCTCCCCGTAGAGGTCGTTGCCCTCCCTGGACCTCTCGCCGACCCCGGCGAAGATCGAGGTGCCGTTCCTCTGGGTGGCGATGTTGTGGATCAGCTCCTGGATCAGGGTGGTCTTCCCCACCCCGGCCCCTCCGAACAGGCCGACCTTGCCACCCTTCACGTAGGGGCAGAGGAGGTCCAGCACCTTGATCCCGGTCTCGAAGATCTCGACCGAGGTGGGCTGGTCCTCGAACTGTGGCGGTTTACGGTATATGGACGCAGTCTGCTTCGGGACGAACTCTCCGGCCTCGTCTATGGGCTCTCCCAGGACGTTGAACATCCGCCCCAGGACCTGTCTCCCGACCGGCACCCTGATGGTCCGGTGGAGGTTTCTGACCTCCATGCCCCGCCTTATCCCCTCGGTGGGGCCCATGGCGATGCACCGGACGGTGTCGTCCCCTATGCCCTGTGAGACCTCCAGGGTCAGGGTTCTTCCATCCTCCATGTCGACGGTGAGAGCGTTTCTGATCGGGGGCATGGTGCCCTGGGTGAACCTCACGTCGATGACCGGGCCTATCGCCTGGGCGACGACCCCGGTATCCGCCTCCCTCTTGGAGGTGTCGACATCGCTTATTCGGATCATGGTCACCTCCTAGTTCTGGGCCCCGGAGATCACCTCGGTGATCTCCTGGGTGATCCGCTGTTGCCTAGCCTTGTTGTACTCCAGCCCCAGCTTGGCTATCAGGTCGTCCGCCGACCTGGTGGCCGAGTCCATGGAGTTCCTCCGGCAGGTCTGCTCGCTTACGGCGCTGGACAGCAGGCACCGGTAGATCTTCGAGTCCAGCCAGTGGGGGACGATGAGCTCGGCCACGGACTCGGGGTCCGGCTCGAAGGCTATCTGGGGCTTTAAGGACTCTCTATCCACCTTAGGTTCCACGGGGAGGAGTTTCTCTATCCTTGGCTCCGTCACCATTGAGTTCACGGGCTCGGTGTAGGCGATGTAGACGGCTCTGTACCCTTTTTCAAGGTACAGGCTGTCCAGCCGGTGCCTGAAGCTGTTGACATCGGAGTAGGACGGTCTGTCCGATAGGTGGAGGAAGTCGGTGAAGGACTCTCCTACAGCATCTCTGAGGTGTCTGTAGCCCTTCTCCCCGATGAACGCGCAGTCGGTGCTCTCGTTCAGCCGGCCCTGAAGGAGCCGGCACACGGCTGCGTTGTATTCTCCGCACAGCCCCAGGCTGGAGGTGACCACGACGTATAGGTCCCTATCGCCTCCTCCGACCCTCATGCAGCTGGGCATGGAGCCCCTGGAGAAGTCTGCGCTCTCCAGGCAGGCTGCTAGACACCTGTCCATCCAGCTTCCGTACTCCCTCGCGTCGTCGAGGAGCCACTTGAGCCTGGTGAGCCTGGAGGAGGCTATGAGCTTCATGGCGTTGGTGATCTTCCTGATGGAGTAGACCGAGGAGAGCCTCCTCCTTATCGACAGAGCGCTCTGGGACATGCTAGAGGCTCCTCTCGCTCTCGGCCTTAGAGAGGGTGGAGACGACCTCTTTAAAGGCCTTGTCGATATCGGCTCTTACCCCTTCGGTGAGCTCTCCGGTATTTTCGATCGAGGGGAAGACCTCGGGGTAGTGGGTGGATATGGTGGAGGAGAGGACCTTCAGGTAGTGGTGGATCCTCTCCGGGGGAATCTCGTCCAGATACCCCCTCTGGGCCGCGTAGATGTCGACCGTCTCCTGGGCCGAGGTCAGGGGCCGATACTGCTTTTGCTTGAGCACCTCCATCAGGGCGGTTCCGTGCTTCAGGATCCTCTTTGTCGCTGCGTCCAGGTCGGACCCAAAGCGGGAGAAGTCCAGCATCTCGCGGTAGCTCGCGAGCTCCATCCTCAGGTCCTTCGACACCGACTTCACAGCCGGGGTCTGGGCGGCCGAGCCGACCCTGGAGACCGAGAGCCCGGAGTCGATCGCCGGACGCTGGCCCGAGTTGAACATGTCGGCGCTGAGGAATATCTGCCCGTCGGTGATGGAGATCAGGTTGGTGGGGATGTAGGCCGAGATGTCCCCGGCCTGGGTCTCGGCGATGGGGAGGGCCGTGATGCTCCCGCCTCCCAGCTCGTCCCTCAGCCGGCAGGACCGCTCCAGAAGCCTGGAGTGGAGGTAGAAGATGTCCCCGGGGTAGGCCTCCCTCCCGGGGGCTCTTCTCAGCAGCAGGGACAGGGTCCTATAGGCCACAGCGTGCTTGCTCAGGTCGTCGTAGACTATCAGGACATCCTTTCCTTTCAGCATCCACTTCTCGGCCATGGAGGTGGCGGAGTAGGGGGCCAGATAGAGCATCGGAGCGGGCTCCGAGGCCGAGGCATCGACGATGCAGGTGTACTTCAGAGCGTCGTGCTGTTTGAGCTTCTCAACTATCTGAGCTATAGACGAATTCTTCTGCCCGATAGCGCAGTAGATGCAGATGACATCCTTGCCCCTCTGGTTGATGATGGCATCTATGGCCAGGGCGGTCTTCCCGGTCTGCCTGTCCCCGATTATCAGCTCTCTCTGTCCCTTTCCTATGGGGATCATGGCATCGATGGCCTTGATTCCGGTCTGGAGGGGCTCGCTCACGGGCTTGCGGCTCATGATGGAGGGGGCCGGCATCTCCACCGGCCTGTACTCCTTCGACTCTATCGCCCCCCTCCCGTCTATGGGGCGGCCGAGGGCGTCCACGACCCGGCCTAAAAGTGCGTCTCCGACCGGGACCGAGACCACCTTCGAGGTCCGGTGGCAGACGTCGTTCTCCCTGATCCCGATGGAGTCGGAGAACAGGGCGCAGCCCACGCTGTTGGCCTCTAGGTTCATCACCATGCCGTAGGTGCCCTTCGAGAACTCGATGAGCTCCCCGTAGACGGCCTGGTCCAGGCCGTAGACGGTGGCTATGCCGTCCCCGACGCTGACCACCTGGCCGACATCGTCGGTCTCCAGGTGCTGGCTGTACTTCTGGATCTCCCTGAGAACCAGGTCGGAGATGGAGCTCTGATCGATCCTGTCAGCCATTCTCCGCATCCTCCTTCAGCGCCCTCAGGGCGGAGTCTCTGACCCCGTCCAGGAGGCTGTCGACGCTGTACTCGTACTGCTTTCCCATCAGGATCACCCTGATCCCGGCCAATAAGCTTCTGTCCTGGACCTGCTCCAGAATCACCCTGCGGTCCAGCCTCCTGGAGAAGGCCCGCTCCAGGCGGCGGAGCTGCCCTGCGTCCAGCTCGAAGGGGGTGAAGACCTCCCCCTGGGCGATGTTGGAGTCCTCGTCGGCCAGGCGGTTGAACTCCTCCCTTATCGCGGGGAAGCTGTTGATGATCCCGTCCCTCATCAGGATCTTGATGAAGGCGATGACCTCGGGGACCAGCATCCTTCCGAAGATGTCATCCACGGCCTGGTAGCGCCTCGATATGTCGATGGACGGCGAGTTGAGGTAGGGTAAAAGGTCGGGGTTCCTGTCGCAGACCCACTCGAAGAACTTCAGGTCCTCCCGGTATAGCTCGCTCACACCCCTCTCCCTGGCGGCCTGCCTGAGCCCGTCGGCCACCCGGGTGAGGATCTCCCTCCTGATCACCGCTGGTCCTCCTCGGTAGAGCCGTCCGTCTCGGACAGCTGGTCGATGAACTCGTCCACCAGCTTCCGGTTGTCGTCAGCGGTGATCTCCCTCTTGAGAATCTCCCTGGACGCTCCGATGGCAGCGTCCGCGATCAGGTCTCTGGCCGAGGAGATCATGCGTTCCCGTTCAGCCTGTATGTCCCTATGGGCCTGCACCTTCTGCTGCTCGATGGAGAGGGCGATCTCCCGCTGGGCCTTGGCGATGTCCTCGTCGGCCACGGCCTGGGCCTTGGCCACGATGCCGGCGGCCTGCTTCTGGGCCTCGCCCACGGTCTTCTCCGCCTTCTCCAGGGCCGCCTTAGCCTGTTCCTTGTCCCTGTCGGCCTGCTCCACGCTGTCGGAGATGTACTTCTTCCTCTGGGCGATCTTCCTCCTCAGGGGCTTGTAGGCCACGGCTATGGCGATGGCGCAGACCGCGGCGAAGATGAGGACCTGGGCGATGGTGACGTAGAGGTTGGGGAGGAACCCCTCGGTGGTGGCTGCCAGGTCCTCGGAGAGCTTCTCCGTGTCGCAGGACGATAGAGGGAGAAAGAGGAAACAGGAAAGGATCCCGAGGGCTATGGCCCTCCTTGCGCTTCTCAAGGCTTTCCCTCCCGTATCAGATGGCGAACGCCATCAGGATGGAGATGACCAGGATGTAGATGGCGATGGACTCGATGAGACCCACGCCGATGATCATGCTGGACCTGACCTCCTTGGCGGCGGCGGGGTTCCTTCCGATGGACTCCATGCCCTTCATGACAGCCATGGACTCGCCTATGCCCACCACCGCCATCGCCAGGCAGGCGATGGCCAGGGCCAGATACTGCATCGCTTCGGGTGTCATATCGTTTACCTCCAGGTTGTTTCTTCTGGTAACTTCTTTCTATATCTAAGCCTTAGCCCTCTTCTCTCTGCGGGCTAGGCGTTTCTGCTCTCTCCTCTGCCTCTTCAGTTCCGCCTCCCTCTTCCCCTCGGCCAGGTCCTCGGGGGAGACGTACTCTCCAGCCACGTTGATCATGGTCAGCATGCAGAACACCGTGAGCTGGATGAACCCGTCGAACAGGTCGAAGTAGAGGTGGACTATAGGTGCCAGCACCGGGGCTATGGCCAGCCCTGCCCCCACGGTCTGGAAGGCGTACTCGAACCCGGTGTAGACCAGGGTCACCACGCAGTATCCCGCCAGGGCGTTCCCGAAGAGCCTCAGGGTCAGGGAGAGCACCGGGGACCACATGGTTATCAGGTTGATGGGGAGGAAGACGGGGAAGGGCTTCAGATACCGCTTGAAGTAGGCCCATCTGGTGTACTTCGCCGAGGTGAAGTGGATCCAGAACATGGTGAGGAGGGCGATGGACAGGGGCATCGCCGTGTTGGTGAAGGGGTTGGGAAGGGGCGAGAGGAATTTGTCCGACCCCGGCTGGAAGACGTTGGGTAGACCCACGAACCCCAGGATGAACCCGATGGCGATGTATAGCCCCAAGACCAGGATGTAGCCTCCGAACCCGTCGAAGGCCGGGCCCATGAGCTGGCTCACCTGCCTGTCGGCGAACCTCACCGCCTCCTCGGCGGCGTAGACGATCCCCCTCGGAGGCTTGAGGGGGTCGTACTCCTCCAGCTTGAATCTGACCGCCAGCGCCAGGACCAGCACGATCGCCAGGGCGATCACCGAGGTCAGGAACTCCGGGGGTATGTCGCTCCAGCTCGGGAGCTCGATCACGCTTCTAAGATCCACGCCCGCCTCCCTCCCTCTGCGCCGAGAGGATCCCGCACAGGTAGCCCAAGAAGAGGGCTGTGGCGCTGGCTAGAAGGTAGAGGTAGTCCCCGTGAGTGAAGTGCAGGAAGAGGAACGATAGACCGAGGGCAAAAGCGGCGGAGAGTATCCTCCCCAGGATGGAGAGGACACCCCTGACTCTGGTCCTGCTGTCGAGTATCGCCCCGGTCCCCTCCAGCAGGAAGCACTCCAGGACAGCGAAGGGAAAGCTTATGAGGTACGCCCCAAACAGGGCGCTGGTGCCTACCAGCCCCCAGACTATCCCGCCTGCGACAGCTCCGGCTGCGAGGGCTATCGCCAGGGCGGCGATCCTGAATCCGATCCCGGATCTGAACCTCTTCTCTTCCATGCTTTCAGCTCTAACCTGTGTCGGGCCTCTCAGGCCGGCGCCTTTATACTCTTCCACTTCGGGATCGGGGCAGCGAAAAAGCCTTATAAAATAATGAAAACGGTTTCCCGTCCACCCCTGCTAGGAGGGCTTCAGCATGGATTTCTCTCACCCGTTCGAGCTCACGTCCCCGTTCTCTCCCACCGGGGATCAGCCCCAGGCTATATCCTCCCTGGTGAAGGGCCTTAAAGAGGACAAGAAGTGGCAGGTCCTTCTGGGTGCCACCGGCACCGGGAAGACCTTCACCATGGCCAACGTTATACAGCAGGTACAACGTCCTGCACTGGTTCTTGTCCACAACAAGACCCTGGCCGCCCAGGAGTACGGGGAGTTCAAGGAGCTGTTCCCGAAGAACAGAGTCGAGTTCTTCATCTCCAACTTCGACTTCTATCAGCCCGAGGCCTACATTCCTAAGACCGACACCTACATAGACAAGTCCGTGGTCATGAACCAGGAGATCGAGATGATGAGAGCCGCGGCTGTCAACTCCCTTCTGGAGAGGCACGACACCATCGTGGTGGCTACGGTGGCCTCCATCTTCGGCCTCACAGATCCTACCGAGTACCACGACCTGGCCTTCACCATCCGTGTCGGAGAGCAGTACGACCCCCAGGAGTACGCCAAGAAGATGGTAATAGCTCAGTACCATAGGGACAACCTGACCCTAGAGCCCGGAAAGTTCAGGGCCCAGGGGGACATGTTCGAGTTCATGCCCCCGGCCAACACCGAGAGCTCTGTGGTGATCAGGGTCTATTCCGAGGACGACCAGGTGGTCGAGATAGACGAGATCAGGCCCCTGACCGGAGAGCTCATCCACTCCTACGACGCCTATCCCGTCTACCCCGCATACGAGCATGCCTCGTCCCTGGAGAGGGTGAAGCGGGCCTGTGTCACCATCAGGGAGGAGCTAAAGGAGAGGCTGGCCTACTTCCACGACCAGGGCAAGCCCTTGGAGGAGGAGCGGCTCAGGATGCGGACCGAGCACGACCTGGAGAGCCTGGAGGAGTTTGGGATCTGCCCCGGTGTGGAGAACTACGCCAGGCACCTCGACGGCAGGGCCCCGGGGCAGACCCCCTACACCCTGTTCGACTACCTCCCGAAGGACTACGTCCTCTTCATCGACGAGTCCCACGCCACCATCCCCCAGGTCGGAGGGATGTACTACGGGGACCGTAGCCGCAAACAGACCCTGGTCGACTACGGCTTCAGGCTGCCGTCAGCCTTAGACAATAGACCCCTGAAGTTCGAGGAGTTCGAGTCCAAGGTCAACAACGTCATCTGCTGCTCCGCCACCCCCGGAGACTACGAGCTGAAGAAGACTAATAACGCCAAGGTCGAGCAGATCATCAGGCCCACGGGGCTGTTGGACCCCGAGGTCGAGGTCAGGTCCAACAGCCTCAACCCCATCCAGGACCTGACCTCGGAAGTTAGAAATAGAATCCAGAAGAATCAGAGGAGCCTCATAGTCACATTGACCATCAAGGATGCGGAGAACCTCACCGAGTACCTGAAGGGACAGGGGATCAAGGTGGCCTACCTGCAGCACGAGATCAAGACCATGGAGCGCTCCGAGATCATCTATAAGCTCAGGAAGGGCGACTACGACTGCGTGGTCGGAATAAACCTTCTGAGGGAGGGGCTCGATCTCCCCGAGGTCTCTTTGATCGCCATACTCAACGCCGACAAGGAGGGATTCCTCCGCTCGGAGCGCTCCCTGATCCAGATCATCGGGAGGGCCGCTAGGAACTCCGAGGGCAAGGTCATCATGTACTCCGACATCGTCTCCGACGGCATGAAGGCCGCCATCGAGGAGACGGCTAGGAGGAGGTCCATACAGGAAGCCTACAACAGAGAGAACAACATAGTTCCCAAGACCATCATCAAGCCGGTGAAGCCTCCGGTGAGACTGATAGACGACAAGAACTCCAAGAGGGCCAGGGGCACGGCCAAGATGAGCCAGAAGCAGATAGAGAAGTACATCCAGCAGCTGACCCAGGAGATGAGAAAGGAAGCCAAGGAGCTCAACTTCGAGGAGGCCGCCAAGCTCAGGGACGAGATACTGGAGCTCAAGGCGGAGCTGGCCTGATGGTTAGAAGAGCGAGTATCTCCGAGCTCGACTCCATCATGGATATCTACGCAAAAGCCAGAGAGTTCATGAGGGAGAACGGGAACCCCAGGCAGTGGGCTAACCACCCGTCCAGGGAGCTGATCCAAGGATATGTCGAGGACGGATATCTGTATGTGGTCGAGAAAGAGGATGGAGTCCTTGGTGTTTTCGCATTCCTCCCCGGACCCGACGAGGCCTACGTGAGGATCGACGGAGCCTGGCTTGACGATGCCCCCTACTGGGTCATCCACGCCGTGGCCTCGACCTTCAGGTCTCATGGCCTCTTTTCGATCATCTGCGACTGGGTCTTTCAGAGGGTGAAGAATGTCAGAATAGACACTTCTCCTGACAACAAGCCGATGCTTAGGGGGTTCGAGAAGCAGGGGTTCACCCGTTGCGGAATCGTCCACGTGGCCGAGGATCCCGAGCTGACTCTGATCGCCTATCAGAGGCACGACAGGTGATAGATTCTATTTTTTAAAATCAAGCCTAATTTAGCAAATGAAAGTTGTTAACTTTACTTTTGCTATGAGTTTAATACCTTTTATTCAAACTGTCGAACTCTTTCTTAGCTTGGGTGAACGTGAGGTTAGGATTCTTCTCGCAGAACTCTCTGAGCTCTGGGTCGATCCTGTTTCTGGCTTTCTTTTCCCTGCAGAAGCCCGAGAGTTCTTTATACATTTCTGGATTGTTTCTGAGACAGTATAGCTTCAGGTAGGCTGCAAGTTCTATCAGGTGGATCTTGAAGTCGCAGTTGAACCTGTTGATGTGCCCGTAGAAGAAGGTCTCCAGAGCGCACTCGCCTCCGCAGTGGAACTTGAAGGGGCAGCCCCAGCACTGGAGGACCTGGCGCTCAAGCTCCTTTCTGGAGCGCTGGTGGATCGAATCCGCATCGATCCTGAAGTCCTTCAGCCCGAAGGATGCGGGGCAGCCGTATATCCTTCCGTCGATGTCGCAGGTGAACCTAGTGATCAATCCGTCGCACCTGTTGAGGGTCCTGGAGTTTCCGAACATCCTGCAGAGGTACCTTCCGAACAGGTCGTCCCCGTTCATCAGACACCGAAATATTTTTACATTCGAGCTATCGATATCTTTTCTAAGCCTCTCTGCCAGCCTCAGGTACTCCCTCTTCCAGCCCTCCAAGGATCTTTCGTCCAGCCCGTATAGAGGGCTCCTGCACAGCCTGAAAGACAGGGTGTTGAAGACGGTGGAGAGCTGCTCGACAGCCTCCACCAGAGGGAAGACTCGCCTGGTCAGGGTAGCTGCACAGCCGACGTACTCTCGGTGCTCTATAGCCATGACGTTTCTAATGATGGCATCGAAGGTTCCCCGACCTTTGGAGTCCTTCCTGTACTGGTCGTGGACGGACCTGTTCCCATCGAGACTCACGCCGAAAAGTACTCCTAGATTCTGTAGGAATTCGACGTTCTCCCTGTCTAGGAGAGTCCCGTTGCAGACCAGCATCGGAAGCACCTCCCTATGGAGTTCGTCGCTCTTGGTGTGGCAGTATTCAGCTATGGCCTCGATTGCGGACTTGTTGAGCAGCGGCTCGCCCTTTCCTGACATGTCGATGTAGTACTTCTCACCATCCGGAAACTTTGAGAAGAGAAGCTCGCAGGCTCCTATAGCGTCGGCGGGGCTCATGAGCCTGCTCTTCTTGTCAGAATTGAAGCAATACGAGCACCTGAGGTTGCAGGCATCCGAGATGTTCAGGCAGAATGAGTACGAGGTGGGCTTGAATCGGCTCAGATATGTCTCTTTCTGTATCTTAAAATCCGAGGAGGAGGCCTCCTCCTCGGAGTCGGAGACATCCCCGTTGAGGGTGTTCAGATATAGTCTCTGCTCCAGTACGGAGAAGCTGTAGATACTCATCGTTCTATATCAGCACCCGGAGAAGTCGATCGAATCCTCGTCGGCGCAGATGAATGTGGCTCCGCCCTTCTTGTTGGGATCGTAGAACCTCCGGTTCTCGCTGGTACCCGATACACAGCTGACCTGGTGGCCGTCATCCACGGCTAGCAGCCACTTGGTGCTTGTGGACTTGAAGATCCACCAGCCGGACTCCTTCTGAAGCTTGATGTACCCGTTGACAGACATGGCGTGATCCCCGTATGTAGTGGAGCCATTTACCCCTACGAAAACCGGGATATCATCATCTATCAACTCCTTCACGGTATTGAAATTGTTTGTTTGTTCGAACTTGGTGTCGTATCCGTACCAACCCTCGATGTCGGCTATCATGTTCTTGACATCTGCGAACATCATTCCATCGATCTCGTCGTATCCGTAGGAGCTTATGGCACGGTCGCGGAGACGGAGGTACAGGCTGGGGAGATTCTCTATAACATCCTCACCATGGTTAGGTGTACCTCTGACCCAGTAGTCGTTGGGGACATATCCTCTCGCCATCATCCGCGAGTAGTGAGCATCGTTAGCCACGGCTTCGCCCGAGTAGTCGACATAGTAGTCCTTGCTGTAGAAATACTTGTCACGGTGTTTCTTGCCCATGTTGTGAAGCATGCTGTAGGTTGAGTTGAGGACGCAGTTGCCCTCGGAATATATGGTTCCGCCTTCATGCCGGACGAATACGCTGGTGTCCATCTGAGCGATGTAGTCGTATGCCCATATGTATCTTTCGTCGACTATCTCATATCCAGGATAGTTCTCAGAGATGTAGTTAGAGATCTCATCATTTTTGATCTTGCCATCAGGATCGTTCGTTGGCTCAACAGTGCTCGATAGGGCATCAATATTGAGATCCTGCCCTGCCATAAAGTCGCTATCATCCAGCCCAAACTCTGTTCCATCCTGATCGAAGAAGGCGGTCCCGCTGAAGTAGATATCGCCATCTGTTAGAAATAACTCATTCTCATAGGTGGGGTCATAGTTACTGATGAAAAGGATGTCATAGTCATCGGTGGCTACCATGAAGCCTTTGTCGAAGTCGAAATAGTATCCAGTCTGGTCGTCATCCAGGACCAGGGACCTGGTCCTGACTACTCTGGAAGCGACTAGGCTATCTTCGTGATACCTGTTGTACTCGCTCACGAAAGTACTGAAGTTATCGGTGACGAATTCGACTATCGGAGTTTCAGGATAGGAGATCTGGCTGACCGGAGCTACCCCTGCAGTGCTGATCAGCGAGGCCGCAGCTAAGCTGAGGAGGCCTAGCATATGGGGGCTCCTCCAAAGAAGCACACCACCTCAAAGGGGTCACCCATTTGAAGTTTTCCCAATTTTTTATCTCTTTCAATCAGAGGCGAGATGTCGATATTAAGAATGAAAGAGCAGCAGTTATCCTCATCGATGCTGATCAGATCCCATCTGTTATTCTCGAAGTTGGAGGTCACGGAATCCTGGTCATAAATAGTCGGATCAGGATTGTATGAACCCACTATGACAAAAGGGTCAAAGGATGATTCCAACTGTTCTATATCCCCAAATTCAAAGTTTTCAGGGATCATGAAGCGTCCGTTGATGATCAGCCAGCTGTCTTCAATATCGTAGAAGTCGAAGGCGATAAGCCAATCGATGCGGTAATTTTGGACAAACTTTCCATCGAAGCGAACCTCCCGCATCGTGGCGGGCGATTGGCCCTGCGAGCCAGGACACTTCAGCTCCTCGGTTTTACAGCCGAACAGGGGGAGCAGAAGCAGGAGGGAAGAAGCCATTTTTCTCAGAATCTTTTTCACGATTGCACCCTCCTTTCTCACGTCAGTCGCTTGATTGGCTACTTTGATTTATCTACCCTAAACCCGTCGGGTGCCTATCCATATTCATTATAAGCAACAACACATTTGCCTACATAAAAGAGTGCATGTTCGGGGATGCGTACCATCCGATTTTATCTTCGTGCAATTCCCCTATAAATCAGCACCCGGAGAAGTCGATCGAGTCCCCGTCGGCGCAGATGAATGTGGCTCCGCCCTTCTTGTTGGGATCGTAGAACCTCTGGTTCTCGCTGGTCCCGTAGGTGCAGCTGACCTGCCAGCCGTCATCGACAGCCAGAAGCCACTTGGTGCTGGTGGACTTGAAGACCCACCAGCCGGACTCCTTCTGAAGCTTGATGTACCCGTTGACAGACATGGCGTGATTTCCGTAGGTTGTGGAGCCGGTAACTCCTACCAGCACAGGAATATCATCATCTATCAACTCTTTCATGGTATTGAAATTGTTTGTTTGTTCGAACTTGGTGTCGTATCCGTACCACCCCTCGATATCGGTTATCATGTTCTTGGCATCCGAGAACATCATCCCATCGATCTCATCGTAGCCGTAGGAGCTTATCGCACGGTCGCGGAGACGGAGGTATAGGTTAGGGAGATTTTCGAGAGCCTTCTTATCGCGGTTAGGGGTACCTTTGATCTTATAGTCGCTGGGTATATACCCTTTCGCCATCATCTGGGTGTAGTGAGCATCATTTATCACCGCTTCATCTGAATAGTCGACATAGTAGTCCTTGCTGTAGAAATACTTGTCACGGTGCTTCTTGCCCATGTTGTGGAGCATGCTGTAGGTTGAGTTGAGGACGCAGTTGCCTTCAGACCTGATATTTCCGCCCTCATGCTTGACGTATACGCTGGTGTCTAGCTGATAGATGTAGTCGTATGACCACATGTATTTTTCGTCGACTATCTCATATCCAGGATAGTTCTCTGAGATGTAACTAGAAATCCTGTCGTTGCCGATTTCTCCATCGGGGCTCTCGGTTGTACTGCTTGTGCTGTAGACAATATCCGAGTCGTCCTTCTGCCCTGCGATAAAGTCGCTATCATCCAGGCCAAACTCCGTTCCATTCTGATCGAAGAAGGCGGTCCCGCTGAAGTAGATATCGCCATCTGTTAGAAACAATTCATCCTCATAGGTGGGATTGTAGTTACTGATGAAAAGGATGTCGTAGTCATCGGTGGCTACCATGAACCCCTTGTCGAAGTCGAAGTAGTAGCCGTTCTGGTCGTTGTCCAGGACCAGGGACCTGGTCCTGACTACTCTGGAGGCAGCAAGACTATCTTCGTGGTACGTGTTGTACTCGCTCACGAAAGTGCTGAAGTTGTCCGTGACGAACTCGACTATCGGAGTTTTAGGGTAGTCGATCTGGCTCACCGAGGAAATTCCTGCAGTGTTGAGAAGCGATGCTGCAGCTAAACTGAGAATACCTAGCATATCGGAGCTCCTTCAAAGCAGCAGATCACCATAAACGGATCATATAGGTACAGGTTGCCGAGCGTTTTACCGTGTTCAGCTATAGGAGAAACATCTACGTAGAGGATGAAAGAGCAACAGTTATTGCCATCGATCGATAGTAGATCCCAGTGATACTTTGAACTTTGATAGTGGTCATCCGACAAACCAGGAGTGGGATCGTGTGAGTCGATCGAGACATTTTCTGATTCGTCAAAAGTTGTCTCCAGATCTTCGATACTGTCGTATTCGAAGTATTCATCAATGCTTTCGGGAATCATAAAGCGTCCATTTATAACCAGCCAATCATCCTCGATATCGTAGGAGTCAAATGCTACTGGCCAATCACTATCTGTGTGGACAAGCTTTCCATCGAAGTTGATGAGGCGAATCCAAGCATCTGGCTGGCCCTGCGAACCAGGGCACTTCAGCTCCTCGGTTTTACAACCGAACAGGGGGAGCAGAATCAGGAGGGAAGAAGCCATTTTTCTCAGAATCTTTTTCACGGTCGTGTCCCCTTTTCTCACTTCAATCACTCGATGGGCTGCTTCGGCTTATCTACCCTATATCCGTCAAAGCTGATCCCATATAAATTATAGAAACCCATCTGTCTTACCGACATGAAAAAGTGCATATCAGGGCTGCACATGTTTCGGTACATCTCTGACTGGATGGCTGCGCTTGCAGAGGAGGGCTGCCCTTCCAAGAAACTATCAGCAGTATCAGACCTAATACATCTGATCATTTCTATCTTGGATGCTCTTCACGTACTGAACGTGCTCGTAACTTTGGCTGACGGGATGGGTCTTGTAGTGGATGAACATCGATTTCAGCCTGTCGAGGGTGACCTCATCCAGAGAGTCCGGATAGCTCTGAGCTATCGAGGCTGCCTTTTTCAATCCGTAGCATCCCTCAGCTCTGACGTGGGATATATCCCCACTCTCGAAGATCACCATAGGGATGAACCTTATGGATTCTGAAGGTATCCCCAGATCCCTCTCTATGAGCTGCTTAACCCTTTTGAGGTGACCGTAGTTCTGCCAGACGGGGTTGTACATCCTGTGGCAGCTCCCGTCGGAGTAGTAGACGTTCCAGTACTTCATGTTGAAGTTTCCGTATATTCTCCCGTTCCAGGACTTGGTCTCGATGATGAATACTCCCTTGGAGCAGAGGATCAGGGTATCTATCTGGGTCGTGTGCTTAGCATCCTTGATACCCGGAAGCATAAGGTTGTTGATGATCAGCTTGTTTGGACAGTCGGCTAGAGCCTTATTCAGGTAGACCGCCACCCTCTTCTCCGAGGGCTCCATCCCCGGCTCGCAGTGAGCCTGCTCCCTGTCCTTGCTAGCCTTCCAACCTGCGAGGAGTACAAGAAAGATGATTAGGACAATTACGGATACGGATATAGCGATCGAAGCGGCACTACTCATCCTCTAGTTTCCTCTTCTCTTCCCTAATAAATATATTGGCGGGAGCTGAGTTTTTTCCGATCAAAGAAGACGCTTTTACTTAGAATTTCCGATACAAAGGTGTAAATACGAATTTTTGTCGACTATTAAGGTCTATAGGGCGCTCTAGCTGCTATTATTTAGTCGATAAAATTTCGTATATACGAAAAATAATCGACTAAGGAGCTGAAGATGATAGAGCGAAACACCTACCTGCAGCAGCTGATATCCAAGAGGGAGAACGGACTGATCAAGGTCATCACCGGCATCAGGAGGTGCGGTAAATCGACTCTGCTATTCGATATCTACAAGGATTACCTAAAGTCTACAGGTATCTCCGACGACCAGGTAGTGGAGCTGAGCCTGGATGATGACGTGAACATCAGATACAGGAACCCTCTGGAGCTCGGAAAGTATGTCAGAAGCCTCATATCCGATCCTAACAGGATGTATTACGTCTTTCTTGATGAGATACAGAAGGTAAAGACAATCAAGAATCCTTATCTAGAGGATTCTGAAGAGACCGTGGGCTTCGTAGACGTTCTATTAGGTCTCATGAAAAAGAAGAATGTTGACGTATATGTAATTGGAAGCAACTTCAGGATGTTTTCATCGGATGTCCTTACTGAATTCAGGGGGAGAGGTGACGAGATCAGGGTCTACCCCCTGAGCTTCTCCGAGTTCTATAGTGCCTTTAAAGGCGATAGAAGAGATGCTTGGGCTCAGTATTACACCTATGGCGGGATGCCTTTCCTGGTCTCGCTGCACGATCACAGGGAGAAGAGCCAGTACCTCAAGAGCCTGTTCGAGAATATCTATCTAAGGGACATACTCGAACGGCATCACATCAAAGATAGAAGCATCCTGGATGAGCTTCTGGATGTTATCTCCTCCTCCACCGGATCTCTCACCAATCCCAGGAGGATATCCGACACATTTAAATCAAACGAGCACAAGGACGTTAGCGAGGAGACCGTGAGCAGGTACCTGGATTACCTGACCGATGCTTTCCTTATAAGTAAATCTACTAGGTATGACGTGAAGGGGAGGCGATACATCGGCTCCCCCTTCAAGTACTACTTCACCGATGTGGGGCTAAGGAACGCCAGGCTCAACTTCAGGCAGACCGAGGAGAACCACATCATGGAGAACGTCATCTACAACGAGCTCCTCATCAGAGGCTACGATGTGGATATCGGAGTTGTCGAATATAACTACAAAGACGTTACTGGAAAGAGCTGTAAAACCAACCTGGAGATCGACTTCATAGCGACCCAGGGAAGCAGGAAGATCTACATCCAGTCGGCTCTATCCGTAGGCGAGGAGGAGAAGAGGCTTCAGGAGGTACGTCCATACTCCTTAGTTAGAGACTCCTTCAAGAAGATAGTGGTGGTGAAGGACGACATAGTCCCCTGGTACGACGAGAATGGAATCCTGTATGTCGGCATCGAGAAGTTTCTTCTGGAACCTAGGGTTATAGAAGGGTAGAAGAGTCACCTGCTTTCAGTTCCGAAATCTTATTCACACAGTCGAATATAAAGAGAGATGCCCGATCGCTCGGGCATCTCTATCTCTGTTCGATACTGCTTTCAGCATCGAGATTCTTGATCTAAATGGTCGAGGATGTGAGATTCGGACTCACGACCCCTTGGTCCCAAACCAAGTGCGCTACCAAGCTGCGCCAATCCTCGAGCGGAGATAATCTTACCAAAACCTTGGAGATATGGCTCGGGTTCAATCCTTCTATACCCTGGTGCCGTATAGGCACATAGAGGTTAAAATATCTCCCTGGGAAAGGAACTTAACTACATGTCTAAAGCTGGAAATGTCTTCCGTGGCCTGTTCAAGATCATCTTCACCATCGCCGCTCTGGCCGCCGCTGTCATCGCCATCCTCTGCATGATCGCCCCGTTCTACCGCGTGGCTATAACCGCTGGCGACACCGAGCTGGCCTCCATCAGCCTCACCGGTTTCGCCCTCGCCTTCGGTGGCGATATCCAGGTGGCCGTCGGTAGCCTCGATCCCGTCGCCGCTGGAACCCTCGACATCTCGATCGGGACTCTGGTCGCCTTCATCGTCCTGGCCCTCGGAGCGCTGCTGATGCTCTGCAACCTGTTCACCTGGAAGCCCGGCAAGGGGCTCTCCGGAATCGGGGCTCTGTTCTGCATCGCCGCTGCCGTCCTGTTCTTCCTCACCATCCAGATCAACTCCGACCTGAGCGATGTCGACCAGATCCTGAACGGATACGGATCCGGTCTCATCAAGGGCGGGCTGGGCGCTGGAGCCATCACCTCGGGCATCTTCGCCGCTGCCGCTGGAGTCCTGGGTATCCTTGCTAGCTTCTTCAAGCGCAAGGAAGCCTAAGGCTAGAGCAGAGAAGAAGGAAGAAAGCTTCCGGAAACGGAAGCTTTTTCGATGCTTCGATGAACCCTCTTTCTAAGAAACTGTCTAAGCGTTCCTTGCTCTCTAGGCTCTGAGGTGTCTTTGATCCTCAGAAACAACTAAAAAATCCACCTTCAGGTGGATTCAGCACACTGGAAGAGGAGGAGACTATTTGGTCTCGGTCTTCTTCTCGCCCTCGCCCTTCACAGGAAGAGTGCTGGGCTTGATGGGGAAGAGCTTCCTCTTGATGCGCTGGGTCTTCTGGCAGTCAGACATACTGATCCTCCTCGCTGCGGTGCTAGATTATCGCACGCTTCGAGGAGAATTTCACAGATAGGTAGATATAGGGACACTACAGGAAGAAAAGGAGCTGGAATGATCCAGCTCCTTTCTCTTTCCAGTGGTGCTCCCGAAGGGACTCGAACCCATGGCCCTCTGATTCGTAGTCA
>C._urophasianus_2_cecum__coassemble_69_pt1 | contig 29659 bp, 37 predicted proteins | sample C__urophasianus_2_cecum__metabat2_low_PE_009 | metagenome-assembled genome bin C | reverse complement strand
AACAACAACTCCAAGCTGGAGAAGAGCCTCGTCGCCGCCAGCGGCGACAAGGGCGACGATGTCGTCTGCTCCTTCTACTCCTCCAGGGAGCAGGAGGCCTTCTCCGTCGTCAACAGGATCATCGACCTGAGGTCCCAGGGGTTCAAGTACGGGGACATCGCCATCATCTACAGGAGCAACTATCTGTCCTCTGAATTTGAAAAGTGCCTCTCCAACAACAGGATCCCATACGACATCTACGGAGGCCTGAAGTTCTACGAGAGAGCCGAGATCAAGGATGCACTCTCCTATTTGAGGCTCATAGTAAATCCTTCAGACTCGATCTCGTTCCACAGGATCCTGGATGCTCCCAAGATCGGGATCGGAGATGTCGGAAGAAGGAATATCTCCAAGGCTGCTGAGAGGGATGGGATGCCCGAATTTCAGGAAGCCATCCAGAATCCTGAGAACCTCGGGTTGATGCAGAACTCAGTGGCCAGGCTCAAGAAGCTCAGGGAGGCCTATGAGAAATGCCTGGAGGCTTTGAAGGATGCGAAGTCGGGATCCGACTACAACACCGCTCTGTTCGCCTACCTCGACGGTGCCGGATTCATCGAGCATGTTTCAAAGCTCGACAAGGCCGACGACGAGAAGAGCCTGGATACCAACAACCAGAACACCAGGCTTAACAACGTCAAGGAACTCTTAAAGCAGATAGTCAACTACATGGACTCCGAGCACTACGACGAGGACGGAAACCTGATTCAGCCCGACCTCGATGCGTTCCTGATCGATGTAGCCATCCAATCCGATGCAGACAGGATTACCGGGGCCGACAGAGTCCTCCTGATGACTGGACACATCTCCAAGGGATTGGAGTTCCCTGTGGTGTTCGTGGTGGGAATGAACGACGGGGTCTTCCCGACCAACCACGCTATCACCGAGGGCAGTCGCAGGGCCATCGAGGAGGAGAGGAGGCTCTTCTACGTCGCCATCACCAGGGCCATGAAGAAGCTGTTCATCTCCTCCCCAGGAGGCCACGGGTTCGACGGCCTCCCTCAGCTCCCCTCGATGTTCCTCAGCGAGATCGGATTCAACAGGCCCAAGGGTGACAGCTTCTACTTCTCCACCGGTGGAGGCTATCCGAACTCCAGGTTCGGATCAGGATACTCTAGGGGTAGCCGAGTCACATACAGCCACGTGAGCCCGAGCTCATCTCAGAGCTCGGCCTCGATCTCCAGCCAGCAGGCTGGAGCGAATAGGCTGTTAAACACACCGCCTAAATCCCTGGAGAAGGCGAAGAGCGTGACCACCTACGCCGTGGGGGAGAGGATCGCTCACTCCTCCTTCGGGGTGGGTACCATCACCAAGGTCGGGGCTACCAGCATCACGGTGAAGTTCGACGAGCCCTACGGCGAGAAGACGCTGTCGAAGAGCTTCACGAGGGCGTTCAGGAAGATATAGGAGGCAGACATGGAAGACAGGGACAGAGAGAGGGTGGAGAAGCTCACCGAGCTTCTCAACAAGTACTCCTACCAGTACTACGTCCTGAACCAGTCGGACATCCCCGACTCGGAGTTCGACTCCATGATGGAGGAGCTAAAAGAGATCGAGAACCGTAGGCCGGAGCTGAAGTCTCCCAACTCTCCGACCGCCAGGGTCGGAGGTGCGGTCCAGTCCGGATTCGAGAAGGTTGTGCATCCCATCCCGATGCTCTCGATCCAGGATGTCTTCAGCCTTGAGGAGCTGAAGGACTGGGACAAAAAGATCCAGAAGGCCCTGGGTGTCGACAAGGTCAGGTACTGCTGCGAGGTCAAGATCGACGGGCTCTCCTGCTCCCTGGTCTACGAGAACGGAGAGCTGGTCCAGGCCTCCACCAGGGGAGACGGAAACGTCGGGGAGGACGTGACCGCCAACGCCAGGACCATCCGGTCCATTCCCCTTACCATTTCAGATAAGAGGAGGATCGAGGTCAGGGGCGAGGTCTACATGCCCAAGAAGGAGCTGAAGGCTCTTAACGAAGAAAGGGAGGCCAACGGCGAGCCGCTGTTCGCCAACGCCAGGAACGCCGCTGCCGGATCCCTTCGTCAGCTCGACCCCGCCATCACCGCAAGGAGGCACCTCGACGCCTGGTGGTACTTCTGGCCCCAGGCTACGGATTTCGGATACAGGTACCACTCCGATGCCACTGACGGGATGACTGAACTAGGTTTCCGCACCAACCCCGAGAGGAAGGTGGTCGAGGGCATCGATGCCGTGCTGGAGTTCGTCGATGAGAAGGCCGAGAAGAGAGCCAGCCTCGACTACGACATCGACGGCCTGGTGATCAAGGTCGACGACATGACCCTATACGACTCCCTGGGCTACACGGCCAAGGTCCCCAGGTGGGAGATCGCCTACAAGTTCCCGCCCGAGGTGGTGACTACCAGGGTCGAGGACATCGTCCTCTCGGTCGGGAGGACCGGTAGGGTCACCCCCACCGCGGTGTTCTCCCCGGTGCTTCTGGCCGGGTCCAGGGTGGCTAGAGCCACCCTCAACAACGAGGACTACGTCAGGGAGAAGGACATCAGGATTGGGGACGTGGTGACCCTCCACAAGGCCGGGGACGTGATCCCCGAGGTGGGTCAGGTGGTCCTGTCCCGGAGACCTGAAGGGACCGTGCCCTTCAGGTTCTCCCCCGACTGCCCCTTCTGCCATAAGCCCCTGGTCAAGGATGGGGTCATCATCTACTGCAGAAATTCTGACTGCCCCTCCAGGAGCATCAATAACATCATCAACTTCGTCTCCGACAAGGGCATGGATATCGACGGGCTGGGAGACACCCTGGTGGAGACCCTGTTCAACGAGGGGTTCCTCAAGGGGATTCCTGACATCTACACCCTGAAGGACCACGCCTCCGAGATGGAGAGCATGGACGGGTTGGGAGAGAAGAGCGTCACGAAGCTCCTCTCCGCTATCGAGAAGTCGAAGAAGAACGACCTGTACATGCTTCTCTCTGGTTTAGGAATCCCCCTTGTCGGGAAGAAGACGGCTCAGGTGTTAGCTGGAAGGTTCCGGACCATGTCCAGCATCCAGTCCGCCTCGGTGGAGGACATGGCCTCCCTCCCCGATATCGGAGAGAGGACGGCCAAGGGCATCAGGTCCTGGTTCGACGAACCTTCCAACCAGGAGATCATCTCTAGGCTCGCCCAGTCCGGGGTGAACATGGAGGCTCTGGGGAAGCCTGTCGCCTCCGTGTCCAACTTCTTCACCGGGAAGAAGTTCGCGATCACAGGTACTCTCTCGATGCCCAGGCCTGCTCTCACGGCCAGGCTGGAGGCTCTGGGTGGAGTATCATCTTCTTCCGTATCCTCCAAGACGGACTTGGTTATCGCCGGAGAGGAGGCAGGCTCTAAGCTAGCTAAGGCCCAGAGCCTGAACATCCGGATAGTCGAAGAGGAGGAGCTTCTAAAGCTCCTAGAGGAGGCCGAGAGCCTCCAGAAAGGTGATGACAGATGAGCAGAGTCACTAGAGAGACCATCGAGGAGTGCGCCAGGAACCTGATGTTCAGGCTCTCCGAGGGGCAGGCCGAGATCATCAGCGAGGAGTTCGACACCCTGTATAGCCAGCTTGACTTTTTGGCCGGAATCCCCGGGGTGGACCAGGCCCAGCCCATGACCTTCCCATTCAGGAGGCATCTGAAAGATGAGGACCTCAGGCCCGATGAGCCCGAGGCTCCCCTGGGTGCGGAGAAGGCGTTAGCCAACTCCCACTCCACCATCGGGGACCAGATCAAGGTGCCCAAGGTCGTGACCCACGGAGAGGTCGACCACACCGAGGAGGAATAGGGCAGTGGAACGCTATCTGAATAAGACTATTAAGGAGATCCACGCCGCTCTGATCAGCGGGGAGGTCACCCCCTCCGACCTGGTCGAGGAGGCGATAGACAGGATCTCTAGGGACGACTGCAACGCCTACGAGGCCACCTGTTTCAAGGAGGCTAGAAAGAAGGCAAAGAAGATAGGTGATATCAGGGTCGGAGAGTTCCTCTCCGGCATCCCCTATCTGGCTAAGGACAACTACTCCACCAAGGGTGTGGAGACCACCGCATCCTCAAAGATCCTGGAGGGCTATGTTCCCCTCTTCGATGCCGAGGTCATCAGAAAGCTCAACAGGAGCAGGGGCATCATGGTGGGCAAGACCACCATGGACGAGCTGGCCATGGGCGGCACCGGGACCACCGGGCACAAGGGTGCGACCCTGAATCCCTACGACAGGGAGAGGATGGTCGGAGGCTCCTCCTGCGGCTCGGCCGCAGCCGTGGCCAGAGGCGATGTCCCCTACGCTTTAGGATCCGACACCGGAGACTCGGTGAGGAAGCCTGCAGCCTTCGCCGGCCTGGTCGGCTTCAAGCCCACCTGGGGTCTGGTCTCCAGGTATGGATTACTCCCCTTCGCCTGCTCCATGGACACCGTGGGCTGGTTCACCCGCTGCGTCTGGGATGCCGCGGTGCTCTGCCAGACTTTGGCGGGCAGGGACGAGAAGGACATGACCACTTTGAAGACCTCCAAGAAGAACTATGTTTCTGAGGTCGAGCAGAGACACTCTGGGAACCGGGTCTGCTACTTCCCCCAGGTGGTGGAGGCCTGCGACCCCGTGGTCAGGGACGTCTTCCACGGCCTGGTGAACAAGCTCAAGAAGGAGGGGATAACCGTAGAGGAGTACAGGTTCGACGACAATCTCCTGAACGCCATCTACCCCACCTACATGGTGATCTCCTGCTGCGAGGCTGCCTCCAACGATGCCATGTACGACGGGATGAGGTACGGGCCCGCTGGAGATGAGGACGCTAAGACCTACCAGGAGTTCATGACCTCGGCCAGGACCAGGGGGTTCTCGGACCTCATCAAGCGCCGCTTCGTCATCGGGTCCTACTCGCTGTTGGCCGAGAACCAGCACGACATGTTCCAGCGGGCCCAGAGGGCTAGGAGAGTAATAGTCGACGCTCTCAACGAGGTCTTCAAGTCCTACGACTACCTGCTCCTCCCCGCCGCTCCCAGCGTGCCCAAGAGATTGAGTGAACTTTCAACAAGCTGGAGCAAGGAGCCCGATTTCGCCGACAACCATCTCGCTCTCGCTAACCTGGGTGGCATGCCCTCCCTGACCGTGCCCTGCGGATTCGAGGCCGGGCTGCCCCTGGGTGTCAACATCACCGGGAGGGTTCTGGACGACTCCGGAGTCCTCGCCTTCGGCCAGAGAATCGAGGATGTCACGGGGCTGAGGAACCTCACCGCTTCGGAGGACAGGTAGCATGGAATACAAGGCGACCATAGGTATCGAGATCCACGTCGAGCTCAAGACCAGGAGCAAGATGTTCTCCACCGCTCCCAACACCTACCACCTGGCTCCCAACTCCCAGGCCGGGCTGGTGGACATGTCCATGCCCGGGACTCTTCCCATGCTCAACATGGAGGCCGTGAGGTACGGCATCCAGCTGGCTACCGCCCTCCACATGAACGTGGACAGGACCCTCTACTTCGACAGGAAGAACTACTTTTATCCCGACCTTCCCAAGGGCTATCAGATCACCCAGCAGGACAGGCCCATAGGGTCTCACGGATACCTGGATGTGACCCTGGACGATGGTACCCCGATGAGGGTCTACGTACAGAGAGCCCACCTGGAGGAGGACACCTGCAAGCAGACACACCTAGCTGATATCTCTCTAGAGGATTACAACCGCTGCGGAGTACCCCTCATCGAGATCGTGACCGAGCCCTGCATCGTCAACGCCAACGAGGCGGCAAAGTACGTCGAAGGTATAAGAGAGGTAGTTACCTACCTGGGAATCTCCGACGGCAGGATGGACGAGGGCTCCATGAGGTGCGACACCAACGTCTCTATAGCCCCTGTCGGAAGCGACCATTTAGGTACCAAGTGCGAGGTAAAGAACCTCAACACCATCCAGAACGTCGAGGCCGCCATCGCCTATGAGATCGAGAGGCAGAAGGCCATCCTGGAGTCTGGAGGTGTTGTGGAGCAGGAGACCAGGAGGTTCGACGAAAAGCTCCGCCAGACGGTCCTGATGAGGAAGAAGACCGACGCTGTCGACTACAAGTACTTCCGCGAGCCCAACCTCCCCCCCTTCGACCTCTCGGAGAAGTTCATTAAAGATGCTGTCGACTCCATGGCTAAGCTCCCCTGGGCCTATAGAAAGGAGTTCGCAGAGCTCGGCCTCTCATCCTACGAGACCGAGCAGCTGATGAAGGACAAGTCTCTAGTCGACTACTTCGAGAGGTGCCTGGAGTTCCATCCCAAGGATGTGAAGACCCTCTGGTCCTACCTGGTGGTTGACCTACAGTCCTACATCAACAAGTCCTTGGGTGAGATCAGTTTGGACAACCTCAAGTTCAAGCCTGAGGACCTGGTGGCCCTGTCGGACCTGGTCTCCTCCAAGGCCATCAACTCCAAGCAGGCCAAGACCGTGATGGAGGATCTGGTGACCCAGGGAATCAAGCCTGCTGACTCCGTTAAGAGCCACGGGTTCGAGCAGATCTCCGACAGTTCCGCCATCCAGGAGGTCGTCGACAGGGTTATCGAGAGCAACCCCGCCGCCGTCGACTCCTGGAAGCACGGGAAGGACAGGATCCTCGGCTTCCTGGTCGGCCAGGTGCTCAAGAAGACCCACGGGAAGGCTAACCCCGCCATGGCCAAGGAGATGGTCCTGGCTAAGATTGGACCTCTGGGACAGAGGGATTAGGCTGAAGAAGATTTAGTTCTAAGCTAGATTTAGTTATTTAAAACCTCACTTTTAAAAGTGAGGTTGTTAGTTTCTTAAATTTCCTTTCTGATTGTTCTTTAATTCTGAGCACAATAAATGGTCCAGCGCAATGCTGGACCATTTAGAAAGGAGACCCTAGAACATCCTATCTGCTGATGTTCTATCACGACACCACTCGACAAGGGACAGCTCAATGCTCAGCCCCGGAAAGGAGGTCCGAGGGGTGAAAGGACAGCCCTAATGGCTTCTAAAGCCCCCTCGGACAAGACGAAATTGTAGCGACAAAACTCCGTTTTTAAAGAACTGAAAAGGGAGCGTTCCATTTAAAGGCCAAGCAGGCCAAGTTCAGTGGATGTGAGTAAATTAAAGCCCTTTTCAGACGAATAGGTACTCTAATCTGCTAAGAGCCTCGATCCGTAGATTCCTTTAAAGACAACAAAAGGGAGGATTCCCAGCCTCCCTCTGTCGACAAACAAACTGAATCTGACTGTTTACTGCTCGCTCCGGATTCGCATCGAACCTGAGTGGCGGGGTTCTCTTACTAGAAGTACACACGACTTTCCAATAGCCCTCAGCGCCACCGGTCTGCTACTAGTTTTCCTGTTCTACCCTCCTTTCGAGAAGATCGTCTAACATGAACATTCCTTCAGCTCGACTCGACTACTTAAACCCTTTTTGCTCGGCTGCGTTGCTCTCCGCAGCCTGGCTAATTATAGCCAATGAAAAACCAAGTCAAGAACAAATTTTCCAGAAGTTTTCAGTTTAAAAAGTTCATCTGGAGTAAAACGAAAGAAACGCAGAAAACTAAGCGCTTACAGAGGTTATTTAGTTAAAACTTCTTTTTCTTCCAGAAACTATTTTGTTCCGTAGATCCTGTCTCCAGCATCTCCGAGTCCGGGGATGATGTAGGCGTTCTCGTTCAGCTTCTGGTCGAGGTGTCCGACGTAGAAGGTCACGTCGGGGTGGGCGGCCGTCACCTTCCTAAGGCCCTCAGGGGCTGCGATGATGCAGAGGAACTTGATGTGCTTACCGCCCCTCTTCTTGATGTCGTCGATGGCGTCTATGGCGCTCCCTCCGGTGGCCAGCATGGGGTCGAGGACGACTATGGTCCTCTGCTCGATGGGGGAGGGCAGTTTGCAGAAGTACTCGTGAGGAATCTTGGTCGTCTCGTCCCTGTACATCCCGATGAATCCGACCTTGGCGGTGGGGACTAAGCTCAAGAGCCCCTCGACCATACCTAGTCCAGCTCTGAGGATGGGTACCAGGCAGAGCTTCTTTCCGGCGAGGAAGGGGGTGTAGCAGGAGGCTACCGGGGTCTCGATCATTCTCTCCTCTAAGGGCAGATCCCTCAGAGCCTCGTAGCCCTCCAGCCTAGCGATCTCCTCCACCAGCTTTCGAAACTCGCTGGTCCCGGTGTTCTTATCTCTGAGCAGGGATATCTTGTGCTGGATCAGGGGGTGGTTGCAGAAGACCACGTTTCTCCCCTCGAACTCTCTTTCTACCTCGTTGATCCCGGTGTAGGGCCTGACCTCTTCCTCCATCCTCTATTTTCCTTTCAGGCTGGAGATCCAGCCGCTTCTCGTGCTCTAACCATATCACCCCAGGCCCTGCACCGGGAATGAAACCCGCTACATTCTGAAAGAGGGCGAAGTATTGCCATATACTCTTACCCGCTGTCAGAGGGTTGTAACCCTCTATAGGAGATGAGACTATGGCCGAAGGATTCAGCCTCGAGATCACCCACGTCGATAATAATTGTAGAGCTAGAGCCGGAATACTCCACACCCTCCACGGGGACTGCGAGCTCCCCATGTTCATGCCGGTGGGTACCCTGGCGACAGTGAAGCACCTGAGCCCCCAGGAGGTGAAATCCCTGGGGGCCGGGGTGATCCTGGCCAACTCCTACCACCTGAGTCTGAGACCTACAGCAGAGGTGGTTGCTAAAGCCGGGGGTGTGCAGAGGTTCATGAGATACGACGGCCCCATGCTGACCGACTCCGGGGGCTTCCAGGTCTGGTCCCTGGCCAAGAACAAAGGAATTACGGAGAAGGGAATAAAGTTTAAATCTCACCTCGATGGGACCATGCTGGAGTTCACCCCGGAGTCGGTCATGGACATCGAGCAGAAGATCGGGGCCGACATCGCCATGTGCTTCGACGAGTGCGCACCCTATCCTGCGACCCACGAGTACATGGAGAACTCCGTGGAGAGGACCATCAGGTGGGCTAGAAGATGCTACGAGGCCCACACCAGGAAGGATCAGGCTCTGTTCGGAATAGTCCAGGGCGGAGACTTCCAGGACCTCAGGGAGCACTGTGCTGAGGAGCTGTCCAAGATCCCATTCGACGGCTACGCCATCGGGGGGACCTCGATCGGAGAGCCCAGAGAGGTCGAGTACGAGATGGTCTCCTACGCCGTGGAGAAGATGCCGTGGGACAAGCCGAGGTACCTCATGGGGGTAGGATCTATCGACATGATCCTGGACGGGGTGTACAAGGGCGTGGACATGTTCGACTGCGTACTGCCCACCAGGCTGGGAAGGCACGGAGCTCTGTTGACTTCAACGGGCCGGCTCAACATCAAGGGTGCTAAGTACGCTGAGGATTTCAACGTCATTGAAGACGGATGCGACTGCCCAGCCTGCAGGGGTGGATTCACCAGGGCCTACATCCACCACCTGGTCAAGTGCGAGGAGGGATTCGGGCTCAGGCTCTGCTCCCTGCACAACATAAGGTTCTTGATCAGGGTCATGGAGGGGGCTAGAAAGGCTATTGCCAGAGATGAGTTCGTCTCCTACAGGGAGCAGACCCTGAAGAGGTTCGGAAGCGAGAGGGGGTTCTAGAGAGCATGGATCAGAGAGAAGAGCAGGTTAAAAAAGCTATAGAAAAGTTCGGATTCGACATCTACGACCTCAACGAGTACGACTACGAGCTACCCAAGGAGAGGATCGCTCAGACCCCGGCTGAGAGAAGGGACGAATCCAGGCTCTTAGTCATGGATAGAGATACCGGAGAGGTGAAGGATGAACCCTTCTTCAGGAACATCGTGAACTACCTCAACCCCGGGGATGTCATCGTCAGGAACAACACCAAGGTGATCCCGGCCAGACTCGTCGGTATCAAGGAGGGTACCGGAGCTCACGTAGAAGTTCTACTTCTTAGGCAGCTCAAAGAGGAGGAATCCGACACCTGGGAGTGCCTGGTCGGGAACGCCCACGCCGTTAAGAAGGATACCGTGGTGGACTTCGGGGACGGAAAGCTCAAGGCTGTCTGCACTGAAGTCTTAGATGAAGGACTGAGACACTTCAGGTTCATATACCAGGGAATCTTCCTAGAGGTTCTAGACGAGCTCGGAAAGATGCCTCTCCCTCCCTACATCCAGTCCCAGGTGGCACCAAACGACAGGTACCAGACCGTGTACGCAAAGATCGAAGGGTCGGCGGCTGCACCCACCGCCGGGTTCCACTTCACCCCGGAACTCTTCGACAGGATCAGAGCTATGGGTGTACAGGTTCTCGATGTGACCCTTCATGTAGGACTAGGTACCTTCCGCCCCGTGAAGACCGACGACATCAGGGATCATCACATGCACTCCGAGTGGTACCACATGGACCAAGAGGTGGCCGATGCTCTGAATAGAGCTAAGGACGAGGGAAGGAGGATCATTGCGGTAGGTACTACTTCGGTTAGGACTCTGGAGACCGTGGCCCACCTCAACGGGGGGAGGTTCAAAGCTTCAACTGGAGATACTGCTCTGTTCATCTACCCCGGTTTCGATTGGATGGCGGTGGATGCGATGGTGACCAACTTCCACCTGCCCAAGTCCACCCTGGTGATGTTGGTGGCAGCTTTCACCTCCAGGGATAAGATCCTGAATGCCTATAAGCATGCAGTCGAGGAGGGCTACAGGTTCTTCTCCTTCGGAGATGCGATGTTTCTGGCTCGCCATCCCTTCGAGAAGTAAAAGAGATGAGAGAGAAAAAGATGCGTGTTCTGCTCGCATCTTTTCTCTATCTCTGAATCAGCTACTTCCTGCCTTCTTTAGTCCTGGATAGCACCTCTCTAGCTAAAGCTTGATAGGCTACGCTCCCCCTGGAGGTGGGCATGCAGTAGTTGATGGGTACACCTCTGGTCTGAGCCTCGACCAGGGAGACGCTCTTGGGTATGGGCTGAGGGAAGACGGTGGTGGAGAAGGTGTCGAAGATCTCGGCCGCCACCTCCTGGGAGATCCGGGTGGTCGCATCGTACATGGTGAGGAGGATACCAAGGATTCTCAGCTCCTTGTTGGTGGAGCGCTTGATGTTGTTGACGGCCGACAGGGTCACGGCGATCTCGGACATGGCCAGGTACTCGCACTGCACCGGGAGCAAGACCCAGTCGGAGGCGGTCAGGGCGTTGTAGGTGAGGTAGGACAGAGAGGGCGGGCAGTCGATGACGACGTAGTCGTACCCGTCGGTCTGACCCTTCAGCCTCTGCCTCAGATCGAGGTGGGAAGGGATGAGGTCCGCATCCTTTAAGGCGATCTCGACGGTGCCCAGAGTGAAGTTGCTGGGAAGGATATACAGCTCCCCGAAATTAGTTTTGAGGATTATGTCCTCGATGTTTTCCGACCCCAGAAAGAGATCTAAAGATGTGAGCTTGAGAGAGGCCGGGTCGAACCCCGTGGCCCTAGCGCAGTGGCCCTGGGGATCCAGGTCTATCAATAGGACCTTGGCTCCGGTCTGGGTCAGGGCGGCAGCCAGGTTGACGGCGGTGGTGGTCTTGGCCACCCCGCCCTTGAGGCTGGACACCGCTATGGTCTGTGTTCTCACTCTGTCTCTCTCCGACGCGAGGGTGGATTATACGACAGGAGGGGGCGAGCCGAAGCCGCTTTTGCGCGTGCGAGCAGGCGCACGCGTTTAAATGTTGTAAAACCTACCCTTGATACTCAAGGGCTTCGGCTCTAGAATATCTCGGCATTTTGAAAGCCAGGAGGCAACTATGAAGAAGAACTTCCTTTTCTTGCCGCTGCTAGCGCTTCTGGGGACGACCCTTCTCGGATCCTGCAGCAGCCACCTCAAAATACAGGAAGGGGCCCTGATACAGGTCGGACCTAAGGAGTACACGATCAAGGAGATCTACGACACCAAGCGCGACACCAAGGCGGCCGCCGAGTCGTACTACAACCTTCTGAACGACGTGTACACCCAGCTGGCCGTCCCCGTCGACTCCGCCATGGAGGCCGATGTCGAGGACCAGATGCAGAAGAACTTCTACCAGGCGGCCAAGGACAACGCCTCGGCCAACTCGACCACGGTGAAGGAGGAGCAGGAGAACCTGCTTCAGGGTGCCAACGTCGACTCCGTCGACGAGTACAGGGACACCCTCTACCTGGCCGCCAAGAAGACGGCTGCGGAGGACGACTACTACTCCGAGGACAACATCAAGGAGAACCTCCTGAGCGACTACCTCAGCGAGGACGAGCCCTACCACGTCAAGCACATCCTGGTGAAGACCTCCGCCGCGACCGGCGAGTACCACCGGGCCACCATCAGCTCCGACGAGGCTAGGAAGCTGGGAAGGGTCGTGATGAGGCTGGCCTCCGGAGAGAACTTCGGGACCATCGCCCACACCGCCTCCGACGACACCTCCTCCGCCACCTACGGAGACCTGGGGATCATGGACAGGAACACCTCCTACGTCTCCGAGTTCAAGCTGGGCGAGTACGTCTGGGATATGAAGTTCAATAATGCTGTCACCGAGGACAAGAAGAAGGAGGCCGTCTCGGTCCTGGGTCCCTCCTCCGACGGCTACAGCAGCTTTGAGACCGATCTTACGAAATACAACCTGTTCGGCATCCCCTTCTCCTCCGCTATCGCCCTCTCGGCCATGTACGACATCGAGTCCGACGAGACCGGACACACCCCCAACAACGGCGAGGAGGTCAACTACCCCAGGAACGTGATCTTCAACACCTACTACAACAACCACGCCCTCTCCCTGGTGTTCCTCTCCGAGAGCGACAGTAGCAGCATGTCCACCACGTACGGGTCATACGTGAGCGACTACAGCAGCGAGTACAGCACCGATCTGAGCAACACCAACTTCAAGACCATCTCCGAGCTGAGCCTCTCCGGGAAGGTCAAGACCTACACCCCGGTGCTGGAGAAGACCGCGGACAACAAGTATCAGTTCAACTATGAGCTGACTGCAGTCCCCGACTGCGCCAAGGTCCTGACCGACGAGCAGGGCAACCCCGTTTTGGTCGCCAGGGCCGGGAACAACACCAGCTCCTCCTCCGATGACGACTCCGACGACTCCTCCTCCAACACCTACGAGGGAGTCCACTTCATCGTCAATCAGAGGGATCCCTTCCAGAGCTACGACACCACCCTCAACGACTACTACAACGTCGACCTGTCCGAGGCCTTAGAGGACGAGAACGTCAACTACCTGAACTATATCAAGTACTCCTCCAACGAGGACTACAACACCAGGGCCAACGGTCTGATCGACGACATCAAGGAGACCAACGTCGCCAACTCCAACTCCTCCTTCGACGTCTACGAGAACACCAAGGCCAAGGCCGAGTCCGAGGGTTACGTGGTCAACGTGCCCGACAACATCCAGACCCTGGTGGACCAGTACATCGACTCCACCAAGGCCCTGAACGACTACACCAGGACCACCACCTACGACAGAAGCTGGATCACCTACATGGACATGCTCGACTTCCAGCAGGCCACCGTCTCTCTCAACCTCCCCCTGACCTCCCTGTCCCAGTTCGACGACGGGAACATCCCCGTCTACATCGACCTGAGCAAGCTGAGCAGCACCGGCTCTGATCCCATCAACTTCTCCGAGATCCTCGCTGCCGCCTTCACCAACGTCCGTCCTGATGGAGAGTACGGCACCGGCTGGATCTACAACCCCGCCTACGTCGGATCCACCTCCGGTCTGGTCACCGATGCGGTGGCCGATACCGGGGGCACTGGAACCGGAGAGGGAAACTAGGAATCCGGAGGTCATCTAGAAAGCTATGAAAAGAAACAAGTTCTTCAGCCTGCTGACCGTGCTGGCTGCATCCGTCACCCTGGGTTCCTGCGCCTCCAACCTGAACCCCGATCTGCCCACCGACTACGATAACGCCGTGGTCACCATCACCAAGGACGGAGAGGATTTTGAGGTCCCATTCAACTACGACAGGTCCTACTACGACGACATCGGCTCCATCAGCGCCGATGCTGTCAACTCCATTCTGGACTACATCGCCTCGGAGCTGACTAAAGGCAACATCGTCGACGAGGACGACGACGGGGAGAAGGTCATGCAGCTCTACTCCTCCGAGGAGGACGAGGATCCTAACGCCACCTACTCTATGTCCTTCGTCTCCGGGGTGGACGAGGACCACACCTTCCAGTACACCACCTACGAGTACAAGGGGATCTCCAAGGAGCTGACCACCAGGACCCAGAAGGCCCTGCTGGACATGGTCAACGGAGGCTCCTACGACTACCTCAACGTCTTCGACGAGCTCGACTACGTCCTGACCATCAACTCCGATGCTCTGGCCAAGGTGGACTCCACCAAGGTGGAGAACACCCTGGACAAGAACGTCGTGGTGAACTCCACCTCCGACTACGAGGACGTGTTCACCCCCGAGATCTACGACTCCTACATCAACTCCAACCACGTGGCCACCGTCGTCGAGAACATGCTGACCGCTCAGTACATCTACAACGAGAGGTACTCCTCCATCGTCAACGCCGACTACAGGAACGTCTCCATCGCCTCCCTGACGGACAGGGAGGACCGCCCCGGCTCCGCCTCCGAGCTGATCCAGCACTACTACGACGACTACATCAAGAATGGCACTGTCATCGATCAGAAGTACGCCGACAATCCCCTGGAGGAGCTCTCCGTGCTCTGGAAGGGCATCTCCGTATCGGATATGACCACCAACTTCGGCATGTCCGAAGATGATGCCAAGGCTCTGCCTGGGATCCTCAGTGAATCCGAGGTCTCATGGCTCTCCACCAACAACCTGACCGAGGACTCCCTGATGGCCGGGATCAAGGCCGACGTGGAGAAGATCCACCTGGACAACCCCCTCCTCACCGACTCCGACCTCCAGGACGAGTACACCGGGAGCGGTGCCTACTCCGTGGAGGAGGGAGTGAGGAGAGCCATCAACTCCTTAAGGAAGCAGGACGTCTACACCGAGGGGCTGAACAAGGAGGACGACCTGTCCGACCTCCCCTCCGACGTGACCGATCAGCTCTTCGCCGCCAACATGGACTCCGTGATCGCCTACCCCGCCGGCGAGACCGGGCACGGCTACATCACCCCCAAGTCCTCGGTCAACGGGGACGACTCCGACACCATCACCCTCTACGACTCCGACTCCGACACCTACTATCTGGCCATGATCGACCCCGAGGACGTCTACGATGCCTCCTACCTGGGTACCAAGTCCACCAACGAGGAGGACCCCTCCAAGAGGGCCAAGGCCATGGACGTGGCCTACGCCATGAACAACACCTCCACCTACAGGTCCGATGCCGTGGTCTACTGGATCAAGAAGCTGGTCGGAGACGGCAAGCTGGTGGTCAAGAACCAGACCTTCTACGACTTCCTGGAGTCCACCTACCCCGACCTGTTCGACGACGATGACGACTAGGCCTTCTCCTATAAATAAGGAATAAATAAGAGAAGCGCCTAGCCTCTGCGAGGAGGAAACCGACTATGGCCGACTGCGTGTTCTGCCGCATAGCGAGGGGCGAGATCCCCTCCAACAAGGTCTACGAGGACGAGAGGGTGGTCTGCTTTCTGGACAACAACCCCGCCTCTAAGGGCCACACCCTGGTGGTGACCAAGGCCCACTACGAGAACTTCACCACGCTCCCTAAGGACCTGTTATCCCACGCTTTCCAGGTGGCTCAGCTGGTGAGCCAGGCCTGCATCGCACAGCTGGGGGCCACCGGGGTCAACATCCTGACCAACGTCGGATCCTCCGCCGGGCAGAGCGTGCCACATTTCCACGTCCACGTCATTCCAAGGTACGAGAATGACTCCGTGGGCAAGCTGTTCGAGCACACCCTGGCTCTGCCCTCGGACCAGCTCCTTCTCCTTGCAGACTCCATCCGCAAGGGGATGTAGTTAGACCTCAAACAATAGATCTCAAAGAGCTCCCTCCCGGAGCTCTTTTTGCTTTCTGAAAAGTAATCTACGACGTTGGTTAAGGATTTAACCTGTCCTGAAGTCTTAGAAGTTGAAACGCCGAAAAGGGTTATCTTATTTTCGGGGAGGAGAAGACTTGATTTTTCTAGTAGATAAAAGAACTTTTTAATATTGCGTAAATTGTTGTTGACTACTTTTTATGAGCAGAGTATATTATCGTCCGCTAAGCTTCGGCTTAGGTGGCTGTGACGTGTGAAGTTGCTGGAACGCCCACAACGGTTGTCATGTGTCCCAGGTAATTCACACCGAGCTAACGCATCGGCTCGATCCGGTGCAGGAGGAAAAAGCATGGCAAGTTCTAAGAACATCCGCGTGCGCCTCAAGGCCTATGACCACGAGGTATTGGACAGGACGGTCGCCAAGATCGTCGAGGCCGCGCGGAACTCGGGTGCCGAGGTGGTCGGCCCCATTCCTCTCCCCACTGAGAGGAACCTCTACACCATCCTCCGCTCGCCCTTCATCGACAAGGATTCCCGCGAGCAGTTCGAGATCAGGACCCACAAGAGGCTGATCGAGATCGTCCATCCCACCAAGCAGACCATCGACACGCTCACCAACCTGGATCTGCCCTCCGGCGTGGATGTCGACATCAAGCAGTAAGGGAGGGACGGACAATGAAATCAATCATCGGCCGCAAGATCGGGATGACCTCCGTCTTCGCTGAGACCGGAGAGTCCATCCCCGTCTCCGTCATCGAGGTCCTCCCCAACGTGGTGCTCCAGAAGAAGACCAAAGAGAGGGATGGCTACGAGGCCCTCCAGGTCGGCTACGAGGACAAGAAGGAGTCCCGGGCCACCAAGGCTGAGATCGGGCTGGCCAGGAAGGCCAACACCGTGCCCCACTACTTCTACAGGGAGCTAAAGGGCGACGAGATCTACAGCCACGAGGTCGGAGACACCATCGACTGCTCCATCTTCTCCGCCGGCGAGCTCGTCGACGTGACCGGGACCAGCAAGGGCCGCGGCTACGCCGGCGTCATCAAGAGGTGGCACTACAAGATCGGGCCCAAGAGCCACGGGTCGGGCTATCACCGCCAGATCGGCTCCCTGGCCACCAACGGGCGCTGCAACAACCGCGTCCACTCCGGCAAGGGCATGTCCGGTCACATGGGCCACGCCCGCTGCACCGTCCTCAACTCCACCATCGTCGCCGTCAAGCCCGAGCAGAACTGCATCCTGCTGAAGGGTTCGGTCCCCGGACCCGACTACTCCATCGTGAGGATCCGCTCGGCCGTCAAGCCCTTGAGGAAGCCCGTCACCTACAAGCTCATCGACTACACCGACGAGGAGACCCTCAAGAGCCTGACCGCCGTCGCTGCCAAGGGTGGAAAGAAGACCGACCAGAAGCAGCAGCGCGCCTGGAAGCGCACCAAGGCTTAAGGCCTGGAAGGAGAAGTCATAATGGCTATTGAGAAACTCGAGTGGCCCGTCCTCGACTACGAGGCTAACCAGATCGGCACCGTGGAGCTCGAGCCCGACGTCTTCGGACTTCAGGCCGACGAGATCAACGCCTACGCCGTGCAGGCCGCTGTGAAGACCTACCTCGCCAACCGCAGGCAGGCCACCGCCAAGACCAAGGTCCGCTCCGAGGTCAGGGGCTCCGGAAAGAAGCTCTGGAGGCAGAAGGGCACCGGCCGCGCCCGCATGGGCGACGCCCGCTCCCCCCTGTGGAGGCACGGAGGCACCGTCTTCGGCCCCACCGGGAAGCAGAACTACAAGCTGAAGCTCAACAAGAGGGTCAACGCTCTCGCCCTCCGCTCCGCCCTCTCCGACAAGGTCTTGGACAAGGCCCTGATCGTCCTCACCGAGACCCCCTTCGCCAGCCACAGGACCAAGGACTTCGCTAAGTCTCTGAAGGCCCTCAACGGCGGAGACAAGAAGACCCTGCTCGTCCTGGGCGACTACGACGAGAACCTGCTGCTCGCTGCGAGGAACCTCCCCAACGTCACCATCACCTCCTTCGACAACGTCTCCGTCTACGACGTGGTCAACGCCCAGTCCCTGATCGTCGTGAAAAACTGCCTGGCCCTGCCCGTCGAGACTTCACAGGAGGCTAACTAGAAATGGCTGAAGAGAAGAAGGAAACCGAGATCCCCGAGTTCGACTTCCGCGCCCCCACCGACCACGACTACGAGATCCTCAGGTACATGCTTGTCACCGAGAAGACCCAGAGGCTGGCCGCCGACAACAACGTGGTCACCCTCAGGGTGGACTCCAAAGCTAACAAGACCGACATCAAGAGCGCCGTCCAGGCCATCTTCAGGGTCAAGGTCGACAAGGTGAACACCCTCAACGTCCACCCCAAGAAGCGCAGCTACCGCCGCGGTCCCGCCCAGGGATACAAGAAGGCCTACGTCTACATCAACAGGGCCTACGACCTGGGCAAGATCAACGATGCCATCGCTTCCGAGGAGCGCAAGGCCCAGAAGGACTAGGCCTGCTTATAGGAGGAAACGAACATGCCTGTCAGGCAGATAAAACCCACCAATAACGGGTCGAGGCACCAGACCCTCCTGGTCGAGCCCTACCTCTCCAAGAAGGAGCCCGAGAGGAGTCTGATCGAGCCCCTGAAGAAGAAGGGCGGACGCAACAACCAGGGCTACATCACCGTGAGGTTCCGCGGCGGCGGCCACAAGAGGATGTACCGCATCGTCGACTTCAAGAGGAACCGCGACGGAGTCAAGGCCACCATCAAGGCCATCGAGTACGACCCCAACAGGAACGCCAGGATCGCCCTGGCCGTCTACGACACCGGGGTCAAGACCTACATCCTCTGGCCCAAGGGCCTCAAGGTCGGCGACAGGATCGAGTCCGGCAAGGCCGTGGAGATCGCCGTGGGCAACTGCATGGAGCTGGGGAGCATCCCCGACGGACAGCTGGTCCACAACATCGAGTTCCAGCCCGGCAAGGGCGGACAGATCTGCCGCGCCGCCGGCACCTACGCCACCATCCTGGGTCACGACGACAAGTACGTCACCCTCAGGCTGGTCTCCGGCGAGGTGAGGAAGTTCCTCCCCACCTGCCGCGCCACCATCGGAGCGGTCGGCAACGAGGACTTCGAGCTCAGGGCTCTGGGCAAGGCCGGGAAGTCCCGCTGGCTGGGCAAAAAGCCCCACGTCCGCGGCTCGGCCATGAACCCCAACGACCATCCCCACGGCGGAGGTGAGGGAAAGTCCCCCGTCGGACACGATGCGCCCCGCTCTCCCTGGGGCAAGCGCACCCTGGGCGTGAAGACCAGGAAGCACAAGCTGGCCTCCGACAAGCTGATCGTGCGCCGTCGCAACAGCAAGTAGAGAAAGGAGCAATGAATGTCCAGAAGCTCTAAGAAGGGTCCGTTCTGCGAACCCAAGCTGCTCGAGAGGATCCGCGAGCAGAACCGGACCGGCAAGAAGGCCATCCTGAAGACCTGGTCGCGCGCCTCCACCATCTTCCCCGACTTCGTGGAGCACACCATCTCCGTCTACAACGGCAAGACCCACGTCCCCGTCTACATCACCGAGGACATGGTCGGCCACAAGCTGGGCGAGTTCGTCCCCACCCGCACCTTCCACGGCCACCGCTCCGGCACCGACACCGCCGCCCAGGGCAAGAAATAGAGGTAGCTGATATATGGCAAACGAAGAAGTGAAGCAGGAGCTGGCCACTAGGACCGAGGCGATCGCCATCGCTAGGCCGGTGGGCATCACCCCCCGCAAGTGCCGCCTGGTGGTCGACCTGGTCAGGGGCAAGACCCTGGATCGGGCCTACGACATCCTGGCCAACACCAGCAAGGCTGCCTCCCCGGTGGTCGCAAAGCTGATCAGGAGCGCCGAGGCCAACGCCGTGAACAACTTCCACATGGACCGCGGACTGCTCTACGTCGCCTCCATCCAGGTCAACGAGTCCTTCAGGCTCAAGAGGTACATGCCCAGGGCCAAGGGATCCTCCTCTCCCATCATCAAGCGCTGGTCGTCCATCAGGGTCGTCCTGAAGGAGAAAGGAGCTAGCAAGTAATGGGTCAGAAAGTCAATCCCAACGGCCTGAGGATCGGGATCTCCCGCCCCTGGACCGGACAGTGGTACGCCGATAGAAAGAAATTCGCCGAGACCCTCAAGCAGGACATCGACATCCGCCGCTTCCTAGAGCCCCGTCTCAAGGAGGCCGGGCTCTCCAGGATCGACATCCAGCGCTCCAAGGCCCTGACCGTCACCTGCGTCGTCCAGCGCCCCGGAATGGTCCTGGGCCAGGACGGCAAGAACATGGAGGAGCTAAAGAACGGCCTGGAGAGGATCGTGAACGGCAAGTTCACCAAGAAGCAGCTCGCTACGAAGACCCCCTCCGACACCGAGATCAAGATCGCCCTGGTCGAGGTCAAGAACCCCGACTTCGACGCCGCTCTGGTGGCCCAGTCCATCGCCTCCCAGATCGAGCAGCGCGCCTCCTTCAGGATGGTCCAGAAGAAGGCCATCCAGAGGGTCATGAGGGCCGGTGCCAAGGGCATCAAGACCCAGACCTCGGGCCGTCTCAACGGCGCCGAGATCTCCCGCACCGAGAGCTACAAGGACGGAGCTTTAGGCCTGGAGACCCTCTCCGCCAACATCGACTACGCCCTGGCCGAGGCCCACACCCTGTCCGGCGTGATCGGAGTCAAGGTCTGGATCGCCCGCCCCGAGGGCTTCACCGAGGAGAAGAGCGTCGAGCGCTCCCCCGAGAGGCGTAGCTTCCGCGGCGGAAACCGCAGGCCCGGAGGGCCCAATCGCAGCGGCCGTCCCAGCCAGGGACGCCCCAGCGCCCCCCAGGCTCCTAGGAAAGGAGAGTAAGCCAGATGCTGCAACCCAAGAAAACCAAGTGGCGCCGCAATCACCGCGTCTCCTACGAGGGGGTAGCCACCTCCTGCAACAGGGTCTCCTTCGGCGAGTACGGCCTTGAGGCCCTCCAGGGCAACTACGTGACCGACCGCCAGATCGAGGCCTGCCGCGTGGTGCTCTCCAGGTACACCAAGAAGGGCGGAAAGTCCTGGATCAGGATCTTCCCCCAGCTGGGTCGGACCAAGAAGCCCGCCCAGGTCCGTATGGGTTCCGGTAAGGGAACCGTGGACCACTGGGCCGCCGCCGTCAAGAAGGGCACCATCATGTTCGAGATCGGCGGGCTCAGCGAGGCCGACGCCAAGAGGGCGCTGAAGCAGGCCGGATACAAGCTCAACGTCACGACCAAGATCGTGAAGAGGGGCGAGGAGGTCGTTCTGAAATGAAGATCGAGGAGTTCCGCAAGCTGAGCGACGCCGATCTGGTGTCCCGCATCAGCGAGCTGAGAGCGAGGCTTCTAGAGCTTCGCTTCCAGCAGAAGGCCGGCCAGGCCGACAACGGCAAGGCGCTGCACGATACCCGCAAGGACATCGCCCGCGCCCTGACCGTCCAGTCCGAGCGCCGGACCAACCGGGAGGTCAAGTAAGCCATGGCTGAGAATCTAAACAGAGAGCACCACGGAAGCGAGAGGATCCTTCAGGGCGTGGTCATCCCCAGCAAGATGGCCAAGACCATCGTGGTCGAGGTGCGCCGCCACAGGGTCCACCCCGTGGTCGGAAAGCAGATCGAGGTCCGCAAGAAGTACCACGTTGACGACCCTCATGGCTTAGCCCAGGTCGGCGACACCGTCGAGATCGTCGAGTGCCGCCCCATCTCCGCCACCAAGAGGTTCCGCCTGGTCAGGGTGGTCAAGAAGGGAGCCTAGGCATGATTCAGAAGGAAACCAATCTCGTGGTCGCCGACAACACCGGCGCCAAGAGCGTGAGGGTCTTCCACCTGTGCGGCGGCTCCAAGCACAAGTCCGCCGGGGTGGGCGACATCGTCGTGGTCGCCGTCAAGGATGCCCTGCCCTTCGGCAAGGCCCACAAGGGCGACATCTGCAAGGCGGTCATCGTCAGGGTCAAGAAGGAGTACCAGCGCGCTGACGGCTCCTTCGTCCGCTTCGACGACAACGCCTGCGTGCTGATCAACTCCGACGGCACGCCCCGCGGCACCCGCGTCTTCGGACCCGTGGCCCGCGAGATCAGGGAGAAGGGGGCCGGCTTCATGAAGATCGTGTCCCTGGCCGAGGAGGTGCTGTAACCATGAGGATCAGAGCCAACGACGAGGTCGTCGTGATCAAGGGTGCCTACAAGGGCACCAAGGGCAAGGTCTCCAAGGCTCTGCCCAGAGAGAACAAGGTCATCGTCCAGGGCGTGAACGAGCGCAAGAAGCACATCAAGCCCGACGCCTCCAACCCCGAGGGCAGGATCGTGACCATCTACGCTCCCATCGACGTGTCCAACGTCGCCCTGGTCGACCCTAAGACCGGTGCCGCCACCAAGGTCGGCTACAGGGTCGAGGACGGCCGGAAGGTCCGCTACGCCAAGAAGAGCGGCGAGACCATCAAGTGAGGAGGTAGCCTATGGCTGACAAAGCGAACAAGAAGGCTGACAAGTCTCTCGGCTACGAGGTCGCCGAGGTTGCCCCCAAGGGCGAGAAGACCTACGAGAAGGGCCACAAGGCCCCCGCTCTCGTGGAGAGGCTGCAGAGGAAGTACCAGGACGAGGTCGTCCCCGCCCTGGTGAAGGAGTTTGGCTACACCAACCCCATGCAGGTCCCCCACCTGGTCAAGATCGTCCTCAACATGAGGGTCGGGAAGGCCACCGCCGACTCCAAGGCCATCGAGGAGGCCGTGAACGACCTCACCATCATCTCCGGCCAGAAGCCCCTGGTCTGCAGGGCCAAGAAGTCCATCGCCAACTTCCACCTCAGGGAGGGGCAGCCCATCGGCTGCAAGGTCACCCTCAGGAGGACCAGGATGTACGACTTCCTGGACAAGCTGGTGAACATCTGCCTGCCCCGCGTCAGGGACTTCCACGGCGTTAGCGACTCCTCCTTCGACGGGAGGGGGAACTACTCCCTGGGAGTCAAGGAGCAGCTGATCTTCCCCGAGATCGACTACGACAAGGTCGCCTCCCGCACCCAGGGGATGGACATCACCATCGTCACCTCCGCCAGGACGGACAAGGAGGCCCTGGCCCTGCTCAGGGGCCTAGGCATGCCCTTCAGGAGGTAAGGAGAAACTCATATGGCTAAGAAATCGATGATCATCAAGTGCTACAAGCCCAAGAAGCACCGCTGCCAGGAGTACCACCGCTGCCTCAGGTGCGGGCGTCCCCACGCCTACATCCGCCGCTTCGGCGTGTGCCGCATCTGCCTCAGGGAGATGGCCTACAAGGGCGAGATCCCCGGCCTGAAGAAGGCCAGCTGGTAGGAAGGAGGGAAAGAGAATGGTTAACGATACCATCGCCGACATGCTCACCCGCATCCGCAACGCCAACCTGGCCAAGAGGAAGGATGTGAGGGTGCCCTTCACCAAGGTCTGCCAGAAGATCGCCCTGGTTCTCCTCAACAACGGTTTCGTCTCCGCCGTCGACGTCCAGGGCGAGGGCATCCACAAAGAGATCGTCATCACCCTGAAGTACGACTCCAGGGGCAACAGGGTCATCACCAACCTCAAGAGGATCTCCGCACCCGGCCTACGGATCTACTCCTCCGCCGCCGAGATGCCCAAGGTCATCAACGGGCTGGGCATCGCCATCGTCTCCACCTCCAAGGGCATCCTGACCGATGCCCAGTGCCGGAGGGAGAACCTGGGTGGCGAGGTCCTCGCCTACGTGTGGTAAACAGGGAGGCAAAGGATAATGTCTAGAATCGGAAGGATGCCCATCAAGCTCCCCGAGGGCGTGACCGCCAGCATCGACGGCACCACCATCTCGGTCAAGGGGCCCAAGGGCTCTCTGTCCTACACCTTCGACCGCCACATGAACGTCGCTATAGCCGACGGTGTGATCACCGTCTCCCGCCCCGACGACTCGGTGAAGATGAAGATGCTCCACGGCACCACCCGCGCCCTGATCGCCAACATGGTCACCGGGGTCACCTCCGGCTACGCCAAGGAGCTGGAGGTCAAGGGGGTCGGCTACCGCTGCGAGATGCAGGGGAACAAGCTGGTCCTCCACGTGGGTCACTCCGCCGCCGACGAGTACGTCGCCCCCGAGGGCGTGACCATCACCACCAAGGGCCTCAACATCAGGGTCGAGGGAATCGATAGACAGCTGGTCGGGCAGGTCGCTGCGGACATCCGCGCGTTCAGAAAGCCCGAGCCCTACCACGGCAAGGGCATCCGCTACAAGGACGAGGTCGTCGTCCTCAGGCAGCCCTCCGCCAAGAAGAAGGGCGCTGCCGCCGGTGCCAAGTAGAAGGGAGGGAGGTCATAAATGGAAACCCCTATCGATAAGAAGGCTCGCCGCGAGCGCCGCGCTCGCCGCCACCAGGACGTGCTAAAGGGCACTCCCGACCGTCCCCGCGTGGTCGTCAACCGCACCAACAAGGCCATCTACGCCCAGATCGTGGACGACACTAAGGGCGTGACCCTGTGCTCCTCCTCCTCCCGTAGCCTCAACCTCGCTGGCCTGACCGTGGAGAACGCGGCCAAGGTCGGAGAGGACCTGGGACAGAAGGCCCTCAAGGCCGGTATCACCCAGGTGGTGTTCGACCGCAACGGCTACCTCTACCACGGCCGCGTGAAGGCTCTGGCTGAGGCCCTCAGGGCCGCCGGGCTCAAGTTCTAGCGAAAGGAGAAGGCAAAATGGCTGATGAGAAGATTAACCAGGCCCCCGCTAACGGCACCAACGCTGCCAGGCCGGGCCGTGCCGACGCCTCTCGCCGTCCCGCAAACGGCCCTAGCCGCGGAGGCAGAAACGGCCAGCGCCGCTTCGGCAGCCGCCGCGAGCAGGACCCCTACCAGGACCAGGTAGTCGACATCAACAAGATCACCAAGGTCGTCAAGGGAGGCAAGCACATGCGCTTCGCCGCCCTGGTCGTCATCGGCGACGGCAAGGGCCACTTCGGCTTCGGGCAGGGCAAGTCCGCCGAGGTCCCCGTGGCCATCCGCAAGGCCATCGACTACGCCCACGGGGCCATCGTCAACCTGCCCATGACCAAGTCCAAGACCATCCCCCACGAGGTCAGGGGCAAGTGCGGAGTGTGCGAGGTCTACCTCAAGCCCGCTCCCGACGGCACCGGGATCATCGCCGGAGGCGCCGTCCGCCAGATCATGCAGCTGGCCGGCATCAAGAACATCTACTCCAAGGTCTACGGCCGCCGCACCCCCGTGAACGTGGTCAGGGCCACCATCGATGCCGTGAGGCAGCTCAAGACCCGCGAGTACGTCAACAGGGTCCGCTACAGCGCCCAGCAGGCCGCTCCCGCTGAGGCCGAAGAGAACCAGGAGGCCACTAGGTAATGAGTCTGAAACTCTCTGAGCTCAAGGTCGCCCCCGGGGCCGTCCACGAGCACTTCCGCAAGGGAATCGGTCTAGGGACCGGAAACGGCAAGAGGGCCGGCCGTGGACAGAAGGGCGCCGGGGCCCGCTCCGGCGCCGGCAGGAAGGCCGGCTTTGCCGGAGGACAGCTCCCCCTCTACCGCGCCTTCCCCAAGCGCGGGTTCACCTCGCTCAAGCACGACCGGGTGATCGCCATCGTCAACCTGTCCCAGCTCAACAGGTTCGCTGACGGGTCCACCGTCTCCTTCGAGGACCTGGTCGAGGCGAGGCTCATCAAGGCCAGCGTCGATGCTGTCAAGATCCTCGGTAAGGGCGAGCTGACCGCTAAGAATCTGACCGTGAAGGCCGATGCCTTTTCCGCCTCCGCCAGGAAGGCCATCGAGGAGTGCGGCGGGAAGGCCGTTATCGACGACGGCAAGGTCGCCCCCGTCGAACTGGAGTCCGCCGAGTAGTCCTGAGTCGAAGGGTGAAGCCTACACTTTCATGGTGTAGGCTCTGCTCACTTACGGAAAGGAGGCAGACATGCTGGCAAAACTCCGCGAGCTCTTCCACGACAGGGATGTCCTCAACCGCATATTCTTCACCTTCGCCATCTTCCTGGTCTACCGCATCGGCTCGGCCATCACCATCCCCGGGGTCAACATCTCCGACACCGCCTTCGATGGGGCCGATGCCCTGGGCATGCTCAACCTCATGGGTGGAGGTGCCCTCCAGTCGTTCTCGCTGTTCGCCCTGGGCGTGAGCCCCTACATCACCGCCGAGATCATCGTCCAGCTCCTCTCCATGGATGTGCTACCTGTCCTCACGGAGCTATCCAAGGAGGGCGAGACGGGGCGACGGAAGATCAACATGGTCTCCCGCATCCTCACCCTGGTGCTGGGTGCGGTCCAGGCCTACGGCATCATCTCCACCATGATCTCGTCCCAGGGTCTGACCCTCAATGACACCTCGGTGTGGGGATACATCAAGATCATCGTCTACCTGCTGGCCGGCTCGATGCTATTGATCTGGATGGGCGACCAGATCACCTCTAAAGGCATCGGAAACGGAATCTCCATGATCATCTTCGCCGGTATCGCCGCCGGCTTCCCCAAGCAGATCGGGGAGGCCTTCTCCACCTACTTCGCCTCCAAGATCAACACCTCCAACGCCGCCCTCATCCTGGAGGGCACCGTGCAGCTGGTGGTCTACATCCTCGCCTTCTTCCTCATCATCGTCTTCGTGACCTTCATGGAGAAGTCGGTCAGGAAGTTCCCCGTCTCCCACTCCAACACCTCCCAGACCTTCCAGAGCGAGAGCCAGCAGTCCTCGTTCCTCCCCATCAAGGTCAACTCGGCCGGAGTGATCCCCATCATCTTCGCCTCCTCCGTCATGATGGCCCCCTCCATCATCATCTCCCTGTTCGTGGGCTCCGGCACCACCCCCGGGTGGGCCCAGACCCTGGAGAACGTCTTCAACTACCAGGTGATGGTGAACACCAACGGCACCCAGATGCCGTGGGGCCTCCTCATCTACCTGGCCCTCATCATCGCCTTCTCCTACTTCTACTCCAACATCCAGATCAACCCCGAGCGCATCGCCGAGAACTTCCAGAACTCCGGGACCTACATCACCGGGCTGAGACCCGGATCTGAAACTGCCAGGTACATCTCCAAGGTCCTCAACAGGGTCACCTTCATAGGAGCTATCGCCCTGGCGGTGGTGGCCTGTCTCCCCGTCGCCCTCTCCCTCTCCGGGGCCGTGCCTCAGAGTTTGGCCCTGGGCGGATCCGGACTCATTATCGTCGTCGGCGTCGGGCTGGAGGTCTGGAACCAGCTCGACGGCATCCTGGCCAGCAAGTCCTACAGCTCGGCCAGGTCCATCCCTCAGCCCCAGGCGTAGGGTAGGACAAGAAGGATAGGAGGCTAAAGGTCTATGCAAGCGAATCGCAAGCCGCTCAACCTCGTCATCCTGGGTGCGCCCGGCGCGGGCAAGGGCACCCACTCCAAGTTCATCGTGGACACCTACTCCATCCCGCACATCTCCACCGGCGACATCTTCCGCGACGCCATCTCGGAGGGGACCCCCATGGGTGTGAAGGCCCAGGGGTTCATCTCCAGAGGCGAGCTTGTCCCCGACGATATCACCGTAGGTATCGTCAGAGAGAGGCTTCTTAAGCAGGACGCGGCCAACGGCTTCCTCCTCGACGGATTCCCTCGCACCCTGGCGCAGGCCGAGGCGCTAAAGGGGATCCTGGGAGAGAGGAACCAGTCCGTCAACGCGGTCATCGACGTGGTGTGCCAGGAGGATGTCCTTCTCCGGCGCATCACCACCAGGCGCGTCTGCCCCAAGTGCGGGGCCTCCTTCAACGTTCTGACCCTGAAACCCAAGGTCGATGGGATCTGCGACTACTGCGGGTCCGAGCTGATCCAGAGGAAGGACGACACGGAGGAGGCCTTCCGCACCAGGCTGGAGGAGTTCCACACCAAGACCGAGCCCCTGGTCAGCTACTACAGGGCCCAGGGAGTCCTGTTCGAGGTGGACACCTCCGACGGCGACGTGCCCAAGGGCAACGCCCTGATGAAGGGCTTCCTGGACGGGGTCATCGCCTAGTGGTCAACATCCGTACCCCCCAGGAGATGGAGGCCGGGGTCAAGGCCGGAAGAAAGCTCGGCCCCATCTTCGACTTCATCAGGCCACACATCGTCCCTGGAGTCTCCACTCTGGAGCTTGATAGGCTCTGCAAGGAGTTCATCCTCTCCACCGGCTCTCACCCCTCCTTCCCCACGGAGGAAGGGTACTTCTGGACCATCTGCTCCTCCGTAAATGATGGGATCATCCACCAGATACCCAGAAAGAACGTGATCCTCAAGGAGGGCGACATCCTCAAGATCGACGTCGGGAACATCGACGACGAGACCGGGTTCCAGGGCGATGCGGCCAGGACGTTCCTGGTCGGAGAGGCGGACGAGGAGAGCAAGAAACTCGCCGAGTGCGCCGAGGAGTGCTTCTGGGAGTGCTACAAGCTGGTGAGGCCCGGGCTCAGGGTCTCGGACATCGGCTGGTGCATCCAGAGGGTGGCCGAGTCCTACGGGTTCTCGGCCCTGAGAGAGTACGGCGGGCACGGGATCGGCAGGGGCATGCACGAGGACCCCTTCATCCCCAACGCCGGGATCCAGCTCCCCCACCGCGGTCCGATGATCAAGGCGAACACCCTGATCTGCATCGAGCCCATGGTGATGGCCGGGAAGTGCCAGATGAGGCTACAGGACGACAACTGGGGCGTGGTCACCCTGGACGGCAGGAGGGCCGCCCACTACGAGAACACCATCGCTGTGTTCCCCGACCACAACGAGATCACGACCGTGGACTCGACGGTCAGAGCGAGGCTGGAGGCTATCGGATGAGCAGAGACGACTTCATCAAGATGGAGGCGGTCGTGGAGGACATCCTCCCCGCGTCCCACTACGCAGTCAAGCTGGAGAACGGGCTCACCATCAGAGCCACCGTGTCCGGCAAGATGCGCATGAACAGGATCAGGATCCTCCAGGGGGACAGGGTCACCGTCGAGATCTCGCCCTACGACGTCACCCAGGGCCGCATCGTCTACCGCTTCAAGGACTAGAATCCACCCTCTGTCTTCTGGACATCGATAGTAGAAATTTGGTAGAATATTCTATTGGCTTTTTCGGCCGGAGGCAATCAGCACATGAAAGTTAGAGCTTCAGTAAAGCCCATCTGCGACAAGTGCAGGGTCATCCACCGCAAGGGTAGGGTCTGCGTCATCTGCAGCAACCCCAAGCACAAGCAGCGCCAGGGCAAGTAGCAAGGAGATAGGAAAGAGAATGGCACGTATCAGCGGAGTCGATATTCCCAACGACAAGATCCTGGTGGTCAGCCTGACCTACATCTACGGGATCGGAAACTCCACCGCGAGGAGGATCTGCGCCGACGCTGGCGTCTCGGAGACCAAGAGGGTGAAGGACTGCACCGAGCCCGAGCTCACCAAGATCCGCGAGCAGGTCGGAAAGTACAAGACCGAGGGAGACCTGAGAAGAGAGGTCGCCCTCAACCTCAAGAGGCTGCAGGACATCGGTTCCTACAGGGGGATCAGGCACCGGAAGGGACTTCCCTCCCGCGGCCAGCGGACCAAGACCAACGCCCGCACCTGCAAGGGCCCCAAGAAGACGGTCGCCAACAAGAAGAAGGCTACCGCCTAAGGTAAGGAGCTTATAGATATGGCTAGTGACAAGAAGAGCTCTGTAGCGAGCGGTTCCAAGAGGTCCAAGAAGACCACCGTCCGCAAGAAGAAGACCAAGTTCGGATTCACCAAGGGCGTGGCCCACATCCACGCCACCTTCAACAACACCATCATCTCCATCTCCGACGAG
>C._urophasianus_2_cecum__coassemble_65_pt1 | contig 30024 bp, 23 predicted proteins | sample C__urophasianus_2_cecum__metabat2_low_PE_009 | metagenome-assembled genome bin C | reverse complement strand
CGGCAGAACTCCCGGAAGATGATCTTCGTGAGCTCGTCGTCATCGACGATCGTGTAGCCGTTAGAAAAGGCCTCCACATCTATCTCAATCGGCACCTTCAGCACGAGGCTGCTCATCCTGCTGTATTTCTCCAGATTCAAAGGTGGAAACTCGAAGGCGTTCTGGTGGTTCCTGACTCCCGTCAGATATTTGGGCCCCTTTCCGTCTCCGCCCGCTATGGCATCCAGGACGATCTCGTCGATCCTATCGAGCTGGTCGAGGTATTCGTCTCCCGACAGCTGATTGACTACGCAGTCGGCTATGATCGACTGCATCCACCAGATCATATCGGGCATAGGACCCTTATCTCGGATGATGACCACATGCAGAAGGAACGCCATCAGCCTTCGTCCTGTCTCGTTCTTATAGAACGGAACCCTGTGGTGTCTACGGAGATACTCGAGAGCTCTCACGAGCTCTCCAGCTACGCTGTACGCAGGCTCCTCTAAAGTACTTTTGTCCACTCAATACCCATCCTTTCTATATGGCAGCAACGAGGAGAAAAAGATTTCTACATTCTAGTTGCAGGATATGTGCAGGATAGGGCCGCAAAAGAAACAGGGCTGTTTTAGAGCCTCTGTCATGCGTTTTACGTCTGATTCGATAGATCATTCAGCTTTTGACGATGCTTCAACACCTGGCATCAGAGCCGAACATATAAAACTCATCTTTTAAATTACTACCCGAAGTACCTGCTCCACTTAGCCTTGAGATTCATGGCTATGTGGAAGGCTAGAAGGGGCGGTACAGCGTTTCCGATGAGCTTGTAGGCATCTGATTCAGATACCCTCTTCCCGCCTTCCACATAGCTTCCTATGAACCTGTAGCTGTCGGGGAAGGTCTGGATCCTGGCGCACTCTCGAACCGTGAGTCTTCTCTCCTTTAGGCCTTTTTCAAGCTCGTCTTTATCTTTTCCGCCGTGCTCTCTGCTGAGCCTGCGGTACTCGATGTTTCCGTGGTGTTCAGACCTTATGGTGGGGGCTATGGAGTCCAGGTTGACCTCCTGCTGTCCCTGGCTTCCGTTGGACTGGAACCTGGCCTTCGAGTAGTGCTGCTGGTCGGGATCGGAGGAGTTTTCAGGTTCCTCCAACCCTTCTAGGTAGTACCTAGATTTAACGTGAGGAAGAAGATCACCCGAAAGATGATCTGAATGGGTAGGTATAGGATAGGGATCGTACTCTTGAGGAATGACTGACTGAGACAGAGCCCTCGTGGCTTCTTCAGTCAGATATCTTCTGTTGAATCCGAAGAATATGACCCTCTCCCTGTGCTGGGGGACTCCGTAGTCGGCAGCGAGGAGGACCTTAGCTGGGATCACCAGGTACCCGTTGTTATCTACTGTGGAGAAATCGTGCTCGATTATCTCCTTGGCATCGTTGAGGTTTACCAGTCCCTTGACGTTCTCTGCGATGAACATCTTGGGTTTGACCAGGGAGATCACCTCCCTCATCCAGATGTATAGAGAGCCACGGCTCTCTATGGTGGGCTGACCAAGATCCCTTTTCTTTCCGTCGTGACTTACGGAGGAGGCGAATCCCTGTCTCTTTCCAGCTAGGGAGAAATCCTGGCAGGGGAAGCCGCCTGTCACGATGTCGACATCATCGGGAAAGATATTCGTTCCGTTCTGCCTCTGGAGCTTCACCAGGTCGACGATGCTGTTCAGGAAGTAGTGCTGGCTGTCGAAACCCATGGGGCTGAAATAGCCGCACCAGGCGGATTTAGCGTCAGGTCTAATATCGTCGGCAAAGACGGTTTCGAAGCCGGTGAACGGCAGCTTCACCCATCCGTCGTAGACGATTCCGTTTTTCCACTCCGGATGGATTCTGAAGTTTACTGATTCCTTCCTGACCTTGAATCCTCCGGCCATTCCGAGGTCCAGGCCACCGCAGCCGGAGAACAGGGATAGGATGGTCCTGCGGGTCGTGAGGGATTTGGCTAGATTAAGATCTGTACGAGTCTTTTTCCCATGGTTATCAGGCATACTCGTATCGGATGGTTTGGCACAATCTTTCACTATCTTGTCTAATCTTCCGGCTTTAGTATCGGAACACAGGTGCTTCCCCAATCTAATTGAAGAAGCAGATTCTTGTTTCCTTCTTTTCTCACCCATATTTTTTTGTAAAAACATTCTATTAAAAACAGTGTTTCTAAATTGGGACAAGAAAATAAAAGAGCCAAAGAACACTAGACGGTGTTTCTTTGGCTCATCACGATTGAGTTTACTAGTGCTTGTCATTCCGTTCTGACGCTCGCCTGCTTTTATAAATATCCAGGCTGGCTGTCAGACGGACTCAAATCTAGTGTTCTGGTGTCTACCACTTCTCAGTGGGGCCACGCCACCAAGTGATGTTGGCGTGAGGATACCTGGCCTCGATCAGCTTTTTGGCATCGAAATAATTGTCAGCTATCACCGTCTCGACAGTTCGTGCGCCGTTTACCGAGATTTCGGCTTCCCAGACTCTTCCGCTCATATCCTTGCCTCCCAGACCAGAATTGTAGTGTCAGCAACAGATCCGTAAACCCCAGCAAATGCAAAAACCTTCTCGTGTGTAAAAATAGGGATACTGAAAGATTTTGAAGCAATTTTCTGTATCAAAATTAGGAGACAAAAATGTTTTACTGATATTGACTGGTGTACAGCTTGTAGTAGAAACCTTTCTTCTCCATTAGTTCCTGGTGATTTCCGATCTCCACCACCCTGCCTCCGTCTATGACGGCGATGGCGTCGGAGTCGACGATGGTCTGGAGCCTGTGGGCGATAACGATGGTGGTCCTATCGGCCGAGAGCTCAGCGATGGCTGCCGTGATGTTCTTCTCGCTCACGGCATCCAGGCTGGAGGTAGCCTCGTCCAGGATGATCATTCCGGGGTTCATCAGCAGGACTCTAGCTATGGAGATCAGCTGCTTCTCGCCTTCAGACAGTCCGTATGTTGATGAGATCACGGTGTCGTACTTCTTAGGTAGCCTCTCGATGAACGAGGTAGCCTGAGCTCTCCTAGCGGCCTCCTGTACCTCCTCATCGGTGGCATCGGGCTTGGCGTATGCGATGTTCTCCCTCACCGTCCCGGTGAAGATCCAGGTGTCCTGGAGGACCATGCCGAAGAGCCTTCTCACGGAGCTTCTGGTCATCTCCTGGGAGTTCTCGCCTCCCAGGAGGATGGTTCCGCTCCTAGGGTCGTAGAACCTCAATAGAAGATTTATCAGAGTGGTCTTTCCGCAACCGGTGGGGCCGACTATGGCCACCCTGTGGCCGGCGTAGACTTCCAGGTTCAGATCCTTTAGCACCGTCTGATCTGGTTCGTACCCGAACTCGATGTTCTTGAACTCGATGGTCTTTAGTTCCTTCGGAGCCTCTCTCAATCCTTGAGTATCCTGGGTTTCATCGGGTACGGAGAGAAGGTCTGAGATCCTGGTGAATGAGGCCTGGGCGTTCTGGAACTCCGTGGCTACGGAGGAGATGTCGTTGAACGGCTTGGCGAACTTCAGGGCGAATGAGAGGAAGCTGGATAGACCTCCTACCGTCAGGGCTGCACCTATCGGAGACAGGGAGCTCTGGAAGCAGAGGATGACCACTCCGACCACCCCGATGCAGGCGTAGACGATGTTGTTGACCAGCCTGGTGGTCGGATTGGTCCAGGAGGAGAAGAACTGAGCCTTCTGGCCCTGCTCGTAGAGCCGGCTATCGCACTCCTCGAAGGTGTCCTGGGACTTCGACTGGATGCAGAGAGCCCTGACGGTCCTGTAGTTTCTGATCCTTTCCAAAGTGATTCCAGCCAGCTCTCCGGCCACCTTGGCCTGGGACTTGAAGTACCTCTTCGTTCTGCTGGATACGAACCTGGCGACCAGGAAGGACATCGGAGTCAGGAAGAGGACGGCGGTAGCCAAAAGCCAGTTTATGGAGTACATGAACCCGAGGGTGAAGATCAGGGTGAAGACACCCTCTATTAAAGACTTGAATATGGCTGTGAGTCCCGACATCACGTTCTCGGTGTCGACGGTGGCTAGAGACAGGATGTCACCGTGAGGCCTGCTATCGACGTAGGACAGTGGCAGGTGGGTCATCTTGGAAAAGACGGTGTCCCTGATGTCCTTGACGATGATCTGGGTTAAAACGCTTGAGAGGTACTCGAAGAAGAACTGGCAGATTCCAGACAGGACTGTGAGTCCTCCCATGATCCCGACGAAGACCCAGAAGGTGTGGACTGCCTGGTCTAATTCTGGACTCCCCTGGACGTAGATCTGCCCCAGAGCCAGATCCAGAGCTCTTCCCATGAGGACGGAGATTCCCAACATCGAGGGGATGTAGACCACGGCCAGGACGATAATTCCAATAAGTAGAGGAATATGCCGCTTCAGCATGGGAGCGACGGCGGCCAGCCAGTTGATGCTGGCTTTCAGCTTGCTCTTTCCGCTCATCTCTCCACCCCCTTCTGGACGTCGCAGATCTCGGTGTATACCCTCGACTTTCCGTAGAGCTCGTCCGGAGCACCGACAGACTCGATCCGCCCTTGGTCCATGACCAGGATCTGGTCGCAGCCCTGGAGGGATGAGACCCTCTCGGAGACCACGATCTGGGTGAGGTCGGGGCCGAGGCTTAGAAGGTTGTCCCTGAGCCTCTTCTCGGAGAGGAAGTCCAGGGCGGAGTAGGAGTCGTCCAGGATCAGCACCTGGGGCTTTCTGACTAGAGCCATGGCGATAGCCAGGCGCTGCCTCTGGCCTCCGGAGAGGTCCTTGGCCCCCTCGTCTGTGCTCCTATCCAGCCCGTCCTTCTCGGTCAGTACGAAGTCGCAGAGGGATAGTCCGAGGGCTTCTCTCATGTCGTCTTCAGTAGCATTCGGATTTGCTAGTAATAGGTTGCTTCTAACAGTTCCTCTAAACACTTGAGGCTTCTGAGGCACGTATCCGATCTCGGAGTAGAGGCCACCGACGGAGTAATCCTTTAATGGTTCACCTTTGTAGTCAATGGAACCTTCTGAGGGGTCGAAGAACCTGAGGAGCAGGTTTAAAAGAGTGGTCTTACCTGATCCGGTTCCTCCGATTATCCCGATTCTCTCACCCTTTCTGATCGTCAGATTCACACCGGAGAGAGCAGGTACATCGGAACCTGAATATGTCAGTCCTGCGTTCTCTAGAACGTATAGAGGCTCACCTCTATCGATTGAAACTCCATTTCTGGTTCCGCTGGAGTCCATGCTGGGCTCGATGGCGAAGAAGGCGTTGCAGCGGTGGATGGAGGAGATGGCCCTGGTGAAGGTGGTGATGATGTTGGTCACCACGGTCACGGCCTGGAGGATCTGGTTGAGGTAGTTGACCAGGGCGATGATCCTTCCGTTCTCAGCAGCTATCGAAGCCGTAGTTGCTCCAGGGTCGAGGAATCCGGAGAAGGCTCCAAGAGCTACCAGAACCACGATGGCGGCGTTGATGATCACCGTCGTTACCGGGTTGGTTATCGAGGTGATCCTAGCGATCCTAAGAGAGTCGTCCTCGTACCCTTTGGACGACTCCTTGAACTTCTCCACCTCGTAGTTCTCCCTGTTGAAGGCCCTGATCACCCTGGCTCCGGAGAGGCTGTCGTCGGTCTTCTGGGACAGGTCGTCGATCCGGCCCTGCACCATGGAGTAGCCTCTTGAGGTCTTAGGCATTACTGCGAAGAGGAACAGGAACAGTAGGATGGCGATACCCAGGAAGATCAGTCCGGAGCGCCAGTCGAGGATGATGGAGGCGATGATGGCACCGATGACCAGGAATGGAGCCCTGAAGGCCAGCCTGATGAGGCTGGCGGCTCCGGACTGTATCTGGTTCGAGTCGTTGGTGATCAAATTGGTCACGTCGCTGAGCCCGAACCTCTCAAGGTCGGATGGAGCCAGCTTTAAGGCGTGCTTAAAAAGCCTGTTTCTCAGGTCGGTCCCCGTGCCCTGGGAGGCGATGGAGGACATGTACTGGCAGACCAGAGTGGAGCAGAAACCCAGGATCGCCAGAGCCAGCATGGCTCCGGCGTACCCGGCGATGGTGCCCCAGTTTGCCCCGGTGACGGAGCCGTCGGTACCGTAGACCAGCCCGGTGGAGATGATCTGGGACATGAAGATGGGGGTGATGAGCTCGAAGATGGCCTCCCACATCTTGAAGAAGGGGCCGAGGATGTAGAGCTTGAGGTACTTTCGGGCCGAGTCTCCGACGGTGCCGTCTACAGGCTTAGGCCTTCTGGCCCTTCTCATCCTCATCTCCCCTGACTAGGTCCCCGCTGTTGTAGGCCTCAAGATACTCCTGGACGGCGGAGAGGTAGGGGGAGTCGGGCCCGACCTCCTCCAGCTCGTCCTGGGTGGGGTTGCCGTTCTCGTCGATCTTTGTGGCCAGGGCGATGACCTCATCCTCGCCCTGCTCCACGAAGATGTATGAGGCGGAATTCTTCTTGTCTACAACAGAGAAGACGACCTTGACCTTCCTCTGGTGTCCGTACTCGTCGTACACTGTGAGGTAGATGTCGTCGTCCCTGGATGTCTCGATGTTGGAATCGGGGACATCCAGCTCCAGGGAGTCCGTGTTTCCCGACCTGTTCTTCTCGATCTCTGCCATCTGCGGTTTCCTCCTTCTTTCGCCTTATTCAGCTATCTCCAGATATCGTAGCCGTTGGCGGATAGCCACCTGGTCAGGATGACCTCGGCTGCCGCCCGGTCGATTATCGGTTTCTGCTTTTTAGAGTTCATCCCCATCTCGTGGAGGTTCAAGGCCGCCTCCAGGGTCGAGCCCTGCTCGTCCTGGAGCTCGACCATCACCCGGCCCATCCCCTTTCTATCCAGGGCCTCACGGAGCTTCTTGGAGTAGCTCTCTGCCACCTCGGTCATCTCCGTGGGGTCCCCGGAGGGGTAGCAGGGCCTTCCGATGACGATGATTCCGGCCATCTCCTTCTCGGCGAGCTTTAGAACCTCTGGGATTGTCTCCTCCACTTTTCCGTATCCGAAGCGGAGGTTTGCTAGTCCGGTCACCAGGTGCCCGGACCTGGATACGGCGATCCCCAGAGTCTTCATCCCTAGGTCCAGGCCCAGGACCGGCTTGAACATCAGTTGATGAGCCCCTCTACGACTTTGTAGACCCTCTCGGGATCGTTGACGAAGGACTTTCCAGCCCCGAAGGCGATGTTGGGCCTCCCGCCTCCGTTTCCGGAGAAGATGGGAGCCACGGCCTTGATCACGTTTCCGGCCTTGATTCCCTTAGCCACAGCTTCAGCTCCGCAGGAAGCGCCCAGGTCGACCCTTCCATCCTGAGACTTGGAGACTAAGACGGAGACGGACTTGGGGTTCCTGTTTGCGATGTCGGAAAGGATCGAGTTCATCTGGTCGTGGTCGAGACCCTCTCTGACTGCGACCAGGTAGTCGATCCCGTCCTTCTGCCTGATGGTGGTGAGGATCTCCTTCTCAAGGACCTCTCCGTACTTGGTCTTGAGGTCCTTGAGGGTGTGCTGGAGCTGAGTGTTCCTCTCGATGGAGGACTTGACCTTGGGCTCGAGGTCGGAGGAGCTGACTCCGAGCAGGTCGGAGACCCTCCCGACCTGCTTTCTGTAGGATTTCAGGTACTGGTAGGCATCGTCGCCGGTGACGGCGACGATCCTCCTCACTCCGGCGGAGACCGCCGACTCGCTCACGATGGTGAAGACGTTGATGTCCTCGGTGTTGCTCACGTGGGTACCGCCGCAGAACTCCTCGGCGTTCCCCATCTTGACCACCCTGACCGTGGCTCCGTACTTGGAGGCGAACTGGTGGTAGGCGGGGAGCTTCATGGCCTCCTCCTTGTCCATGTAGTTGACCTCGCAGGGGGAGGCGGCCCTGATCCTGGCGTTGACGTTCTCCTCCACCAGGTCCAGCTCGTCGGGGGTCAGCTTCCTGTCCCAGGCGAAGTCCAGCCTGCAGATGTGGGGTCCGACCACGGACCCCTCCTGGGGGATGGGGGCGGTGTTGCCGTTGAGAACGTCGGCCAGGGCCTGGTGGAGGAGGTGGCAGGCGGAGTGGTTCTTCCGGGTCATGGAACGGGTCTTGAAGTCGGGCTTGAGGGTGAATACATCGCCCTCCTTTATCGATCCGAACAGGACCTTGACCCTGTGGAGGTTCTGCCTGTTGGGGGCGTGCTGGCAGTCGGTGACCTCGCACTGGGTGGTGTCGTTCTCTATGGTCCCGGTGTCTGCTACCTGACCTCCCTGCTCGGCGTAGAAGTTGGTGTGGTCGAAGGCCACCCAGCCCTCGTCGTCGAGGCTGTCGACCCTGACGCCGTCCTTGAAGAGGCCTATGACCTTGCCCTGGATTATCTTGTCCTCGTAGGTGAAGTCTGAAGGAGTCGTGAACTCCATCAGGTCCTTCTGCTGGGAGCCGTAGGTCACTATGCCCTGTGCGGCCCTGGCCTTCCTGGCCTTGTCCTTCTGCTCCTGTAGGAGCCTATCGAACCCCTTCCTGTCCACCTTCTTTCCGGCATCGGAGCAGATCTCCTCGGTGAGCTCCACGGGGAAGCCGTAGGTGTCGGAGAGCCTGAAGGCATACTGGGCGGAGAGGGTGTCTCCGGGCTGAGCTAGGAGCTCTGAGAGCATGGCCTCGCCCTTCTTCAGGGTGGAGGCGAACCTCTTCTCCTCCGCGGCGATCATCCTGGTGACCTTCTCCTCCTTCTCCTTCAGGTAGGGGTAGAAGTGGTCGTTGGTCTGGACGATGTAGGGAACTAAGTCAGCTACGGTGGAACTGGAGAGTCCCAGCTTCCTTGCAAACCTGTCGGCTCTCCTCAGGATTCTTCTTAAAACGTAGCCTCTCCCCTCGTTGGCGAAGACCGCTCCGTCGGCCAGGGCGAAGACTAAACAGCGAGTGTGGTCGGCCACCACCCTGTAGGCCATCTTGTACTCGCCCTCGTAGGGCTTGCCAGAGAGTTCCATCAGGCGGTCGATGATGGGCTTGAAGGTGTCGATCTCGTAGTTGGACTCCGTCTCCTGCATGATGCAGGCGAACCTCTCCAGAGAGGCGCCGGTATCGATGTTCTTGTGAGGGAGTTCAGGATACTCCTCCCTCTTGAGCCCGGGCTTGGAGTTGTACTGTGAGAAGACGATGTTCCAGAGCTCTATGTACCTGTCGTTCTCGATGTCGTCCTGGAGGAGCTTCACGCCCAGATGCTCAGGGTCGTACTTTTCACCCCTGTCGAAGTTGATCTCGGTGTCGGGGCCGCAGGGGCCCTCTCCTATCTCCCAGAAGTTGTCGGAGGAGGGAATCATGTGGTCGGGTGCGATGCCGCATTTGATCCACAGGTCCCTGGTGGCGTGGTCGTCGGGATAGTAGGTGACGTAGAGTCTGTCCACGGGAAGGTCGAACCACTGGGGGGAGGTAAGAAGCTCGAATGCCCAGGGGATCACCTCGTCCCTGAAGTAGTCTCCGATGGAGAAGTTTCCCAGCATCTCGAAGAAGGTGTGGTGCCTGTCGGTCCTTCCCACGTTCTCGATGTCGTTGGTCCTGATGGACTTCTGGGCGTTGGTGATGCGGCGGTGGGGCGGGGTCATCCTGCCGTCGAAGTACTTCTTCAGGGCCGCCACCCCGGCGTTGATGAACAGCAGGGAGGGGTCGTTGTCCGGGATCAGGGAGGCCGAGGGCTCGATGTAGTGCCCCTTGGACCTGAAGAACTCGAGCCACATGTCCCTGATCTGGTCGACGGTCAATCTCTTCATAGTGAAATATCTCCTTGATAGCTGGATCGTTCAAGAGATTGTGGGAGCATGACAAAAGCCGGTCCAGCTCGAAGCCGATATATTCTAGTCGCTAAGCTCTCGCTCGGTGTTTAAATGTCTATCTTTAAGTAAAATCTATAAGAGATTTTTAAACCTCTATAGAGAGCGGAAACGGAGAGACAGTCCATGAGAGAGTTATCCCTTCTGGAGAAGAGCCTCAGCTACGAGTGCCATGCTACCGACATAAGGATCGCACCCGGTGTCGACCTATCCTTCAAGCAGCGGGCCTGCTGGTACATCGGAGATGTCCTGAGCTTCTCCCTGAGAGGCGGAGAGTACAGGGTTTCCGTCTCCGTCGACAAGCCGGCCTACGGGAACGTGCTGGTCAACAACAACCGCTGGATCCACTTCTATTCTGAGCATCCATTCTCTGAGGTTATGAAGGAGATTGGGATCGAGGCTGACAGCCAGATCGACTACGAGACCCGGATGTCATCGTCGAAGAAGACTCCCCTGGTCAGGATGGAGATCCCGGACAAGTACTGCGTTAAGGTGACCAGAAAGGACGGGACCCTGGCCTACTCCTCGGAGATGGACGGGGACCTGATGAACGTCCTGCTGTTGGCCAAGAGCATCATCGAGCCCAGGGACCCCGAGGAGGTCGAGGACATGCTGGCCCTGATGACCACCCCCGACCACGCACCTCAGACGGAGTTTGAACCTCCGGTCTATCCGTACAAGTACTTCCTGAAGGTCTACGAGTTCATAGACAGGACTACAAACGGAGGCAGATTCTATCCTGGCAAACAGCACGAGACCCCGTTCATCGCCAGGTACGGCTTCACTGAGCTGTCCGAGGCTCAGTCGGCCTTCGAGAGGTTCAAGTTCGACACCCCGGTCACCATGCAGGGGGCAGGGACCTCCAGGACGGTGTTCCACTACCTCTCCTTGGAGGACAAGGACGGAAACGTCATACAGACCTACCTCCCCGAGACCTCGGTGAGGCGGGAGAGCTCCAAGATAGCCGCCAAGCGCATGATGAAGAAGCGCCTGAGCCCCCTGGATGTCCCCAGGGCCAAGAAGAGCCGGGCTCACGAGCTCGAGACCCGGAGGAACCGGATGATCCAGAACGCCTTCAGGCTCATGGATGCGGTCTTCGACTTCACCTTCTACCCCGGGGTCGATTTGGATCTCAGGTCCCTGAACTGCTGGTTCAGCGGCCCCATAATCACTCTGATCCTGTCGGATGAGACCAAGGTAACCGTCTCCTGCACCAGGCCTGAAGCTGGATATATCAGGACTTTAGATGGCAGGGTTGAGCACTACGGTCTGGGCGGCGAGAGGGCCTTCTCCGACATCGCCAGGGAGGAGAGGCTGGTCCACAACCTCGAGCTCTCCAGGTGCGACGTCTGGAAGCAGCTGGCCTATACCAAGACCTCCTGGGGATTCAGCTCCGCCGAGCTGGTCCAGGTCCGGACCGACAGCACGGCCGAGTTCAAGCTGGAGGCCGTGGATAGAGACGGTAACCTCCTCTACGAGCACGGCGGGTTCACCGAGCTCTTCGAGGCGTTCTACTTCGTCGACTGCAGCCTCCACCTCATCGATCCGAACGCTCAGTTCCACCGCACCGACATCGCCCTGCTCTCGGCACTGCTGAAGGGGAACTTCGACCAGTAAGTTCCGATAGAAAGAGGCACCGACTGATCCGGTGCCTCTTTTGATGTCCCGTTCTATTTCTTCTTTTTCAATCTATTTCTGAGGCTCTTCAGAGCCAGGAGTTCCTCCTTGGACCAGATCTTGTCCTTTAGAAGGTCAGGTCGGTTCTCCTCCGTGATTCTTATGGCCTCCTGGATCCTGTAGTCCCTGACCCTCTCGTGGTCCCCGGAGAACAGGATCTCGGGGATTGTGTTTCCTTCGTAGTTCTTCGGGAACGTGTACTGTGGGTACTCTAGAAGCCCTGTTCCGAAGCTCTCCTCCAGAGTGGACTCCTCGGCGATGGCTCCGGGGAGGAGCCTGGTGACGCTGTCCGCGATGCACTGGGCCGGGAGCTCCCCTCCGGTGAGGACGAAGTCCCCGATGGAGATCTGCTCGTCGACGTAGCGGTCGAACCTGGAGTCGATGCCCTCGTAGTGGCCGCAGACTATGGTGATGTCTTTATCCAGAGCTGCTAATCTCTGAGCATCCTTCTGGGTGTACCTCTTTCCTTTAGGTGAAGTCAGGATTTTGTAGGTATCGTCTAATCCCGACTTTCTGATGCAGTCCATCAGGGGCTCCAGCCTCATTATCAGTCCGGCTCCGCCTCCGGTTGGCCTGTCGTCAACCCGGTGATTTGAATCTATAGAGAAGTCTCTAATATTGATTATCTTGAACTCTACAGTGCCCTTAGCGATCGCTCTCTTTATTATCGAGTTGCTTAGGAATCCATCGAAGAACTGAGGGAAGAGGGTCAGGATGTTGATCCTCTTCACCTGGAGGCCTCCAGACCCAGCTCTGTCAGGGTGATGGTCCTATTCTCCATGTCGGGCTCCTGTATGAACCTGTCGATGGTGAATGGAATGTATTTTCCGCTGTCCATCACGATGTAGTCGGTGCCGGAGAGGTCGACGACCTTGGAGACAATCCCGACCTGGGCCCCGTCCGGACCCAGGATCCTCATCCCGAGCAGGTCGTCGATGAAGTACGACCCCGGGAGGGGTTCCACCTCGGCCACGATGTCCTTTCCGACCAGCTTCACGGCCTCGTTGACATCGGTAAGACCCTCCAGGGCCACCCTCCCGGTGTGGGCGTTCTTCATCCTGAGTGCGGAGACCTTGAAGTCTCCGACACCCTCGACGGTGACGGTGTTGCCCTCTTTGAACCTGAGCTCGGGGTGGTCGGTCTCCATGTTGACCTTGATGGAGCCGTCCAGCCCGAAGGTGTTGGCGATGTGCCCGATGATCTTTCTGGCCATATATCTAACCTCGAATGGACTCTGAAACTAACAAGGGGGCCATCGGCCCCCGAGAAGACTGTCCTACCTGCTCTCCGGATTCGCCTGGAATTTGATCGAGGCCTTCTTCCTGTAGGGGCGGAGGGCGATGTTGACCAGTGTTCTGAGGGAATCGGATACCGATCCATCCCTCCCTAATAGTCTCCCCATGTCGTCGCCCCTGCAGGTCACCAGGTAGGATTGGCTCCTCCTGTCCTCGGACACCCTTAAGACCTTGAGGTCCTCCGGGTGTCTGACCAGGGGTGCACAGAGGCTCAGGATCTTCGATGACAGGTCTACGGATCCCGGATAGTATGCCATGCTCACCCCCTGTCCATCAGAATGTGGACAGCTGGAAATTATATATGAGTATCGGAGAGTAGGAAAAAGCCGGGCGGGTGCCCGGCTCTCTCATTCTCCTTTAGGCTCTTAGGCCTTCTTGGCCTTCTTGGCCTCGAGGAACTTGGCGTAGACACCGCTCTTCTTGAGCAGGGTCTTCACGCTGTCGGAGGGCACGGCACCCTTGAGCAGCCAGTCGATGGCCAGCTTCTCGTCGATCTTGAGCTCGTAGCCCTTCCTGTCCTGAGGGTCGAAGTGGCCGATCTCGGCCAGGGCGGAGGAGGTGGGGACCCTCCTGGAGTCGGAGACGACGATCCTGTAGCTGGGGGAGTTCTTTCTGCCGGTGCGGCGCAGTCTGATCTTGACCATACTTTCTCTGGATTTCCTTTCGGTTTCTTCTGTCTGTGTAGCGCCGGAAACTATAGGAGCAATAGCTCGGTCTGTCAAGCATTTCTACTTTACAGGCTTTATTCTTTTGAATGAGGCCTATTTCCCTTAAAATACAAAGTCGAAGACATCGCCTGGACCCCCGGCGAAGAACCTAGGAGGCAGCGCAGTGGACGAGGAGAGAATCGACGAGGAGAAAACGGAGGAATCCTTAGAGGAGGCTCCGAAGAGCTTTAAGGACAAACTTAAAGACTTTTTCAGGCGATTGAATCCTAACAGGGACAAACCTAAAAAGATCAAGGTCAAGTCCAAGGTCTATAAGCCCCTAGTACCGGTGCACGAGGTCCTCCACAGGTTCCCCGGTGGAAACGTTCTCATCCCCCTGATCATCGGGGCCATCGTGGCCACGGTGGCCTCCCTCTGCGGTCACCCCGACATCTGGGAGGAGGTCGGGGATCCCATGCAGACCATGTTCTCCGGAAGAGAGGGGCTTCTAGGGTTCATCGGCCTCATGATCTTCTTCACCGGGACCCAGACCGACGTGACCAAGCTCAAGCCCATGATCAAGAGGGGCGTACCCATCCTCTTTCTGAGGCTGGGTATCGCCTACGCTCTGTGCTTCGGATTCCTAGCCCTGTTCGGAGAGGACGGGGTCGCCGGGATATCCTTCCTGGGCTTCACCTCCGCTCTGACCTGCATCAACTCCGCCATGTTCATGTCGGTCACCAACGGCTACGCCGACGACTCCGATAGGGCCTACTTCTCTTTAGCTATGGTCTTCGGTCTCCCGGTGTTTCCCCTGCTGGCCGTCAGAGCCGGCACCGGGGCCTCCATCGACTACGTGGCCATCATCTCCATCCTGGTGCCCATGATCTTCGGCGTGATCCTGGGAAACCTCGATAGGAAGATGAGGCGGTTCTACGAGTACGGGACCCAGGTGATAACCATGTTCATGGGGTTCCAGTTCGGTTCCTATATCGATCTGACCAAGGCCTTCAGGCAGATTCCCCAGGCTCTGATCCTGATCCTGATCCTCTATCTGACCCAGCTTCCCTCCTTATTGATGGAGAGGTTCGGTATGAAGAGGTCGGGGTATGCCACCCTGGCTATGTCCGCTCTAGCCGGGGTATCCCTGTCGATGCCTGTCTTAACAGCGGATATCTTCTCCGCCGAGATCCAGGACGCTGCCACTTACCAGCTGGCCTTCGCTCTGGCTGTTACCGCTCTCTTAGCCCCCATCCTCACCGACTGGGCCAACAAGGCCTTCTACAGGTCCTGCCCGGATACTCTGAAACTAACAGCCCCCAGGTTGTATACCCACATGGAGCGGGAGAGCTTCGAGTCCTACCAGAGGGCCGAGATGAAGTACTTCAAGCAGATAGCTAAGACCTTCAAGACTGAAGCAGATACCGAAGGCCTATCCAGGGAGGCCAGCACGGCCATAGGGCTCTGCTCCAAGGATCTGAAGAAGGAGCGGGAGGAGAGGTTCCAGAAGGCTCTGCTGGAGATCCCCGAGAGCGAGAGGCTCGATTTGGCTCAGAGCCGTCAGGACGACAAGGACAGGTCTCTGGTCAGGCTCCACATGGTGACCTCCCAGATCTCCAGGGAGAGGATCGCCGCCCTGAAGAACCTTGAGAGCTCTACTCTTTCTACTGAGGAGAAGGTGGAGCTGATAGAGTCCGAATCCATCTACGACCCCTACAGAAGGAAGCTCTCCAGGAAGCTCCACACCGAGCTCCCTGAGCTCTCGGAAAAGGACAGGACCAGCAGGCTTTTGGCCCTCTACGACAGGGCCAGCCTGGAGGTCGACATGGAGGAGGCCAAGTCCTTCTATCGCAGCCAGCTGATATAGGCTTTAAGACTGTGGCGCTAGGGGACTCTGGAGCGGATAATTCCTATAGGGACCCTTTTCTGCTTTAGAATATCGGACCGAGAGGAAATGAACGCATGTCAATACGTCAGTACTCGACCATTAACGCCCTGATGCTGGGCCACTACTACGGCTCGGTGAAGGTCTCCGAGGCCCTAAAGCACGGAGACTTAGGGCTAGGAGCCCTTGAGAATCTCAACGGCGAGTGCCTGATCATCGACGGCAAGTGCTACTGCGGGCTCCCCGGCGGAGCCGTGGCCGAGGTCCACGGCGAGACCCAGCTGGCCTTCTGCACCGTGGGAGACTTCTCCATGGCCGGGACCATCTTCCAGGCCAACGGGGCCGAGAGCATGGCGGACGTCTGGAGGATGGCCGACGACGTGAGGCAGGTGGAGTGCGAGTCGGACAACATCCCCTGCATCTGCAGGATCGACGGGAAGTTCTCTAAGGTGCTTGTCCGCTCCTTCAGGGAGCAGCGGCCTCCCTTCAGGCCCCTGTCCGAGGTCTGCAGGGAGCAGATAGAGACTTTAGCCGAGGACATCGATGGTACCCTGATCGGATTCTGGTTCCCCAAGTACCTCGGAGGGGTCAACCAGGACGGCTGGCACCTCCACTTCATCTCCAGGGACAGGAAGACCTTCGGAGGGCACTGCCTGGACTGCAAGCTGGTATCCGGGCTCATAGGCTGCAGGAAGGAGCCAAACTTCACGGTGATCCTTCCCAGCTCCGAGCAGTTCAGAACCCTGAACCTTGCCCAGGACCTCAGCGCCCAGAGGGATGCGGTCGAGAACTCCTCGCAGAAGAAGGAGTAGTTCTTCAAGATACGTTTGGATATAGAGCCTCGGGGACTTATAGTCTTCCCGAGGCTCTTTCAGTCTCCGAAAAGCTAAAGACGGGAGAAAGTCATGAAGAGAATAGGAAGGTTGCTTTTCCTCCCCCTCACCGCTCTCCTCCTCGCATCCTGCGAGACTGCCCAAGTCGATTCGAGCAGCAGCTCTAGCTCGGTGAACTCCAGCTCAACTCCAGCCGACAGCTCACCTGAGATCGAATACGGAAGCGTATCCGTAGCTGATGGGATTTCAGGTGGAACCATTTCGTTTTTGGGGGTTGAAGACGTTAATAGAGTTGCTGTTGGAACCGAGGTCGAAGTAGAAGCTACGCCTAACCCTGGCTATTCCCTGGATGCCCTGACTGTCAACGGCGAGGACATTCTGGATTCCAGAAAGTTCACGGTATCTGAGCCAATCGAGTACGTGGTCGATGCGGAGTTCTCGAAGATCCCTCCGGTCGAAGTCACTGGAACGATCGACTTCTCGGGAATCCCAGACAACAACAATTTCACTCTGAAACTAGACTATCTGGTCACCGACAACATCGATGTCTCTGCAGTCAGCTCGTCTACTCTTTACAACGATGACGACTACACAGACGGAGAGGTCAGGTTAGGGTCTTCGAAGAACGAAGGCTATGTGACCTTCACCTTTGCGGAGCCCATATCTATACAGGAAGTGACCCTGGATGTCAGGCAGTACAAGTCCTACAACTCGAATATCGACGTGATTGCTGGTGACATCGAGCTCACCCAGAGCTACAGCGATCCTACCTATAGATTCTCAGGCGTGGAGACCGATACCCTGACCATCCACTCCAGCGGAGGAACCGACAGGTTCATCCTAGAGGGGTTATCGATCACCTACGGAAGCTCCACTCCAGCAGAGCCTGTACCGGCTACTGTGAACGTAGTAAAGACCGGAGAGGGAACCGTAACTCTGAATCCCACCTCCGGATACATGGTCGGAGATACCCTTGAGGTCACAGCTACCCCTGCTAAAGGCTACTATCTGTCCAATGTGACGATGAACGGACGGAGCGGAGACAGGGTCTCCAGCTACGTCTACTCCTTCAGGATCAGGGATGCAGCGAACACCGTCAACGTCATATTCCGTGAATCCACCGGGGAGAACACCGATTTTGGATATCTGTATGCCAACGATGTAATAAAGCCGGACAGAGGCAGTCAGTCCGTAACCATTGACGAATACTACGAACCAGTCAGAGGCCTCAAGGGAGAGGCTCTGAAGGATGGGCTGCACGACATCATCGACGAACACAAGGAGTTCTCCTATGGAAGCCTCGGTCAGTCCGACTGGGAGAGGATCGATGTGGACCCCTTCGACTCCAGCAGCTTCTACGTGACCTATCAGGGCCCGAAGAAGAAGGGCTACAAAGTCAACAAGGAGCACACCTGGGCCAAGAGCCACGGGAAATTTGAAGAAACACCCCCAGCAGGATCTGACATTCACAATCTCAGGGGATCTAATTCGAACCTGAACTCCACCAGAGGAAACCTTGACTTCGGAGAGGTGTCCCACACCTCCTCGAACTCTATTATGAATTTCTCCTGGGCCGAATCCGACATGGAGGGAAATTACAGAGAAAACGAAAAATACTTCGAGCCCAAGGACGAGTTCAAGGGCGACGTGGCCAGGATAATCTTCTACATGGCCACCAGGTACGACGGAGGCTCTGGAGAGCCCGACCTGGAGGTCGGCGGAGATATCGACACCTCCAGGTTCTACGACTTCACCGCTGGAGCCACCGGCGAGCACGGAAACTTCGCCGACCTGTACGAGTGGGCCACCTCCGGGATCGATCCGGTCAGCGACTACGAGGTCAACAGGAACAACAACGTCGACCAGGACTACCAGCACAACCGCAACCCCTTCATCGACCACCCCGAGTTCATCATCATGATCTACGACAAGTCCTACGATGGACCGGGTGCGCTGGAGTAGATAGGATAAGACGACACAAAAAGAATCCGATTGGTCGGATTCTTTTTTGATTTTGTGACTAGGTTTTATTAGATACAACCTTTTCTTAGTAAATAAAGATTTAATTAGTGAATTAGGGCTTCAGGCTTTTTTAGGCACAAGAAAACCCGCCCTTGCAGGCGGGTTCTTAGCCATTACTCGCTCTGGGTGGAAGAAGCCTCGGGGGCAGGGGTAGCCTCCTCGGCCTTCTCGGCGGGAGCAGCCTCGGGAGCGGGAGCGGCGGCAGCCTTGTCGGCAGCGGCCTTCTCGGCCTGCTTCTGGGCGGCCTCCCTGGAGATCCTCCTCTGCTCCTCCAAAGCCTTGCGCTGCTCCTCTCCCAGGAGCAGCTCCTTGACCTTGGCGGCCTTTCCGGACCTGCTGCGCAGGTAGGTCAGCTGCTTGCGGCGGACCTTACCGTGCTTGACTACCTCGATGAAGACGATGTTGGGCGAATTGAGCAGGAACGTACGCTCGACTCCGACCCCAGCCGATTCCTTCCTCACGGTGAACGTCTTGGACACTCCGGAGCCGCGCATGAAGATGCAAACTCCCTCGAATGCCTGCTGACGATCCTTGTTGTTCTCGCGGATGCGAACCGAAACCCTGATAGTGTCGCCGGTCGAGAACTCGGGAAGATCCGGGCGGATCTGAGTGGCTGTGACCTGCTGAACCAACTGCTTGTTCATGCGATCATGAACCTCCTAGATTCGTTTTCTGCCTTTTGGGAGGGTTCACGAGGATTCTTGGTCTCTCTCGGCGGAACCGGGCAGACGCAAAACAACCTGGTCTTGCGAGCGGAAAGTATATCACGTTAGGAGGGTCTGAAAACAGATAAAACGGAGAATCGATGGCTTGGAAGAAATCACTCAAATCGCTTTTAAAGAACTTCTTTCAGAACGATTCTGAGCTTATTCGACTACTTTGTTTTCGCCTGTATAGCTTCGAAGGCTTCCTTAAGAGCCTTTGCAATCATCTCTGAATCCTCGGCCCTGACCGAGGCGAGGGAGATCCTGATCATGTTCATCACCACAGGGCCGAGGAAGACACCACGGCTCTCGAGTTCGTCCTCGACTTCGTCGGCGTTCACCGGACACTTCACGGTCAGGTAGAAGCCCTCGGAGTGAGGAAGGTATGCGATACCTTCCTTATCCAGCGCTTCAATCACGGCTTTGGACCTTCTGTTCACGATCTTTTTCCAGGAATCGATGCCTTCTTTTACGGCCTCAGCATTCGACCTCTTCATCACCTCGGTCACGGCTCTCATCCCCATGCTCTCGGGGGTGGAGTAGATGCCGTAGGCCTTGCCCTGAAGGAGGTTGACCATGTTCCTGGTCTTGTCCTCTTTCTTAGGGTCGAAGAGCCCGAATAGGGCTCCGATCCTCAGACCGTAGGCCCCGAAGCTCTTCGAGGCCGAGAAGGCCACGAAGGTCTTGGAGGTGGTGGATGTGTCCAGAGACATCTCTATCCAGGAGGGACGGTGCTCTGCAAAGTCCAGATAGGCGGCATCCCAGATTATGTCGGCCCGGGTGTTAAGTTCGGAAGCTCCGTCCCTTGCTAGGTTATATACGGCTTCGCACTCCTCTTTGGTCAGCGAGTATCCTGTCGGATTCTCACAGGGGTCGTTGACCAGGATCAGAAAGCCCTTGAACAGCTTTCTGTCCCTGGCCATGATCCTTCTGATGGACTCGATGTTGAACCTTCCGCTCTCGTCGAACAGGGCGTAGGGCTTGTAGGGTACCTCAGCAGCCTTGGCTATCGTCTGGTAGTTCGGCCAGCCTATCCCTGGATATAGGACCTCGTATCCTTGAGCTTTGGCGTAGCAGAAAGCCAGATACAGGGCTCCGGTTCCTCCGTTGGAGGCGAATTCAACTAAAGAAGTGTCGGTCCTGACCCTGTCTGCCAAGTCGCCCCAGATCCACTTCAGGGCAGCATCTAGAAAGTCCTGGTACCCACCGACTGGAGGGTACTCCAAGGGATCGTTCTTGACCTTTTCAAGGGCTTTGGTGACGGAGGGGAGTCTGGCTAGGGTTCCATCGTCCAACAGCATCATGCCGACGGTGCCGTCGACTATGTCTTTTCCCTTAGCTCTCTCCGACCTGGCTCGGTCGGAGATGAGGAAGATGTTGTTTCTGGCTTCCATCGCTGCATCCCTCCGTCAAAAAGCAGGCGCATGCCTGCCTTACGACTGAAATATATCACCGATGAAAGGGCTTATCTTTCCTGCTTGAGTCTCTTGACCTGCTCAGGATCCTGGGCTTTGTTTTCGGCCAGCTTTATAGCCCTGGCGATGGTCTTCTCCTGGCCGGGTTTCAGAGCAGCTATGGAGATCCTCAGATACCTGGGCTGCATGGGATAGAGAAAGACCTTCCGCTTCTCCAGGAACTGGGAGAGGATCTCGGGGTTGGACTCGACTACGGCTGTTAGATAGAAACCTTCCTGGTAGGGCAGGTAGGAGATGTCCTGCTCGTCCAGAGCAGCCTTCATCCTCTCTCCTCTGTCCCTGAGGAGGTTTCCCATACTGGTTAGCTGAGGTTTAACGGACTTAGCTACCTCCGGAGACATCACGTTCTCCAGGGCGGACATTCCTAAACCGTCGGTCACGATGTAGCTCTGTTTGGCGGTCCTGGCGAAGATGTTGAACAGGATGTCCTTGGTCTTCTCGTCCCCCTTGGGGAGGATCCCCAGGATCATTCCTAATCTGAGTCCGTAGAGTGCGAAGCTCTTGGAGGCGGAGAAGGCGATCAGGGAGGTGAAGGCCCCGTCGGCCTGGCAGACCATGGGCAGCCAGGCCGGGCTCTCCTTCGCATACGACATGTATGCCACGTCCCAGAGGATGGCTATCCTGGTCCCTCCGGTCCTGTTGATCTTCGAGACCGTATCGAACAGCTCCTGGCACTCCTCCTTCGACATGGTGTGCCCGGAGGGGTTCTGGCAGGGGTCGTTTATAACAAGCAGGAACCCCTTGAACCTGTTCTTGTCCTCCTGGACCATGTCGGAGACGGCCTTGATGTTGAACTTAAAATCCCTATCGAACAGCTGGTACTTCCTATAGTAGGCGCTGGCTCCGTTGGCTATGTCGGTGTAGCACGGCCTTCCGAGCTCTGGAAACAGCACCTCGAACCCGTAGGTCTGTGCGAAGCGGAATGCCATGCTGATAGCTCCGGTCCCTCCCATGGTGGAGAAGGTCAGAAGGGTGTGGTTCTCCTTGGCGGTCTTCAGGTTGCTTCCTAGGATCCAGCTGGTCGTCCTCTCCCTGTAGAGCTTGAACCCGTCGATCGGAGGGTAGCCGAAATACAGGTCGGAGGTGTGGAACACCTCCACCACCTGGGGGATGGTTAGAAGCTTTCCCTCGTCGTCGAGGATGGAGCCGATGGTGGAGTCGGTGACCTCTCCCAGGTCCTCCTTCTCAGCCTTTATCGCTCTTTCCGCAGCATCGGAAGCCCGGTTGATCGCATCGGCCATATGCTCTCCTCCATGCCTGATTTTTCCCCATGATAGCAAAGAGTAAAGCACTTACATAAGGAAACCTTTCAGCCGCCTGAAATCCTTACAATTCTGGGTGGAACTAAAAGTTCTGAAAAGCATTCGAAAACCAGCCTATTATCTAGTAGATATTGACAGGTTCTGCAGCGGTGTGTATTTTATGCTTCGCCTGTGTGCGCACGCAGTGCATTTTGTGTGTGCTCACAGGCCCTGTGGGAGGCATGGGAATGCCGGACCACACACGGAAATAGGAGGAGAATCCCGTGAAGAAAATCCTACGCACCATGACCATCACGGCCATGGCCGGGCAGGCCAGCCCTGCCAAGCTGGGACAGAAGCTCGGACCCTTCGGAATCGGCGCTAAGTTCTGCCAGAAGTTCAATGCTGACACCGCCGACAGGAAGGGCGAGCTGGTCCCCTGCGTCCTCACCATCTACGAGGACCGCACCTTCGACACCGTCCTCAAGACCACCCCCGTCTTCTTCCTTCTCAAGAGGGCTGCCAACATCGAGAAGGGCGCCGCTACCCACGCTAGCCCGATAGCTCACATCGCCTACGACGAGGTCGTCAAGATCGCCAAGTACAAGCTTCCCGACCTCAACGTCAACACCGAGGATGCCGCTATCAGGTGCGTGCTGGGCACCGCCAAGTCCATGGGCATCGCCGTGGACGGCGTCCCCGCCGCCGAGTAAGGAGGAGCTGGGCAATGGCTAAGAAGAGAAGCAAGGCCTACCGCGCCGTCAGGGAGCTGGTCGACAGGACCAGGACCTACAGCGTCGAGGAGGCCGTGGCCCTGGTCAAGAAGACCGCGGTCGCCAAGTTCGATTCGTCCGTCGACGTGGCCTTCAAGCTCAACGTCGACACCAAGCAGGCCGACCAGCAGCTCCGCGGCACCATCTCCCTGCCCCACGGCAACGGAAAGACCAAGAGGATCCTGGTCCTGACCCGCTCCAAGCAGGAGGAGGCCAAGGAGGCCGGAGCCGACTACGTCGGCGACGTGGACCTCCTGGAGAAGATCCAGAAGGAGAACTGGTTCGACTTCGACGTGATCGTCGCCACCCCCGACATGATGGGCCAGATCGGCCGTCTGGGCCGTGTCTTGGGTCCCAAGGGACTCATGCCCAACCCCAAGACCGGCACCGTCACCATGAACGTCGGGCAGGCCGTGACCGAGATCAAGCACGGCAAGGTCGAGTACCGCACCGACAAGGACGGCAACGTCCAGCTCTCCATCGGACGCGCCTCCTTCAGCGATGCCGACCTGGCCGACAACCTCAACGCCATCATCTCCCTGATCCTGTCCGTCAAGCCTCAGAGCGTGAAGGGAACCTACGTGCGCGCCTGCCACGTGTCCTCCACCATGGGGCCCTCCGTCAGGGTCGCCGTCGCCACCAAGTAACCTTCTATTCCTTTTATTAAAAAAAAGGGCACATCAGCGTACCTAAGACGGCAACGGCCCACGGGGCTTAATCAGTTGCTCAGGAAGCTAACCGACGTCTGAAAAGTATGTTGTTTGCCATATTGTTCGAGACGATACGAGACGAAAGGGTTCAGGAGGTCTGAAAGTGAATCCCAAGACTCTAGAAGCCAAGAAGGCCAGAGTGGCGGAGCTCTCAGCCCGACTCAAGAACGCGAACTGCGTCCTGATCATGTCCTACCAGGGGCTGGACGTGAAGACCTTCATCAAGCTGCGCGAGGCGCTCCACCACGTCGAGGTCGACGGCAAGCCCGTCGCCGCCGGCGTGGAGGTCCGCAAGAACACCTTGGTGAGGCGCGCTCTCGAGGAGGAGAACGACAAGGAGCTCGAATCCCTGCTGACCGGCGCCAACGCGCTGATCACCTGCGAGGATCCCCTCGCCTGCCTGAAGGCCGTCACCGAGTTCTGTGCGAAGAACTCCAAGTTCGCCAAGATCAAGGGCGGACTGATCGAGCACGTGTACATGGACCAGGACCAGATCGCCGAGATCGGCAACTGCGGTAGCCGCAACGGCATCTACTCCATGCTGCTGTCCGTCCTGGAGGCGGGCATGCGCAACCTGGCCATGGACATCAAGCTCATCGCCGAGAAGCAGGGTGGCGAGAGCGGCGAGACCGCTCAGCCCGCTGCGTAGTCGATAGTCGTCACTGCCATCGGAGGTATTCAGAAAAATGGCTAAGATCGCTAAGGAAGACATCATCGCCTCTCTCAAGGAGTACACCGTCGTCGAGCTGTTCGACCTGGTGAAGGCTATCGAGGAGGAGTTCGGCGTCAAGGCTGCCGCCGCTGTCGCCGCCGCCCCCGCCGCTGCCGCCCAGGCTCAGGAGGGACCCAGCGAGGTCACCGTCTCCATCACCGCCTTCACCGGCTCCAAGGTCGCTGTCATCAAGGCCGTCCAGGGCATCACCGGGCTGGGCCTGATGGATGCCAAGAAGCTGGTTGACACCCTCCCCGCCAAGATCAAGGAGAAGATCTCTCCCACCGAGGCCGACGAGATCAAGAAGAAGCTCGAGGAAGTCACCTGCACCGTCGAGGTCAAGTAGTCCTTCCGTTCGCCCACTAGGCTTCCGCCCGCTTGGATTCCACCCAGGCGGGTTTTGTCGCCCTTAGGAGGCCGAGGCTGAGACCCGGGGTCCGTAGAGCATGGCGGACCCTTGGCCCCTAGCGCACACACTTACCCGATATACGAAAGGCAAGACTCAAGCGAATGGAAATTGATACCGACAAGAGGAGGCCGGAGGACTTCTCCGACCTCGACTGCCTGAAGGGCATCGACGACGAGAGGACCAAGGAGGATCTTCTCGACCTGATCAAGCCCTACCGCAGGCTCAACAACGACAGGGTCGACTTCGCCAAGGTGTCCGGCAGCATGGACCTGCCGAACCTGTGCGAGGTGCAGACCGAGTCGTTCAGGAATTTCATGGAGAAGGGCGTGGAGGAGGAGTTCCAGGCCTTCTTCCCCGTGGGTTCCATCGACCCCAAGCTGAAGCAGGAGGGCGGCGACGACTCCGCCAGGGAGATCGTCCTGGGCTACGTTCCCCACACCCTGCGCTGGTCCGACCCTCTGCCCGAGGGCGGGCCCTTCGTGGCCAAGGCCAAGAGCAAGACCTACTCCAGGAAGCTCACCGCCACCATGTACATCCAGACCCCCGACGGGAACCGCATCCAGGAGGATGTCTTCTTCGGGGACTACCCCACGATGACCGACTCCGGCACCTTCATCATCAACGGTGCCGAGCGGTGCATCGTGTCCCAGATCGTCCGCTCCCCCGGAGCCTACATCTCCAGGGACAAGGACGACAAGACCGGGCTGACCTACGGGGCCGACATCATCCCCCAGAGGGGCACCTGGCTGGAGTTTGAGACCGATGCCAAGGGCCTCATCAACGTCAGGATCGACAAGCAGAAGAAGGTCTCTTCAGTCGTTCTTCTTAGAGCTTTAGGCCTCTGCTCCGACGAACAGATCACCGAGATGTTCGGGACCTACTGCCCGAGGCTTTTAGGGACCCTGGAGAGCAACCCCATCCCCGAGAGAATCAAGAAGAAGGGTGAGGCCGAGGTCGCTAGGATCGCCCTCAAGGAGATCTACCAGAAGCTCCGCCCCGGAGAGCCCGTGACTGACTCCTCGGCCACCTCCCTCTTAAAGACTAGGTTCTTCGACAGGAAGCACTACGGCCTGGGAAGGGCCGGACGCTTCAAGCTGATGGAGAAGCTGGGCATCTACAACCGCCTGACCGGGAGGACCCTGGCCGAGGACATCGCCTACGCCTCCACCGGAGAGGTCGTCTACGAGACCGGACACCAGCTCACCCCCGAGGACGTGAAGAGACTCAGGGACGAGAGGTTCTTCGAGAAGGGGAACATGGCCTACGACGGCACCCAGCCCGACTGCTTCTTCCACATCAACACCGCCCTGGATAACCACGGAGTCGTCAATATCGTCAAGGTGAAGAGCGAGGATCCCGAGCACCCCGACGACATCGTCCCCATCGTGGGTACCGACATGACCCTCGACGTGCCCTACGTCACCCCCTCCGACATCTTCGCCCTGTTCTCCTACATGCTCAACGTCATGAGCGGGATCGGGGACTTCGACGACATCGACAACCTGTCCAACCGCCGCGTCAAGTGCGTGGGCGAGCTGATCCAGGAGCACTTCCGCCAGGGGCTGTCCAGGATCGAGAAGAACATTCGCGACAGGATGATCTCCCTTTCCTCCCAGGACGACGGGAAGAACCTCCACCCCGCCGCCGTGGTCAACATCAAGCCGCTGACCACCAACCTCAACGACTTCTTCAACTCCTCCCAGCTGTCCCAGTTCATGGACCAGACCAACCCCCTGGCCGAGCTGACCAACAAGAGGCGTCTCTCCGCTCTGGGCCCCGGCGGACTCTCCCGCGACCGCGCCTCCTTCGAGGTCCGCGACGTCCACTTCACCCACTACGGCCGCATCTGCCCCATCGAGACCCCCGAGGGCCAGAACGTGGGTCTTATCAACTACCTGACCTGCTACGCCAAGATCGACGAGCACGGGTTCATCACCACTCCGTATCGTCCTGTTAAGGATGGCATCGTCGATCAGGACCCCTCTCACGTGCAGTACCTGTCCGCCGAGCAGGAGGTCGGACACTTCATCGCCCAGGCCAACGTCAACATCGACCCCGACACCGACGCCATCCTGGACGAGAGGGTGGTCTGCCGCCACGACGGGGAGACCATCATGGCCGACAGGGACCAGGTCGACTTCATCGACGTGTCCCCCAAGCAGATCGTCTCCATCGCCTCGGCCTGCATCCCCTTCCTGGAGAACGACGACACCACCAGAGCCCTGCTCGGATCCAACATGGAGAGGCAGGCCCTGCCTCTCTTGAAGCCCCACGCCCCCTTCGTCGGGACCGGCATGGAGGCCAGGATCGCCCACGACTCCGGGGCCGCTGTGGTCGCTAAGAGGAACGGAGTGGTCGAATATGTAGACTCCTCCACCATCATCGTGAAGGACGAGAAGACCGGGGAGAGGACGGAGTACGACCTCCGCAAGTTCTCCAAGGCCAACCAGGCCTCCTGCATCAACCAGACCCCGATCGTAAAGATCGGAGATAGGGTGAAGGCCAATCAGGTCATCGCCGACGGCCCCGCCATGGAGAACGGCGACCTGGCCCTGGGCCAGAACGCCACCATCGCCTTCATGACCTGGCACGGCTACGACTACGAGGACGCCGTGGTCATGAACGAGCAGTGCCGGAGGGACGACACCTTCACCTCCATCCACATCGACGAGTTCTCCGTGGACCTCAGAAAGACCAAGCTCGGTCTGGAGGAGTTCACCAGGGATGTCCCCAACACCAACAACGACGCCAAGAGCCACCTCGATCGGAGGGGAATCGTGATCCCCGGGACCGTCGTCAGAGAGGGCGACATCCTGGTCGGGAAGGTCACCCCCAAGGGCGAACAGCAGCTCACCCCCGAGGAGAAGCTGCTCCAGTCCATCTTCTCCGACAAGGCTAAAGAGGGTAAGGACACCTCCCTGAGGGTCCCCCACGGTGCCGGAGGCATCGTCCAGGACGTGCAGATCTTCCGCGCCGCCGACGGCGACGTGCTCCCTCCCAACGTGCTGGAGCAGGTCAAGGTCCACATCATCCAGAAGAGGAAGATCTCCGAGGGCGACAAGATGTCCGGCCGCCACGGAAACAAGGGTGTCATCTCCAAGCTGGTGCCCCAGGAGGACATGCCCTTCCTGCCCGACGGGAGAGCCGTCGACCTCTGCCTCAACCCCCTGGGCGTCCCCTCCCGTATGAACATCGGACAGGTCATCGAGCTCCACCTCGGTGAGGCCTGCAGGAGGCTGGGTGGCCTCAAGCTCGCCACCCCCGTCTTCGACGGAGTCTCCGATGAGGAGCTGACCAGGATGATGCACATGTCCGGCATGGCCCCCGACGGGAAGACCGTCGTCTACGACGGCCAGACCGGAGAGCCCTTCGAGAACCGCATCGCGGTCGGCACCATGTACATGATCAAGCTCGACCACATGGTCGACGACAAGATGCACTCCCGCGCCACCGGCCCCTACTCCCTGGTGACCCAGCAGCCTCTAGGCGGCAAGGCCCAGAACGGAGGCCAGAGGTTCGGAGAGATGGAGGTCTGGGCCCTGGAGGCCTACGGTGCCGCCCACGTGCTCCAGGAGATGCTGACCATCAAGTCCGACGACATGGTCGGGAGGAATAAGGCCTACGAGGCGATCCTCAGAGGCAACCCCGTGCCCCGTCCCTCCATGCCCGAGAGCTTCAGGGTCATGCTCAAGGAGCTCCAGGGACTCGCTCTGGACATCCAGCTTCTCGACTCCGAGAACAAGCCCATCGACATGGAGTTCATCACGGCCGAGAACGCCCAGGAGGCCAGGAAGACCATCCACAACATCCACACCTTCGACTTCGAGGCCAGCAAGGACGCAGAGCTCAGGCAGCACCGGAACGAGTTCTCCATCGGGACCGACTTCGGCGGGCCCGACGACTACTCCGGGCCCGAGGTGCTCGGCGACACCTCCTCGGTGGTCACCGCCGACCAGCTGGGAGACGAGTACAGCGCCGAGGAGTTCAGCTCCGACGACTTCGACGGAAAGGACGGTGACTAGGAATGTTTGATCTCGACAAGCTCAACAGCATCAGGATCGGGCTGGCTTCGCCCGAGACCATCCGCAGCTGGTCCTACGCCGAGAGGAAGGGACTGGAGAGCGGCAAGCCCGGCATGGGCGAGGTCAAGAAGCCCGAGACCATCAACTACCGCTCCCAGAAGCCCGAGCCCGACGGCCTCTTCTGCGAGAGGATCTTCGGCCCCTACAAGGACTTCGAGTGCCACTGCGGAAAGTACAAGAAGAACAGATTCGCCGGCATCGTCTGCGAGAAGTGCGGAGTCGAGGTGACCAACAAGGCCGTGAGGCGCGAGAGGATGGGCTACATCAACCTGGCCGCCCCCTGCGCCCACATCTGGTACACCAAGGGCACCCCCTCCAAGATGGCTCTTCTTCTGGGCATCCCTCCCAAGGCCCTGGAGGAGGTGATCTACTTCACCTCCCACATCGTCCTCAATCCCGGGAGCTGCCCGCTCCTTGAGAAGAACCAGGTCCTGGACAACAACGCCGGGAGGGAGCTCTTCACCGAGATCCTCCACGGGTTTTTGAACGACGGTGTCATCACCCCCGATATGGAGTTCGACTACAGGCGCTGCAACGACTACCTCAACAGGCTCAACGACAGGGAGGTCCCCTACGACTTCCTCTCCATCTCCAGGCTCATCAGCAAGCACACCGGAGCCGAGTTCGGCTGGGGTGCCGCCGCCGCCAAGAAGCTGCTCCAGCAGCTGGATGTCGAGGATGAGTTCAAGAAGATCCAGGAGGAGCTCAACGGCCCCAAGAAGCTCTCCGAGCAGCGTAGGACCCAGCTCCTCAAGAGGCTCGAGGTCGTCGAGTCCATCAGGAACTCCGGCGGCAACAAGCCCGAGTGGATGGTCTTGGACGTGATCCCCATCATACCCCCTGACCTCCGCCCCATGCTCCAGCTCGACGGCGGCAGGTATGCCACCTCCGACCTCAACGACCTGTACAGAAGGGTCATCATCAGGAACACCAGGCTGGAGAAGCTGATCAAGATGAAGGCCCCCTCCGTCATCCAGGTCAATGAGATGAGGATGCTCCAGGAGGCCGTGGACGCCCTGATCGACAACGGCAGAAGGAACAAGCCCGTGACCGGGGTCTCCGGCAGGCCCTTAAAGTCCCTGTCCTCCGCCCTGAAGGGCAAGCAGGGGCGCTTCCGTCAGAACCTGCTGGGAAAGCGCGTGGACTACTCCGGAAGGTCCGTCATCTGCGTCGGGCCGTTCCTGAGGATGGACCAGTGCGGTCTCCCCAGGGAGATGGCCATCCAGCTGTTCAAGCCCTTCATCATCCACGAGCTGATGGAGAGGAAGGTCGCCAACAACACCAGGGCGGCCGACGCCCTGATCGCCAGGTTCGACGACTCCGTCTTCGACGCTCTGGAGAAGATCGTTCCCAACCACCCTGTCCTCCTAAACCGCGCCCCTACGCTCCATAGACTGGGTATCCAGGCCTTCAGGCCCGTTCTGGTCGACGGCCACGCCCTGCGTCTCCACCCCCTGGTCTGCCCCGGCTTCAACGCCGACTTCGACGGCGACCAGATGGCCATCCACGTCCCCCTGTCCAGGGAGGCCCAGCAGGAGGCCTTCGACCTGATGATCTCCACCAAGAACATCCTCTCACCCAGGGATGCCACCGTTCTGGCCATCCCCGTCCAGGATGTCGTGGTGGGTCACTTCTACCTCACCTCTGAGCAGTCGGACAAAGAGTTCGAGGACCAGGCTAAGGAGATCCACGAGATCCAGGCCGGGATCCCCGAGAGGGACCAGTGGAGGAAGGACATCCTCGAGCGCTACGCCCAGAGGATCGAGTCCTACGTC
>C._urophasianus_2_cecum__coassemble_60_pt1 | contig 33278 bp, 22 predicted proteins | sample C__urophasianus_2_cecum__metabat2_low_PE_009 | metagenome-assembled genome bin C | reverse complement strand
TGTACGATCTGGGGACGTAGCCGTCCCTGTCCACGGCCACGGAGAGGCAGCCCTCTCCGTTCTTCAGGGCTGCCATCTTTGCCGACTGACGGACCACCACGGGATTGATCAGGCCGTACTTGAGTTCCTTGCCGTCGATTACGACATAGACTGCAAAGAACCTCTCGGGGATGCCGATCTGTGGGGCGGCCAGGCCCACCCCAGCTCTCACCTTGTGCCTCCTAGCCCACCTGTCGTCCTGGCTGTCCTTGAGGTACTGGACCATGTCCTTTAAAAGCTGGATCTTTTCAGGATCCTTAGGGTCTTCCACCGGCCTGCAGACGGTCCTGATCACCGCCTCGTCGTCGTAGTGCATCCTGAAAACCTTGTCAGCCATGTGAAAAACCTCCGAGCCGGTGGATAGTCTAAGACAACGAGAGATTTATAGAGCCTACTAGTTAGAGATGAGAACCCTCTTTGATGACCTTTTCGTCTAAAGGAAGCAGCGGGATCATCCCGGTCTTGTGGTAGATCCTCTCGTCCCGGTTGGACAGGGCGACGAACTCGCTCCCGTCCTTCTTCCTGCAGTAGAAGTTCAGCTGCTGGGGGGACAGTCTGTCTCTGTTTTCAACGACGTATCTGTACAGCACCCACCAGCTCCCGTATTCTGTGTGGGGTCTATTGAACCTGTCGCTCTTCAATAGAGTCTTAGCGTCTATGTAGCAGTTCTTCAGGACCTGGCCTACTGATAATCCTTCAGCAGCTCCGGTTTCTATCTTGATGTTCAGGACGTTTTCATCCAGTCCGGTGTTTATCAGCTCTGCGAAGATGGCAGCGTCGAACCACATGCTGGTCGTGGTGGCGTGACCCTCCTCGTCCCTCTGGACGAAGAGGGCTCTCCCGGAGGCCTTGGCCCTGGTCCTGGTGTAGCTGAAGAGCATGGTGGGGTGGAGGAGGATCTGTGCCACCACGTTCCTGCAGTCCCTGAGGTTGAACCTGTCCTGGAGCATGAAGGTCTTGAGGGCTGAGGTCTCACGCCTTCCCGGCCTGTTTCTGCTCTCGGAGATCCTGTTCCCAGGATCGACAAGTCCCCTGTGCAGCTCTTCAGGATCGGTACCCAGGATGTGGCAGAGGTTCGAGGTGGCAGCCTCGTCGGGGTGCGACTTGTCGCACTCCCACTTGCTGATGCTCTTTCCGGTATACCCTAGAAGATCACCTAGGCCGTTCTGGGACAATCCGGCTCTCATCCTCAGCCTCTTTATTCTCTGGCCCAGCGTCTCGCTTCCACCGACAGAGTGCATACCCCAACCTCCGAAGGCTCTCTTTCAGCCCAGCCTCAACAGGGCTGGGCTGCCTTAGAGTCTTCACGACTTTCGAACCTTCGCCCAATTTTGCTAATTAGGGCTGGTTCTGTGCCTTTATTCTATAACAATTCCTAAAAATATACTCATGGTGTGAGATTTAATAAATTAAGTAAAACAGCCTTAAAAATGTTTCATTGTTAATCCTTAAGTTGCCTTTACGTCCTTAGAAGAGCTCAAAAGCTGATGGATTTTTAGCTTAAATTACTTAATTATTCTCTTCCCGCTTTGATCTATCATCTTGGCGATGGAAGAGATAAGCGGTGTCGAAGAGGCTCTGGAAGAGCTCTTGAAGGCTCTGGAGGACTCTCCGGAGCTTAAAGAGATAAGAGCTCTGGAGAAAGAGCTGGATTTGGATCCTGAGATTCAAGGTCTTAGAACTAAAGAGCAGCAGCTATCTGAGGGACTCTCTAAAGTCCAGGGGACTGAAAAGGAGAACGAGGTACTCAAGGCCCTGTCCCAGGTCCGGGACAGGATCGGGTCCGATAAAAGGTCGGAGCGGATCAGGGACCTGGACAGGAGCCTTCAGAGGCAGCTAGGAGAGCTATCCAAGGCATTTAACGACCTGCCTGGAGCGGATATCTACGAGATCGTCGGAGACCAGGTCAGAGGGGAGGGTAAGAGATGATCAGGATCATCGGAGGAGAGTTTAGACACAGGCACCTTGAGATCCCTCAGAGCGAGGACTGTAGGCCCACCATGGACAAGATCAGAGAGAGTGTGTTCTCCTCTCTGGGAGAGAAAGTCATCAACTCCACCTTCCTAGACCTCTTCGCCGGGAGCGGAGCCGTTGGATTAGAAGCTCTCTCCAGAGGTGCCAGGAAGGTGGTGTTCAACGAGAAGAGCTCTCAGACCATGAGGACTCTGGTGAAGAACATTGATCTCTTTGATAAAGACAGAGAGAGGTGCACCACCATTAAGAAGGACTATAACGACGCTATCACCCAGCTGGCTGGCAGGGGTGTCGTATTCGATATCGTCTATCTCGATCCTCCCTATGCTCTGGATGTCAACGACCAGATCATTGAGAGGCTCAAGGAGACTGGACTCATAGTTCCTGGATCAGTTGTTGTTTCTGAGCAGCAAAAGCCCCTAGAGGAGATCCCGGGATTTCTGCTGAAGGCTAAGAAGTACGGAAAGAAACACGTGGGAATGTATACGTTGATCTAGAAGTTTGAAAACCTGTTAGTTCTAGAACAGTTCTGTTGATCTTTTCGGCTTGTAATCGGATTTGATCCATTAAGTCTTTTTGAAGTTATCCTACATTTTGATTGGATAAACCGATAACAAATTTGTAAACTTCTGTATTCTAAGACATTAAAAAAATTTATTTAAAATTTATCATCTTGGTTTAAAGTTGCTTTTACGTATTACATCTTTTTCGATATTCCAACTTTTGAGATCTTTACACCGATCATCTCTTAATGATCTAATGGATCCTGTGTGAATTCTGGGGTGGTTAGAAATGGCTAACTCGTACATTCTGGTTGAAAAGGATCTAGAAGATTTCAAGAAGCAGCCGATAGTGAAGAAATTTCTCGACGAGGAAAATAAAAGTGGATCCAAGGTATCTAACGACCGACTGTTCATCGCCATGGTCATGTGGGCTTTCTTCTTCGACAACAGCATCAACGGCATAGATGATTTCAGGCGCAAGATCTGGGACAACATAGTCGATGGAGCCAACGACACAGGAATAGACTTCATCTGTCTCTATGAAGGTATCGATGATTCGAAGCATCTAGCTATCGGACAGGTGAAGTATCGCAGTGCTAAACCTCGTCCTTTCGAGGATATCGTCGATCCTTTCATCAAGGAAGTAAAAGGTTACAAAGATTATTACGACAACAAGAGCGATCCCAACACAAAGGTTAAAGAGGCCTTTGAGAGAGTTGAAGATGAACTGGAGGGCGATGAACCCGACGCTACGGAATTCTGGACCTTCTGGGCGGGAGAACGGCCTGACGATATAGATCAAAAGCTCTCAGATGCCTGGGATAGCAACCGTCCTAAAGGCAAGACGTATGAAAAGAAGAATGTTAGATGGAGCGAGGAATTCGCCTGTGACGGGGGTGCCATCCACAGGAGGATTGACGATAACCAAAATTCCTCGAAACCTATCGCCGAAGACTTCCTAAAAATCGACAGCGTCGATAATGTCCTTCACTACTTTCCATTTAAATCTGCCGATACTGACGATTGCGTCCTCATCGAAAGCGACGCTCTGATCACCAATATCTCCGCAGTCTCGCTGAGAAAGCTCTACAAGAACTACAAGGATAGGCTATTGAGCCTCAATCTCAGATTTCACGTCACTGACAATAAGGTGGACAAGCCAATCGATGAGACCATAGAGAAAACTCCTGAAGATTTCTGGTATCTGAACAACGGAATAACCATCGTCTGTGACAACTACAAGCTGGATGAGGCTCAAAGAAGAATAAATCTCTACAACTTCTCGATCATCAACGGCGGTCAGACCACCAACAGGATCGGAAACAGCAGCATCGGTAGACCCGGCGATGCTTTTGTAGACTTCTATCTTCCCTGCAAAGTCATACGTCTAAGAGGGAAGGAAAGAGGCGAGAAGGAGAACTTTGCGGATAGAGTAGCTAAAGCTACCAACACCCAGAAGCCTATCAAGCCTCAGGATCTCAGAGCCAATTCCTCAGAGCAGAGGGACCTGCAGAGAGAGGCTAGAAAGCTCTTCTATTTCTACGCTATCAAGAGGGGTGAGAAAAACGAGAGAGGCTTCGAGCTGGCCACCAAGCTAGACGAGGCTCTAAAGACCCTAGCAGCCGGGATTCTTCAGATTCCGGGAACCAGCAGAAGCAGCGGGGCCAAGCTCTATAAGGACGAGTTCTACGACCCGCTATTTCTTCCCCCTACGAAAGCGATCAAGGATTACGAGGGGGTCGACAGTGGATATAGCGCTCAGATTGCCTCCCTTCTCAAGGATTTCGTCTGGATCAATAAATACTATAAGGATGCTCTTCACGATCTTCGAAAGAGTCATGATGGAGGAGAGCACTTCGAAAGCAAAGACCTATCCGGAAGCGATGATGTTTTTATGAACATAGTCAAGAATGCCAGAACCCTGGTTTTGGCTCTTTCAGGACTGTGTTCCAGAGTTGCTCAGGGCTATCTCAAGATGAGCGATTACAACAGTGTGAAGGGGAAGGACGTAAACAGTAAATTCGCCAACCTGAACCCGGACTGGAAACATGTTCTTCCACACCTCTGGGTGGAGAGGAAAGACGAGTCTGACAATGTTGTCGGATACGATGTCGACCCCACCACTAAGAATCGCTTCACCGACTTTGTATACGATGTATTCAAGACTATCAAGAGCAAGTACAAGAGCTACGTAAGAAATGAAGGCAAAGCCGGTTCACCCGTAACGGATATCATGAAGAAAGATGAGTTCTATCGTTTCTTACTGAGCGATGCGGATCAAGATATATGGGATTGGAGCAAAGAATATAAAGACATCTTCGCTTAGTTAATAAAAAAGTTCGCTATAGGCGTTTGACTTCAATTCAAAGACAAAAGCAGGCCTAAAAAAGCCTGCTTTTTATCTATTTATTACGGACTAAAAGCAGCTTCTTCTTCTGCTTAGAAGACTCGGCAACAAGTGCCAAATAGTTCTAAGAGCACTCACAGATTTCCCCTAGTACCCCAAGTAGCTATCCCTGTCGGGGAAGGCGAAGACTATGCAGACGCTGAGGAGCTCCTTGTCGTTCCAGTTGAGTTCGGGGCCAACACCAGCCTGGTATCCGAGATCGTTGGTGTACTTCTCGTAGGGGTACTCATTCAGCTGTTCTCCGGAATCCGTATATCCGTTAGAGATCAGCAGTGCAGTGTAGTCAGCTATGAACTGGTCTCTTTCCTCCTCTGTGGGGAACTCCTCCGTGGTGATGTACATGTTCACCGGTTCGTTCATCTTGACATGGTAGGCACCCTCGTATCCGACCTCGGAGTACAGATAGGGAACCCTATCAAGGATGTCGTTCCTCTCTAGGAACCCCAGGACATCGGAGGCGGTGGGGTCATCCTTCCAGGAGGTGGGGATGGTGACATCGCCCTCGAAGTCGATGTCCACCGAGGTGGTGCCCACCTCGGTGTAGGAGGCATCGATAGCCAGGTTCGTGGTGGCCTGGTACTCCCTGGTGTCGGCGTGTACCGACACCAGGTTTCCATCGTCATCCAGGGTTATGGTTCCTGGGTAGATGTAGGAGGAGTACTCAGCTATTGCAGACAGGTAGACGCAGTAGCTGATGAAGGTGGCGGAGTCCTCCCTGGTTATGTAGGTGTTCGGATCTTCAGTCTCCTCGAAGATTTCGCTGGCGAAGTCGAAGGTGGGGTACCTGTTCACCTCGTCCCAGGCCTGCTCGTGGGTGGTGAGGATGTTCAGGGACTTCTCCACATCGTTGTAGGAGTACTCGATGTACCTCTCTCCGCCGTCGATAGCGTGGATCCCGGTGTGCTGCTCGATGTTGCCATCGGCATCCGTGAGCACCTGGTCGATGGTGTCCTGAGTGAACCTCATGGTGACGGTGTAGTCCTCGTCCCTGGATTCCTGGAAGGTGTAGTCGATATCGACGGTGTAGTTCCTGGCTTCGGCCATCCTATTCTTCGCCAGGTCGATACGGTCGTGATAGGCCTCGTGCTCGTAGGGCTTCAGGTGGTCGATCTGGGCGGTATCTATATCCGAGTAGGTGAACGTTATCTCACGGCCGTATCTGATCTGGCTGGCAGGATCCGTGGAGTTGTACGGGTCTATCACTCCGGTCAGGGTCAGAGAATCGTCTTCGTTCAGGGTGAAGTACAGGTCGTCCAAACTGACATCGATCAGGAGATAGTTGGCCATCAGGTAGCTGGTACCTAGATACCCTCCGACGTAGTGATAGGTGTGCCCTCCGTCGTAGGTCCTGAACTTGTCCCTCCCGAAGTATCCGTACTCCGGATCCTCCTCGTTGAGGAGGTTGCAGTAGTAGGAGTTCTCCCAGCTGATAGCCTCGTCGTCCTCGTTGTAGACCCTCTCCGAGGCCACCTGGTTCTGGTCGGTGATGTACTCCACCCCGACCTTGGATCCGTTGGTCCTCACGTACTTGAGGTGCATCTCGTCCTGGCTTCCAGGATGGGTCAGATCCTCTAGGTCGAACTGGTAAGCATCGGTGAAGTTCGAGCTGCTCTGATCCTCAGGGTTCGTCTCCTCGAAGACTGTGGTACCCCTGTACTTCTGGACCAGGGTGCTATCGAAGTTCTCATCGTAGTCTAAGAGCTTGTCGTCGGAGTGGACCGTCACGCCTCCGTCCACTTTTGTGTAGAGCTCCTCGGGCATCGCCTCACCCTCGGAGATGGTAAAGGATCTGGAGGCGTGAAGGTCCTCTCTCTCGTTCACCCTGCAGGTGACAGTGGCTGTACCCAACCCGACGACGATGAGGAAGGCCTCGTTCTTGGAGCCCTCTCTGGGCGAGACCTTGAGGACTGAATCGTCTGAGGAGGACCAGGTGAGGGTGTAGGTATCCAGTCCTTCGACATCGGCGAAGACCGATCTCATGGAGTTGGGATAGAGGTCCCCGAAGGTTATCAGCTCTATGCTGGCATTCTCGGATGCAGGAGGTTCATCAGATGAATCTCCACCGGTAGAGGAAGAACCCGTGTCCGAGGCCTGACTGGATTCGATCGAGCTGGATGACGGAGTCGAAGAGGAGTCGATCGAGCTGTCTGTACTTGAGACTGAGCTCGATGTGACCGAAGAACTAGATGATGGCTCTGTAGGTCTGGTGGATGACTGAGTCGACTCTGGTTTTTCAGTTGATTGCTCGATCGGCTCTCCTGGATTGCAGGCCGATAAGCTCACTGCTAGAGCCAACAACGCAAAAATAGCTTTCTTCATACCTATTCCTCCTCTATACACGCTTTTGCTCTGGATTAGACGAGGAGAAACTACCAGATTTTCAAGGGGGGTGGCAAGAGGCAGAATAGGGATTCAGATAGAAAAGATTAGGTTTTTAAGTCGAACAGGTTTGATAAGAACGTGGAAGGAAATCGTTTTTGAAGATCCTTTTTAGGATTGAAAATGAAACAAACAGCTTTTATTTTGCTTAAAACTCCGTAAAAACCTTGACTTTTCGGGGGGGTAAAACATTAGTTAAGTTGGGTTCTAAGGTTCTGCCCGACTTCAATTTAACCCAACGATAAATTTTCAATTTTTAGCAGGAAGGATCGCTTCGTCTTCTCTAGCTATGAGACATACATAGGAGGTGCCAAAAACAGTCTATGCTTAGTGAAGAACTCCGTGAAAAAGTAGACAACGCCTTCAGAGATAAAAAGTCACCTCTATTAGGAAATACACTGGACTTCACAAAAGATGACATTTCCAAGATCTGTGATGAAGCTATTCGGATCTTCGTCAATAGAAAATCACATAATAAGTTTTATCCGAGTGATTGCAAAGTCTTTATTCTTGCCTTTGTTTTCTTGACTAGGGAATGGGGTTCCGAAAAGGATGACGAGACCTCGTGGTTTGATTACATAACGGGAAGATTAAAGGTAAATCAGAAAGAGGTTCTTCGTGGTTTCTTCTACGATCGATTTAACGATTTAAAGAACTACTTCCTAACTTTAAATTCTACGCATAAATATTATTCGACTATTTGCTGCCATGCGCTGGCACCTAAAAGCTCAATCTTGGCTCTTATCGATATCTGCTGGGATATATACGTTCAGTACCTAGATAAGAATTATTCTTCTGAAAATAAGGAACTTTTAGATCAGCTTGTAGAAGCATTTAAGAAAAGGTTTACCAAGTCAGACGAGAACAAAGATGTGAACATAGGTAGCCAGTCCTATCAGATAAGAATCGGTATTAGAGATCTGACTTTTGAGCATCCCGAGGTCATGGCATCTCTACTGGATGAGATTCTTAGCCAGATCGATTCGTTCTTTCACGACGAAAAGGTGTCGGATGAGATAAAGAAGGACTATCTCACAAGCCTGGTGATAGAGTGGTCCGACAAGAAGAGAGATGAATTTGCAAGGCTACGAAAGGCAAGCAGCAGTAGGAGGGATGTCTTGCCAGCAGCCAAGGACTGCTCTTCGATCAAACCTAGGTATGTCTACGATTCTGATAGTAAAAGCGTCTATCTCGTCATTCCTAAATTCAATGTCGATGAATCGGATCCTGAACCTGAGATAACCATATCCAATAAAGGAATAGTGGTTCGCACCGATTCACTCCCTATCTATGGAATTGCTCTTATCAGGGGTACTCGTGAAAAGAAGTATAGATTGGAGGAACTCACTGGGGAGTGTGATGTCCAGCCGCTGAATGTTTCTATCTTTATAGGTGGGCAGGAAAGATTCAACTCTAGGGAATCTCTATACAGGGATTTCATCCTCTTCGATACCAACGGCAAAGAAGTAACTGATTCCTCTGTTGCTCCTAGTGAATATCTGCTCTATTCCAGGAAGCTGGATGGAATGACACTCCCTGAAGACATCTATTCTGTTCCAGACGTTCAAGATCTTTTTGGCCTTAACGCTAAAAGCGGTGAGCAGATCAGGAGAGATGACCACATCGTAATCTTCGAAGACCATGGGAAACATGGGTCTGGCGTGCATTTCCTGTATACCTCGAAGGACGGCATTCATTTTGAATCTGGCAGCAATGAATGCCGGGTTATCGAAGGTCCTTTTAAGGTCGCTGTAGATAGCGATACCGATATCAAAAATCTGGCTGTAAAGATAGAGAAGATCTCAAGCACTTCAGTTGAGAAATCGAGTTCTCAGGTGATATGGCTCTCTGAGATTCCGGATAAAGAAGTCTTTTCGGATGGTAGACAGATATTCGATTTAACTTCATATATTGATTCTGAGACTCCTGTGGATGTTCGCATATTCAATGACATTAACGACTTTGTGATCCGAAACGACGAACACGATCTGCTGAGGTTTTTAGTTATCCGATTCGAGCGTGTCGAAATCGCATTCGACAGAGACCTCTATTACAGTGCCTCGGACAGGTGCTCTGACGCTTCATGCGGAACCATTAAGATTCAGGCTGATACCCACAGCTGGGGGGATCATTTCAACATCGATCAGAGCGAGTTTAAGATCGCTGCTCTGGGTGGTCAGCTCCGCTACGATCCACCTATTCTGAAGTGGAGATTCGACGAAGAAGAAACCCATAGGCGTGCAGAGAAGTTCTATGTAGATTCAATCTCCAATTTCACATCTCTGGATGTCCAAGTGCCTGTAGGAATACGTAAGCCCTGGAAGGTGACCACAAACCTTGGAGAAATTCCGACTTTCCCGAGAAAGCCCACCTACAGACTCCACGAATTCTTGGAATCTCAAGCTGTTCATGACAGTGATGAAGTCTCAATATTTTTGAACTTCGATGGTGAAAACTACGAACTTCTCAGAGCCTTCATGAAGCCGAAATTCATCGATAAAGACTTTATAAATATCGATTCGGATAAGAGATTTATCGACGTGAATTTTGCTTCCTTCATAGGACCTGGAGACCCTCATCTGAATCTGAAGATCGAATCTGCTGATTCAAATTTTTCTGAGTCGTTCGATCTCTCTAGGGCTGAACATCATTTCGACCTGAAAGATCTACCTGACGACCACTATCGTATCTCTATCTCCTACAGCACTACTGCAGCATTCAACCCGGTATTAGAAGAGATGTACAGCCAGGATGTCTGTTTCGGAGATGCCAAGGCCCTCAGGTTCAAGGGGCAGAGCATGTATCTCAAAAGCGTTTATGCTCGTGACAATGACAGCATCGTGGGAACCGTTGGAGAGAGGCATCTCACTTCCATTCAATACCGGGTGACAGAAATAGAGTTTCTAAAGTCTTCTGACGACGGTTCCGATATATACAAGGGTATTCTGGAAAGCAGAGACAGCCCAGATTCCCCCTGGAAACCTATGGATAAGCTCGGCAATAAAGCCATAAATCCCGTTCGCATCGTGCCCGATGACACTGATACTGAAAAGACTACCACTAAAAAGTGTGAGATCGGATACGGCCTCGATCTATCGGATAAAGACGATTATGACGACTTCGACGAATTCATGTGTCTGAAAAGAGATGACGGGTCATTCGAGCTCGCTGCACCCGATAAGGTCGACAAGAGTGATGCTGGTAAATACGTGCCTATTTACACGAGGAGTCCTTTCATATACGAGCTCAAGTCAAGTAAGGAGGACTGAACATGTTTGATCCAGCAGAAGCATCGAAGAACATAAAGCAGGATTTCATCAGCTACATAGTCACATCCTATCAGTTCGCTGATAAGGACCTGAGAGACCAGCTGCAGAAGCAGCTCGACGGCGCTGTCGCCAAGGGGCCCTACATCCAGATAGACGGAGTCTTTAAGACCGGGAAGAGCATGGAGGATCTAATAAGAGGAGGTGTTCTCTCCCCTCTCTTCAGAGATCTGGAGAAAAAAGGAAAGGATGCCTCCAAGCCGGTCCTCCCGGTGAACAGGAAGCTCTACTTGCACCAGGAGAGGGCTATCCGATCCATAGTCTCGGGAGAGAACGCCGTCATAACCACGGGTACCGGCAGCGGAAAGACCAACTGCTTCCTGATCCCGGTCATCGACGAGCTCCTGAAGGAGAAGGCTAACGGGACTCTGGGCCCCGGTATCCGCGCCATGTTCATCTACCCGATGAACGCCCTGGCTAACGACCAGATAAAGACTCTGAGAAACATCCTGTTCAACTATCCCGATATAACCTTCGGAGTCTACAACGGGGAGACCGATTGGGACGAATCTCAGGGCAGGAAGACCTACAAGTCCATGTACGGGTTTGATAACCCGAAGAATGAACTGGTATCCAGAGAGTGGATGAAGCAGACTCCTCCCAACATAATATTCACCAACTACTCCATGCTCGAACACCTGCTCTTCAGGCCGGATGACGACCAGCTCTTCCAGAAGTCCAGGGATACCTTCAAGTTCGTGGTCCTCGACGAGGCTCACGTCTACAGCGGAGCTACCGGAATAGAGACCTCGATACTGCTGAGAAGATTGAAAGCTAGGCTGAACGCTCCTAGACCGATACAGTTCATCCTCACCAGCGCTACCCTGGGGACTGGCTCCGAGGACGACAAGGACATCACTGCCTTCGCCAGGAATCTCTGCGGAGAGGAATTCCACGAGAGGAACATAATCCGATCCGAGCGTGAAAAGCTGGTGATTCCAAGCAAACAGATCAACCTGAATTTAGACGATGTCAGGAAGCTGGCAGAAGGTACAGAGCCGGTCAAAACTGTGCTGGCCAAATATGGAATATCTCCGTCTAGCAGCGCTGAAAACGACGATGAGCTCCTCTATAATCTTCTGGAAAAGTCAAATCAATACATTAGGCTTAGACAGGCTAACCTTAGCTCTCCAACTCTAAATAAGATCAAGGAGGTTGTCGGGGCTAGAGACACGAGGGATGCCGTGAATTTCATATCCCTGTGCACCAGGGCTAGAAGGGGTGGAAAGCAGCTAGTCGATGCTAGATACCACTTCTTTGTCAGGTGTCTCGAGGGAGTCTACGTGAGCTTTCCTAACGGGCCAAAAGGGCGCAAAGTTCTAACTCTAAACAAGCAGAATATTCAGCCGAACGACGAGGATAGCTTCAAGTCCTTCGAGGTCGCTGTCTGTAGCAGCTGCGGACACATCGCTCTGGTCGGCTGCGCCGAGTCCGGAGTTCTTGAGGATGCCCCCAGAATACGGACTCAGAGCGATCAAAGGGACTTCAGGTATTTCATCTTCGACGACGATCCCGATGATCTCGAAGAGTACGATGATCTGGATGAGGGAGATGACTCTTCAAAGAAGACCGAGGATACTCACTACCAGTTCTGCCTGAAGTGCGGAGCGATAAAGGAGGGGAATCCCTCAAAGCTCTGCGAGTGCGATCCGAAATATCGCATAGGAGTTAGAGGAAGGAATCCTAAGCCTGATACCCTGAGGGGTCCAAAGTGCGGAAGGTGCGTAGGTCACTACGAGCGCTTCTACCTGGGAAGTGAAGCTGCAACCTCGGTTCTTGCTACTTCCTTATACCAGGAGCTTCCTAGGGAAACATCTCATGCAGTTTCTGCTTCAGCTGCATTCAAGAACCCTTTCTTGAGAGATATTGAAACAGGTGAGACTCCTGAGAGCAATGCTGCTCAATCTTCTGATGTCAGGCAGTTCCTGGTCTTCTCTGACAGCAGGCAGCAGGCTGCTAAGTTCGCTGTCGATTTCGAGAGGAGCTACCAGGCGTTTCTTAGGAGGAGAGGCATCTGGCGCATCGCCTCACAGCGCGGATCGGGCGGGCTGGGCGATTACGTAACATGGTTGACGAATCTGTTCACCAGCGAGAAGACGTTCCGAAAGAGCTATAGCGATAACAGCTCACAGCAGGCCGTGAGCAATGAGAATGCCTGGGTAGCAGTGCTGGATGAGCTTTCGAGGTTTAGCAATCCCAAATCCCTGACTTCTCTCGGCCTTTTACAGTTCAGATATCGTGGTAACACTCCAGAGCTCATAGACGCTGTTATCGGATATGTCTCAAGTCAGGGACTGTCCTCTATAAGTAAAGAAGAGGTCAGAAATCTTTTGGATCTTCTATCTTTCGAAGTCGTTAAAAATCAGGCTGTATGCACTGATAATTCTGACGATATCGACGAGCTCGATAGGGAGTATATATTTTACACCCGAACTCAGAGATACTTGGTTCGTTCTAAGGCTGATAAGAAATCAGCTGCCCATATAAATTGGCTTCCCGCTTCAAAACCCAACGGGAAAATATATCCCACTGCCCGTTTAAATTACGTCAAGGACTTCCTCGGATGTGACGATAGTCGGGCATCCGATTTTTTGGGATCCTACTTCGATTGGCTGACGGATCCTCGCTTAGGCAATCCTTACCTGATGAAAAACGATGCTGGGAAGTTCACTCTTCCCGCAAGATATTTCGACGTTCTAATGCCCGGAGATCCGGATGCCCACTGGTACAGGTGTCGAATCTGCGGCAGGATCTCCCAGTTCAACATCAAGGGAAGGTGCAGCAACTACAGGTGCGGTGGTCAGGTAGATGAGGTCGATTCTAAGGAGCTAAGAGATAGCAATCACTTCGCCGATCTCTACTCCGAGGACGACATGTCCCCAATGATCATCAAGGAGCACACGGCTCAGCTGAGCAGGAAGGAGGGGCTCGATTACCAGCAGCAGTTCATCAAGAAGGAGATAAACGCCCTCTCCTGCTCCACCACGTTCGAGCTGGGAGTCGATGTCGGAGACCTGGAGACGGTCTTCCTCAGGGATGTGCCTCCCACTCCGGCCAACTACGCCCAGAGGGCCGGCAGAGCTGGAAGGAGCATCGATGCCTCAGCCTTCTGTCTGACCTACGCCAAGCTCAGCAATCACGACCTCTACTTCTTCAGGGACCCCACCACCATGATACAGGGGACCATCAAGCCTCCTATCTTCAAGATAGACAACGAGAAGATCGTCAGGAGGCACGTCTACGACGTTGCCATATCCATGTATCTGAAGGACCATCCCGAGCAATATGATGGCAATAAGACGGAGAATTTCATCGACGGGAAGGGGTATGTTGAATTTGAGGACTGGCTGAACTCGCATCCGGACGAACTACGTCTGGTTCTAGAAAAATGCATTCCTGATATCAACAATCTATACGTAAGACTAGGTATAAAGGATTTCGGCTGGCTCGATGAATTCATCGGGAAGGATGGCGTGTTTACGGCTCTGATAACAGAGTATGAACACACTGTAGCGGAGTTCGATGCTGCGATAAAGGATGCTGAGAGAGAGTGGAAGAAGGATCCCAGCGATGTACAACTCCAGAGGGCTGTCACCTCGTTAACAATCAAGAAGAAGCGATATCAGGACAATGGTCTCATAGATTTTCTGGTTAGGGGGAATGTCCTACCTAGATACGGGTTCCCGGTCGATACCGTCGAGCTCGAGGTGAATTCCGATTCCAAGGATAGGAGCGATCGCGATCTGCGCCTGTCCAGAGACCTCTCGATGGCCATATCCGAGTATGCCCCCTCATCCGAAGTCGTGGCTGATGGGAGGATGTACACCAGCAGGTATATCCGTAAGAGCTTCAGCGGCGATAAGAAGGACTCCGGCTTCCAGGTCGGCTACTTCGCCGAATGTCGTGCCTGCGATGGCGTGAACTTCAGCGTGGTTCCCGTTTCCAAGGGGAAGAAGATCGATTGTCGATTCTGTAAGACCCCGATCGATTCCATATATTTCCATGCGAGCCTAGAGCCTAGAGCGGGATTCGTTACGGAGCCTAAATCCAAAGACGTTCCCCTGGCTAAACAGGAGCACCAATACCGGACTGAACCCGTGTACATAAGCAACACCTCTGTCAGGAACATCGACAAGAAGACCTATGAGCTCAACGGCGAACGAAAGGTCACAGTCGAAGTCGCCTCCAACGACTCCATCCTCGTTCGCTCGAAGAATCCCTTCTTCGTCTGCCCTGAGTGCGGATACGCTCTAGCTGAGGACGAATTGGATAAGGGGACTGCTAGTTCTAGTATTCAAATCACCACCAAGAAGCCCCATCCCAGCCTCAAGAATTCTAGGGACTGCGACTGCAAGAAACTCGATAAATATTTCCTCCACTACAAGTTCGATACCGATGTGGCCAAGGTCAGCTTCAGCGGAATGTCTGCCTCCGAGAATACTGCGTACTCTGTGATGTACGCCATCCTCCACTCGATGACTGAGACCCTGAATATCGACAGAAAGGATCTGGGTGTCTGCCTCTTCCCGGAGGGCAAGAAAACGAACCCGGATTTCACCATAGTCCTCTACGATGCGGTCCCTGGAGGTGCCGGATACACCAGAAAGCTCCTGGATGAAAAAGGAGACATCCTGAAGCTAATCCTGCACAATGCACTCTATAACATGAAGAACTGTGACTGTGATCCCTCCTGCTACAAGTGCCTGAGGAGCTACGACAACCAGAGAATCCACGATAAGCTCGACAGGAATCTGGCAGCTGATTTCCTAAGAGTATTTGTCTCATAGAGGTCAGGTTGCTTAGTTAACTTTCACCATATTCTGGCAGCAATATAAAAGCCCGGGTACCCGGGCTTTTCTTCTATTCGAATGCTGTCGTTTCTTCCTTACTCCAGCTCCGTGGTTCCGGAGTAGAGCTGATAGTAGAGACCCTTCTGCTCCAACAGCTGCTCGTGGGTGCCACGCTCGATGATCCTCCCGTGGTCCATGACGATGATGACGTTGGAGTTCCTGATGGTGGAGAGGCGGTGGGCGATGGCAAACACGGTTCTCCCCTCCATCAGCTTGTCCATGCCGTCGGTCACGATGGCCTCGGTCCTGGTGTCGATGGAGGAGGTGGCCTCGTCCAGGATCAGAACCGGAGGGTCGGCCACGGCCACCCTGGCGATCGAGAGCAGCTGGCACTGTCCCTGGGACAGGGAGGAGCCATCGCCTTCTATAACGGTCTGATAGCCCTGGGGGAGCATCCTGATGAAGGAGTCGGCGTTGGCCAGCTTGGCCGCCTCGATGCACTCCTCGTCGGTGGCATCCAGCCTCCCGTACCTGATGTTGTCCATCACCGTCCCGGTGAACAGGGAGGTGTCCTGAAGCACCATGCCCAGAGAGGTTCTGAGGTCCTTCTTCTTGATCTTGTTGATGTTGATACCGTCGTATCTGATCTTTCCGTCCTCGATGTCGTAGAAGCGGTTGATCAGGTTGGTTATCGTGGTCTTTCCGGCGCCGGTGGCTCCGACCAGAGCCACCTTCTGTCCGGGCTTAGCGTACACGGATACATCCCTTAAGACCTGCTTTCCAGGTTCGTAGGAGAAGTCGACCCCCTGCATGACGATGTCGCCCTTGAGGGGCACATAGGTCACGGAGTGGTCGGCCTGGTGCTCGTGCCTCCAGGCCCAGGAGTCGGTGTGGACGGGGTTCTCGGAGACCTTGAAGGATCCATCCTCCTGCCACTGGCCCTGTACCAGGGTGACGTAGCCCTCGTCCTCCTCCGACTCCTTGTCCATGACGGAGTAGATCCTGCCGGCCCCGGCGGCGGACATGGCGAAGTAGGGGAACTGCTGACCCAGTTGGTTGACGTTCCCGGTGGTCTGCTGAGCCAGGGGGATGAAGGCTAAAACGACTCCTAGAGTCATGGGGGCGTAGAGGCTCTGGAGGCCGAAGTTCATGCCGCCGGCGGCTGCGACGGCGCAGCCGACGATGGCGATGATGATGTAGGAGAGAACACCTATGTGGTTGAGGACAGGGCCCAGGCCGAAGGAGAGGACGTTGGCGCTGGTGGCAGCGTCGCAGAGGGCTCCGTTTATCTTATCGAACTTCTCCCTGGCCTCCTCTTCGTGGTTGAAGGACTTGACCACTTTGAGCCCTCCCATCATCTCCTCGATGTAGCCCTCCTGGACTCCGACCCAGCGCTGGGTGTCGTCGTAGTGGGAGGAGGACCTGTTTCCGATGACCTTGGCCACTATCAGCATCACGGCGATGGCCACGGCGCTGATGATCATCAAAAACATCGAGTAGAACAGCATCATGATGACCAGGAAGAGGAGGGTCAGACAGCAGGTCAAAAAGCTCTGCAGCGATTGGACTATGAATTGCCTGATGTTCTCCACGTCGTTGGTGTACACCGACATCAGGTCGCCCTTGGCGTTCCTGTCGAAGAACACCACGGGCAGGGTCTCCATGTGGTTGAAGAGCCTGGTTCTCAGGTCGGTCATGAACTTCTGACCCAGCCAGGACATCCCGATGGAGAAGCCGACCATGGCCAGCATGCCGACCACGTAGGAGATGACCATGAAGATCATCATGGGCTTCAGGGTGTCAGACATGAAGGCATCCCTGGTGGTCGTGCCGGACAGGACATCGGCGACCCCGTCGACGATGGGCTGGATGACGATGGAGGATGTGATCGAGGAGACTGCCGATATAAGGATGCAGAGGATGATCCCGACGGTCAGCCAGGGTCTGAATCCGAGATACTCCTTTATGAGCCTCTTTAAGGACCCCTTGGTCGGCCTTATGGCCGCATCGTAGGCTCTGCTGGTCATACTAGGTCCTCTTCTCTGACACCCTGGAGGTCGCAGACCTCCCTGAAGATCTTCGAAGTGTGATAGAGGTTCCTCGGGGTGTCGAAGCTCTCCACGCTGCCGCTGTCCATCACGATGACCCGGTCGGCATCGGCCACGGAGGAGATCCTCTGGGCGACGATGATCTTGGTCACGGAGGGTACTAGGTTTCTAAGAGCTTCCCTGATCCTGGCGTCGGTCTTGGTGTCCACGGCCGAGGTCGAGTCGTCGAATATCAGGACCTTGGGGGACTTTAATAGGGCTCTAGCGATGCAGAGCCTCTGCTTCTGCCCTCCGGAGAAGTTGGCTCCGCCCTGGTCGACCATGTAGTCGAGCTTTCCGGGGAGGAGGTCCACGAACTCGGATGCGCAGGCGATGTCGCAGGCCTGCTTGATCTCTTCATCCGTAGCGTTTTTATTGCCCCACTGGAGGTTCTCACGCAGGGTTCCTGCGAACAGAACATTCTTCTGGAGAACCATGGAGACGGAATCCCTCAGGGCTGCGACATCGTACTCCCTGACATCGTGGCCGGAGACCTTCACGGATCCGACCTGAGGGTCGTAGAACCTGGGGAGCATGTTGACCAAAGTGGACTTGGCGCTACCGGTCCCTCCGATGACCCCGATGACCTCTCCGGACTTGATCTTTAAGGTGATTCCCTTGAGAGCCTCGTCATTGTCCCCGGTGCCGCTCCTGTCGTCGGAGAAGGAGAAGTGGACGTTCTCGAACTCGATGGATCCGTCGTTGAACTCTTTAATACCGTTCTTCGGGTTAGCGATGGTGGGCTTCTCCTCCAGCACCTCGCAGACCCTCTTTCCGGAGACGAAGCTCATGCTGACCATGGTCATGATCATGGTCAGCATCATCATGGCCATCAGGACGTTGATCCCGTAGTTGATCAGGGCCTGGAACTGTCCGGTCTGGAGAGAATTGTTGAGTAGAGCCACGGATCCGAAGCCCACGAACAGGGCGATGGAGAGGTTGATGACGGTGGTGAGGACGGGGTTGTTGAGACCTCCGCAGATCTCTCCCTTGGTCATCATCCGTCTGATCTCTTCAGCCTTGTTGAAGAACTTCTTCTGCTCGTGTTCCTCCCTGGTGTAGGTCTTCACGGTCCTGATACCCCTGACGTTCTCCTCGACGATCTTGTTGATCTCGTCGAACTTGGGGAAGGCCCTGGAGTAGATGACCACGGAGAAGTAGAGCAGGATGCCCATGGCTATCACGATGATTGGAATGGTTATCGCATATACCCAGGACAGCTGCCAGCCAACGACGAAGGTGCAGACCAGAGAAAACAGGAAGGTGAAAGGAGTCAGCACTCCGAACCTGACCATCATCATGAAGGCGTTCTGGATGTTGAAGACATCCGTGGTGTGCCTGGTCACCAGGGAGGCCTTGGAGAACTTGTCGATGTTCTCGAAGGAGAACGTGGTCGTCTTGTAGAAGAGATCCTGCTTCAGATTAGCAGACAGTCCCACCGCCGCCCGGGCGGAGTACTTGGCTGCGAAGAAGGAGGAGACTAAAGAAAGTACGGCCAGGACGATCAGTATCGCTGCGAATATCCCCACCGTGGGCATGATGTCGCCCCCCCCGGGGTTCTCTATCTCGGCCTCGATCCCCTGGAGCTTGTTGATCATGATGGACATGGCCATGGGGATCAGACACTCGAACAGGGCCTGGAGAGCGCTGCTCCCCAGGGCGATGTAGGCATCCCTCTTGTACTGTCTTAAACTCTTGGACAGCACCTTGAACATGTGCCACAGCTGCCGGGGGAGAGAAGCCTTTCTCTCAGTAGCTTCAGCTTTCGCCATAATTACACCTCGCAGAGTCCCAAAAGCTTTATAGGCTCTTTAGACCCGATGCGGTCAAAAGGTTTAACAGAAGTTGAAAATTCAGTCAATCAAGACGCTTACATGAAAGCGTTTTACTCTTATAGCCTATTGTAAAACCTGTGTTAGCTATTGAAAACAATTCTAAACATATAACAAAGGTTGTGAACTGATTTAGCCCCAAAAATCTTCCTTGTCGTTCTGTTTTGAGCCTCGTTTTTGCCTCTTTTATCCTCGGTTGGATATGATATCCAACAGCTTTAGGAGGTGCCTGCGATGAGACAGAGAAGGGTTCTTTCTGTGCAGGATGTCTCCTGCACCGGGCGGTGCTCAATAACCGTGGCGCTCCCTATCCTCTCCGCCGCTGGGATAGAGACCGTGATCCTACCCACTGCGGTCCTATCGAGCCACACCGGAGGGTTCACCGGATACACGTTCAAGGATCTGACCGACGAGATTCCCGGGATCCTGGATCACTGGGAGACCTTAAACAGAGGCTTTGACGCTATCCAGACCGGGTACCTGGCACCGAAGCAGATTCCTTTAGTTGAGGATTTAATTAGAAGATTCAAGAAAACTGATACTTTGGTCTTAGTCGACCCGGCCATGGCCGACTCGGGGAGGATGTATGCTGGGTTCGATTTGGATTTCGCTAGGGCCATGGCCGGGCTGGTATCCAGGGCCGACATTGCCGTACCCAACTACACCGAAGCCTGCTTCCTTCTGGGCGAGGAGTATGTTCCCGACCCGACCAGGGAGCGGGTCGAAGGACTGCTGAAGAGGCTTTCAGCTCTGGGGCCTTCAAGGGTTCTTATCTCTGGGATGAGATTCAATTCTGGTCGAGTCGGAGTGCTCTCATACGATGCGAGGGAGGATGCCTTCGACTTCTTCGACACCCCGGATATCCCCGGATACTTCCACGGGTCCGGGGACATCTTCGCCGCCGGGCTCCTCTCCGGGATCGAGTGCGGATTGAGCTTCTTGTTAGCCGTCAGACTAGCTCACGACCTGGTCCACACCTCGATTCTCAAGACCCTCGAGGACCAGGAGGAGGACGAGAGGTTCGGACTGCACTTCGAGAGAGCTATACCTGGATTCATCGAGGAGATAGATAGGATGTCCAGAGGAGAGCAGACTGAGTCCATCTATAAGGACAGGTAAGTAGAGAAAAGGAGAAAGGATATATGAGGATCAACCCTGAAGTAGCTGAGGCGCTGAAGAACAATAGACCAATCGTAGCTCTGGAGACCACCATCATCAGCCACGGGATGCCCTATCCCGATAGCGTCAGGTGCGCTCTGGAGGTCGAGAGGATCATCAGGGAGAACGGAGCTGTCCCCGCCACCATCGGGATCATCGACGGAGAGCCTGTGATAGGGCTCACCCCAGATGAGCTTGAGCAGTTCGGGACCAGGAAGGGCATCTGGAAGGTCTCCAGGAGAGACCTCCCCATAGTCCTGGCCGAGAGGCAGTGGGGTGCCACCACGGTGGCAGCCACCATGATCCTGGCCTGCGCAGCCGGGATCAGGTTCTTCGTCACCGGAGGTGTCGGAGGGGTGCAGAGGGGCTGGGAGTCGACCCTGGACATCTCCGCCGACCTGGAGGAGCTGGCTAAGACCTCGGTCTGTGTCATCTGCGCCGGAGCCAAGTACATCCTGGATATCCCCGCCACCATGGAGGTCCTGGAGACCAAGGGCGTTCCTGTACTTGGAATGAATACAGATCAGATGCCTGGGTTCTTCGTGAGAACCACTGGATCCAAGGTCGACTGGAACTGCAAGGATCACGCTACAGCTGCCAGGATCATCGACTCGAAGTGGTCCAACGGGCTGGATGGAGGAGTCCTGGTGGTCGACCCTGTACCCGAGGAGTACGCCCTGGATAGAGCCGTAGCAGATAAGGCTATAGCGACGGCTCTGAAGGAGATGGAGGAGCAGGGCATCAGAGGGAAGGATGAGACCCCGTTCCTCCTCAAGAGGATCGTGGAGCTCACCGGAGGTGAGTCCCTGAAGTCCAACATCGCTCTGATCAAGCACAACGCCGAGGACGGAGCAAGGATTGCAGTCGAGTACTACAAGCTACAGAACAGATAAAACCTGTCGACAATAAGACGGGTTGTAAACCTGTAAAACATCTGAGTCTTTCAAGCTAATTTGATAAAATCATGGTCAGCTTTATTAGCCGACCCTGATTTATTTATCTCCGCTTTTTAGCCCTGTTGAGCGCTGCATCGGCCGAGGCGTTCGCATCGGATAACGACCTGGCTTTTCCTAGGCTTTGAGACTGCCCTGTAGCCACGTGGTAGGCGATGCTATATGGGGCGGTTATGAAGTCGAAGCTGGACATCAGTTCCGTATTCGAGGAGTTCTGTGCGAAGAACTCCAGGATGTCCTGATAGACCTTGCCGTCGAAGAAGAATCTGGTCTCCTTAGTCAGCAGGTATCCGAGAAGGAAGTAACTGACCTCTAGGTGGGATTTCCTCTGATCGAATAGTTTTTGAACTGCGTTGAAAAGTTCAGGATTCCTCTCATTCGCCCTCTGCATCTTCAGATACCAGACTAGAGCTGAGGAGTCGAAGAGCCTGAAGGCAGGGTCGAACAGTCTTGGTGCATCGTTAAGGATTTTGTATCCGAGGTCTGAGAGCTTCGGAAACTCCTCTCCCATGAAGGTCAGAGGGTGGGCTGGAGCCAGGACGTAGCTGGCTTTGAATAGCCCCAGCTGCTCGTCCTCCTCCTTGGAGAACGCCTGGATAGCCTGTGCCGCTAATTCAGGATCCGACTCGGAAAGCCACTGCCTGAAGCTGTTGTCCCCGAAAAGCTCCAGCATGACATCGGGGTAGCGGCACATGAGCTTGCCTGCGGTAAGCGGGCTATCCAGGCTCATGCCGGGGGTGATGTTGAACGGCCTGCTCATGCGAAGATCTCCCTGTTGAACACCAGAATTACTATGGCAGCTATAGAGAAGAGGATACCCAATAGGCACAGCCAGGAGGAGAAGAGGAAGAGGGCTCTGAGGAATGTTAGAGGGTGTCTATTCCTTCTCTTCTGCTCATCGCTCAGTGCCTCGAGGTCCAGCTCCTCTCCGAAGGTGGAGGCGTAGAGACCTAAGCTTCCTGCAGTCATGGTTATTCCGGATTTAACCGCTTCGGTGAGGTCGTATAGGAGCTTCTGGGCTGCCTGGTCGAGGTGATCCATGTACCTTCGAGCTCTGAGGTTTGCGAACTTGGAGGCGTAGTCGGCTGCTCGATCTCTGTTGAGGGTTATGAGGTTGTAGATCAGAAAGACGATGTCGTAGAGGGCTGTGACGAAGATGGGGACGAAGATGACCCAGGCCTCTATCTCGGTGGGGTCGGGATGGTAGAAGGCCTCTATGATTCGGTCTGCTGGAATAAGAAGAAGGCAGAAGAGGTAGATGTTGGCTATGACAAGCAGGGCGCACCTGAGGTAGAAGGAGGCGCTCTTGCCTCCTCTTCTCTGCCCTGAGGTCTGCCGGTACTCCCTCAGGGTCTCCGACGAGTAGTCCCACATCTCCTGGTGCCAGGAGTTGACCCTCTTGGCGACGATGTCCAGCTTCTCCGCTAGACACAGCCTCTCGTCCTGGATCAGGGAGTCCACGGTCCTCTTCCCCTCGTCGTCAACGAAGAGCTGCCCGATGCTGTTCAGCCCTCCTCTAGCCTCCCTGGAGGGATTTAGGGGATTGACCCACCACTGGGGCATCGACTGCAGGGCACTTATGAGTACCCTGGATTCTAGTACTGCGTAGTCCTCCATATTTCTGACGTCGAAGTTGAGGTCTCTGGCCGAGGTGTAGGCTCCGATCAGTTTTTTAGTCGGGGCCGACTGAGAGACTGTATTCAGCCTCTCTAGAGCCGTCTGGTACAGAGGGGACTGCTTTAGTTCTTCAGAGAGCTCCTTAGCCTGAGCGGAGCAGTCGAACCCGTCCTCCTCCATCAGAAGGAGGTTTCTCTCCCTGGTGTTCATAGGAAGCACACCTCCCAGGGGAAGAGGGCCTCGAAGGCGGAGTCCAAGAATCCGGTCTTCACGTAGTAGAGGTTTCTGGTACCGGCAGCTGCGAAGGTCACGGTGAAGCAGGAGCCCACGAGGAAGATCAGGGCTGCCAGCATCCTCTTGGAACCTCTGAGCCTGTCGCTCTTCCACGGAGCTGCCCCGGTGGTGGTCTGGGTCACCGTGATGGAGCAGGCCACCATGATCAAAAGGTACATCAGCACCCAGAACATGGTGCCGAAGGCGGTGAAGACACCGCCGGCGGCTACCTTGAACCTGGTGGATATCGGGGATAGAAGGACAGCTAGAGACTCACCTGTCGCCTTGGTAATCTCAAAGTTCAGTACGAATCTGTCCAGGCAGTAGATCCCGGCCAGGATCAGGGTGGAGACGAAGACGGATATGGAGAGGTCTCTGATGCTGTTATAGGGGAGGAAGACGGCCAAAAGGAGGAGGAATATCCAGACTATGAGTATCAACAGCGATACGGTCATGTCCCTCTCCTTCTGGTCTCCTAGAATTCTAAGACATGAATTCTAGGAGAGGCTTTCCAGTATCTCCTGGAACCTCTCTGGCAGAGGTGAGACGAAGGTCTTCCCGGAGAGGTAGGAGATGGGGCCGGTAGGGTTCAGGAAGGTGAACTTGGATGCGTGGAGCAGCTGGTATCTGACCCCGTACAGGTCCTGGAACTCCTTGTTGGCCTTGAAGTCTCCGTATTTTCCGTCCCCGACTACCGGGTGGTTGATCAGGGCAAAGTGAGCCCTGATCTGGTGGGTTCTTCCAGTCAAAAGCTCGACTTTAGCTAGAGAGTACCCGGAGTAGAGCTTGATCCTCTGATAGAGGGTGATCGCAGTCTTTCCTCCGTCTTTTAACGAAGCTCTTTTGACCATCCCTTTCTGCGAATCCTTGATCAGGGGAATATCGATTCTTCCGGACTTCGGAAGCTCTCCGACGCAGAGGAGGGTGTACTCCTTTCTTATCTGGTCCCTCTCCCTGAACAGCCTTAAAAGCTCCTGCATCGCAGTGAGGTTTTTCCCTAAAAGAACTATTCCAGAGGTGTTCCTATCCAGCCTGTGGGCTGGACCTGGGGTGAATCCGTAGGAAGCCTTAGGGTCGTACTCGCCTTTCTTTATTAGATAGCTGACGAACATGTTGGCCAGGTTGACCCTCTTGTCTCCGTCCTCAGCATGAACTAATAATCCGGCTGGCTTATCGGCTACGAGGATATTGTCATCCTCGTAAAGTATCTTGAAGTCGGCTTTTATGTTCTCGGGCTTTACCACCTTCTGGAACCTCTCCAGGAGGTCGGGCTTGAGGTAGATGTCTAATACATCCCCCTCCTCGAGGATCGCATCTATGGGTGCTCTCTTTCCGTTGAGCTTGATATCCTTCTGCCTGAACATCTTATAGATGAAGGACAGGGGAGCCTCGTGGATCCACCTTCTGATGAACTTGTCTATCCTCTGCCCGGATTCCGCAGGTGTTATCTCGATCCTCATTAGCCCGATTTTCCTTGTATTTGCTCTTCGTTTCTATATAATACCCCTTGCTTTGGAGCGATACCCAAGTGGTTGAAGGGGCGGGCTTGGAAAGCTCGTAGAGCCGCAAAAAGCTGCCAGGGTTCAAATCCCTGTCGCTCCGCCAGGTGAAAAAGCAGCGAACCCCGCGATAGCGGGGCTCGTTTTTTATTCGGTGGCAGCTGGGAAAATCGAGGGTTGGGTCAGAGCTTTTGGGAGCGTCAGCTCGGTTTCTAAGCTATTTGTTAGTCTTCTTCTTTCTTCAGTCCATTTACTTAGTCCTTGGGGCTTCCTGAATCTCTACCTATAGTCCTGGCTTTATATTTGTCCTAGAGAATCTGGAGGACCTTTCTATGAGGTATCTGATCGTAGGAGGAGTAGCTGGAGGAGCTTCTGTAGCTACCAGGATAAGAAGGCTGGATGAGAGGGCTGAAATAGTCATCTACGAAAGGACTGGGTACGTTTCCTACGCCAACTGTGGACTGCCCTACTACATCTCTGGGGTCATATCTGATCCTGGTTCTCTGACCGTTCAGACTCCAGAAGGGTTAAAGAGCAGATACAACATCGATGCCAGGGTGCACTGCAACGTAGTCAGCATCGATAGATCGAACAAGAAGATCGAGATTGAAGATCTAGAGACAGGTAAGAGATTTGAAGACTTATATGACAGACTGATTTTGGCTACCGGTGCTCATCCCAGGATGCTGGCACCGATTGGGAACAGAGTCTTTACTCTGAAGAACGTAGAGGATGCTCTGAGATTGAAAGAAACAATTTCAAAACTCGAAGTAAAGACTGCAACCGTTATCGGAGGAGGCGCTATCGGGTTAGAGATTGCTGAGAATCTAAGAGTTTTAGGAATCGATGTTACTTTGATTGAGGGCTCTTCTCACGTTTTGCCGAACTTCGATAGAGACATGGCCAGCTATGCTCATCAGGTGCTAGAGAACAATTGGGTACACCTTAGACTCTCGTCTCTGGTCAAAGGCGTAAAGGAGCTAGATGACAGAGTCGTAGCGACCTTAGATTCTGGAAAACTAACCTCTGATATCCTGATTCAGGCTGTGGGTAATATCCCGAACTCTGAGCTGGCTAAAGACTGTGGCCTGGATCTTGATAGCAAGGGCTTCATAGTCGTCGACTCCAACTTCCAGACATCCGATCCTGATATCTATGCTGTAGGAGACGTGATATCGATCAGATCCGACATAGATGGCTCAATATCCAGCGTCGCTCTGGCTGGGCCTGCCAACAGGGAAGCCAGAGAGCTGGGAACCTATCTGACTAAAGGAAGCTCTAATCAGGTCACAGGCTTAGGTACCTCCATCGTCAAAGTGTTCGATACCGCCTTCGCCTCCTCCGGTTTCACGGAGGAGAGGCTAAAGAGGGCGAATATCACCTACGACAAGATCTACCTCTCTCCGACTGATCACGCTTCCTACTATCCGGGGAGTTCAGCACTCTTCATGAAGGTGATGTTCGACCCTGAATCCGGAAGGATCCTCGGGGCTCAGATAGCGGGAAAGAATGGGGTAGATAAGAGGATCGACCTGCTGGCCATGGCTATGAAATACGGGATTCTTGCACAGGATCTGAGCAGGGCTGAGCTCTCTTACGCCCCGCCTTTCGGATCGGCTAAAGACCCGATAAATGTCGTCGGATTCATGGTTGAGAACCTCAGGTCTAATCTGGTTTCTCAGTTCTTTCCTGAGGATGTGGAGAAGATCAGAAACGATAGCTCAATTCAGCTCGTAGATGTACGGACTGAGTTTGAATATCAATCTGGACATATAGAAGGAGCATCCAACATTCCTCTGGATGAGCTCAGATCAAGATTGAATGAGCTTGATAGGAGCAGAGAGGTCTGCATCTACTGCCAGGGTGGGGTCAGGAGTTACACGGCTTACAGGATCCTGGCTCAGAACGGATTCAGATGTCGTCATCTCTCTGGTGGTTATGGGATGTATAGCGTATTTAGAACTGACTTGGAGAAATATAGATAGGCTTCAGAAAAGCTGTTGTGAACTTCTTTTTGCATCACAAATATTGAGAAGAGAAAGAGCTTAAAAAGCTATATACTCAGCTTTTATTCGAAGTTCCAACTTGGATATTTATAAGCAGATTACTTATTTTCAGTCTTCTTTGTTTTCGGCGTGTACTCGTGTATCTGCTCTATGGTGATACCTTCGTATTTCTGTCCGAGTATCTCCATGACATCGAAGGAGCTGGAGCCCATCAGCATCAGCTTGCAGTGGTCCAGAGCCTCCTCGAATCCAGCGTACACCACCTTTCCAGAGGCGAACTCCCACTCCTTCGGGGTATCCCCGGTGATGATAAAGTTGTGCAGCCTGATCTTGAGCTTCTTGACCTGACGGCAGTAGCCGTCGGGGACGGGAAGAGCCAGGTAGGCTCTCCCTCCGTCGGCGGAGAGGATGATGTCGACGTACCTCCCCGACATGCTGTGTCCTGCGATGACGTGGTCGATGGTGAAGGTCCTGGGAGCGAGGATGCAGCAGATCAGGTCATCTAATCCCGACGAGAACCTGATGCCCTTGCGGTCCTTATCAAGAACGTCTAGAGGGATTTTTGGAGTGCACTCGTCTATCAGGGACTGAGCCCTCTTGATTATCCCGTTCTCTCCCTTGCCGTCGTCGTCCCACCTGTCCAGGGCAGCCTGTTTGGCGATCGTGGCAAAGTACAGGCAGGTGTACTCCCTGCCGGGTACGTACTCTGAGGAGTAGAGCTCTGCGATCCTTAGAGCCGCATCGGCTAGGAGGTGATATCTGTTAGTCGATAGGAGCTTGGACTGTGAAGTGTAGACATTCTGAGCCAGCCCGAGAGCCTTCAGAGGGTTCTTGATGATGGAGTCTCCTCCCTCTCTGAAGATGTCGGAGATACCCAGAAGAGCCTCATCCTTAGCATCCGACTGCTGGGTGATGCACTCGGTGAAGAAGGCCAGGGCCCTGGAGACGTTGTCGGAGTCCAGGCAGAGCTGTCCTAGTCTTAACTGGGCTCTGGGATCGTTCATCAGAGCTCCGGAGTAGTAGTAATAGAAGGCCTTTCCGGTATCCATTCTCCCGTAGGCCGAAAAGGAGTAGATGTCGCCCAGGAAGTTCTGACCCACGGGATCGTCCAGGTGCTTGAGCACCATGGCTGAAGACCTCTCCAGCTCTGCGATCTCCTCGTCGGTGAAGGACCTCTTAGAGGACATGGCGTAGATCCTGTCCCGGCACCTCCTGGCCTCCTCGACCCGGTACTGGTCCATCAGGTTCTCGTGGAGTGTGACATCCCTGTGGGAGAGGGTCCCGTGGGTCTTAGGGATCTCCAAGAGCCCCTTCTTCCCCTTCTCGCTCAGGCTGTTGAAGACCTCTTCAGTCACCAAGGTATCCCCTCCGCAGTTGGGGCAGAGGGCGGTCTTGAGGTCTCCGTCGAAGACGAACCCGGTGACGGAGGACGTCTCGAACCTCTGCTGGCAGCTCAGGCACATCGCCACCTTCGAGGCCTTGATCTCCTCCTCGTTCTGGAAGCAGTGGCGGTGTGCCTGAAGCTGCTCCCGAGCGTCACCGGGATTATTGAAGGGCATCTCCGTACCTCCTAAAGACTCCATAGAAATATACGAATTGTCAGGCCTGAAAAACATAGCACAAACGGAGGGCATAAACCCTCCACTGCAGCGGTTTACACGGACTTTAAAAGGAGCACCCGAAGGTGCTCCCTATATAGTCTCAGATCTGGTTAGATTTCAGTTCTAGTCCTGGGCCCTGACGTTGAGGGTGTTGTACCCGGTGTGGGTGGCGTCGGTGACGGAGAGGACGCAGCCCCTGATGTAGGTCTTGGAGTTGTAGTTGCAGATAGCCAGTTCGAGGCTAACAGGGCTGACGAAGTCGTCCAGCCAGGCGTACTGACTCTCTGAGCTGGAGTAGAGCTGGATGCCGTAGTCGGTCCAGTCCTCAGCGGCGGTGTCTACAGAGTTGTCCAGGATGTAGTAGGTGGGGTACATGGCATCGGTCTTCTGGATCTTGACGTTATCCAGAATGAACACCTTCAGGGTGTTGGTGCTGTCGGAATAGTCAAGAGCCTTGATCTCAGAGATGGAGCTACCGGTGATGAAGCTCTCCTTGGAGTACGGGGTGTTCCCGTACTCGTTGTGGAGGATCTGGGCCTCGCCGATCTCGATCTGGCCGAAGGTGCTAGAGCCGCTGTGCTTCAGCATGGCGGTACCCTTGACGACCACGGTCTGCCCGATAGCCACGGTCTCCAGAGCGGCCTTCTCGCTCAGGATGCAGGGGATGGAGCCGGTCTCGTCGATCAGGTAGAAGCCGTTCTGGTTGGTGGTAGAGGGACCGACTACACCTCTCACCGTGACCTCGACGTTCTGCTCGTAGAGAGCGGAGGCCTCCTTCACGGTGATGGCATCGTACTTTGGAGGCTCGACGACGCTGATAGCCTTCTCGAAGGTGGCGCTCTCCTGGCCCTCCAGGTTGGCGGTGGCGGTGATGGTCACGTCTCCGGTGTTCTCCTCGGATGCGTGGAAGTAGGTCTTGCCATCCTGGCTCTCGAAGTATGCGATGTTAGTATCCGAAGACTCGTAGCTAATGGTCACTCCGGAGAGGTCGACGTACTCGTTGGGGCTCTCAAGAGAGGTGGGAACCTCCATGGCAGGGTCGGCCTGGTAGGTATCCTCGAACAGGTCGCTGACGTAGTAGTCCAGGGCGAACTGGGGGATCTTGGACTCGTCGAACTCGAAGTCCTCGATGACCTCAGCCTGTAGGGGCATGACTCTCCAGAGGAGCCCGGTGGAGGAGGACTTGGCGTTCTGTACGGCTAAGACGATGTCGCAGACCTTGCCGTCGAACTCGTCCAGCCAGGCGTAGTCCTTCCCGCTGGCGTTGGTGTAGGCGTAGGTCCCGGTCTCTCCGTCCAGGTCGTCGATGTAGTAGTTGACGAAGTTTCCGCCCTCTTGTTTGTGGACGAACCCGGTGACGCGGTAGATGTCCCCGGTGATGTTGGTGGATCCGGGGGTGGCCAGGATCTCCCTCATGGTCGAGGTCTGAGCCTTCGAGTAGTTGGGGGCGGTGGTGTCCTCGTCGTTATCGACGACGGTGACATCGACCAGCTGCCTGGCTCCGGTGTATCCCAGCTCCGCCGCAGCCGATTGCTCGCTGCTGGAGATGTAGTTCTCCCTGGTACCGCACAGGGTCACGCTGTTTCCGACCTCGACCTGGGCGGCGGCGGAGGTGTCGTAGACGGCCAATCCGTCTACGCCGTCGGTCAGCAGGAATCCGGAGCGGCTCATGCTGGAGTCGTAGGTGAATGCTGCCACCTTTCCGGAGACCTTGGCGTTGGCTCCGGCGGCCATCTGCTTGGCTTCGGTGATGGTGGCCTCGGTGTAGCCGTCGGGATCGAAGCTGGACTGGGAGTTGCTGTAGAAGTCGGTAATCCATCCGGATTTGACCTCGGGGGTGCCCTTGAACTCCTGCAGGTTGGCGTAGAGGAGTACGAAGTCACCCTCTACGGGCTTCTCCTTCAAGGCCGGGTAGCGGTCCTTGCCGTCGGCTCCGTAGGTGCCGTAGACCAACAGCTCTCCGGTGGAGTCGCTGATGGTCATCTCCCCGTAGCTCTCGTTGCTGATCTCCTCGATGAGTCCCTTGATGTAGTAGCGCTCGGAGGTGGCGGTCTCTCCAGCCTCAGCAGCTATCTGTATAGCCTCGGAGATGGTGATGGTGTCGTAGTCGGTCCAGAGGGTCTCCAGAGTGACCTCCTCCTTGGATGAGGAGGAAGTAGAAGAAGAGGATGCGGAAGAGGAGGGGGTGGTGATCGAGGTCGGGGTGGTGTCTACGCTGGAGCTGGAGCTAGGGTTCTCTCCGCTCTGGTTGCACCCTGTCAGGGTGACGGAGGCCAGAGCGGCGACGATGGCGACGATCTTCCTTCGAGTCATCTATCGGTTTCCTTTCTTCTCCACAGCTTGGGCTATGGGGTTACCAGGCTTATTATGTGAGCTGTGTTATTGCTAACCAGCAGGTGGGGAAGGTGTCGCAATCGCTTTCATTTTCGATGCTGAATAGATCCTTTTCAGGTTCTTTGCAGCAGGTGAAAGAGTCCTTGATTCTCGGTACGATTTTGTATACCTGTGACAATGTGGATAAAATTTGTATAGAGGGGAATCGGGATGGTGTTCTGAATAGAAGAACCCTCCGATTCCGACTCAGAGAGGAGGGAGCATGATCCTGGGAAGCAGCATCGCAGGAGCGGCTCTAGGGGCTGTTCTTGGTCTAGCTACCTACTGCATCTTTCCGTCCAAGAAGCTCTGGAAGCTCCTCCTGAGCCTGGTGTTGAACGCTGTTGTCGGGCTCATGGTGGGGATCCTGTACGACACTATTCCCTATTCCCTTTTCGTCTTACCTATTCCTTTTGTACTCGATGTTCTGATCCACGGACTTCTAGTAGGTCTGACACAGAAGGGGAAGTTCTGGGGCCTGCTGAGCGGATTCCTGTCAGGAGCTATCCTGACCTGTGGAGCTGTCGTCGGTGTCCTCTGCTACCTCGAATCCAACAGCGACGGAATCGGGATAGTCGGAGCCGTATTCGCTGGGATCGCCATCGTCCTTCTTGCTCTGGCTTTCTACCTCACGGAGAAGGAGAACAATCCTGGCAAGGAGACCGTGATCGTAGACTGAAGAATTAGTTCTAAGAATCAGATAAAAGAGCTGGGATCACTCCCGGCTCTTTTGTTATATCTGCTAGTTTCTGTAAAAGTTGGTTGCTACCTATTCGTCTTGATTTCTCTTGTGATAGGTGAAGCCCTTGTTTTTCTTGAGTCTAACTACATAGACGATTATGCCTACCACCAGAGCAGCAAGGAAGATCGAGGCTAGAACTATTCCGGCTATGAGTCCAGGATGGTCTCCGAGGTTGTACGGAGCGGAATTGTTGATGTACAGGTCGTCGTAGTAGGGGGCATCTCCGATGACCACGACGGTAAAGTCGTCCAGGGTCATCTCTCCGGGGATCGTAGCCGTGATCTTGACGTTGTCATCGGTCTTTCCGCTCCCGATGTCGTAGTCCTCTTTTCCAGGATAGAAGATGTATCCGTAGTCGGTATAGACACCTAAACCGACCCAGTAGCTGACGGTGTCTGCGGTGTTGTGGACACTGCCCTCTAAGGTGACCGTGGAGTTCTCCCCGTCGAATTCTATGTGAGAGCTATCGATGCTCTCCATGGCATCGATAGCGACATAGCCGGCGGAGAAGGCCTCGATCTTACAGGTGTATAGGGACGGGTCGACGGATAGGGTTACGGTGGAGGTGTATGACTTTCCGGGAGCTATGAGGATCAGGGAATCCTCATTCCAGTCCTGGGAGAGGATACTGACATCGGGTGCTTCAACTCCCTCTGCTCGCAGATTTATGTCTGTGATGTACCTCTTGTCGGCTGCATCGTTCTCCACCGTTATCTCGTACTCGTCAGGATTCTCTGTGGCCTTGTATGTGAATTCAGAGTCCAGGTAGTCGTAACTGGGCCCTGGAGCCGGGGAGTTGGAGCAGAGGGCGGGAAGAAGGATCAGGGATGCCAGGATCTTTCTAGTCGTGTTCTTCATGTCTCTCATCTCCTCCTCTCTGCTGTCTTCTCTTCCTTTTGAGTCTGAATAGTAGAACCAGGCTGGCGATCAGTCCCGACAGGGTCAGGGCCAGAGCCAGGGAGACGATGACGATGATCGCCGTGTATCCTCCCTGAGCCAGCAGGGGGATGGATAGATTTAGTCTATCGAAGAAGGAATAAATCACCTATCCATCCCCCTGTTGCTATCATTCTATCAGGGTGTATAGAAGGGGAGGAAATCGGGGTGATCGGAATCCTTGAAGCTCTGTTTCTGACCCTGGCTCTGGAACTGCCGTTCTGCTTCTTCTTAAAAGCGAAGAACCTCAGGACTCTTGGGTTCTTCGAAGGGATGAATCTGATTACTAACCTGGGATTTAATTTCCTCTACGTCTATGGGTTTGGGTATTCACAGAGCTTCCTGATTTCAGGTGAGATCCTGGTGTTCGTGATCGAGGCTTTGCTGCTGTATAGGTTCGATAATCAAAGAAAATTTTCGGCTCTATTAGGGATCCTAGCCAACGCATTCTCGTTAGGTATAGGGATATTGATAAACGATGCCCTCGATGGAAGTTCCACTCAGATTCTGACTGTTTTATTTGTCGCCTTAGCCGTTGCTCTGCTTGAGTGTTCCCTCTATGTAGTCAGAGCCATACTCATTGAAAAGAAGGCTCAAGATTAGAGCATTTAATAAGCAATTCTTATTAAGAAAAATAAAGCGTTTATTTTTTATTCTTTCGTTTCAATTCAGCTATATCCGTAGATCTAGGAGTCTTCTCTAGTTCTTCTTTTCTCTGAGATAGAGCCCTCTCGTACTTTCCGGTGTTCCAGGGGTGGTAGTAGTGGACATCCTCCATGCCTT
>C._urophasianus_2_cecum__coassemble_59_pt1 | contig 33846 bp, 22 predicted proteins | sample C__urophasianus_2_cecum__metabat2_low_PE_009 | metagenome-assembled genome bin C | reverse complement strand
TCCACGAAAGCCCTCAGAGAGATGGGAGAGAAGATCCCACAGAAGGACAAGGACGAGAGGACCATCCTGGTCCTCGATCTCCCCTCAGCCGTATACGAGAACATAGGAACAGTCCCCGACTTCCCCGTCCCCTCCATCCAGTCCTGGGACGAGACCTTCCTGCCCGAGATCGAGGACATGGTCGTCGACTACGTCAGGGACGAGGCCTCCTGGGTCATCGTCAACGACAGACCATACGAGCACCCCGAGATCACCCCGATCTACCAGAGAGAGGCCTTCACCGAGGTCATTCGAGACTGCTTCACCCTCAGGGCCGACCTCTCCCTCCCCGGGGTCTTCTTGACGTACTCCAGGATCTGAACCGGGCCTGAAGAATCTGATCTAACCGCACACAGAACTAACTAGGTCATATATCCAGTCCGGAATCCGCCAGGTTCCGGGCTGGATTTTTTCAGCTTCTCTAAGCCCCAAAGCCTCCTAGGCTTAAGCCTCCAGATAAAAAAGACGGAGAGCCTGCCAGCTCTCCGCCAAAAGAAAGGGGGTATACCCCAGGGGACCCCGCAGCGAAATGCGCGGGTCGTATCTGTCCCCAGGAGGGATAAAAACGGATCCGAAATCGGACCAGTGGGAATTATATCAACCTTTCGAAGAGAGTGAAATCTAGACCACAGAGAATAAAGCAATCCGTTCTGCCACACTAATTTCAAGGCTTTCACCGACTCGAATAGAACCTTCCTTCAGCCTCTTTAAGGAACTTATTCACACCATCCTCTAACCCCAACTTAGATATCGCTATCCGAAAAAAGGGCCGCAGCTGCGACCCTTTCATATTCGATCAGAACTATCTAGAAACTGTTAGGACTACTTCACCTCGATGGGATCGAGGTGCCAGATCTCGTCGTTGTACTGGCGGATGGTGCGGTCGGAGGAGAAGTAGCCGGAGTTGGCGATGTTGATCAGGCAGGCCCTGGACCAGGCACGCTTGTCCAGGTACATGCTCTCGATCCTCTTGGAGGCCTTGAGGTAGTCGGCGAAGTCGAGCAGCACGAAGAACTCGTCGTTCCGATACATCAGGTCGTCGTAGACCATCCTGAACCTGTTGGGGTTGGGGTCGATGGTCCCGTCGATGAGGGCGTTCACGGCCTCCCTGGCCCTGGGGTCGGCGTTGTAGATGTCCCAGGGGTTGTAGCTGCCCTGGTAGCGGATCCTGTCCAACTCGTCGGCGTGCTTTCCGAAGATCACGCAGTTGTCCTCCCCGACCATCTGGGCGATCTCGACGTTGGCACCGTCCAGGGTGCCCAGAGTGATGGCACCGTTCATCATGAACTTCATGTTGGAGGTGCCGGAGGCCTCCTTGCCGGCCGTGGAGATCTGCTCGGAGATGTCGGAGGCGGGGATGGTGAGCTCGGCCTGGGAGACGGAGTAGTTCTCCAGGAAGACCACCTTCATGTACTTCGAGATCTCCGGGTCGGAGTTGACCTTCCTGGCCAGGCAGTTGATGAGCTCGATGGTGTTCTTGGCCAGGGCGTAGGAGGGGGCGGCCTTGGCGCCGAACACGTAGGTCCTGGGGTAGATCCTGAAGCTGGGATCGGCCTTCATCCTCTTGTAGAGGTGGATGATCCTTAGGACGTTTAGGGTCTGCCTCTTGTAGGCGTGGAGCCTCTTGATCTGGGTGTCGATGATGGAGTTGGTGTCTATATCGATGCCGTTGTGCTCCTTGACGTAGGCGGCCAGGACCTTCTTGTTCTCCTGCTTGATGTTCCACAGCTCATCGAGAACTTCAGGGTCATCCTTGTATTGGAGCAGCTTCTTCAGCCCGTTCTCGGGGTCGGTGATGAAGTCCTTGCCGATGAGCTTCTCAAGGAATGCGGAGAGCTTGGGATTGGCAGCCAGCAGGAACCTCCTGTGAGAGATACCGTTGGTCTTGTTGTTGAACTTCTCGGGGAAGACGGAGTAGAAGTCGTGGAAGGTGTCCCGCTCCAATATGTCGGTGTGGAGCTTGGCCACGCCGTTCACGGAGTAGGAGACGATGACGGCCATGTTGCACATCCTGACCATGTTGTCGGAGATGATGGACATGTTCCTGATGGCCTGGTCGGGGAGGTGTCTGTTCCTCATCTCCAGCACCGCCCTCCGGTTGATCTCCTCGATGATCATGTAGACCCTGGGGCAGAGGTTGGCGATGTAGTTGGTGGGCCACTTCTCCAGGGCCTCGGACATCACGGTGTGGTTGGTGAAGGCGAAGCACCTCTGGGCGATGGAGTAGGCCTCGTCCCAGGAGAACCCCTCCTCGTCGATCAGGATCCTGATCAATTCAGGTATAGCGATGATGGGGTGGGAGTCGTTGAGGTGGAACACCCAGTGCTCGGGCATGGTGTGGAGGTCGCCGAACAGCTGCTTGTGCTTCCTGATGGAGGACTGGATGCCGGCGGAGGCGAGGAAGTACTCCTGCCTGAGCCTCAACAGCTTTCCGGCCTCGGTGGAGTCATCGGGGTAGAGGCAGTGGGTGATGTCCTTGACGAACTGGAGGTAGCCGCCGAAGTCCTGGGCGGCGGGGAGGGAGGCATCGGAGGGCTCGGCCGACCAGAGACGAAGAGTGTTAACCACTCCGTTCCTATACCCGATCATGTCCACGTCGCAGGGCATGGCGGTCACGTGGAGGGCGTTGGAAGTGCGGTAGCGGATGTAGCCGGTCGTCTGGTCCGTGTAGGCCTCGGCGTTGCCGTAGAAGAGGACCTCCACCGCCTGGGTGGGCTTGCGGGTCTCCCAGACGTAGCCCCGGGAGAGCCAGAGGTCAGGGACCTCCTCCTGCCTGTCGTTCCTGATGGCCTGGCGGAAGAAGCCGTAGTCGTACCTCAGGGTGTTGCCGTGGCCGGGGAGCCCCAGAGAGGCGATGCTGTCCATGAAGCAGGCGGCCAGACGGCCCAGCCCGCCGTTCCCTAGCCCGGCGTCCGGCTCCTGGTCCAGGATCACGTCGATGTCTCTGCCCACGGCCTTGAGGCCCCTGGCCACCACGTCGTAGATGCCCAGGTTGATGAGGTTGCACCTCATGAGCCTTCCGAGCAGGAACTCCATGGAGAAGTAGATCAGCTGCCTGCCTCCGTCCCTCTTCACGGCATCCTTGCAGGCCTTGCACTGGAAGTTGGCCTCCTCCTTGACCATCTGGCCGAGTATCTGGTAGCAGTCGAAGTCGGTGAGGTCCTTCACGTCCCTGGCGTAGGCCCCCATGGCCCTCCGCTCGAATTCCAGGGCGAACGACCTCTCGTTCTCAAACAGGTTTCCCAAGGGAAAATGTCCTCCAATTAAGGCAAAAACCCTCAAAAGAGTTTTTATCCAGATAGAAATTATACTATTAAAACCTAAACTTAAATCTGTTAAGCACTATCTATTCTTCGCCGTATTTCTCTTCGAGGAGACAGCGCTGTTCACCAGGGGGTAGATCCCGAACTCGAGCTGCTCCCTCCCCAGGCGCTTCTGCCAGGCCCTGGAGAGCAGGAAGAAGGCCAGGCAGAGGACCACCATGAGGAGGAAGGTGCAGGCGCTGACCAGAAGCGCCAGGTGGCTGCCCTGGGGCACTTCGACCCCGAAGTAGGACAGCGCCTGGCCGTGCACCAGCTTCACGATCACGTACCCGGAGGTGTTCACACCGCCGTATAAAACACCCTCCGATACCAGGATCCCAAAGACGAAATAGCAGGCGATACCGACAGCGGAATACCCGATGGCCCGCCATTTGTACCTCCTGGCCCCGAAGACGAAGACCATCCCTAAAAGGAGGAGCAGCGAGTGGATGACCAGCCCCTGGATCTGCTCGAAGGCTGTGAGAGTGCTCAGGACCTTGCCCGGAGAGACGATGGCTGCCAGCGAGTAGGCCAGCCCGCAGATGACCCCCATGTACCCGCCGAAGAACTCCAGCTGCGGTATCCCCGCTATGGCGATAGCCCCCATGACGAACACCGTGACGTGGCTCAGCTCCACAGGTACGATGTTGTCGTGACCCACCGCAGCCGCCTGGATGAAGGTGAAGGCCCTGTAGATCGCCAGGATCACGGCCAGGGTCCCTGCGAGCCTCAGCCCGAACTTGAACCTGGTCAAAACCAGGCCCAGAACGATGAGCCCGGGGAGCAGGATACAAGAGGCTATCTCGAGGGTCTCAGGCGACAAGTTCAGCACCTCCAGCTTCGGGATATTCTACCGATAGAAAGCAGATTTTAACTAAGAAACGACCGCACCCGGAACACTCGGGGTGCGGCCGTATCCTAATCTATTACAGACCTGTATCTCTCTGTGGCCCTATTTCAACCCACTGACTTGTTGCGGTTGGAGAAGATCCTCACGTCCCCGCCGTTCATGACCTCCCTGAGCTCGTCGTCCCCGGTCCCAGTAACGCTCTTGACCTCCCTAGATCCCGAGTTGTCCTGGGTGACATGGAGCAGGTAGATGGCGGCGAAGGGAGCCAGCTTGACCGTGACGTGGTAGGGCTGTCCCTGGAGGTAGCCGTCCTGGGCCTCCAAAGGTGCGCCGTTATACTGGTTGTATCCGCCGTAGATGTCCTTGTCGGAGTTGAGAATCTCGACCCACTGTCCCCTCTCGGGAACTCCGACATCGTAGTAGGAGTAGAAGTTCGGGGTCATGTTGAAGATGAACTCCATGGTCTCGTTGCCGTAGCTCCTCCGGAAGACGTAGACGGACTGGTTGGAGTTGTCCGCCATCACCCACTGGAAGGTCGAGCTCTCGAACTCGTGCTCGAACATGCAGGGGTGGAACTTGTAGATCTCGTTTAAATCCCTCACGAACCTCTGGAAGGCGGCGTGCTTGGGATACCCCAACAGGTTCCAGGGCAGACCTCTTGTCTCGTTCCACTCGTCGAAGTCCCCGATCTCGTTCCCCATGAAGGAGAGCTTCTTCCCGGGGTGGGCGTACTGGTAGGCGTAGAGGTTTCTGGCCAGAGAGAACTTCTGGTCGTAGGTGCCCCACATCTTGTTGAGGATGGTCCCCTTGCCGTGGACCACCTCGTCGTGGGACAGAGGCAGCATGAAGTTCTCGGAGTAGAAGTACATCATCGAGAAGGTCAGATTGTTGTGCAGGTACTTCTTGTAGATCGGGTCCTTGGAGTAGTACTTCAGGGTGTCGTTCATCCATCCTAAGTCCCACTTGTAGTCGAACAGCAGGCCCTGGTCGTTGAAACCCTTGGTCACGTTGGTGTAGGCGGAGGAGTCCTCGGCGATGGTCATCACCGAGGGGTGACGGATGTGGATAGCCTGGTTGAGCATCCTTGCAAACCATATTCCGCCGGAGTTCTCTCCCCTCCTGGTATCCCCGCCGTAGTAGATGATGTTGGAGACGGCATCGACCCTGATGCCGTCGACGTGGAACAGGGAGCAGAACATGTCGGCGGAGGAGATCAGGAAGGACCTCACAGGGTCCTTCCCTAAATCGAAGTTCTTGGAGCCCCACTGGGAGTACTCCAGGTCCCCGTCGTACTCGTAGACGCAGGAGCCGTCGAACCTCTCCAGGCCGTAGGGGTCAGTAGCGAAGTGGACAGGGACGATGTCCAGGATGACCCCGATCCCGGCCTGGTGGAGCAGGTCGATCAGCTGCATCAGGCCCTTGGGGGTGCCGTACCTGGAGTCCGCTGCGAAGAAACCGGTGGCCTGATAGCCCCAGGACCCGTCGTAGGGGTAGGAGAACAGTGGCATGAACTCCACGTGGGTGTAGCCCATGCTCTTGACGTATTTGATCAGAGGCTCGGCTAGATCTTCATATCTGGGCTGCTGCCCCTCGACTCTGCCCCTCCAGCTCCCCAGGTGCATCTCGTAGATGGACATGGGCTGGTCGAAGTTCCGGGTTCGATTCCTCATCCACTCCCCGTCCTCGAACTCGTAGCCCTCGATGTTGTAGAGCACCGAGCAGCTCCCGGGCCGCTTCTCCATGAGGAAGCCCACCGGGTCGGCCTTGTCCCTCCACTGCCAGTCGGTGCACTGGATATGGTACTTGTACCGCTGCCCCAGCTGGGCCCCGGGCACCGTGAGCTCCCACAGTCCAGCGTAGTGGACCTTATTCATCCTGCCCCTCCTGGGGTCCCAGCTGTTGAAGTCCCCTATCACGCTGATGTCCCTCGCCAGAGGCGCGTAGACCCTGAAGGTGAACCCGTCTATCTGCCCGTCCTCTCCGCGGACGGGATGCGCTCCCAGATAGCGGTAGCAGTCGAAGCAGTGACCCGTAAGGTAGTCGTCGAACCAAGACATAGCTATTGCTCCTTTTCCCCTCGCCTAGAAACTTCTCAGATATTCTGAATTAGAAAGCGCTTTTTTTCAACCTTTACAGCAGTTTTAAAACCCTTTGTTACCCTCTTTGCTGACCCTTTGCCAGTTTTCCTTAAAATATCCGAGAAAAGAGGGAGGAGAGCCCCATGCCGGACCTGATCCTTGCAGTCAACTCGGGCTCCTCCTCCCTGAAGTGCTCGCTGTTCTCCCTGCCCGACTACGAGCAGATCTGCAGGATCGAAGCCAAAAGCGTGGCTGGATTACCCACAGCCACCTTAACTTCGAACAGGCTGAACCTGTCCGAAGAGCTGACTGAGAGCAACCTCAAGTGCTTCGTCGACTCCGCCGTCTCGCTTCTAGAGCAGTTCCTGAAGGCAGAAAAACCCGGAACCATCCGGGCCGTCGGCCACAGGATCGTCCAGGGAGGGAGCCTCTTCGACGGCCCCTGCATCCTGGACGAAGAAGCCGATAGAAAAATCCTTTCCTTAGTGCCTCTAGCTCCCCTCCACAACCCGGCCAACCTCGCCTGCTACCACGAGTTTAGCCGGGTGATGCCGGAGGATGTCAAACAGGTGGCCGTATTCGACAGCACCCTGTTCAAGGACCTGCCTGAATCCGAGAGAACCCTGCCCCTTCCGAAGGAACTGACCGAGAAGTACGGGATCAGAAGATACGGAGCCCACGGCATATCCCACGGCTTCCTCCACCGGGAGGTGAAGAGGATCCTGAACCTGAAACCCGATAGCCGGGTCATCACCATGCACATAGGATCCGGAGCATCCCTAGCCGCCTTCAAAGGCGACAGGTGCATCGCCACCTCCATGGGTCTAACCCCTCTGGGAGGTGTCATGATGGGTACCCGCTCCGGGGACATCGACCCCTCCGCAGCCACCTACCTGGCCGAGCAGATGCACATGGACATGGGCGAGCTGACCTACATGCTCACCAAGAGGTCGGGTTTATTAGGAATCTCCGGGATAACCTCCGATGTCGAGGTTCTAGAGCAGCGAGCTTATGTCCATGGAGACAAGAATTCAGAGCTGGCCCTGGACATGTTCACCTCCAGGATCGCCGACTTCGTCGCCGCCTACACCTTCAAGCTCGGTCACGTCGATGCTCTTGTCTTCTCCGGAGGGGTCTACGAGAACTCTCCGAGGCTCAGAAAGAACCTGGCTGATATCCTTTCTGAGCCTCTGGGATTCAAACTGGATAAGGTGGCTAACATCCGGACTAAGAACGGGATAACCGAGGTGATCACAGCTGAGGATTCCAAGGTCGTAGGCATCGTCATCCCGACCCAGGAGGAGAAGATGATCGCCATGGAGACGGCCAGGGTCATAGGGCTCTAAGGAATCTGAGAAGAGAGGATTGTCAGAATGAAAGTCAAACTGTTAAATGCCTCGGAAAAATCAGGGTTAGTAAGGGTGACTACTCAAGGTCTCACCGCTCTTTTAGAATCCAGCCTTCCATTCGTCGGCCTGGTCACCGGCCCCGACTGCCCCAGGTGCGAGGCACTAAAAAAACAGTTGATGCCTCTGCTTGAAGAGCAAAGAGTCTTGGTCTTCGAGATTCCCTATTTCGACACCTACAGAAAGCTGAGACTGGATATCAGAACCAAGTTCGAGACCCCTAAGGTCTACGCTTTCCCTACTCTGATCTTCTACCCCAGAGACCCCGCCCCTTTCGCAGTCCCATACACCGACGAGGGAGTAGAGGCCATGATGGAGACTTTCGAGGCGAATACTGAGATCTCAAACATCACCCTGACAAACGAGATCAAGGACCGTGGATGGAACTCTGAAAGGTTTCCCACCCTTGTAGTTGAATCAAAGGATGGAACACCATCAAATCTGAATCAAGAAACCAACATTAAAGTCGAACTTGTAGTTTCTAACGGCACAGGAACAACCATCCTATCCAAAGACTAAATCCGATCTCATTCAGAGTAAAAACCAGGGGCAGCCTCCCCTGGTTTTTGTATCACCTCACAGAACCTATTTCAGCCTTAGATCCTAGCTTTCTTCACCCTCTCAAGGAACTCCTCATACGTTCCTCTAAAGTCGAAGAACCTCCCACTGGAATCCAGGAGGATGAACCTGTTGGCTACGGTCTGGATGAACTCCCTGTCGTGGGACTGGAATAACAACGCCCCTCTGAATCTGACCAGAGCCGTGTTTAGAGCCTGCACGCTCTCCATGTCCAGGTGGTTGGTGGGGTCGTCGAAGATCAGGAAGTTAGACGGGTCCATCATCATACGGGTTAGTCTTAGCCTCACCCTCTCGCCTCCGGAGAGCACCCTGACCGACTTTAGAGCCTCCTCCCCGGAGAACAGCATCCTTCCGAGAAATCCCCTGATGTAGCTGTCCAGCTGCTCCTTCGAGTAGGGTCTCAGATAGTCGACCAGATTGAGGTCGATCCCGTCGAACTCCGCTAGGGATGCCTGGAAGTAGTCCCTCTTGGTCGTGATCCCGAACTTGAAGTTTCCGGAGAAGTCTTCGGACTTTCCGCCCAGCACATCGAACAGCGCCGTGACTACGGAGGTGTCGTCAGTGATGAGGGCGATCTTGTCGTGGTTGGACATCGTGAAGCTCAGATCTTTGAACTTGCCATCAACTGCTAGATGGTGGACCTCTAAACAGTCGTTCCCGATCTCACGCTCCGGCCTGAAGTCGATGTAGGGATACCTCCTGGAGGAGGGCTTGATGTCGGCGATGGTGATCCTGTCCAGCATCCTCTTCCTGGAGGTGGCCTGCCTGGACTTGGCGGCGTTGGCGGCAAACCTCGCTATGAACTCCCTTAGCTCCGCCGCCTTCTCCTCGGCCTTACGGTTCTGGTCCCTCAGCTGGCGCTGCGCCAGCTGGGAGGCCCCGTACCAGAAGTCGTAGTTCCCGGCGAACGGGGTGATCTTCCCGAAGTCCACATCCAAAATCTGGGTGCAAACCTGGTTGAGAAAGTACCGGTCGTGAGAGACGACCAGGACCGTCTTCTCATACCCGGCCAGGTAGTCCTCCAGCCAGTCGGCTGCTAAAGCATCCAGTCCGTTGGTTGGCTCGTCCATGATGAGGATGTCCGGCTCTCCGAACAGGGCCTGAGCCAGGAGGACCTTGACCTTGATCTTCTCGTCCAAATCCCCCATCACAGCATCGAAGAGGGTGGAGTCGACGCCCAGGGACGAGAGCAGGGTCTCGATCTGGGTGTCGGCCTCCCAGCCTCCGAGCTCCGAGAACTCGGCCTCGAGCTCTCCGGCCTTTATTCCGTCCTCCTCGGAGAAGTCCTCCTTGGAGTAGAGGGCATCCTTCTCCTCCTGGAGCTCGATGAGCCTGGGATTGCCTAAAAGCACCGTCCTCCTAACGGTCTCAGAGTCGTATGCGTGGTGGTCCTGCTTGAGGATCGACATCCGCTCCTTTTGATCGTCAAAGACGGAGCCGAAGGTCGGCTCCAGCTCCCCGGAGAGGATCTTTAGAAGGGTGGACTTTCCGGCCCCGTTGGCCCCGATGATTCCGTAGCACTCGCCGGGCTTGAAGGTCAGGTTGAAGTCCTTGAACAGCACCCTCCCCCCGAACTGCATCCCGAGGTTTGAAGCGGTCAGCACCTGTTGATCCTACCTGTCCAGGGGCACGGCATCGAGGTCTTTTAGAAGCTCGGGGAGCTCATCAAGACTCTCCAGGGTAGCTCCGGAGGCACCCTCGTGACCTCCGCCCCTGTACTTCTCTGCCACGCCGTTGACCTTCTTCCTGTTGGACCTCAGGGAGACCCTCCAGACCCCGGCGGCCTCGTCCTGGGTGGTGGAGACCGTGGCGGTTATGCCCTCCACGTTCCTGAACTCGTTGACGTAGATCTTTCCCTCTCCGGGGAGGATATCGAGTCTCTTGCAGTCCTCCGCAGTCAGGGTGTAGTAGGCCGTACCACCTTCAGTCACGTGGGTGTTGTTCAGGACGAACTTCCTGGCCTCCATCTCCTTCAGGCTCTGGGCATACATTTTGTCGTAGGTCCCCTGGAGGTCGAATCCTTTATCGATCAGGTCCGCAGCTATCCTCAGGGTAGCTCCGTCGGTGTCGGGATAGAGGAACCTCCCGGAGTCTCCGACAATCCCGGTGTAGAGGTAGTAGGCCGCCTGCTTGGAGAGGATGTACTTCCTGGGCCTGGAGAGGAAGAACAGGGCCACCAGCTCGGAGGCTGCCACCATGTGCTCGTAGACGATGTTGAGGTTCCCGAAGGATTCAACATTCGGATGGTGATCGATCTTGATCACGTAGTCGGCCTTGTCGATGTTGGACATGGAGATCCTCTTGGTGGTGGCCGTGTCGGTCACTATGGCCAAAAAGGGGCCCTTCTCGAACCAGGTGGGGTCGAGCTCCTCGGGCTGGGGGTAGAGGGAGGGGACGAAGGACCTGTTGCTCTCGCCCACGAAGTGGACATCCTTGGTGGGGAAGTTGTCCCTTATCCAGGTGTACATCCCCATCTGGGAACCGAAGGCGTCGTAGTCGGGGATCACGTGCCTGTAGCAGACGATCCTGTCGTAGCTCCTGATCTTCTCCAGCACCGTCCTGAAATCCCTTCTGAGATTTCTAAAATCCTGATTGGTCATCGATATCTCCTTTGCACGATAAAACCTGTCTTTTCGCCCTCTAGATTAACATAAGGAGCAGAACTAACCGGTATAAAACTCTCCTCCTATCCCTCATCGTCCCCTCTCCTATGTTAAGATTACCTCCTGTTGGCCCCGTAGCTCAGTCGGATAGAGCAACTGCCTTCTAAGCAGTGGGCCGACGGTTCGAATCCGTCCGGGGTCACCACCAGATCTAGTCCCGTGCTCGGCACGGGTTTTATTTTTCTGAGGAATCGCATGAAATTATTAAGACATTAATTCTTGATTCTTAGACAATCTATCAAACTTTAAAACCTTTTCTACCTGTTTAAAAATGCTAAGTTAATAGACGTTGTTTTCAGGTCCTTAAGCCTCTATCGCAAACCTCTTCTCCTCTTCGATCTCTTCCTTGAACAGGTCATATACGACATACCCGATAGCCAGCAGGTATAGTGCCGAGGATATCCTCAGGGACAATCCGTTAGCTCCTCCAGACGTATCCCAGTGCTGCCTAACTCCGAATCCTAGAAGCGGCAGATCCCAGAGGTATATGGCATACCCAGTAAACGAATTGAATAGCTGAACTATCCAGAGTATCACCCTCTTAGGATGCATAAACACGTAGATACCCATGATCAGATCAGCTAGGTAGAAGTACCTCTCGTGCATGTGAGGCAGGAAGTAGGGAACAGTCATCGAGAACAGCAGGAATATCTTGATGACAGTTCCATCCTTAAGCGGAGCTCTGAACCTGATCAAGTACAAAGCTAGAAGGATATTGAGAACGAACGCGAATACCAGAGAGAAGGTGCATATGCCTTTCCCTCCAGCATAGTTCTTATAGATCAGAGCCAGGAACGTTCCTGCGTTGTTCGTGGCGTTGGTGTTGGACCCAGACTGGTTGTTGTAGATCTTGAACACCTCTCCCAATCTGTTGAGGAACCCAGCCCCACTCACTCCTCCAGCGATAGCCGCAGGCAGTGCGAAGATCAGATAGACCAGAGGTACATAGACCACATATCTGATCTGAGTCTTACCCCTGAGCCAGAGCACCAGCAGAGCCGGAAGGATGAATACAGCCTGAAGCTTGAAGGCGAAGGAGATGGAGAAGGAAAGCCAGGAAAGCCCCGGCCTATCCTCCAGAACGAACCAGATGCACAGGATGGCGAAGAACCCGTAGATGCTGTCGCACTGGCCCCAGAGGGCGGAGTTGCAGATCACGGTCAGCCCCATGTCCGTGATCGCATATCCGATTGCTCCTCTGATCCTGCTCCCAGTCAGCTTCTTCACAATGAAGTAAATCTGGATTCCAATTCCAAAATCAAACAGAGACGAGAACAGCTTTATCAGGCAGTTCACAGGATTCAGAGTCATCGAGAGGAACCTGAAGGTGGATCCTGGAGCGATCCTTAGCAGGGATATGAGATAGAGAAAGTAGTTGTAGGCAGGTGTGTAATCTCCGATCTGCCTACCCAGAGCCCTGAAACCCTCAAAGTAGTACTGCTGGTACCAATTGGACAGATAGTCGGTGTAGTCGTCGCTGACAAAACGAAGCATGAAGAGACGGCAAGCGATGGTTACGATGGTTATTGCCGCAATCAGGATCTCGACATCCCATCGCTTGATGAATCTTATGAAAGAGTTCTCCTCGTCGTGGAAGGAATTCACATTCTGCTTGGGTTCAGGGTTCAATCGGGCCTTCAGCAGATTCACCCGAACTTTAAGGCTGTCTAATCCACTCATCTAAACAGCCTCGCTTTAAGGCAAAAGAGATTGCTAAAGCATGATGAAGGAGTATCACAACGATAGTTATTCACATGCAATCTCATATTTCTTAATCAAGTTAGTAATTTTAAGAAAATCTTATTTCAGCAACTTATTTACAAGAGCTTATTCTGTAAATATCCGCTTCGTAAGGAGCTAAGAAATCAAATTTAGATTCTGCATTAGATATCACGAGCTCCAGCTTCATTTCTCTTACTTTGTCAGGAATTTGAAGAGCCTTTCCAGTCATATTAACCAAGGTCAGAGAGGACTCCGTTTCTCCCAGCCTCACTATCCCGATCATCCCATCGGGTAATCCCTCGAGGAAAACTATATCCCCACTACTGAGCGGGTCGAAGTTATAACGCAGCTCTGTGAGTCTTCTGAAGTATTTGAGAACACTCGACTCGGCTTTCTCCTCGGTCTCGACGTTGATCTTCTCGGACCTGGGATTGAATTTCATCCACGGCTTCACATCAGGCCCAGTAAATCCAAAGCCCTTGTCCCCATTGAACGCCATCGGCGCTCTAGGGTCGTCCCTCCCCACGTTCCTGGCGAACTTCCAAGCGATGCTCCTGATCGGAACGAGCTTCTTGAAGAACGAGTACATGTTCCTAGCGACCATGTCCCTGGAATCCTCAGGTTTGAACTCCGGATAGTCCATAGCCCCCAGCTCCTGACCCTGATAGATCAAAATCGTCCCCTTGAGGGAGAAGAGCAGGGTCAGGAGCATTTTGGCCCCAGTCTCCCAGTCGTCTCTGGGATGTATGAACTTTCCTATAGACCTGTGCTGGTCGTGATTCTCTAAATAGTTCGCATTGCAGCTGACCTGGGTCTGCCAGGTTTTAAGAGTCTTCTCGAACTTCCTATGCGGATCCTTTCTCCAGATCACAGTCCCGGGAGACTGTACCAGGTCGAAGGAGATCACGGCATCGAGCTCACCGTTTAAAAACTCCTGAGCCTGCTCCCTATTCACCCCGTAGCACTCCCCGATCAGGACACCGCCTCTCGGATCTATGACATCATTTCTGACCTTTCTAAGAATCCGATGCGTCCCCTCCTGGGCCACGAAGTGCTCGTGGCCCACGGGAAGAGCGATCTCTGAAAGCTTCCTATGCTTCCCGTCCTCAAAGCTGCTCTTGTACAGCTCCGATATCACGTCGCACCTGAATCCGTAGACCCCTCTGTCCATCCAGAAGGACATGATCTTTTCAACCTCTTCGAGTACAGCTGGATTCCTCCAGTTGAGGTCTGGTTGATGTACTCCATAGAGGTGCAGATAGTAAGAACCATCATCCAACCTGGTCCAGGCCGAGGTCTGGAGGACCGAGGTCCAGTTGTTAGGAGCCTTCCTCCCGTTCCTCCCCTTCCCTGACCTGAATATGTAGTAGTCCCGGTACTTCGAGCTCGGATCCCTGATAGCTTCCCTGAACCACGGATGCTGGTCCGAGGTGTGGTTGACCACCAGGTCCATGATCAGCTTCAGGCCTCTCCTATCGCACTCCCTCACCAGCTGATCAAAATCATCTAGAGTTCCAAACCTCGGATCGACATTCATATAGTCGGATATGTCATAACCCATGTCCTCCATGGGAGAGGGATAGATGGGCGAGAGCCAGATGGCTCTCACCCCCAGGCTCTGTATGTAGTCCAGCTTGGATATGATCCCCTGGATGTCGCCCCAGCCGTCGTTGTTGGAGTCGCAGAAGGAGGCGGGATAGACCTGGTAGATTGTCGCTCTGGAGAGAAACTCCTTTCTGGTCATCTTCGTCCTCCTTCACTGGTAATTCTCTGGATATCATATCCCCCATTTCTAGGGCATGAATCGTCTAAAATCTCTTCAGATTAGAGCCCTAGAGAGGTAAAGAGAAATGCGAAACAGCGGAGCCGACAAGGTCATCTATCAGGTCTTCACCAGGAACTACTCTGAGGAAGGAACCTTCAAGAAGGTAGAGGAAGACTTGGACAGGATCGTCGACCTGGGGGTCGACATCCTCTACCTGATGCCGGTACAGCCCATAGGTGAAGTAGGGAGGAAAGGAACTCTAGGTTCCCCCTACTCCATCAGCGACTTCAGGGCCATCAACCCCGAGCTCGGGGACTGGAACAGTTTCAGAGAGCTCGTGGATGCCGCCCATAAGAAGGGACTAAGAGTCATCGTCGACCAGGTCTTCAACCACTCCTCCAGGGACAACGCCCTGATCGAGTCCAACCCCGACTTCTACTGGCACGACGCGGATGGCAACCTCGGAAACAAGGCCGGAGACTGGTCCGATGTCTACGACCTTAACCACGGTAACCAAGATTTAGAGGACTCTCTGATAGGCACTCTAGACCTCTTCCTCAAGGCCGGGGTGGACGGCTTCAGGTTCGACGTGGCCTCCCTGATCCCGGCTTCGTTCTTCAGGAAGTTCAAGGAGTTCAGGGAGAAGAACTACCCCGACAGGGACATCACCATGCTGGCCGAGTGCATCGACACCCCGTTCGTCCTGGGTACCAGGGCCGACGGCTTCAACGCCGACTCCAACTCCGAGCTCTTCGATGCCGGATTCGACCTCTTCTACGACTACGCCAGCTTCCCCTGGTTCAGAAAGTACATGAGGACCAGGAAGGAGACCGACCTGGCTGCCTACGCTGCCGCTCTGAGCCTGGAGACCGCCTCGCTCCCCGCTAGGGGAGCGGCGGTAGTCAGGACTCTAGAGAACCACGACCAGCCCAGACTGAGCTCGTACTCAAAAGGCGAGCAGCTTCACCACAATCTGTTAGCCTTCTCCTTCTTCACCAAGGGCCCCGCCTTCGTCTACAACGGCATGGAGTACGGGATCTCCCACCAGCCCAGCCTGTTTGACAAAGACACCATCCCCATGGGGAAAGAGGAGAGGCCTGGAACTCTGAAATACATAAAGAAACTGATGCAGCTGAAACGCCGGGAGAAGAACCTCCAACTGGTCACGACCCTGTACCAGGATGCCGAGGGCTATGCCCTGACCTGCGTCAACCGCTACGAGGACGGATCCGAGGAGACCGGAGTCTTCAACCTCTCCGAGAACCCGATCCCCTTCCCCTTCGACAGCGTGAAAGAGGGAACCTACACCGACATCCTGACCCGAAAAGAGATCGTTGTTAAGCCCGGAGAGACCCTAGACCTCACCGAACCCCTCTATCTATCCAAGAAGGCTTGACCTGAAGTTTCCTTCAGGGGCTATATGTAGGATTCGATACTAAAGAATCCTAGAAGGAGCGCCGATATGCCAGAGAACAGAGACGTGAAATCCATAGCTCTACAGAGGGTTCAGGATGCCCTGAACCAGGGCTATCGACTGATAAGCCGCTACTCAACCTCGGAGGAGCGGGCCCTCTTCGACCTCGATAGCACAATAATCGACCACGCCCTGGTGAAGGGCCCCGGGGAGAGCCCCTTCAAGAAGGGAAAGAATCTGATCGTGGTCGACTCCTCCATCAGGGCCAGGTACGCCCTGTGGGAGTGCGATAACCTCGAGGTCTACCTCTCCAGGTTCTACCAGTCCGACAGGGCACCTCTCTGGTACACGAAGAACTTCCTTCTGGACTCCTGCCGCATGGAGTCTCCGAAGTCTTTGAGAATGTGCAGTGGCATGACTGTAAGGGACTCCAGCCTCAAGGGCATCGAGTCCCTCTGGCAGATCGACAGCTTCGACATCGACGGGTTCGACCTAGTGTCGTACTACCCTTTCCTGGAGTGCAACCACGGAAAGATCAGAAACCTCAGAATGAAGGGGAAGTACTCCTTCCAGCACTGCTCGGACATAGAGATCTACGACAGCGAGCTGGACACCAAGGATGCCTTCTGGCACTCCAGAAACATCAGGGTCGAAAACTCCATAGTCAAAGGTGAGTACGTCGGCTGGTACGCCGAGGGCCTGACCTTCGTGAACTGCCGGATCATCGGTACCCAGCCCTTCGTCGAGTCCAAGAGGCTAAAGTTCATCGACTGCACCTTCGACTCCTCCTGCGACCGGGCCTTCGAGGGCTCAGAGGTCACCCTGATCAACACCCCTGAACCCGACATATATAAGACTAAAAAGGTTTCCATCGAGACCAGATGATCCAGATCTACGAACCCGAGCCCTACGCCTCGTCGACATCTTACAGAATAACTAGAACAGAATCCGGAGACCTAGAGGTCTCTACAGTCTCCAATGCCTCCTCTCGCCGGCCATCGGATGTTTTGACTATCCGTACAGGGCTTCTTTCTGAGTTCAGAGATCTCATAGAGTCTTTGAACAATCCTGAATCTAGCAGTCGAAAAGAGCTTGAAGACATCGTCGGAGAACAATCCGAGGATTTCTCTGACTATGAAGCTAGAACCAATGTTGGCCTACTCGATATCCTTGATGAATTTCTAGAGCCCCGCTGGGGTAATTCATCCTCTAGTCGAAGCCTAGATCATCTGCACGATCCACTGGTCCGTGGTGTCCTTTCAGGGGTTTCAGGACTAGATTCATTCGACTTTACACCCTGCAATTCCGACCAGAGGATGCTATTAAAACTGGGTCAAAGATTAGGCCTAGAGGGCCTAAGAGATTTCACCCAGAGACGATTCGATCACCTCTCTCCGTCTAGAGGTTCCAAGCCCGGAATCAACGGCCTGATGAGGCTGGGTATAGCCTGCTATCCAAGAGAATTCTCCGATGCTCTGAACCAGACCGTGATCTCGTGGCCTGAGGACATAGGGTTCCCGACCCTGGATATTGAGAACAGGAAACTTGTTCTCCCCCTCTATCAGAGGCAGTTCAACATCCGTGAACTCGATGCCTGCTTTGCAGCCATCCCCCAGAGCATGTTCCCAGGAAGCGACCTCAAGAACGTCCTTATGTCACTTAAAGATTCCTGCGACATCGATGAAGACATCGTGACCTTCTCAATCGAGGCTCTCCTAAGCATCCGTTCAGCTCTATCCAGAGCCGTGATGCGGGTATCCACGTGGGGCTAGAAGCCCCGATATGTTGTAGAATTTCAGGCGATCTGGAGGAATACTGAAACTCAATGTCTGAACACACTTTGGTTCTGGTCCGCCACGGCGAGAGCGAGTGGAACAAGCTCAACCTCTTCACCGGCTGGACCGATGTCGACCTGTCCGAGAAGGGACACCAAGAGGCCATCAAGGCCGGAGAGCTCCTCAAGGAGAACGGCTTCCACTTCGACATCGCCTTCACCTCCTACCTCAAGAGGGCCATCCACACCCTGAACCACATCCTGGACGGAGTCGACGAGAACTACATCCCCGTCGTGAAGGCCTGGGAGCTCAACGAGCGCCACTACGGCGCTCTCCAGGGCCTGAACAAGGCCGACACCGCCGCCAAGTACGGCGATGCCCAGGTCAAGATCTGGAGGCGCTCCTTCGACGTCTGCCCTCCCGAGCTGGAGGAGTCCGACGAGAGGTACCCCGGAAACCAGGCCATGTACGCCGGGGTCGAAAAGGCTAGGCTCCCTAAGACCGAGTCTCTGAAGATCACCATCGAGCGCGTGGTCCCCTACTGGAACGAGCACATCGTCCCCGAGATCAAGGCCGGGAAGAACGTCATCATCGCCGCTCACGGAAACTCTCTCAGGGCCCTGGTGAAGTACCTGGACGACATCTCCGACGAGGACATCATCAACCTGAACATCCCCACCGGTGTCCCCCTGGTCTACAACCTGGACGAGAACCTCAAACCCATCAGCCACCGCTACCTGGGCGACCAGGCCACCATCGAGGCTGCCATGGCCGCCGTCGCCAACCAGGGCAAGGCCAAGAAGTAGTCTTAGAGACTTATTCGATCGAATCAGAGCCGTCGGTTCCCGACGGCTCTTTCTTTATGGGTATTTCTTCAACGTTTAGATACCCATCATCCTTGAGTCCCTCGGAATCTCTCTTAACTTCTGAGACCTCGTAGCTTTTCCCTCACGATTTAGGGGTCAAGGCTTTAAACTTCTCTCCGGCTTAAACCCTGAGGGTTTATGAGTAGTTGGGAGGTGCTGCATGGATAGGACCATCGAGAATCTGATAGAGCAGGAGAGGATCAGACAGAACGGAGGGATAGAGCTGATCGCCAGCGAGAACTACGCCTCCGTCTCGGTGATGAGAGCCCAAGGCAGCATCCTGACCGACAAGTACGCCGAGGGCTACCCCAACCGGAGGTACTACGGGGGATGCGAAGTCATCGACCAGGTCGAAAATCTAGCAATAGACAGAGCTAAGAAACTGTTCAACGTCCAGTACGCCAACGTCCAGCCCCATTCCGGATCCCAGGCCAACTTCGCCGCCTACCGGGCTCTGATAGAACCTGGGGACAGGGTTCTTTCTCTGACCTTAAACGACGGAGGACATCTAACCCACGGCTCCAACGCCTCGTTCTCCGGAAGGCTCTACGACTTCCACTTCTACCCTCTGGGAGAGGATGGAAGAATCGACTACGACCTTCTGGAAAAGATGCTAGATGAAGTCGACCCCGCCCTGCTTCTAGCTGGGTACTCCGCATATCCATACGCTATCGACTTTAAGAGGATGCGAGAGATCCTGGACAGACACAACCAGGGTCGAGAGAAGAAGACCCTGTTCATGGTCGACATGGCCCACATCGCCGGAATCGTGGCTGCCGGCCTGTGCCAGAACCCCTGCGACTACGCCGACCTGGTCACCTCGACCACCCACAAGACCCTCCGCGGCCCCCGCGGAGGCCTGATCCTCTCCAACAATGAAGACCTGTTCAAGAGGATAGATTCCGCCGTCTTCCCCTACACCCAGGGAGGGCCTCTGGAGCACGTGATTGCCGGTAAAGCCGTCGCCTTCGGCGAGGCCCTTCACCCGGCCTTCAAGACCTACATTCAGCAGGTCCTGGAGAACACCAAGGCCTGTGCCGCAAGGCTCGGAGAACTCGGAGCTAAAGTGTCTGGCACTGAGAACCACCTCTTCCTCTGCGATGTCCTGCACACCTACGGACTGACCGGAAAGGAAGCTCAGATCCGCCTCACCTCCATCGGCATAACCTGCAACAAGAACGCCATACACAACGACACCATGCCCCCCTCGAAGACCAGCGGCATCCGCTGCGGCTTCGCAGCCGCCACCTCCAGAGGCTGCACGAAAGAGCAGGCTATAGAGATCGCTGAGCTAATCGATACAGCACTGAGAACTCAGATCGACGAAGAGCTTGAACCTCTGAGAACTGAGGTGAAAAAGATTACTTCGACCTGGAGGGATATTCAGACGATAGAGTATCCTTCGATTGAAGATTAAAACTTCCAATTACAAATAAAAATCGCCTCTGAGGAAGTCCCTCAGAGGCGTTTTCATAGCAGAATTTTATGCTTAGATGACCTTCACGTCGGGGTTGTTCTCCCCGAACTTCTCCCGCAGCCCCTTGCAGATCTCGGACCTCGGGGTCCCCTTCTTCTCCGACTGCTTGATGAACTTGTAGGCAGCGAACAGGGTCGAGGGCCCGATCTCGGAGGAGAAGTTCCCTATCCCCTGGTTCCAGGCGACCATCTCGAATATGTCGTCGAAGGCTCTACTGTCGATACCGTGGATGTAGCCCTTGACCAGCTCCCTGGTCGCCTGGCGGAGCCTCCCGGCTCCTATGGCGTTGGACATGGAGAGCATGATCCTGGTCTCATAGGGCAGGTACCTGCTGTCGCTGGCCCAGGTCAGGTTCCAGAAGCTGACTGCGATCTGGCCCAGCTCGCTGTCGATGAGAGGGTAGTTGGTGAGAGCCACAGGCCTTAGGGAGATATCCCCCTTAGGCTCCTTCGTCTCAGCCCTGTAGAAGTAGACGTGGTACTCGTCCTCAGCCACCTTCTCAGTGTGCCTCTCGTAACCCAGCTGATCCATCACCTCGTAGAGGGGGAACGGCTCGAAGGTCTGCACGATGTGTAGCCCCTGCCCCTGGGGCAGCTTCTCGGCCTGCATCTTCAGCCCCGGGAAGAAGTTCCCTGAGAGACCTCTGACATCTATGACTCTGAAGCTATAAGTTTTTTCCTTCCAATCCTGATAGCTCATATATCTTTTAAAACCTCTGAACTCCGTTCAGTCTATCAGCTGCCAAATAGCCTATAAATCCAGATGGTAACGGAGTTTTATATGCGTTCTATCTCTCTTCTACTCTATAGAAATAGACGTGGTATTCTTCGTCAGAAACCCTCTCGGTGTGGTGCTCGAACCCCATCCTCTCCAGGACTTTATAGAGGGGCAGAGGCTCGAAGGTCTGCACGATGTGCAGACCCTTTCCCACCGGAGTATCCTGTGCCCTCTTCCTCAGCTTGAGAAAGAAGTTCATCTTGGCTCCTCTTAGATCTATCTTCTCAAAGATCTCAACTTTATCCTTCCAGCTCTCGTAGCCCATCTATAAGACCTCAAAAATCACTGCTGAAAGCCAGGTGAAATGAAGATACTGTACGCCTTCAGCTAGACCTATTTATGGCACTGAGAAATGGCTGAATAAAGCCAGATAGTAAGCGAATGAAACGCAAAGAGACTCTGAAGACCAGAGCCCCTTGATTTCATGAAGTTCAGATCAGTCTTCCGCCTCTTCCTTGTCCCCCGATGAGGTGACTGTTATCCCCAATTCTCTCATCCTCTGCATTCTAAGATCGTCCAGGGTCCGATCTGATCCGACAACCCTCATCTCCTTGTAGCTCTGTATGGCCTTCCACCCCGTCACCTTCTTGCCGAAAGCATTCATGCTGATCGTCTCGCCTCTGTATTTGACGTGTTGGTCATCGACTATGGTCGCCAGCTCATCAGGCTTCGAGATGACATAGATCTTATCCCCGAGCTTCACCAGGCCCTGCTCGATCATCCAGTCCAGTTGGGGGAGTTTTGTCTGTTTTCTCTTGGCCCTGATCTCCTCAGCTCTCTTCTCGTTCTGTATCTCGTCGTCGTTGGGGTTCCATCTCTTGAGGTTCCCCTGTAGGCCGTTGATCTCGGCGATGCAGCTCAGGAGCTGGTAGGCCTCTTCGGCGCTGATCTGAAAGAACTCCCTAACCCTAGTCTTCCCGTTGACCTTCTCCCTGGCTCTGAGATTGGGATTTAAAGCATCGATTATCTGATGAACCCTCTGATCCGTCAGGTCGGTAGAGACCTTATAGGTGGCGAAGATTCTGAAGCTGAATGGCAGTCCCTCGCTCCTGTTGAGCTCCTTGAGCCTCTTCTTCACGTCGTGCGCGTACCCGATCTTCACGTACTCAGGAAAGGAAGGATTGGTCATGATATAGATCACCCCTTTGATATCTTCCATGCTCTCTCCCCCCTTTTTGATATCTCAAGAGTGCGGCTTCAAAGCTTTAAAAAACCGCACTCTTCTTTTCCCACTCCAAGGATACCCCCCCCCGAAATTTTTCAAGGTTTCAAGGGCATTTTCCGGGTTTAAAAACCTGAAAATCCCTCTCCAAACTTAAAATCGCCACCTCTATCTGGTGGCGATTTCATCCTCGATTTCAGAGACTAGAGAGTAGGTGCAGGAGGAGGGGGTGGAGGGAGAGGGATGGAGGTCCCCTCGTGGACTAGAACTACCTCCTCTCCATCCCTGTAGAGATAGTAAGTATTCAATCCGTCAGAGAACTTCAGGGATAGGTGCCCTTCGTAGTACACCACGACGTAGTCGTAGCTGGTCCCGTTGACGGTGAGCACGTAGTTGGCCATGGTCTTTCCAGTCAAAGGATCGACAGCCTTTCCGAGCGTCCCAGTAGCCGTCCCATCCTCGCTGTTGTACTCTCCGACTAAAGATTCAAGGCCCAGATCAACATAGGGGACATTATCGAGGCTCAGAGAATCCGATTCCACTGACACGGACTTGACCCCATCCTTCTCGGAGAAGGTGAACCTGTAGGTCTCACCTCCGATAGTCCCTTCTAAGAAGGTGTTTCCACTCTCATCAACCCCATAGTCGACCAATTCGAGCCCCTCACCATCCAGATACAAGGTGTCGTCTACTAGGTAGATAACATGATCTTCAGTAGCGTAAGCCCCACGGTACTTGAAGATGTAGTCCAGGGTGTAGGAGTTTCCGAAGGAGACCAGGTGCGCATCCTCCCTGTAGAGGTAAACCGTGACTCCATCGTACTCGAAGGCGATAGTGGGGACATATTCACCATCTGACCCTATCCCCTTCATCAGGTGGAAAGGCATCTCGACATCTTTGACGAGACCGTCACCGGTCTCATTCAGGGTGTCGGCGTAGAACTTTCCGTCCTCGGTCAGTGTGAAATCCTCGACACCGTAGGAGCCCTCGAACGAGTAGGTTCCGACCAAGGACTCAAAGTCTTCGATAGAGATGTAGGAATCCAGGAGAATGTTTTCATCCGGAGTCTGGATGTAGTCGTAGAGGAAGTGGGAGGGATCGTACTGGATCAGTATATCCACTGCTCCGTGAGGAAATGAGAGACCCACAAAATAGGAGAAGCTCATCGGGTCGTACCCGGCCACGATGCTGTAGTCTGTCTCGCTTCCCAGATAGGTGATCGATTCTTCGGTGATAACGATATCCGGATCTTTGGAGGCCTTGGTGTAGGAGTCGTAGATGGAGTCGACAACCCCTGCATCGACGAAGATCTTCTCCCCGTCTCCGTTCACGAGCGAGAAGATCCCGACATCCTCGTTCAGAGCCGACAGAATCCACTCAACGCCATCGAGGTCTAAAACCAGGTCCGCGCTGAAGGATGCAGGGTCGTAGGCCAGGTGAGCTTCGACCTGCTTTCCGTCGAAGGTTGTGTCGTAGTTTTCACCTACAGAAAGATCGTGGACCTCGGATAGATTCTTCGAACAGTAAGACCCCTGATAGAGACCGGAGAAATATTCTCCGTTCACTAGGTATCTGGTATTTCCATCTTCCGCCACCTGAATTGCGATGCCTGGATTGTCAGCCAGGAATGTGAGCTCTTTTCCATCCTGTTCAACCCGTATTCCAAGCCTTCCCTGATAGTTAACTTTAGTGTGCTCCACCGCCTGACTATTCAGGGTCAGAGCATCGGCGGCAGCGTCGTATACGTAGTCCACACCTTCTCCAGAGTATTCACCCTCCAGAGGCGCAACGCTATCTGAGGGATAATAGGAGAATCCCTCTCCTCTATTCAAGGCGATCCCGTAGGCGTAGGGGACGATCCTAACGTCCCCTGCGCCCTCCTTAGGAGTCAGAAGATAGCTGTATCCGGCCTCGGGGTCGTACTGCATCTGGAACGTGTAGTCGACCCCGTCCATGACAACATCATCAGGCAGTACGTACTCGAAGGTGTCCCAGTCCAGGGTCCCACCCTCGTACTCAAAGCTGATCGAGGTCTCCTCATCGACGAAGTACGTGTCGTAGAAGAACTCCACGTCTGGATAGAAGGCCACCCAGTCGTTGAGGAGATCGTACAGGACCACCTTTCCATCCTCTTCAGTGAGGTACATGGAGTAGTACAGGTAGTCGTCCTCGTAGTCGAAGTAGTCCACCATCAGGGTGATCTCACCGTTAACAGGATAGAAGTAGCTCTTCGTGTAGAAGAGGTTCTGATTCATCCCTGAGTCCAGGTATCCAGGGAATCCGTCGCTGACGATGAAAGCGTCGTGTATAGGGCTGTAGGTGTCTGTAATAACCTCTAACCTGGTTCCTACGTTTCCATCCCCGTAGGACGAGTAAGCCCCGGTGAACGAGGCTATTGAGGGCATGAAGGTTCCGACCTCCACGAACTCTGAGCCCTCCTTCCTCTCCAGCACCAGGACCATCTTGTCGTCGAAGCTCAGATGGATTCGATATTCCTCGGAGTTGAACTCGGAGCCGTAGATCACAGCATCCCTAGTAACCCCAGCCCAGGAGACCTCTCCGACCTCGGTCGGGATCAGATCCAGTGATCTCTCACCCTCTAGGACCAGCCTGTCCGAGGTCACATTCAGAGTTTCCTCAGTCCCGTAGAAGGTTCCCAGCATCACCCCGTACTGGTCCTCGAATATGACCGGAGGAGTCCTATCTGCAGACGAGGAATACGGCTGGGAGGACGAGGTTTGTGAGGAACTGACTGAAATAGAGCTCTCCGATGTCTTATCACCACCGCTTTTGCAGGCCGCGAGGCCCAGCAGCGAGACGAGCACCGGCAGGGCTAGATATCTAGCTCTTCTCTTCATTCGTACATATCTCCTTTCAGGTTCGAAATATTCCAGAATACCCGAGTTTCTGTCAATGAAAACCTAAGAAAATCCCCATTTATGTTCTCGGATTCAACCTCTTGAAAAGCAGAAATTTTGTTTCAGCTTATCCAGAGTCCTAGAAAGAAAAATCCAGCACCTCGAGGTGCTGGATTCAGAATCTGATGGTGGCCCAAGGCGGAATCGAACCGCCGACACAGGGATTTTCAGTCCCTTGCTCTACCAACTGAGCTATCGGGCCAACGCTTTAGGCGCTGAAAAATTCTATCACTAACCCGGCCGACTGCAAGGGAAAAGGACTAAATGTGGGCTTAGAAATGACTTGAATCATTCAAGTCATCGGACTGATACCCATCCAGAATTTCAGTTGCTTCACAGTAAGCCGCGTGAACAGACAGTCTAAGCCTTATCCACACCGAAAAGAGCCTCCGTTGAGGAGACTCTATTCTTCTTGCCAGGCTTTACAGCCTACGCAATTATGTCGTCGGTGACCGAGGTTATCAGCAGCGAGTCCGTGATGGTCCTCTGGTTCCTGGTACACGCCATGATGATGGTGTCAATGATGGATAGCAGCCCTAAGGTGAACCCGAAGGAGATGGAGATCAGCACCCACTCGAACAGGCACCGATACCCGATCCTGGTCCGGGGCAGCTCCTCGTCGTCCCTGGTGACCACGAAGATCTTGAAGATCCTCTTTCCCAGGGTCTGACCGTAGGGGGAGAAGATCGGGATGATGAACCAGAATACACCGGCTGAGGGAATTAGGGAGATCCAGAAGTAGATCATGGTGTGGGTGGCAGTGACGGAGTCCCAGTCCTTCACATGGCTCTCCGAGGCGTAGTCGTCCAGGGCGACAGCGTACGATCCCGTGGTCCCGGTCTGCCCGTAGTAGAAGCTGGACAGCTTAGCCAGAAACAGGGATTTATCGCTGTAGTACTGCTCCGAACCGACTTCGTTCTCGGAGCTGAAGTTGTATTCGACTTCGAGCGGATCCTTATCCAGGTTGTCGGTGACGTAGAAGTCGGAGCTGAACTTCCCGTCCTCGTAGACCTCTGAGATTCCCAGGACGTTGACGTTGATCCAGTGGTTGGTGTAGTAGGATTGCCTGGACATTCCTCCGCCGCCGTCCAGGGTCACCAGCTCGTCCCTGTCGGGGCTGATCTCAGTCTTGTAGGTCTTGTAGTAGTAGACGCAGGCCTCCCGGTACTTCTCCACGGCATCGAAGTAGGACTCCGCCCTCTCCTGCTCCGAGTCGTAGGTCAGGTCGTTCTTGTCGGTGTTTATGAAGGTAGGGTACTTCTGACCCTCCACCTCGACGTAGAGCCCGGTCTTGAGCTGATCCTGTGCCACCTCGTCGAACATCGACCTGGTGTCGAACAGGTCGATGGTCAGGGTGTAGAAGAGGATGAAGAAGACCACGGTGGGGATGATGGTGAAGAAGATGTCCAGGACGGCCGCCCAGGCCCTCTTGGACTTGGTGGGGTGGGATGCGATATCGGGGGTGAAGGTTCTGCTGGTCATTCTAGCCTCCTGAGGGGATCTTCATAGAGCGCAAACGAGGCCAGCTTCTGCCGGCCTCATTCGCTATCAGTAAGCCTCTATAGAGGCTAGATGATGGTCTTCATCGAGGCGGGATCGAAGATGTGGGCCTTGGACAGGTCGAAGACCAGGTTCACGTCGGAGCCGGGCCCGTAGTAGTTGCCTGCGGGGGCCTTGGAAACCATGTCCACGCCCTCGAAGCTGGTGTGGAGGTAGTACTCGTTTCCGAGAAGCTCCGCGATCGACACCTTCAGGGGGAAGGCCTGAGAGCGGCTCTCCGAGCCGTGGTAGGCCTCGTCGACGAAGATGTCCTCGGGGCGGATCCCGAAGATGATCTCGTGGGGCTTGTCGTCGGACAGGCTCTGGTAGAAGGTGTTGCAGTAGATCCGGGTCTTTAGCTCGGTCATGATGTGCTGGTCGTACTTGTAGTTGACCCCCGTGTAGAGCTCTCTGAGCACCTCCTCGACCCTGGCCTTGTTCGCGACGGGATCGTCGATGGCGGCGTACTCGTCCTGGGCCTTCTTGGTCTCCTCGGAGTAGTCCATGCCCTCCTTCTGGCCCTTGTCCTTTAGGACGTAGGCCACGGCGGCGCTGAACTTCTTCTTCACGGCCTCAGGGTCAGCAGCATCCGAGATGACCAGGTGCTGGTCGGTGGAGGCCTTCTCCCTGAGCCCGTCCACGTAGTCGTCGAAGTACTTCAGAGCCTCGGCGGTGTGGGTCTTATAGAACTCGTCGTGAGCCCTGGCGAAGCTCTCGGGGAGGACGATCTCCGAGCCGTCGGAGAGGGTGATCTTCCCCTGGTGGTACTTGGCGTGGAACAGGTTCATCGAGGGGGACCCGATGAAGGTGGCCACGAAGGTGTTGGCGGGGTGGTTGTAGATCTCCTTGGGGGCTCCGATCTGCTGGATGTGTCCCTTGGACATGACCACGATCCTGGTGGCCATGGTCATGGCCTCGGTCTGGTCGTGGGTGACGTAGATGGAGGTGGTGTGGAGCTGGTTATGGATGCGCACGATCTCCGAGCGCATCTTGACTCTGAGCTGGGCATCGAGGTTGGACAGGGGCTCGTCGAAGAGCATGACCTTGGCGTTCCTCACGATGGCTCTACCCAGGGCCACGCGCTGCTGCTGTCCTCCCGAAAGCGCCTTGGGCTTGCGGTCCAGGTACTCGGTGATGTTCAGAAGCTCTGCCGCAGCACGAACTCTCCTGTCGATCTCCACCTTGTCCATGTGCTGGACCTGGAGGGAGAAGGCGATGTTCTGGTAGACGTTCATGTTGGGGTAGAGGGCGTAGTTCTGGAACACCATGGCGATGTTCCTGTCCTTGGGGGGCAGGTCGTTGGCGAACTGCCCGTCGATGTAGAGGTAGCCCGAGGTGATGTCCTCCAGTCCGGCGATCATCCTCAGGGTGGTGGATTTACCGCAGCCGGAGGGGCCGACCAGGACGATGAACTCGTTCTTCTTGATCTCGATGTTGGAGTCGTAGACGGCCTGGACGTGGTTGCCGTAGATCTTGTTGATGTGCTGGAGGGAGACGTAGGAGTCCAGGGGTGCGGGAGGGATGTTCTCCTTCTCCTTCCTGGCCTTGGCCAGGGTCTCAGCGTAGATCCTGTCCTGCTCGACCTTGGTCTCCTTGGCTTTCTTGCGCTCCTGCTCCCTCTTGATGCGGGCCGCCTCGCGCTCGGCGGCCACGCGCTGGTGCTGCTCCTGCTTCCTGGCGGCTACAGCCTCCTTGTCGAGGGGCTGACCATCCTCGGAGCCCTTGCGGCTGAAGACGGATTTGACCTTGTCAATGATACTAGCCATTCGATTCTTAACTCCTTAGATAGATCAGCCCTTCACGCTTCCAAGCATCCCGGCGACGAACCACTTCTGGAGGAGGAAGAAGACGAGGGCCATGGGGAGGGTCGCCAGGAAGATGCCGCAGAAGATCACGGGGTAGTTGGGAAGCTGGCCGGCCGTGGCGCTCTGCATGCCGGCCAGGTAGACCGGCAGGGTGATGATCTTGTTGTTCGTCACGATGTTGGGCCACAGGTAGTTGTTCCAGTTGTTCATGAACCCGATGATGGCAGCGGCGGCGAAGGTGTTCTTCATGCAGGGGACGTAGAGCCTGGCGTAGATGCCGAACTCGCTCAGTCCGTCCAATCTAGCCGCCTCGATCATGGACTTGGAGAAGTACATGGTGTTCTGCCTGAAGAAGTAGATCATGAAGGCCGTGGAGAAGTAGGGTAGACACAGGCAGAGGAAGCTACCTGTACCCAGGAACCTGATCCCGGCCTTGTTCATGGTGGCGAAGATGTTGTAGAGGGGGAGCATGGTGGCACAGAAGGGGATCATCATGGAGGCCACGAAGAGGCCCATCACGATGTTCTTGCCCCTGGAGCGGTAGATCTCCACGGCGTAGCCGCACATGGAGGAGAAGAACAGGCAGATGACGACGGTGACCACCGCCTGACCGACGGAGATGCCCAAGGCGGTGAGGAAGGAGGGCTTAGCGGTCCCGTCGTAGAAGTGGAACAGCTGCCTGAAGTTGGCACCCAGAGCGTTGGAGAAGGTGAAGGTTCCGGCGTTGAACAGGTTCATGTCCTCGGTCATTCCCATGATCATGAAGACCAGGGGGAACAGGCAGAAGAACACGCAGATCAAGAGGAATATGTAGATGAACGTCAGAGAAACGTACCTTCGCACCTTCTCGGAGTGCTGGAGCTTGAAGCCCTTCTGGGCCGACTCCTGCGCCCTCTTCTTCAGCTCCTCCTCGTCAGCGGAGGGGGTGCTCAGAAGGGAGGCGGCCTCGGCGTTCTCTAAAGGCCTATCGGCCTCGACGGAGACGGCGTGGGCCACGGTGTCTATGGTCCTGGAGTCCACAACGGTGCTGGCCGACTCGGCGGCGAAGGCCACCTTGGCCTCGGGGTGTCTCATCTCGTACTTGACCTCGGCGGAGGCGGAGATGGGACGGACCCTCCTGGTGTCCTTCTCCTTGGTCAGCATGTTCTGGAGGATCGAGAGAATGACCACCAGGACCATGACCATGAAGGCACCCGAGGATGCCAGTCCGGGCTGTCCGATGCCGGACTTAGGGAAGGCGAAGGTGTAGATGAACATCGTGGCTGTCTCGACACCCACCTGCTCGGCGTTGGCGGGGAAGAGGGTGTTGACCTCGTCGAAGAGCTGCAGGGTTCCGATGGTGGAGGTGATGGTGACGAAGACGATGGTGGGCATCATCTGAGGGGCGGTGACCCTGAAGAAGGTCCTCACGGGTCCCGACCCGTCGATCTTGCACGACTCGTAGATGGAGGGGTTGATGTTCTGCAGCCCGGAGAGGAAGAAGATCATGTTGTATCCGGTCCAGCGCCAGGTCATCAGGATGATGATCATGAACCTGGCCGCCCAGGGGTCGTGGAACCAGTTGGTGTCGATCCCGAAGACCGCGTTGATGAGTCCGGGAGCCTGGTTGGCATCGCACTTGAACAGGGCGTTGAAGATCAGGGAGCCGGCGACCAGAGAGACGACGCAGGGGAGGAAGATGCAGGTCCTGAGCAACCCCTTGAACTTCAGGTGCTGGTTGTTCAAGAGCACGGCGATGAGCAGGGCCAGAAGGGTCATGATGGGAACCTGGATGACCAGGAACAGGAACGTGTTCCCGATGTCGGTCCAGAAGCGCCCCGTCTGGAACAGGGAGTTGTAGTTGGCTCCTCCGCACCACTGCATGTTGCCGAAGGTGCCCTTCTGGAAGGAGAAGATGAAGGAGTGAACCAGAGGATAGAAGACGAAGATGATCATGCAGACCAGAGCGGGAATCATGAACACCCAGCCGATGTTCTTGAGGTAGTTCTCGCCCTTCCTGCGATGCTTCTTCTGGGGTCTGACCTCGACCGCTGTCTCGCTCTCACTCTGGATGAGAGCGTCGATCGGATCAGCGCTCGCACCGGCCGAGAACTTCTCCTCGGCCGCCGCGGGAGATTCAGCGTGATTCGTAAGACGGTCCTCCTTATAAAGAACAACCAAGGGCCCATAAAGGGTTGCCTCGGTTGTTTCCCCGAAGATCGGTCCCTGTCTCAGGGACGGACAGACGGGATTAGAAACGGGAAGCTACTGAGCGTTGAAGACGGTCAGGTTGAAGTTGTTGGTGATGTCTTCGAGGAGCTCGGAGGCGCTCATCGTGGTCTGGCCGACGCAGAAGTTGTACACGTCGGTGTTGGCAGCGGTCTCGCAGTTGTAGGTGTAGGGGCCGTAGGCGACGGGGTCCTTGAGGGCCTCGTTCCACTCGGTCATCACGGAGCCGAAGACCATGTCGTCGTAGTAGAAGTCCTGAGCCACGGAGTAGTTGGGCAGGTTGGCAGCGCCGTTTACGGAGAGCAGAGCTCCGGCACCGGAGGAGGGGTCGTTGGCATCGTAGGCGTTGATCAGCTGGTTGGCGATCTTATATCCGTTGGATCCGGAGGAGAGGTCGCCGAAGGAATTGACCAGCCACTCGGCAGCGGCCTGAGCCCTGTCCTCGTCACCCCTGTCGATGACGAAGAAGGCGGAGCCTCCGAGGGAGGAGAAGTTGCCCTTGGAGCCGGTGGTCATGTGGGGCATCTGGACGATGGTCCAGAGGTCCTTCTGCTCGGTCTGCTTCATCAGCGAGGGCTGAGACCAGGAGGCGGTGCAGGAGGTCATGGTCACGCCGTTGAAGGCGTTGTAAGAGGCGGACTCGGTGGAGTAGTCGGTCCTGTTGGTCAGGTTGAACATGCACTTGTAGATGTTTAGAGCCTCGACGGCGACGGGGTTGGGGGTGCCGTCCTCTTGCTGCAGGTCGGAGACCCACTTGTCGGTGGACTTGTCCTTCCTCTCGTACCAGGCGTTCCCGGACATCAGCATCTGACGGAAGGTTCCGATGTCGCCGGAGCGGAGTCCCCACCAGAAGGTGTCGGACAGCTTGGTGTTGGTGCCGGGGGCGATGTCGTTGGGATGGTCGTTGCAGTACTCGGAGTACTTGATTCCGATGTTGATGTAGTCCCACCAGGTCCAGTCGCCCTTCTTCAGGTCGGACAGGGTGACGGGGCGGGTCTTGTCCTCGTCGTTGGCCAGAGCGGTCTTGACGGCGGCGGTGTCGATCCTGTCGGCGGTCACATCGATGCCGGCGGGAGCCTGCACGCTGCTGTTGTCGGTGATGGCGGGGCTGGTGTGGTAGGCCTGATACTTGTTCTCAGTCTCGGTGTCATCCAGAGCGGTGGTAGTCTTGGTGTCGTCGACGATGATGCCGTACTTCACCAGGTCGGCGATCTTGATGAAGCAGCCGGAGGGAGAGGCGTCGAAGGGGAGGCCGTAAAGGGTCCCGTTGTAGCTGGCGTACTCGGACTTGATGGCGGCGAAGTCGTCAGCGGTCACGCCGGCGTTCTGCACGGGATAGAAGTAGTCGCCGTAGATCTCGAGCCAGCCGGGAGCGGTGTAGTCCTCGACCTGGATGATGTCGGGCAGAGCCGAAAGGTCACCGGAGCCGAAGGCGGCGGTGGCGGACTGGACGATGGGGTCCTTCTCGCCGACGACGACATCGAGTCCGTACTCGGTGGCACCCTCGATGTCCTTGGCGACCTGGAGAGCCTTACCGTTGAAGGTGGCATCCCAGCAGGAAGCCTGAAGAGCTCCCTCGGGCTTGAACTGGCAGGAGGCCAGCAGCACGGTGGACAGGCCGGTCAAAAGGACGGCCGTAATCTTTTTGCGCATCTATCTTCCCCCTCCTTTAGTGGGGACAATTCATGAGGCTGCAACGGAGGCTCAGAAGAGATCTCCGCTACAAGCCACGTAGTTATAGTGCAAAGCGCTTTCTAATGCAAGAAAGAACGAAAAGTTTTTTAAGCTACCCAGCCTATTTCATCCGCTCCATTAAGGCAGCTTAGAAAGCTCTATTTCTTAGTCGGATCCAAGTTTTCAGAAAGCATGCAAGTAGTTGCTGCCCGGAAGAACTTCGAGCATTTTCAAGTTTTCGAGTTTGAAATCGTTACTTTTACCCTGTTTTCAGCCTCTTTTTATTGTTATCCGTTCACTAAAACTTCTCCTTTATCCATCTGGTCCGTCCCCCCCCCATACTGAAATTTGTTAAGTGAATAATTCAGCTTTGCACCGCTTACATTCGGCTCTTTAATCCTGCCTGAGCTTTCTTCTCAAAATCCGGATTGCACTTTCTACTTTTTCCTCATTTATATTCAGACCGCCTTACTCAACCGCAATAAAAGACCCGGGATCGATCCCGGGTCTTCATACGTTTTCGAATCTGAAGCCTAGATCTTCTCCAAGCTGATATCCCCTGCCCTATCGGGTCCACTGAGCCCCGGAATCTCGATTCCGTTCTCCATGAGCTCAGAACCCAGGTAGATCTTTTCTCCGACCTTGTACCTAGCATCAGCTTCCAGCCTTCTGAGCTTGATGACAGGGTTCTTGTATTCTTTGAGGGCGCTAGCACCTACGAAAACCTTGGTCCCATCCTTGGAGATGTATTCGTATGCGAACACCTCTCCTCTATCAGGATCCGAAAGCCTGATAAAGTTGCTGTGCCTCAGGAACTCAGACAGTTCCCTGAATCTGTCGGAGAGTTCTCTGCACCTCTCCATATCCTCATCGGAGAGCACCGCAGGATCCAGCTCGTATCCGTAGGTTCCCACCAGGGCCGTCTCGAACCTCTGCATCAGAGTTGAAGTCCTTTTAGTAGCAGGGTTAGGAGACCTTGATATGTGAGCCCCCATGGTGAAGGGAGGGTAGAAGAAGGATGTTCCATACTCGATCCTGGCCCTATCGTAGGCATCGGTGTTGTCGGATCCCCAGATCTGGGGGGAGAAATACAACATGCCTAAGTCGAACCTACCTCCGCCTCCGGCGCAGGTCTCCAAAAGAACATTTGGATGCTTCTCTAGAAGCCTCTGAATCAGGTCGTAGGTTCCCTTGATGAACAGATACGAGAACCTGTCCCTGGTCTCAGGATCCTCCGACCAGACATCGCACACCGCCCTGTTGAAGTCCCACTTCAGGTAGGTGGCTCCGCTCTTTGTCAGAGTCTCATCCAGCCTCTCAAACAGGTAGTCTCTTACATCCTCCCTGGTCATGTCGATGACCAGCTGGCTCCTGGAGACGTTGGGTTTCCTTCCAGGGATGTGAATAGCCCAGTCGGGGTGGGTTCTATAGAGCTCGGAGTCCTCGCTGATCATCTCAGGTTCAACCCAAATGCCCAGATCCAAACCTAGGCCTCTTATAGCCTTCCCAAGTCCTTCAAGTCCTTCAGGCAGCTTCCTGGGATCGTAGAACCAGTCTCCTAGAGAGGTGCGGTCGTCGTCCCTGTGTCCGAACCAGCCGTCGTCGACCACGAACAGGTCGCATCCCATCCGTTTAGCACCCTTAGCCATCTCGACCAGCTTGTCCTGGTCGAAGGACATCATGACCCCCTCCCAGGAGTTGAGCAGTACAGGAGGCTTCTCGGGGATGTACGGGATCAGGTGGTCCTTCACAGCGTCGTTGAATCTGAGAGACAGGTCCGTGAGCCCGGAAGGTGAATAGCAGATGACCCCGGCCGGGGTGGTGAAG
>C._urophasianus_2_cecum__coassemble_57_pt1 | contig 33983 bp, 29 predicted proteins | sample C__urophasianus_2_cecum__metabat2_low_PE_009 | metagenome-assembled genome bin C | reverse complement strand
GTGCAGTTCCTGGAGCAGTTCTCCAAGAGATAGGAGGCGGATAGCATGATCTTCTCGTTCAATCTTCTCGGCAGGCTGGTGGACCTCGAAGGGATAACCCCCGCGGAGCTCATCCAGCGCCTGACCTTCTCCGGCTTCGAGGTCGAGGAGCATAAACCCGCCGGACAGGCGACCAAGCTGGTGTCCGGAAGGATACTCAGCTGCGTGCCCCACCCCGATTCTGACCACCTCCACGTTCTCAAGGTCGACTGCGGCCCCGAGTACGGGGTCAGGCAGATCGTCTGCGGTGCTCCCAACGCCAGGGCCGACATGTCCGTCATCGTGGCTCTCCCCGGCTGCGAGCTTCCCGCCCTGGGCAAGACCATCCAGTGCGGTGCCATCCGCGGGGTCGACTCCGATGGGATGTGCTGCGCCCTGAACGAGCTGGGTGTCGACCCCGACTACCTCCCCGCCTACGAGGTGGAGGGGATCCACGACCTGAAGGACTACCCCGCCGGAGACAAGGACATCCTGGAGCACCTGGGGCTGAAGGATGAGCTGATCGACATCAACATCCTGCCCAACAGGCCCGACTGCCTCTCATACCTCGGAATGGCCCGGGAGATAGCGGCCCTGACTGGAAGAAAGTTCCTGGGATACACGAGGACAGAACTTTCCAATCTCCCTGAAATGGTAAAAGCTGTTAATAAGTCCGAGGCCTGTGCAAAGCTCGAGATACTGACTGCTGAGCTAAACGGCTCTCCCGATTCTCAGGTCGCCGAGAGTATCCAGAGGTACCTGGAGCTCTCCGGGCACCGCCCCATCTCTCCCATCGTCGACCTGGGAAACTACTGCATGCTTCTGACCGGCCAGCCGTTCCACATCTACGACCTGGATCTGGCTAGAACCGAGTCTTTCACCTGCCGGGACGACCACGACTGCGAGCTCGTCGCTCTGGATGGGAAGACCTATAAGGTCCAGCCCGGCGACCTGACCATCGACGGGGACGGCGAGAGGCCGCTCTGCCTGGCCGGCATCATGGGAGGCGACGCCTCCAAGGACAGGGCTGAGACCTGTAGGATAGCCGTGGAGGCCGCCTCCTTCTACCACGCCTCGATCAGGCACACCTCGGCCAGGCTCGGCCTCTCCTCGTCCTCCTCGATCCTGTTTGGAAAGGGCGTGAACCCCAGGATGTGCCGGGAGTCCCTGGAGGTCTTCGCCACTGTGCTCAAGGAGCTGTTCCCTCAGGCTGTGCTCACCTCGTTTGCCGACGACGGGAGGGAGCTTCCGCAGAACAAACCCTTCGACTTCTCCGTCGAGCGGCTGAACCACAGGCTCGGAACCTCCTACAGTTCCGAGGAGGTCCAGAGGGTGCTGGATGCCTACGGGATCTGCTGGGTGAACGAACACCAGGTCGTGGGACCCACCTACAGGACCGACCTCACCCAGCAGGCCGACGTGGACGAGGAGGTGTTCAGGTTCTACCCTGCTGATAGGGTTCCTCTCTCATACGAGGGGCTTCCCCACACCCAGGGCGGGCTCACCGAGCCCCAGCGCCAGGTCAGGATGATCAGGGACACCCTGCAGGGCTATGGCCTCAGCGAGATCGTTTCCTTCACCCTGGAGACCGAGGAGATGTCGAAGAGCGTGCGGTGCTTCGACGACTCTGAGGCCTACAGGGTTCTCAACCCTCTGACCAAGGACCACGAGTACGTCAGGATCGACCTGGTTCCCTCCATGGTCAGCATCCTGGATAGGAACGCCTCCAGGAAGCACTCCGACCTGGCTCTCTACGAGATCTCCAACGTCGACTCTCCCAAGGGCAGGAAGGAACTCCTCTGCTTCGGCTTCTTGGGCCAGAGGGAGGACCAGGACCTCAAGGGGGCTAGGCCCTACGACTTCTTCGATCTGAAGGCGGTGTTCGAGGCTGTGTTAAGAACGCTTGGAATCACCGAGAACAGGGTCAGGATCAGCAGGTCCAAGAACCCCTTCTTCCACCCCGGAAAGAGCGCCGATGCGCTCCTGGGAAAGCAGGTGGTCGCCACCTTCGGAGAATTAACTCCAGCCAAGTTCGATAGGCCCTACTTGGTCGGAGAGGTCGATCTCTCCGCTCTGTTGGAGCTCCGGGTGGGCCGCGTGAGGCAGCAGCCCTTCGGCTCTCACCCCTCCGTCAGAAGGGACCTGTCCTTCGACCTGGTCGGTGGAGACGTAGCCTTCTTCGACATGGTTAAGACCGCCAAGACGGCCAGCAAGCTAGTCAGGAGCATCCAGCTCTTCGACAGCTATGAGGACCCCCATACCGGAGCTAGGTCCATCGGCATCGCCCTGACACTCTCAGCCGACGATCACACCCTCAAGGATGAGGAGATCGATACTGCACTGAGAGCTGTGGCTACCGCCGTGACCTCGAAGCTGCCTCTGAGGATCAGGGGAGCCAAGGAGCAGTAGGGTGACGGAGAGGTTCGAGTATGTGGAGCCGAAGGCTCTGCCTATTACCATCTCCGACCCCATAGATAGGATCGCCTTCATCGCCCACAACTGCTACAAGGTGTCGGCCAAGGACCACCTGAGCAACTTCGCCTTCGTCTCCAGGTTGGTGAGGGACGGCCATCTGGCCATGGTGGAGCACTACAGGTTCCACCTGTCCTGCTCCACCTTCGCCCTGAACGACCTCAGGCACTTCAACTCTCCGTTCATCGTCTACGACATCTACCGCGGGAGGATGGTCGTGAGCTTCTCCCTCAGGGTCGTGATCGAGAACGCCTCGGTCTCGGAACCCCACGCTAGGAAGGTGATATCCACTCTGGTCGAGGCCCTGCCCGAAGAGGTCAGGCCCCTGGTCTCCAGCGCCTCCTCCCTAGCTTCTCCCTACGATCCAAAGCTCATTACCGAGGAGGATGTCTGGAAGCTCCCTGAGAAGCTCAGGGAGAGGCACTCCTGGTTCAGCTACATGCTGACCACGGACCGCGGTGTCACCCACGAGCTGGTGAGGCACCGCCTCTGCTCCTTCGCCCAGGAGTCGACGAGGTACTGCAACTACTCCAGGGACAGGTTCCAGAACCGCATAGCCGTCATCAAGCCTTTGGACTACGACCAGCCCGGGAGAGCCGAGGTCTACGACAGAGCCTTCCAGCTCTCCGGGGAGGAGTACTTCCAGCTGTTGGAGCTGGGTGCCAAACCCCAGGAAGCCAGGGCGGTACTTCCTAACGGATTGAAGGCCGACCTGTGCATAAGCGCCAGCCTGGCCGAGTGGAGACATATCCTCGAATTGAGGCTAGCCCCCTCTGCTCACCCCGAGTGCCGGAGGGTGCTGCTCCTGGTAGCTCAGGACATGATAGATAAGGGAATCCTTACCAAAGAAGAAATCGAGTCGATGAAAGGAGTGAAGGATGGCAGCAGATAGCACGCTAAACGCCGGAGCCGTCAGGGACGACAAGGGCAGGATGATGCACCCGACAGACAGCTCGGTGGTACTCGATCCTAGAAGATTGAGGTCTGGAAAGTCCGAGACCCACATCTTCCCTCTCATCATCGATAAGGAGCAGCTCCAGGCCGTGCCCGGGGTCGACAGCGTGGAGTCCGGAGCGGTACAGGTTACCTGTAGGTTCCAGGTCCTGGACGACTGCATCGTCTGCAGCATGACCGTGGACAGCGAGGTCTCCATACTCGATGAGAGTAAACTGAAATACGTGGTTGCAGACTTCTCCGACTCGGCCGATCTGACCCTGTCCAAGGACCCCGAGATGGCGGATGTCCTGCCCGACCAGCAGGGGAGGTACGATCTGACCTCCAACGCCCTGGCCCTGTTCTACTCCTCCATTCCCTCCAGGTACTCCTCCACCGAGCAGGAGGTGGTCGAGGGGGACGGATACGAGGTGATCTCCGAGGATGAGTACAACCGGAGGAAGAGGGCCGGATACTACGACGACAACCCATTCAAGCACCTCGACCCCTCCGAGAGTGGGAAATAGTCCCACCGCATACCACACCTCTGCAAAGATGAAAGCAGGAGCAAAACTCCTGCTTTTTTAATCTGAGAAAGCATGAAAAGTCTGCTTTTCAAGTCACTTTTCAGCTACTTAACTTCTTTGCTCCAAATTGTAAAGAAAATAAATTCACAAATTAATGGTGGTATGCATGGGGCGGTAAAGTGGTATAGTGTGGTCCAAGGAGGATGGGCTAGTGTTCCTTGGTACCTCACAGCACACGCTCGACGAGAAGCTCCGGCTCGTCCTCCCCAAGAGGGACAGGGAGATCTTCGGGACCAAGGTGATCATCACTTTGGGCTACGACCACAACCTGTGTCTCTACACCGCCGCCTCCTTCGAGACCATGAGGGCAGAGCTGGAGAGGATCAGCGTCTACGATGCCCGCGGCCGGAAGCTCAAGAGGATCATCTTCGGGAACTCCTCCGAGCTGAACGTCGATGCGCACGGGCGGGTGATCCTCCCCAGGAACCTCCTGGAGCTAGTCGGCATCAGGAGGGACGTGACCCTGGTGGGCGTGGACGACCACATCGAGGTGTGGGACACCCAGTACCGCCAGGAGTCCGTTAAGGGCGACGAGGAGGATCTAGCGTGTCTGGCGCAGAGCATCCTGGAACCCACGAGACAGTAGGTGCCACCCAGACCTGGACGCACATCCCCGTTCTGGGGACCAGCGTTCTGGACTACCTAAAGGGTGTGCCCGAGCCCAGGGTCATCGCCGACATGACCCTGGGGAGAGCCGGACACGCCACCCTGATGCTCCAGGAGTGCCCCTCCGCCTTCCTCTACGGCTTCGACAGGGACGGGGAGGCCATCTCCGCCTCCTGCGAGAAGCTCCAGCACTACTTTCCCGGGCGCTACCGTCTCTTCCAGGTGGACTTCGCCACCGCCGTGGACAGGATGAAGGAGTCCGGGGTGACGGGGATCGACTTCGCCCTCTTCGACACCGGGGTCTCCTCGCCCCAGTTCGACGACCCCGAGAGGGGCTTCTCCTACCGCTACGATGCCCCACTGGACATGAGGATGGACCAGAGGCAGAAGCTCACCGCCAGGGATGTGGTCAACACCTACTCCGTCGAGGAGCTGGAGCGGATCATCAGGGACTACGGCGGGGAGAGAAGGTACGCCAAATCCATCGCCAAGGAGATAGTGAGCTTCCGCCAGGTCCGCCCCCTGGAGACCACCTTCGACCTGGTGAACGCGGTGAAGGCGGCCCTACCTCAAAGGGTCCTCCGCAAGGAGGGACACCCCGCCAAGCAGACCTTCATGGCCCTCAGGTTCGAGGTCAACAGCGAGCGGGAGGAGATGGAGGTTGCCATCACCAAGGCCGTGCAGTTCCTCAACCCCCAGGGCAGGGTGGCGGTCATCACCTTCAACTCCGACGACGATGCCCTGGTCAAGAGGATCTTCGCCTCGTTCTGTCCCAGGAGCGAGGGCTCGAGGTTCCTGCCACCCGTCCCCGACAAGACGTCCGACTATGAGATTCTGACGAAGAAGCCGATCGTACCCGACAGCGCCGAGCGAGACTACAACCCCCGTTCGGAGCCGGCCAAGATGCGGGTGATCGCAAGGAGGTAGACGATATGAACAAGGTCAAGAGGCTCGATAGGAAGTCCGTCATCGCCATCGCTGTCACCGTCGTTTTCTGCTTGGTTCTGGCCCTGGGTCTGGCCTGCGCCTTCTCCTTCGCCCCCAACCGGGGCTCCAATGAGCCCGAAAGGGTCCAGGAGAGGGTGGAGGAGGACCACGCCGAGGGCGAGGCCCTGATAGTCTTCAGATAGCTAACCAGTACCGACAAGGTTTCAGATATTTCTCTGCGGCCCCTCTGGGGCCTTTTATGTTGGGTTAAAGTGGTTAATCCTCTATTGAGAGGAATTTAAGGCCTGAACTTTCTATTGATTTCGACGGGATTAAAGCAGTTAGACGACTTAGATTGAGCAAATCAAAGTTGTACAGGAAAAAGAGGCGACCAAGTCAGGTCGCCTCTTTATATTCAGATCAGATTTTGATCCAGTTATCTAGCCTTGGCCGCGATGGCGGGGGAGAGGAACCTCCCCTCGACATCCCTGGCTAGGACATGGGCGATGAAGTCGTCGGCGCTGCAGGTGGAGGTGTGCTTGGGGTTGTCGTCCCCGAAGACCCTGTAGGTCACGGTGCCGTTCTCGAACTCGCTCTTCCCGATGACGATGGTGTAGGGGACCTTCTGGACCTGGGCCTGGCGGATCCTGTAGCCGACCTTCTCGTCCTGGTAGAGCTCGGAGACCCGGTATCCGAGGTCTATCAGGCGCTCCCTGAGGGCCTCGCAGACTCCCCTCTGGTCCCCGTCCTCGGGGAAGACGGGGACCAGGGCCACCTGGACGGGGGCGCACCAGGTGGGGAAGGCCCCCTTGAAGTGCTCGGTGAGGACCCCGATGAACCTCTCGAAGGTGCCGAGGATGGCTCTGTGGATCATGACCGGGGTCTTCTTGGTGCCGTCCCTATCGACGTAGACGCAGTCGAACCTGCCGGGGAGCTGCATGTCCAGCTGGATGGTCCCGCACTGCCACTCCCTCTTCATGGAGTCCAGCACCTTGAAGTCGAGCTTGGGCCCGTAGAAGGCTCCGTCGCCCTCGTTGACCACGTAGGGGATGGTGTTGTGCTCCATCACCCTCCTCAGCTGGGCCTCGGCGTACTTCCAGGTGGCCTCGTCCCCGATGTGGTCCTCGGGCATGGTGGAGAGCTCGATGGAGAAGGTCAGGCCGAAGGTGGAGTAGACCTCCCTGTAGATGGAGAGCAGGTCGTCCACCTCGCTCTCCACCTGGTCCATGGTCAGGAGGATGTGTGCGTCGTCCTGGGTGAACTGGCGGACCCTGAGAAGGCCGTTCAGAGCTCCCGAGGCCTCGTTCCTGTGGTCGTTTCCGTACTCGGCGATCCTCACGGGGAGGTCCCTGTAGGAGTGGAGGGTCTGGTTGTATACCAACATGGCACCGGGGCAGTTCATGGGCTTCACGGCGTACCACTCCCCCTCGATCTGGGTGGTGAACATGTTCTCCTTGTAGTGGTCCCAGTGGCCGGAGGTCTCCCAGAGCTTCCTGGAGAGGATCTGGGGGGTCTGGACCACCTGGTAGCGGTGCTTCCTGAGGATCTTCAATAGGTAGTCCTCAAGGGCTCTCTTCAGAGCCCAGCCGTTGTCCAGCCAGAAGGGCATCCCGGGACCGTACTCCGACATGGTGAAGATCCCCAGCTCCCTCCCCAGCTTCCTGTGGTCGGAGGCCTTCCTCTCCTCCAGTAGCTTCAGATGGTCATCCAGCTCCTCTTTGGTGAAGAAGCAGCAGCCGTAGATCCTGGTCAGCTGGTCGTTGTTCTTGTCCCCCTTCCAGTAGGCTCCGGCGATGGAGAGGAGCTTGAAGTGCTTGCAGTAGCCGGTGTTGGGCATGTGGGGCCCGCGGCAGAGGTCGGTGAACTCGCCCTGGGTGTAGATGGAGACGCAGTGGTCACGGTCCTCCACCTCGTCGGTGTGGATGGTCTTGTAGGGCTGGTCGGCGAAGATCTTTTTGGCCTCCTCGGGGCTTATCTCCCTCCTGGTGATGGGGAGGGACTGGGAGGCGATCCTTGCCATCTCCTTCTCGATGGCGGGGAAGTCTTTCTCCGAGATCGGGGTCGGGGTCTTCACGTCGTAGTAGAAGCCCTCGGGCAGGGCGGGGCCGTAGGCTAACTTGGTTCCGGGGTAGAGCCTGCAGATGGCCTGGGCCATGAGGTGGGTGCAGGAGTGGTTGAGCACCTCGAAGGCCTCGGGGTCCTCCTTGGTCACGATCTTGAAGTCGTGGGAGCCTGCAGGGAGGGGCTTGGACTTGTCGTAGAGGTTTCCGTCGACCTTGGCGCAGATGGTCTTCTTGGGCAGCGAGACGGAGATCCTCTCTGCCACCTCCAGAGGGGTGAGGCCGTCCTCGAACTCCCTCAGAGTCCCGTCGGGCATCTTCAGTTCCATGGCAAAAGACCTCCTTTAGAAAGCCTGTTTATTCTAATCCTATAAAAGACATATAGAGATTAAGGATTGCGGGAAAACCTGGGAAAAGGGCGAGTTCATCGAATTTGCTTGCGTTCACTCTATAACAGGATCTAATGCAACAACATCAGGCAGTCTTCTTGTTCAAGCAATTTGAATGAAAAGTTTTAGAGTTTTACCTACGAAAAAACTGGCCGAAGCCAGTTTTTTATACGAAATTGGTTTTTCTTACTTTTCCAGGGAGAACCCAAGAGCAGCACCGCCCATTAGTCCGGCGTCCTGCCCGAACTTGGCACCCACGAAGACGATGGGCTTGAGGGGGTAGGGGTGGACGAAGCCGTTGGCAATCTTGGTGAGGTCCTCCAGGAAGACGTCCTTGGACTTCATCACGCCGCCGGAGAGTACGTACTTGTCCACCGAGAAGATCCTCTGGAGGTTTCCGAAGTACATTCCCAGCTGCTTGACCCACTTGTCGTAGAGGGGGAGGAACCTGGGATCCCCGGCCTTGACCCTCTGGAAGAACTCGGCTCCGGAGACGTTGTCACCGGCACCGAATGCCCGGCAGAGCCTGGTGATGCCGTTTCCGGAGAGGAACTCCTCGGCCTCAACGTACCGGTGGTCGGCATCGAAGTCCATTACGACCCTGCCTCCCTCGAAGGGGAAGTTGACCAGCTCGTGGTGATAGACGAAGCCGGTTCCTATACCGGAGGAGATGGTCACGAAGATGGAGTCGGGTACATCGGCGGTGGCACCCATGGTGGACTCGGAGAGGGCGGCGCAGTTGCCGTCGTTGGCCACCCTGCATTTCACCCCTTCGAACTCCGACTCGACCACCTCGGCGAGGTCCAGGTTCCTGATCCCCAGGTTAGGGAGGAGAACGGCGATGCGGTCCTTATCGATTATTCCGCAGGCGGAGACTCCGGCGGTGTGGAACTCGAAGTCGGGGTGGGCCTTGACCACCTGCCTGGCGTAGTCTCTGATGTGCTCGACCAGAAGGCTTTCGTCCTTGGGGGTGGGTCCCTTGATCTGGTCGACGATGGTGGCGGTCCCGTCGGTCAGCTCGACCAGACCGACCCTGAGATTGGTGGCACCCAGGTCGACTGCCAGGGTGCGCTTGGTAGTGGAGTTAGACATAAGCGGTTTCCTCTCCCTCTGCGTTGCGGTGCTATCACGCTCAAACCCGGTCCTTGCGGGCCGGGTTGTTACAACATTATATGCGACTAATCTGATTTGATTTAACGAATGGGCTTACAACTACATGTCCAGGTCGGCGCTGCGGTTGTACTCCACCTTGACCAGCTTCATGAAGTTGGTGTCGGAGGCACCGACGGGGGAGGCACCTGTGATGATGATCACCGAGTGGTCGGGCACGTCGTAGTTCTTGGCGATGTGGAGGGCGGCGACCTCCAGCTCCTCCGTGAGGGCGGGGAGCCTCCTGACCAGCTTGGGGTAGACGCCCCACCACAGGATGGAGTCGTAGGCGGCGACCCTGTTGTCGGTCACGAAGATCGTGGGGCAGACGGGGCGGCAGTGGGAGAGCCTCTCGGCACCCTCGCCGGAGCCGGAGAAGCAGATGATGAGCTTGGCATCGGTCAGGTAGGCGGCGTTGACCACGGCGTTGGCCATGGCGTCGGAGTAGTCCTTCTCGGAGTTGTTGAAGGCCTCCCTGGCCAGCTCCTCGTAGTCGAGCTCTTTCTCCATCCTGGTGCAGATGTTGGCCTGCATGGAGACGGACTCCACAGGGTAGTCGCCGTTGGCGGACTCGCCGGAGAGCATCACGGCGTCGGCGGACTGGAGGACTGCGAAGGAGACGTCGGTCACCTCGGCCCTGGTGGGGAAGGGGGAGTGGGTCATGGAGTCGAGCATCTGGGTAGCGACCACGATGGGCTTGCCCTGCTTGCGGCACTCCCTGACCAGCCTCATCTGGACCACGGGGACATCCCAGGCGGGGATGTTCACGCCCATGTCGCCGCGGGCCACCATGATGCCGTCGGAGAGCCTGATGATCTCGTCGATGTTCTCCAGGGCCTCGGTGTTCTCGATCTTGGAGATGATCTTGATGTCGTCTCCGCCGTGCTCGTGGAAGATCTTGCGGATGTCCAGGATGTCCTGCTTGTTGCGGACGAAGGAGGCGGAGCAGTAGTTGACGTGCTGCTCGCAGCCGAAGATCAGATCCTTCCGGTCCTGCTCGGAGACGTAGGGCATGGTCAGGTGGGTGTCGGGGCAGTTCACGCCGCGCTCGTCCTTGATGGTGTCGCTGTTCCTGGCGGTGCAGATCAGGGTGCGGGTCTTCTCGTCCTTGGAGGTGACGGTCATCTCGAGCTTGCCGTCGTCCATGCGGATGTGCTCGCCGACCTTGGCGTCGTCGAACAGTCCGGTGTAGGTGATCCCCATGCGGATGGTCCCGTCGGCCTGGCGGCCGCCGAGCTTGTCGTTGCCCTTCTTGTCGGAGGTGCCCATCTCCAGGACGACGGTGTCGCCGCCCTTGACCTCGACGCTCTTGCCGACGAAGCGGCCGGTGCGGATCTCGGGTCCCTTGGTGTCCAGGACGATTCCGATCAGCTGGCCCTCCTCCTTCTCGATCTCGCGGACGGTGACGATCTTGGCGAGCTGCTCGGCGTGGTCGCCGTGGGAGAAGTTCAGACGCACGACGTTCATGCCGGCCTCGAACAGCTTCTTGAGGACCTCCTTCTTCTCCGAGGAGGGACCGATGGTCGCAAACAGCTTCGTCTTCTTGAGAATCTTCTGCATAACCTACCTGGCTTTCCTTTCTGCCTCCAGGACCAGCTGGGTGGACCGAGGAGCACAACATCTAATATTATCAGCATCGAACGGGGAAAGGACAATTTTTTCACCGATGATCCCGATGGTTCCGGAGGTTTCGCCCTCGCTGAACACCTCGGCGGCCTTCACCCCGAAGGCCTGGGCCAGGATGCGGTCCTGAGCGGCGGGGGATCCGCCCCTCTGGGTGTGACCTAAAACGTCCAGCCTGGTCTCCCAGCCGGTGTCCTGGTAGAGCCTGTCGACCAGCTTCTGAGCGTCGATGAGATGCTCGCTGAGAACTATCAGGCAGTACCTCTGCCCGCTCTTCTGGATGGCCCTGACCCTTTCGAGGATCTCCTCGTAGGGAGGGCAGTCGGCCTGGGTGATGACGATGTCGGCCCCGCTGGCCACCCCAGCGTACAGTGCCAGGTCGGGGCACTCCCTTCCCATGGTCTGGACGGCGAAGATCCTGGAGTGGCTCTCCATGGTGTCCCGGATGGAGTCGATGCTTTCAACGATCCTGTTCAGAGCAGAGAAGAACCCCAGGGAGAACTCCGAACCCTTCACGTCGTTGTCGATGGAGGCGGGGATAAGGAGGCAGGAGATCCCGTACTGGGAAAGCCCCTTAGCGGCCTGCTGGGTTCCGTCACCTCCCAGCATCACGATCCTGGTGAGGCCCTGAGCTTTCAGCTTCTCGGCCACCTGCTTCTTGAACTCTAGGGGGACGAACTGGGGGTAGCGGGCGGTGCCAAGCACCGTCCCGGCCCTCCTGGCCAGGCCCCTGGCGAAGGCTCTGTCGAGCTTTACGATGTTCCCCTCGGCCAGACCCTTGAGCCCGTCGATGGCACCGTAAGGCTCCAGCCCCAGCCTCTCCGAGGCCTTGATGAAGGCCATCACGCACTGGTTCATCCCCGGGGCATCGCCGCCCGAGGTCAGGATGCAGACTTTCTTCCTAGATTCCACGATTTCGAATCTCCCTATACCGGAACAGATTTTAATCCAATGTGAGGGCTTCCCAACGGGCGGAGAATCCCCGCTCTCTGGATTAGAATATCCGGGTGCGGAGGGAAGGGACTTGGTAATCATTGACGAATCGGCCGCTCTGACCGTCTCCAGGTCGCTCTCCCTCTCGGAGAAGGACCTAAAAATCCTCTCTTTAGCCTACCTGCCTCTGATAGGTACCGACGGGCTGTCCTTATATCTTCTTTTTGCCTTGGATAAGTCGTTAGAAATCGGTGGAGAGTGCAGGTTCGCCAAGGATCTTGCAACGGCTCTGGGGAGGCCGATAGAGGCCATCACCGAGGCATCCAGAATGCTGGAGGGTGCCGGGCTTTTAAGGACCTTCTCGAAGGAGAGCAAGCACGGGTTAGAGGTTCTGTTCTCCCCCTCGATGCCGCTATCTCCGATGGAATTCTTCTCTGGGGAGCTCGGAAACCTTCTCCTCTCTAAAGTGGGCCAGAAGAGGTTCGAATCCATACAGTATCAATTCGACCTCGGAGGTGAGCTCAAGACCGATGGCTTCGTCGATTCCACCGAGGCCGCAAGCTCGGTGTTCGGTAGTCAAATCGAAGATGGCATCTCCCTTGAAAGGAAAGGAGATGACGCTGGGAAGAGGACTCTGGAGAAGGCTATAGAGAACGAGCTAAGCCACCTGGGGTTCACCCTGAAGGTCCTAGGGGACGATCTCGATTCCGTGATATCGATCTCGATCCTCTACGGGCTCACTTCGACTCTGATCGCCAGGCTCATCGCCGAGTCCACCGACTCCGACGGGATCTTCCACCTGGAGAGCTTCAAGTCCTTAGTCAGGGACCGTGCGGCGTTCGCTAGACCCCTGGACTTGGACGACGGGAAGAAGTCGAAGTCCGGGCTCAAGGGCAACGGAAAGCTGTCAGAACTGAGCCGGACTCTGGATTCTCTCGACACTCCGGAATACCTAGCCAGATCCCTCAAGCTCACCAAGGCCCCGGGAGAGCTGCTGGACATCGCAGAGAAGATGGCCGAGCAGTACCGTTACCCCAAGGGGGTGGTGAACGCCATATTCGACTACTGCATCAAGAAGACGAAGTCGGTACCCAGCAGCGTCTATATCGATAAAGTGGCCATAAGCCTCCTTCCCAAACACCCGACCGATGCCTACTCCGCCCAGCTCTGCCTCAAGGAGGCTCAGGTCCAGACCAGGAGGAGCATCCAGAGGAAGAAGGAGGTCGACGAGAGGCTCCAGAAGAGGATCGACAAGGCTCTAGGAGAGCCTGATAAATCTATTCAAGAGAAGTTGGAACCCAAGAAAAAATCCGAAAGTAAAAAAGCAAAAAAGTCTGCTGATACTGAGGAAAACTCTGAGGGACTGGACTTCCTCAAGGATCTGGTCAAGGGGATGTAGGAGGCTTTGAGATGAGCTTTAAGATCGTCGGCGAGGAGGTGGAGCAGGCCGAAATCCAGCTGTCTGAGGAGGAGGAGAGAACCCTCTGGGATGCGGCAGTCTCCCTGATGAAGAAGAATCCTAAGAAGGCCTCTATTCTCAAGTCTCTCTTCCACACCGAAAACACCATGGCCAACAGCCTGTCCAGCATCGTCAGGTACCTTTTAGATCCTGGGACTGATCTCTACGTTCCCGCTCCGGTCTATAACCCCTCCAAGGACTGCATCAGACTGGAGATCAAGGCCAGCGACAAGCTGGCTCAGATCCAGAAAATTTGCTCTGGAATCCAGGTTTCCGATAAGTCTCCATACGACATGGCTACTAGGGGATACTTGCTGTTGGACACCTTCAGAAAGAACTCGGATAGTCCCTCACCGACTCTGAAGACCATAGCTCGAATCCTTCAGCTGGTTCTCGGAAAGGAACCGAAAGGGGCATATTTCAGCTCTCCGGACAGGGGCATCGGATACGACATTTTATCCGCCGTCGTATCCATGTGGATCATCCAGGGGAAGGGGGATGCCTGCTGCATCTCAGGCTCCAGCGACGGGGTAATCACCGCCTGGAGAGAGAAGGACTCTCCGGACTTTCTGAACAACTTTCTAGCCATCGAGAACTGCTCGCTCCTGGCTATCGATGGACTGGATAAGTTGCCTTTCGGTAGACCCTTCCTGATCGGGTATCTGATTCCGCTGTTCAATGCGAGAAAACAGAAGGGATTGGTCAATGTCATATACGCCGGATGCGACCTGGACGATGCGGCCGGGCTGATCGAGTTCTCCAGGGATGACCGCGAGACCCTGAAGGCGCTGGTTAAAAGGGACACAGAAGTTCTGCCCGAAGTCGTCGATCTGAGAATGTAGTTGTCCGTATCGCCTCCATAGCGGCTATTTAGCATCGGAGGTGATACACATGGACCTACAGGAGACTTCCGATTCCTGCGGGAGAGCGGTGTTCAGGGAGGCGCTACGCACCCTCTATCCTCGAAGGGTCGGAGACTATGTTGAAGTAAAAGAACACTGCAGGGACTTCCTGTCCTTGAGCGCTGAATTTCGATCGTGCAATGTAGCTGTCTCGGCCAAGACCGAGATGAGGGTGAGCGAACTGAAGGAGGCGAAGTGCCCCTGCGTGGTGCAGGTCTGCGTTGAAAACAGGATGCACTTCGCCCTGATCAAGGGGTTCACCAGGAGGGGAAAAGCCAGGATCTACGACCCCTCGCTGGGCCCCCTGACGGTGGGCGAAGAGGAGCTGGGTTCCGTCTTCACCGGGAGCGCACTGCTGCTGTGCGCTGGGGATAAGAGGGAGATCAGGAAGACGAAGAGGCCTCAGCTCGCTCCGAAGGGAGTGAAGTTCGGGCTGGCCGTGCTGTCTCTGGTGAGGGCGATCTGCGCCTTCCTTCTATTCGCCATGGTCTCCGACAGCGACTACGCCCTGGGTGCGATACTGCCCCTGTTTCTATTTCTATTAGCCCTGGGAGGCACCGTGGCTCTGGTGAGCTACGAGAGCCGGAGGTTCGTCTCCAGGTCTCTGCTCCCACAGACGAAGGGATCCGGCGACCTCTACACCCTCGGGGTCAAGACCCACACCAGGGAGGTGGCCAGGTTCGAGGCGATATGGGACTCCTTGAGTTTCATCCTTCTGGTCCTGGTGGTCTGCTGCCTCCAGGACTCCGGGAAGACCTGGCTGTTCGTGGCCTGCATCGTTCTGTTTGCCGCAGTCGAATCCTTCGCACTGAAGCTTTTGGAGAGGCTGGGGGCCAGGTCCTCCCTGGAGGAGAGCCGGATGCTAAAGAGCGGGAGCGAAGGAAAGCTGAAGAAGGCTCAGAAGTCGTCATCCAGATACGTCGCTGCCGCCATGGGGCTCAGAGCTCTGGCCTTCGGGCTTTTGGCTCTGGCCGTCCTGGCCTACACCTCCAAGCAGGAGGGATCCTCCGCCTCCGACTTCGTCTCCGACTACCTTATCCTGGCTGGTGCTGGCCTGGCCGTGATGAGGATCTTCGCCTCGGAGAGGGACGAGTCGAAGGTGAGGGTCGGACTGTACAGGATGGGGGCGAAGCTGGCCTGGGCTCTCTCAGCCAAGAGGCGGGGAAGAGGATATAATCCTCCCGCAGATGGGAAAGAGAGTTCAGGGGAATCAGCTGCCGTTCGATGACAGGACCGGACTGTGCGGGGGAGCCGAGGAGCTTCTGAGGAAGCTATTCGACTACATCGTCACCTACCAGGGGATAGAGGTCCCCTGCATCGAGAGCGTCACGCTGGCCGATGACGATTTCGTCAGACAGATCAACTCCGAGTATCGGGGCATCGACAGGACCACGGACGTGATCAGCTTCGCCTTCGAGGAGGGGGAGCAGGAGTCCGGCGCTCCGGTGAGGGACCTGGGTGAGCTCATCATCAGCGTGCCCCAGACCCAGCGCCAGGCCGAGCAGTTCGCACACCCCTTTTCCAGGGAGCTGGCCTTCCTCTTCATCCACGGGACGCTGCACAACCTCGGCTACGACCACGCGAGGTCCGAGAGGGACGCCGAGGTCATGTACGCCCTGCAGAACGACATCCTGAACTCCTTCCCCACCGAATGGGAGGATTCGAGATGGAAGCCGTCAAGAGACCCGCTAGAGGGACAGAGGTAGAACTCAGGGATGCCGCCATGGCGGCAGGGAAGCGCGCAGGGTGCTTCTACTCCCACTTTCCAGTGGGAGCGGCCATAAGGCTCAAGGACGGGAGCATCGTCTCCGGGTTCAACTGGGAGAGCCCCTCCTACCCCTGCACCATCTGCGCCGAGAGGATGACCATCTTCACCGCCATCGACACCAGGGACATCAAGCCCGGAGACGTGGAGTGCATCGCAATCTGGGGCAACACCGACGGCCCCATCAGCCCCTGCGGCATGTGCCGCCAGGTGATGATGGACGCCCTGGGCCCAAAGACCGAGGTACTGCTCCTGGACAGGGACGGGCTGGTCTACCAGACTTCGGTCAAGGACCTGCTCCCCGGAGGCTTCACCAAGGAAGACCTGGTATGAGGAGCGGCTTCGTCACCGTCTACGGGAAGGCCAACGCCGGAAAGTCGACCATCGTCAACCGCATCCTCGGCTTCAAGATCGAGGCGGTGAGCGAGAGGCCGCAGACCACCAGGGACAACATCCTGGGAATCTACAACGGGAAGGACTGCCAGATCTGCTTCATCGACACCCCGGGGATCTTCGCCCCGCACGCCAAGCTGGGTGCCAACCTTTTAAGAAAGGCTGAGAACGGAAGAAGAGACTGCGACGTTCTCCTCTTCGTCTTTGCGGCCGACGAGGGGATCGACAAGGACATCTGCCAGAAGGTAAGTAGCGCCGGAAAACCGGTCGTGCTTGCCTACAACAAGATCGACAAGGTCAGAGCCGACGAGGGCGAGAACAAGCTGGCTAAGCTCGTGAAGCTGCTCCCCGAGGGCACCGCCGTCGTCCGCCTCTCCGCCAAGGAGGGGTTCGGTGTCGACGATGTCATCAAGGCGCTGTTAGAGAGGCTACCCGAGGGCGACAGGCTCTTCCCCGAGGACCTGGCTACCGACAGGCCCAAGGAGTTCGTCTACGCCGAGTTCATCCGCGAGAAGTGCATGAGGCTCCTCCGCAAGGAGGTCCCCCACTCCATATTCGTGGAGATCAAATCGGTCGAGGACGACCCGGAGGGGCTCTTCATCCGGGCCAATATCATCGTGGAGCGGGAGAGCGAGAAGGCCATAGTCATCGGACACGCTGGATCCATGATTTCCAAGATCTCCAAGTACTCCGAGGAGGCCCTGAAGGGGTTCGTCGGGAAGCCGGTCGGTGTCAAGCTCCTGGTCAAGGTCGTCCCCGACTGGAGGAACGACGTGAGGTTCCTCCAGGCCCACGGCCTGTCCGGAAAGGGCGAGTGATGGGTCCTGCCGAAAGGCTCGTAGGATACTGCGTCGACGTAAAACCTAGGGGAGAAAGGTCGTCTTTAGCTACTCTGTTGGGCGAAGATGGCATCGTCCTGACCACCTGCCCCAGGGGCATGGGCGGGGGGAAGAAGTCGTTTCCCCTTCAGTCCTCCCTGGGAATGCTCTCGACCTTTGAACTGACTAGAAGATCACCCTCTGGACCCTGGGTCTGCACCTCGTTTCAACCTGTAGGAGCTCCCCTCTGGGAGAGTTCGAGCCTGGCTTTAAACTCGTCTCTGATGCTCTCCTCTGAGCTGATCCAGCTCTTCTTTCAGGGCGGAAGGAGAAAACTGTTCGATGGCTACACCAGGATGGTGGAGCTCTTCTCGAAGAAGCTCTATACCGCCGGGATACTCGACCTTCTGATCGAGGGGATCGAGGAGCTGGGATTAGCCCCGACTACCAGGTCCTGCGCCGACTGCGGGGCCGAGGGAAAGCTAGTCGCTTTCAGCCTGGATGCTGGTGGGTTCCTGTGTCCGGAGTGTGCGCCGTCCCACCCTAGAGCTCTGACTGGACGCAGAATGCTGCTCTCGTGCCGCTACGTCTTCGAGACTCCGCTGAAGGATAGAGAGACTGAAAAACTCGATGTTGAGGATGTGAAAACTCTGGCTCTCAGCTGCATCCGGTACCTAGAGGATTACTTCAGCGAGAGGGTCAGCACCCTCGACCTGTTTGTCAGTTCGGTCTACAAGTAGAAAATCCTCAGGAAAAGAGCCGAAAGCGGAACGCTCTTAGAGGTCGCTTTAGGGTATAATTATAATGTGAAAAAATGGGAGGATTTCGCATGCCTGAGCATCCTTTCGACGAGATCGTCAATCACCTGGTGACCACCGGCTTCTGCTACCCCGGGAGCGCCATCTACGGTGGACTGGCCAACTCCTGGGACTTCGGACCCCTGGGCACCCTGATGAAGGAGCACCTGACGAGGCTCTGGAGAGACCACTTCGTGAGGGAGCTTGGAAACGTCATCGAGATCGACCCCGCCATCATCATGAACCCTAGGGTCTGGGAGGCCACCGGCCACGTCCAGACCTTCAACGACCCTCTGATCGACTGCCGCAGCTGCCACTCCCGCTTCAGGGCCGACGATCTCATCTCCAAGCAGAAGCCCGAGCTCGACGTTGACGGGATGACCCAGGAGCAGATGGACCAGGTCGTCCAGTCCGGACAGATCTCCTGCCCCCAGTGCGGCAAGAGGGACTTCACCCCCATCAGGAAGTTCCAGCTGATGTTCAAGACCTTCCTTGGCGTGACCGAGGACTCCAAGTCCACGGTCTACCTCAGGCCCGAGACAGCCCAGGGCATCTTCGTAAATTTCAAGAACGTGATGAGGACCACCAGGAGCAAGCTCCCCGTGGGCATCTGCGACATCGGCAAGAGCTTCAGGAACGAGATTACCCCCGGCAACTTCATCTTCAGAACCAGGGAGTTCGAGCAGATGGAGATCGAGTTCTTCATCAAGCCAGGAGAGGACGATCAGTGGTTCGCCTGGTGGAAGGACAACTGCAAGGCCTTCGTCGAGAGGATGGGACTCAGGGACGAGAGGGTCCGCTACCGCGACCACGAGCCCGCCGAGCTGGCCTTCTATTCCAAGGCGACCACCGACATCGAGTACCTCTTCCCCTGGGGCTGGGGCGAGCTGATGGGAATAGCGTGCCGGTCCGACTACGACCTGAAGAAGCACTCCGAGTGGTCCGGCGAGGACCTCTCCTACCTCGACCCGGAGACCCACGAGAAGTACATCCCCCACGTCATCGAGCCCTCGTTCGGACTGGGTAGGCTCCTGCTGGCCCTGTGGTGTGACAGCTACGATGTCGAGGAGCTGGAGAAGGACACCAGGATCGTGATGCACATCGCTCCCAGGCTCGCCCCCTACACCTTCGCCGTCCTCCCCCTCTCCAACAAGCTCAACGAGGCGGCCAGGAAGGAGGTCTACGAGCCCTACCACACCGGCTACGACTGCGTCTTCGACACCACGGGCTCCGTGGGCAAGAGGTACCGCCGCCAGGACGAGATCGGGACCCCCATCTGCTTCACCTACGACTTCCAGTCGGCCGAGGACCACTGTGTCACCGCCAGGGACAGGGACACCATGAAGCAGGACAGGATCCCCATCGAGAGGATCCCAGAGTACATAGACCAGAAGCTTGGGCGCTAGGCCCGGAAGGGAGGAGAAGTGGCACTTACCGGCTTTTCCCGAGAGGTCAAAGAAAAATCCGACATCCTGAAGGTCGTCTCCAGCTACATCGACGTGACTAGAAAGGGGTCGAGCTACCTAGCTGTCTGCCCCTTCCACAGCGACACCAACCCGTCCATGAACATCAACCCGCAGCGGAATATCTTCAAGTGCTTCGCCTGCGGGGAGGGCGGGGATGCCATATCCTTCGTCCAGAAGTACGAGAAGGTCTCACTGAGAGAGGCGGTACTCAAGGTCGCCCAGATCTGCGGGATCTCCGTACCCAAGGACTATTCCAATAGAAAAAGCGAGGAGCTATCAGGCTCCCAGAGAGCCCTGGACGACATCCAGGCCTTCTATCGCATGATGCTCCTCTCCGCATCGGGAAAGAGGGCTCTGGAGTACCTCCATAAGAGGGGCATGGACGACGAGACCATCCAGCGCTTCGGGATCGGGTACGCACCATCCGATCCTACCCTGGCCATCAGGACCCTGAGGGACAGGAAGAACCACACGGTCCAGGACCTGGAGCAGGCCGGAATCATCTCTTCGGGTTCCTCTGATCTCAGAGACAGATACTTCGAGAGGATCATGTTCCCCATCAGGGACGCCAGGGGACACACCGTTGGTTTCTCGGGGAGGAAGTACCTTCCTGACGACCCGTCGGATTCGAAGTACATCAACTCTCCTGAGACCCTGCTGTTCGTTAAGTCGAAGCTCCTCTATAACCTCGACAACGCCTGGGGTCCGGCGAGGAAGGAAGGATACATCTACGTCCTGGAGGGGTTCATGGATGCCATCGCTGTGACCAGGGCTGGAATCCCTTCAGCCGTGGCCCTGATGGGGACAGCCTTGACCGACCAGCACATCGCCATGCTCAAGAGGCTCAATGTTCAAGTCAGGCTGTGTCTCGACTCGGACGAGGCCGGGCAGAACGGGGAGATCAAGATCGCTGCGAGCTTCACCAAGGCTGGGATCCCCTTCAGGGTGGTGAACCGGTTCGGGCCCGACGACGGCAAGGATGCCGACGAGGTACTGACCAGAAAAGGACCCGAGGAGCTGCGCAGAAAATTGTCCGATCTGCTTGACCCGGTGAGCTTTCGGCTTAAAACCCTAGAGCCGGCTTCCGGAGACAGCCTGCGAAAGCTCGACGACATCCTCGCCGAGTCGGCGGGGGAGATAGCTGCGCTCTCGGAGTCGGAGAGGGAGATGGTAGCCCAGAGGATCGCCGAGGCTACCGGACTCAACATCGACTACGCCAGGAGGAGGCTGCAGCGGGCGGCAACCGCCAAGAAGCAGAGCTGGTCTACGGCAAGAAGCACTTCCAATTCGGATTCGAAAGGTGTCAGCTTCTCCAGCGACGCGGAGCGGATCACCGCTCCGATGGTGGCGGCGAATGCGCTCCAGGAGAGGCTCTCGGGCAGGGACATACCGGAAATAGGACAGGGCCTTCTAACGAATGAGACAAAGGTTCTGTTCCTGCTCTGCAAGAGCCCGGCGGCCTGCGACAGGATGATGGAGTGGATCGGTCAGGGCAGAACCGACCTGCTCTTCTCGCTGACTTCGGCGCTGGAGATGGCGGTGATCGAGATCTACGAAAGGGGGCAGATGAGCCAGAGGGGTTTGACAGACGAGCAGTACGACAGCGTCGAGAGCCTGGTGGTGCAGGCTGTCCAGGACAGCCCGGAGCAGTACTACGGGCTCTCGAAAGAGGACGTGTCGCAGTACTGGAGGATGGCCAGGATCTACAGCGGAGAGTTCGACTCCAAGTCCTTCCAGAGCCTTCTAGCCAGCCACGAGAGCAAGTGTCTCAAGGTGGAGGTAGCCGCCAGGGCGAGCCGGGACGACGGGGCGGAGGGGCTAAGAAGGCTCCAGGCCGCCAAATCGAGGAGCCTGAGGGATGGCCAAGACCGATAAGTACACCAGGGTGGCCCAGATAGAGATCGACAAGGACACCCTCGGTTCCATGTACAGGGAGTACGCTAAGACCCGCGACCCCGACCTGAAGCAGATGCTCGTCGCTTACAACATGGGCCTGGTCTACAACGAAGCGAACAAGTGGAAGAGGAAGTTTCCGACCGCGAGCCTGGAGGACCTCTACCAGGAGGGGAGCCTCGGACTACTGGAGGCGCTCGATAAATTCGAACCCGAAAGGGGCTGGGTGCTCTCGACCTATGCGGTCCCCTCGATCAAAGCCAGGATCCAGGAGTTTCTGAACAGGAGCGCCGGAATCCCAAAATCTAAGGTGAGGCTTGCCAGCAAGATCTCGCTGAAGGCCCGAGAGCTCACGCAGAAGCTCTCCAGGGAGCCGACGGACGAGGAGATAGCTGAGGAGCTCGGAATCGAAGCCTCCGAGGTGGCCGAGACCAGGGTCCTCGCCCGCCCCAAGCTAAGCCTCGATACCCCACTGGATGAGGACGGGTCGGGAAGGTCCATCGGGGACCAGGTCGAGGACGCTGGCCAGGACCCCGAGGCGGCAGGATCATCCAGCCTGGAGCGAGAGCGGGTCAGAGGCATATTGAAGAACCTGGAACCGAGAGAGCAGGACGTCGTCAAGATGATCTTCGGGATCATGCCCTACAAGCAGACCTATACGTACGAGGAGATCGGCAGGAAGTGGGGTGTCACCAAGCAGGCGGTGTACCAGATCTGGCAGCAGGCCCAGAAGAAGCTGAAGGACATGCTGGAATAGTCGGAGTTTGAGATAGCGCAGGAGGGGAAGACATGAGCACGAGCAAGAAGCAGGTTGATGCCACAAAGAACGAGGCTACCAAGCCCGAGAAGAAGGCTACGACCAGCACCAAGAAAACTGCAGCAAAAGCTGAACCGAAGGCGAAGGCTGCAGCCGCAAAGGCCGCACCCGCAGCCGAGGCCGTGAAGGCCGAGAAGCCGAAGAAGGCCGCTCCAAAGAAAGAGGCTGAATCCAAGGCTCCCGTCAAGGAGACTAAGAAGACGACCGCCACAGCTAGCGCAAAAAGACCTTCTGAAGCTAAAGCCCCGGTAGCCAAGACCAAGAAGGCTTCTTCTTCCGCCAAGGTTAAAGAGGCTTCGAAGGCTCCGGCTGAGCCCCAGGTCAAGGCGGAAAGCAAGAAGGCTGTGAAGACTAAGCCATCGGCGAAGGCTGAAACTGCCCCAAAGGGATCCAGGGGAAAGGCCGAAAAGACGAAAGGGCCTTCTAAGGCTGAGAAGACCAAGAAGGAATCCAAGTCTTCCAAGGCGACGGCACCTGCTGCGAAAGCCACAGCCTCAACCGCATCTAAAGAGAAGGTTACTCCCGCAGCCGGAAAGTCCAAGAAGGTACCGGCAAAAGCCAACCCCAAGGCTGAGAATAAGAGTGCTAAGGAAGCCTCCAAGGCTAAGGGAGCGCAGAAATCGTCCAAGATTAAAGTTGGTGACCTCGGGGGCAAGCTCCTCAAGGACATCGAGGCTGTCCGCGAGGAGCTGAGAAAGCTCAGCCAGAAGAACGACGACGGGAGCATCTCCATCCACGACATCCAGAAGTCCCTCAGGTTCTTCGACATGGATGCCGACGAGATCATGGAGTTCACCTCCGGCCTGATGGAGGAGGGCATCGTGGTCCTCAACGAGAAGGGCGAGATCCTGGAGCTCGAGGCCCCGGATGTCGACGAGGACTCCGCCTCAGACGAGGACGGGGAGGCCGTGGATGACGGGGCCGAGGATATCGGCTCCGAGATCGATGCCGAGTCCTCCGAGGACAGCCAAGGCGAGAGCGCCGAGGAGGGCGGTGACGAGCTTGTCGACGCTGCCGCCAACGCCGACGTGAAGGTCAACGACTCCGTGAAGCTCTACCTGAGGAACATCGGCCACTTCCCCGTCCTCAAGTCCAAGGAGGACGAGACCCTCCTGGCCAAGGCCATCATCGCCGGAGAGAAAGCCAGCAAGGAGCTCGAGGATCTCAAGAGCGGCGATGCTAATGGAACAGCCGACCCCAAGGAGATAGAGAGGCTGGAGGAGACCGCTCAGGAGGGCATCGAGGCCAAGGAGACCCTGACCCAGTGCAACCTCAAGCTGGTGGTCTCCATCGCCAAGCACTACGTCAACCGCGGCATGCAGTTCCTCGACCTGATCCAGGAGGGCAACATCGGCCTGATGAAGGCGGTTGACAAGTTCGACTACACCCGCGGATTCAAGTTCTCCACCTATGCCACCTGGTGGATCAGGCAGGCCATCACCCGCGCCCTGGCCGACCAGGCCAGGACCATCCGCATCCCGGTCCACATGGTCGAGACCATCAACAAGATCGGCAGGGCCCAGCGTGAGCTGGTCCAGACCCTGAACAGGGACCCCACGGCCGAGGAGATCTCGGCCAAGCTCCACGGCGAGCTCACCGCCGACAAGATCAGGGAGATCCAGCAGATCGCCCTCGATCCTCTCTCCCTAGAGAAGCCAGTCGGCGAGGAGGAGGACTCCCACGTCGGTGACTTCATCGAGGACAAGGACACCGAGTCGCCCAGCGAGTACGCCGCCAACACCCTCCTCAAGGACAAGCTCAACGAGGTCCTCAACGACCTCTCCGAGAGGGAGAGGATGGTGATCCAGCTCCGCTACGGGCTCATCGACGGGAGGACCGAGACCCTCGAGGAGGTCGGCCGCCGCTTCCAGGTCACCAGGGAGCGCATCCGCCAGATCGAGGCCAAGGCCATCAAGAAGCTCCGCCAGCCCAAGCGCTCCAACGCCCTGAAGGACTTCCGCTACAACGACTGATGCCCACATCCAGGGTCAGAGCCGTCCTAGACCTTCTCACCCCCGGCATGGTGCCGGTGGAGATCGGGGCCGACAGGGCACCCTTCGCCCTGGGGTTCGCCGAGAAGTTCCAGAGGCGCTGCTACGCCTCTGAAGTTTCAAAGGGTCCGTATAAGGCTTTAATCGAGTCGCTTAACGCCTCTCCTTATGGGTACCTTGTGTCTCCATATATGGCGGACGGTCTTAAAGACTTCCCTGTGGATGCCGACACCGCCCTTATCTGCGGCATGGGGGGACTGACCATATCTAGAATCATCGGGGAGGGGCTGAAGGGTCTAGATCAGCTGAAGCAGATCATACTTGAGCCTCAGTCGCACCAGCTGGAAGCTAGAAGAGCACTCATAGATGCTGGGTTCAAACCGGTAAGAGAGTTTTACGTCGCTGAAGCCAACAGGTTCTATCCGGTCATAGAGGCGGTTAGAGGGGAACTTGAAAAACCGTACGACGACGTGGAGCTGGCGTACGGGAGACTATCGATACAGGCCTCGGATCCTCTGCTTGTGAAGCACCTACAGAAGGTCGTCGCATCTTTGTCTTCGTGCGACAGGGAGACTCTCAACCAATCCAGCCTCTTTCTGCTCCACACCGCCGAGGAAGCTCTGGAGAGGATGAAGTAGACAGACGATAGTTCGAAGTTAGATCAGATTCGTAATTATTGGGGGGTATTTATCGTGGAAAACGAGAAAGTCTTTAGTGTTGCTGCTGACGAGGAGGAGAAGGAGACAGAGAAGGCCACTCCATCCAAAGAAGTCGATAATGTCGAGCCCGATGCCGGGAGCGACTCCTCACGCACCCCTCTCACCGCCCCCATTAAGATCTACCTTAGAAAGATCAAGGACTTCCCCGTCCTCAAGTCCAAGGAGGACGAGACCATCCTGGCCAAGGCCATCATCGCAGGTAAGTACGCCAGCAAGAGGCTCGAGGAACTCAAGAGCAGCGAAGCCAAAGAAAGCGTCGATTCAAAGGAGTTAGAGAGGCTCGAGGAGACGGCTAGGGAGGGTCGGGAGGCCAAGGAGACCCTGTTCCAGTGCAACCTCAAGCTGGTCGTCTCAATCGCAAAGCACTACGGCGGCCTCGGCATGGGAATCCTCGACCTGATACAGGCCGGGAACAAGGGTCTAAAGAAGGCGGTGAACAGGTTCGACTACACCCGCGGAATCAGGTTCTCAGAATTCTCCACCTGGTGGATCAAAAGGGCCATAGTCCTGGCTCTGACCGGGCAGGAGCCGGCCGTCGACAAGGTCAGTAAAGCTCAGACTGAACTGGCCGAGACGCTGGGCCGAGAGCCCACTCCAGAGGAGATCTCTGAGACCCTTAACGGCGAGGTAAAACCAAGACTAGTCAGGATGATACTGGTGCGGTTAGAGAGCGAGAAGGACGCAAACAATTAGGTTTCCTGAGAGTTTCCTAAGGTCTAATTTTCAAGGAATACTATCGAAAGGCCTGCTCAATAAAAGCTCAAAAGTCCTTGATTATTCCGAGAATTTAAACGGATTTTGAGCAACTTCCAATAGAGACATTCAGCAAGAAGATCAAATTTCTTGTCCCCGAGGGCACTTCGGTGCCCTATTTACGTGTGGAGGGAACTATATCGACAGCAGGTATCTGACGGATGGATTCTGAGAATGCGAGGGCTAGGAGGAGTCGAGGACATGGGTCTAGAAGCAGGCGAAACAGCAGGGGATGGAGGAAGGATGTGGAGGGTTCAAGAACAGGATCCTCCAAAAAATTGGTGGAGCGTCTGCTTTTACAGAACCTCCTACCCTGCTTTAACATTCCGCCAATCATCGAGGGCAGAACTCTACTGCCCGAGGTGGGAAAGGGACATCCATGCAAATGAGTGAACCAGGGAAATACGGATCCGACACGACAGACGAAAGGAGGGGAATGAGATTCCCAGGAATTGCGCTATGCCAGTAGAGAAAGAGACAGAGAGCAAAAAGAAAATGACACGCAGTGCCAAAGCCAAGGCCGTCGCTAGGATGCTGCTGGACAACAACGAGGAGGGTGAGGAGCGCCTGAAGAAGGACCTCACCGACACCGAGAGGGCCGACCTCATCGTCAAGCACATCTACATAACCAGGGCGGTGGCATCTGAGCTAGCCAGAAAGTACACCACCATCAGGATCGACCGGGAGGAGCTGGCCCAGGCTGGAGCCCTCGGCCTGGTGGAGGCCGGGATGAACTACGACCCCACCAAGGGGGCCAGCTTCGCCCACTTCGCCAGCATCTGGATCTACCGCTTCGAGGAGTCCAGGCTGGCCAAGACCTACCTGATAAGGCTGACCAGGAAGGACAGGCAGACGGCGGCCAAGAAGCCCAAGGGGGTCTACGACCCCTCCCTGGCCTGGCTGGAGCTGGACAGAGCCGAGAGCCTGGAGATCGCCGACCCCTCGTCCAACGACCCGGCCCAGGTCTTCCTCAGGGGCGAGCTGGACGACGCCAAGGAGCGCATCATGGTGACGACCGCGAGGCTGATCTCCGAGCTCCCCATGGACGAGCAATGCGTCATCAGGCAATACATCTTCCTGGCGAGGAAGGGAATCGTTAGCTGGTCCCGAGTCGCCAAGGAGGAGGAGATTCCCGAGAGGCAGGTCTACAGGATCAGGGACAGGGCGATCACCAAGATCGCCACCCAGCTCAAGATCGAGTGCAAGGACGAGCTGGAGCTGCTGGGGATAGACATCCCCTTCGGGGAGAACTAGACAGGCGGAAAGGATCCTGAGATAGGGCTCACAGAAGCCGAAATAACCGGCTTTTGAAGCCTCTAAAGCCTAAGATTCAGGAGCTTTAATAACTAGTTATTAACCCTCTGCGGCTTTATAATTCCGCAGGAATGCGGAATAGGTGAAGCTGACGGAGGGTTTTTGTGTGGATCTGAAGCGTCTTATCTCGATCTATGGCGGCTTTCCGAAAGAGGGTGTCTCCTTCAAGGACATGTCCCCGCTGTTGGCGGACCCTGAGGCCTTTAGCTACGCCATCTCGGAGCTTGCAAGGATGACCTCCGACCTGAAGCCCGACGTGGTCCTGGGCCCCGAGGCCAGGGGGTTCGTGATCGGGGCTCCCCTGGCCCTGGCTCTCAAGGTCGGGTTCGTGATGGCCAGGAAGCCCGGGAAGCTCCCCGGGGACCTGGTGACCTTCGAGTACGGCAAGGAGTACGGCACCGACACCATGGCGGTGGAGAAGGGGCTAATCAAACCCGGGGCCAGGGTTCTCATCGCCGACGACCTCATGGCCACCGGGGGGACCGCTAAGGCCCTGGTCCAGCTGGTGAGAGAGCTCGGGGCGATTCCTGCCGGGGTGGTCTCCCTGATCCACCTGACCGACTTCTGCGGCGAGAAGGACTTCGCCCCGGTCCCCTTCAGGGCCCTGATCAGGTACAGCAGATGACACCCACCGACCCCATCTACACCTTCGAGGACCTCAAAGAGAGCTACGAACAGTACATCCTCAAGCCTCAGGACCGCAGGCTGATCGAGGATGCCTACGAGTTCGCCAGAGCCAAGCACGACGGGCAGAAGCGCCGCTCGGGCCAGCCCTACATCACCCACCCAGTGGCGGTGGCCTATTTTCTTTCCACCCTCCACACCGGTCCCGAGACCATAGCCGCCGGCCTCCTCCACGACACGGAGGAGGACACGGGGACCGCCAACTCCGAGCTCTCCACCAGGTTCGGGCCGACAGTGGCCAGTTTGGTCGAGGCCCTGACCAAGATCGCCGACGTGACCCACAAGCACGACCTCCACATCATGGCCGAGGACCACCGGAAGATCTTCGTGGCCATGGCCAAGGATGTCAGGGTAATCCTGATAAAGCTCTGCGATCGTCTCCACAACATGTCGACGCTGCAGTATCAGCCCAGGGACAAGCAGATCAGGATCTCCCAGGAGACACTGGATGTCTATGCCCCCATCGCCCACCGCCTGGGTCTATACAAGATCCAGCTCAGGCTCGAGGACCTCTCCCTCTACTACCTCAAGCCGAACGAGTACGCCCAGATCGAGGAGGCTCTGAAGTCGAAGAACGAGTCCCTTTCCGGAGCTCTGAAGAGGGTCCAGTCCCAGCTCTCCAGCCTCCTTGAGAAGACCGGAATCCCCTTCCAGATGTCCTCCAGGGTCAAGTCGATCTACTCGATCTACAAGAAGATGCAGAGCGGGCACACCTTCGACGAGATCTACGACCTGATGGCCTTGAGGATCATCACCGAGACCGAGAACCAGTGCTACGAGATACTCGGCTACATCCACGCCAACTTCAAGCCGATCCCGGGAAGGTTCAAGGACTACATCGCCATGCCTAAGCCCAATATGTACCAGTCCCTGCACACCACCATCATCGCCGACTCCGGAAACGTCTTCGAGGTGCAGATCAGGACCAGAGAGATGGATGCCGTGGCCGAGGAGGGCGTGGCCGCCCACTGGAGATACAAGGAGGGCGAGGTCTACGATGCCAAGAGGGAGCAGACCGAGATCGAGGACCAGCTCCACTGGTTCAGGGACTTCGTCTCCATCACCAACGACACGGCCAAGGGGGACGATGCCCAGGAGTACGTCCACACCCTCCAGCACGACATCTTCGATGCCAACGTCTACGTCTTCACCCCCATGGGCAAGGTGGTGACCCTCCCCCAGGGTGCCACCCCGATAGACTTCGCCTATAGGATCCACACCGGGATCGGGGACACCATCTCCGGGGCCAGGATCAACGGGGCTCTAGTTCCTATCTCTACGCCCCTGAAGACCGGTGACATCTGCGAGATCAAGACCTCCAAGGACGCCCACCCCAACCCCGCCTGGCTCACCATGTGCGTGTCGTCCTTCGCGAGATCGAAGATCAGGAAGTATCTGGCCAAGAACAACTCCGACTACATGCGAAAGGACCAGATCCAGAAGGCCAGGACCTCCCTCCAGGACAGCCTCAAGGAGAGGGGGCTGGGGGATGTCGATGTCTCCAGGCTCCTCCAGAAGAAGGTCCTGGAGCACTTCAGGATGGAGACTGCGGACGACCTTCTCCTCTCCGTCTACAGCAAGAACGTCACGCCCCAGCAGATAATCGACTTCTTAGGCATCAAGAAGGACATGGCCTCCTTCGACGACGAGATCAGGAGGGCCAACGCCAGGGCGGCCCAGCAGAAGCCGGTGGAGGACGATGTCCTCCTCGACGACGGCGACCGGGCCATGACGAGCCTGGCCGCCTGCTGCCGCCCCATCCCCGGGGACCCGATCGTGGGCTACATCACCAAGGGCAACGGGATCAAGATCCATCGGAAGGACTGCCCGAACATCGCCGGGGAGAGCGAGAGGCTGGTCGGGGTGATGTGGAACCCCGACGGCAAGCGTGTTCCTCACCCCGTGGACCTCTCCATCGTCTGCGAGGACAGACCGGGGCTATTGGTCGACGTGATGAACACCCTGTCGTCGCTCAAGGTGAACGTGCTCAACATCTCGGCCAAGCTCATCGGTACCACCGGGAGGACCCGGATCTCCACCACCGTGATGGTGAACGACTCGGATGGCCTGAAGATCGTGGTCGATGCCCTGCTTAAGGTTAAGGGGGCCTCGGTGGTCAACCGGGTCACCCACTAGACTAGGAGGAAAACATGGCGCAGCAGATATCCAAACCCCGCGGTACCCTCGACCTGTACGGCGAGAGCTACCGGCGGTATCTGGAAGTTATAGAAAAGCTCAGAAACATAGCGGAGAGCTACGGGTACACAGCTATACAGACCCCGGCCTTCGAGGAGTCGGGGCTGTTCCAGAGGTCGGTGGGAGAGTCCTCCGACATCGTGAGGAAGGAGACCTTCGACCTGGTGAACAAGGGGTCCTCCAAGGACTACACCCTGAGGCCGGAGTTCACGGCCGGGATAGTCAGGGCGGTAATTGAAAACAAGATCTTCGCAGACCCAGATACACCCTTGCGTTTCTGCTACTGGGGACCCGTCTACAGGTACGAGAGGCCGGGGACCGGAAGGCTCAGAGAGTTCAGGCAGTTCGGTATCGAGTGCTTCGATACCAAGCTGGACTTCGTCACCCAGTCCGAGGTCCTCTGCATGGCCTACAGGGGAGCTAAGGCTATCGTGGACTCCGATGCCCTGGTCCTCGTGGTCAACTACCTGGGGGGATCGGAGGCCAGGAAGGCCTACAGGGATGCCCTGGTGAGGTACTTCGAGCCCCAGATCGATTCCATGTGCGACGACTGCAAGGCCAGGCTGAAACTGAATCCACTCAGGATCCTCGACTGCAAGGTCGAGGAGGACCAGAGGAGGGTGGTGGATGCCCCCAGGATCGAGGAGTTCCTCACCGACGAGGACAGGGCCGAGTTCGCCTCGATCACCGACGTGCTCAAAAGGCTCGGGATACCGTATAGGATCGACGACAGGCTGGTAAGGGGGCTCGACTATTACACCGGGACCGTCTTCGAGATCCAGGACGGGAACGCCCCGGAGTTCGGAGCCGTCGGAGGCGGGGGAAAGTACGCCGGCCTGATGGGACAGCTCGGCGGCCCCGAGATGGAGGGCATGGGCTTCGCCTTCGGGGTCGACCGGCTCATGGGAGCCTCGAAGAATACGGGTGAAGATGAGAGCCGACTCGACTGCATGGTCGTGGCCTGCTCCAAGGGCCCCGCCTGCCAGGGGCTGGCGTGCGAGGTGGCGGAAAGGCTGCGTCTTAAAGGCGTGCAGGCCCTGACACCGTCGATGTCCAAGACCCTCAAGGGCTGCTTCAAGCAGGCGGTGAGGGCGAAGGCTAGAAGGATGGTCATGGTCAACGAGGACCTGAGCTTCGAGCTCAAGGATCTCGATAGCAGAACCCAGGAACACGTGGCGAGCCTGGAGGAGCTCTTGAAAACTTTCGGGGAGGAGAAGGAAGATGCTTAGAACCAGAACCTGCGGGGAGCTCAGGCTCTCCGATGCCGGCGAGGAGGTCTACCTCTGCGGCTGGGTGAGCAAGGTCAGAAACCTCGGATCGCTCTGCTTCGTCGATCTCAGAGACACCTACGGAATAACCCAGCTGAATATCGCTCCCGAGTATTTTGAATCCCACAGGCTACACAACGAGTACTGCGTGAGGGTGCATGGAAGGGTGCAGGAGCGAGCTTCTAAAAATCCCGACCTGGAGACTGGGGACATCGAGATCGCAGTCATCGACTACCAGGTGCTCTCCGAGTCCAAGCAACCTCCCTTCATCATCGCCGATAAGACAGATGCACTGGAGGACACCAGGCTCAAGTGGAGGTACCTGGACCTCCGTAGGCCCGTGCTCCAGAGGAACCTCAAGCTCAGGGACAGGGCCCTGACCGCCGCCAGGGAGTACCTCCACTCCAACGGGTTCAACGAGATCGAGACCCCGACCCTGATCAAGTCGACTCCCGAGGGTGCCAGGGACTACCTGGTCCCCTCCAGGACCTACCCCGGAAAGTTCTACGCCCTGCCCCAGTCCCCTCAGCTTTACAAGCAGCTTCTGATGGTGGCCGGGATGGACAAGTACTTCCAGATCGCCCGCTGCTACAGGGACGAGGACCAGAGGTCCGACAGGCAGCCTGAGTTCGACCAGATCGACGTGGAGATGAGCTTCTGCGAGAGGGAGGACGTCCTTAAGGTCATCGAGGGGCTGGTGTCCCACATCTTCAGGGTTGCTGGAAACATTGAGCTTCCTCCCTTCGAGAGGATCACCTACTCCGATGCCATCAACCTCTACGGGAGCGACAAGCCCGACCTCAGATACGGCATGCTGCTCAAGGATGTCTCATTCCTTTCAGAGTCCGGGTTCAAGGCCTTCGAGAACTGTACAGTCAAGGCAATAGTGATCCCCGGAAAGGCCTCTGAGGCCACCAGGAAGAGGATAGCCCTTGACGAGCAGGTCTCGGCCAAGTACGGTGTGCCCCACCTGATGCACGCAAAGAGGGAGAACGGTACTTGGACCGCCTCCACCTTCAAGTTCTTCTCTCCGGAGGCGCTAAATCATCTGGAGGAGGTGCTGGGCGGAGAGGATGGAGACCTGGCCATCATCGCAGCCGATAGGAGCCTGGAGAGGTGCGCTACGGCTCTGGGGGCTCTGAGGATCAAATATGCTGGTGAGATGGGATTGAGAGATCCCTCCGTCTTCAAGCCCTGCTTCGTGATCGACTGGCCCCTGTTCGCCAAGACGGAGACCGGATACGAGGCTCTCTCCAACCCCTTCACCTCTCCCGTCCCCGAGGACATGCACCTGCTCTGGGAGAGGCCCGAGGACATCAGGTCCACCGCCTACGACACCGTGCTGAACGGCGAGGAGCTCTCCTCCGGAGCCATCAGGATCTACAATAAGAAAGCTCAGTGGAGGGTCTTTGAGATACTGGGTCTCACCGACGAGGACATCGCCGAGAGGTTCGGCTTCTTCGTCGAGGCCTTCGACTACGGCTTCCCGCCCGAGGGAGGCTTCGGGATCGGGGTGGAAAGGCTCATGATGGAGCTGTTGGGCGACGAGAACATCAGGGACGTGGTGGCCTTCCCCAAGAACCTCACCGCCGCCGAGCCCATGTCCAACGCCCCCGATACCGTGCCCCAGGAGAGCCTCGACATCCTGGGCATCAAGCTCGCGGAGAAGTCCAAGTGAACGAGATAGTCTTCAGCTCGCTGAACCTGGCCCCGGAGATCCTGGAGGGGCTCAAATCTCTCAATCTGAAGCCTCTGTCCCCGGTCGAGGCCAGGACCATACCCTGTCTGCTGTCGAAGAAGTCGGCTGTCGTCATATCCCCCACGGGGTCGGGAAAGACGTTCTCATACGTCCTTCCCATCCTGGATACCATCGCTAGAGATGGAGTTGGGCAGGGAACCAGGGCCATCGTGGTGGTTCCCACGGCGGTCCTGGGATTCCAGGTCCACGACACTCTGACCAACCTGGCTAAGATCTCGGGCCTGAAGGGATTCACAGCTCCCTTCATCCCCTCCACCAAGGAGGCTGAGAAGCGTGGGAAGGCTCCCGACGTGGCCATCGTCACCCCGCCCCTGTTCAGGCCGCTGACCAAAAGCTTGGATCTTACCAAGGTCACCAGGGTCATCTTCGACGAGGGGGACATGATCCTCTTCGACGGCTTCCTCCCCGAGATGGAGTCGGCCTGCCAGAGCCTGCCCGAAGCCAAGAAGTCGTTCTTCTCGGCCTCTCTGGGATCCCAGTGGCTGACAAGGGTCAAGAAGATGTGCAGGGCCGACGAGATCATCGACCTGTCCCAGGGTCGGATCAACGGAGCCAACATCCAGCACGTCCTGGTCGACCTGAGAGGGGCGACCAGGTCTGAAGGATTAACCAAGACCCTGTTGAGCCCTTCAGTCAAGGGTGCTCCGACCATCGTCTTCGTTTCCAGAAAGGACGAGATCAGGGCCGCCAGCAGGGCCATAGAGAACTCGGGTCTCAGGTATGTCACCGTGGCCGGGGACATGGACAAGAGGACCATCGGGAGGAACGTTAAAGAGTTCGCTTCCGGGAGGGTCTCAGTCCTCCTAGCCACCGACTACGCCTCCAGGGGAGTGGACCTCCCCTCGGTCCAGTCGGTGATCTCCTTCACTCTTCCCAAAGACCAGGGGTACTACTTCCACCGGGCCGGAAGGTCCGGTCGCTTCGATGCTCCCGGGACCTCCTACGTGCTCTGTGGCAAGGACGACCTGCAGGACGCCAGGGGGCTTCAGCGCAAGGGTGCCTCCTTCGTCTTCATGGCGGTGAAGAAGGAGGGGATCGAGAGGGTCAACTCGGCCCCCCAGTCCCACATCCACTCCACCCAGGGGGAGAACTCCTACCTGACCAGGGCCATCGCCCAGGCCAAGAGGGAGCATCCCTTAGGAAAAGTGAAACCCGGCTACAAGAAGAAGATCAAGACCGCGGTCAAGGTTGCCAAGATCAGGCACAAGCGCAAGATCATCCGCACCAACCTCGGGAAGAAGGACCTCTCTCACGGTGTCTGACAACCCTCAGAGGATCGATCTGAACAGGAG
>C._urophasianus_2_cecum__coassemble_25_pt1 | contig 51127 bp, 41 predicted proteins | sample C__urophasianus_2_cecum__metabat2_low_PE_009 | metagenome-assembled genome bin C | reverse complement strand
CCGAAGGAGCTCCTGGTCGGAAAGGATGCCCTCAAGAAGGGGCTGACCTCATTCCTCAAGGGTGTGAATGGACCCATAGCCATCCTCTGGTCCACCGGGGCCGAGAAGGCTCTGTCCGCAGTCGAATCCAAACTGGATAAGTCTCACAGGAAGAACCTGATAAAGGTCGAGATCAAGCACACCTGGGACAGAGCCTTCGCTCTGAAGGTGGCAACCCAGCTCAAGAGGAAGAAGATCGTTGGAATCATCGCCGTCGGAGACGACGATGCCTTCTGCTGCGCCAAGGCAGCCAGGATCCTGATCGACTGCCCCCGGGCCGACTTCGAGGCTCTATCCAGGCCGTTCATCTCCGAGTCTCGCCGCATCCTGGATGTCCCCGTTTCCTCAATTTCTCTGATGACTGTCGCCACCACCGCCTGGGCCAGAACCGGGGTCTCTCAGACCCTCTGCCTCAGCGACAGAGGAGTCAGGTACAACGTCATCAGTCTCAATGTCCTACCTCAGGTCGCCGTTGTCGATAAGGATCTGATCAAGGATTCCAAGGTCACTAGGTACTCCGCTCCCTATGCCGCCATGGCCAGGCTGGTATCAGCCGCCTGCTCTGTGACAGCGACTCCCACCGTCCTCAAGCTGGCTGGAAAAGGCATCAGGGCTGCTTCCAAGATTCTGGCTAACAAGGGTTCCACTCAGAGAGATATAACCCTTGGAATATCGGCTGCTCTGGCAACTTCCAACTCCTTCGGCGGAATAGTGGATGCTCTTTCGGAAGGTGTCTCTCAGGTCTTCAGCGTACCCCTCGATCTCGCCTACTGTGCCCTGCTTCCGGCCTGCTTGGCTCAGTCTCTTAACCCCGCTCCCAGCAGGATGGGAACCGCCAGGTTCTACCTCGCACCCCAGGGTGCCAAGAGAGTCGCAGCCCTGGCTGTCAAGGCCGGGCTCAAGGGTTCTAAGGATGAGGATCAGAAGGCCTGCGTTGCCGCCTTCACCGACTGGATCTCCTCCGTCAGGGTGGTCCGTCACCTCCCCGCCCAGATGGCTGACCTCGGCCTCACTCCTTCGGAGCTGAAGAAGTCTGCCTCCAAGGCCGTGGATATCGCCATGGCTCAGGAGTCCGTATTGACAGCTCCTGTCGCCGCTAGAAAAGACAGGGTCTTGGAGCTTCTCAACAGCCTGCTCTAGGCTCCGTCTATTATCAGAGACAGCCCTTCGGTCGTATTATCTCCACCAGAGAGCATACGGCCGATTTTGCTAGAGGCTGAAACAGGATTTCAAGGAGGTTCGATCCCATGGAAGAGAAGGATCTGGGCAGGCTCCTCTGCGAGAGGAGAAACAAGAGGATCTACGTCAGAGGCGACACTCTAACCAAGCTCTATCTCCATGAGCTCATGCCCAAGCCCAAGGTCATCGAGGAGGCCTGGGCTCAGGCCGTGGTCGAAGGAACCGGACTCAACGTCCCCAAGGTCAGGCTGATCTATCCCGTCGGAGAGGACTGGGCCGTCGACTACGACTACATCGACGGAGAGAGCCTCCAGGAGCGGATGGAGAAACACCCTGAAAATATCAAGGATTACATCAAGCAGCTGGTGAAGATCCAGATACAGGTGCTGGGAGCCACCTGTGTCGGCCTCCCCGACATGAAGGACAAGTTCAACAGGAAGATCTCGGCCCTGGGCAGGATCAAGGACCCCTCCAAGCACGTGGAGGCCACCATCCGCTACGAGCTCCACGTGGCCCTGGACAAGATGCCGGCCCATAGGAAGCTCTGCCATGGCGACCTGATGCCGGACAACATCCTGTTCGACAGGAACGACGTCCCCTACGTCATCGACTGGGCGCACGCCACCCTGGGAAACGGGGCAGCCGATGCTGCCCACACTGCCCTGAAGATGTGGGTTGAGGGCCATAAAGACTGGGCCAAGATCTATCTGAGCGCCTACGCTAAGGCCACGGATACCGCCATCCAGTACATCTCCTCCTGGTACCCCATGGTCAGCGCCACCATGCTGGACAAGGTCGATGATCCCGAGGCCATCAAGGTCCTGATGAAGTACATCGACAACATCGAGTTCCAGTAGAGATAGAGGTCTGAATCGTCAGAAAAAGGAGTGGATCGGTGCCACTCCTTTTTTCGGGTTAGATCTGAGTCTAGTCTATCTTTCTGTCCTCGGCCCTGGCCAGGGCGATCTCGTGGTCCCTGGCCAGGATCTCGTCGAGTCTGGAGATGTCCTTCTTGTCCATCTCATAGATGGCGAAGATGTTCCTTAACAGGTCGTTGTAGTCCAGGCCGTACCCGATCAGGAACTTGTCTCCGTCGTAGGTGATACCGGCGTAGTCGACCTTAACGTCGTACTTCCTGTTCTTGGTCTTATCCACTAGAAACACCGTGGTTATTGAGTTGACGTGTTTCTCGTTCTTCAGGTACTTGATCAGCTCGTAGGTTGTTAGACCGGTCTCGATGACATCGTCCACCAGGATGATGTCCTTGCCCGAGACGTCGTGAGTCAGGGGAAGGTTGACCCTGAGCCTTCCGGTGGACGATGTCCCAGAGTAGGATGAGACATCCATCAACTCGATGTCGACGATGGTGTGCATCTTCCTCACCAGGTCGAACATGAAGGGGGCGGCACCCTTGAGCACTCCGACCATGACGGGGAAGGTCTCCCTGTCCCCGAACCTCTCGTCCAGAGCCTTGGCGATGGTGTCGGTAATCCTCTCGATGTCGGAGTGGTGCAGGAGCTTCTCTCCGACCAGAATCTCTTTCTTCACGGTGGGTCCTCCTTAAATATTCGAAGATTTTAAGACATGTGAGATATTCCTGCATATAAAGTTTTTAGGAAGTAAAAATTCATGATGGTTAAAAGAAGTTTGAACTGGATCAAAACTTTCTTCTCACCCTGTGTTATATCCTTGGTTCACATAAGGTTGTATTTGATCTAAGGGTGCTTAAATCGGGTCGAAAAAAATCCGACACAGCGTGTCGGATTCATTTTCGTTGTGGTGCCTCCGGTCGGACTCGAACCGACAAGGGTCGCCCCGCACGATTTTGAGTCGCGTCTGTTTACCGGTTTCAGCACGGAGGCACAGCTCTATTAATCTACCATAAAAGCAGGGGTATTCAGGCTAAACCGTGGGGGGCTGGATCGTCTTGTCCTTTCTTTTGTCTACTTTCATAAACTACAATTAAGGATTAGTGAGGAGGAAGAGGAATGGCTGAGAGGTCGAGGATGAAGCGGTACGAGAACCTCCGGAGAAAGATCAACGACCTCTCCTACTTCTCCCTGGAGAGGTCCAAGACCACCACGACCGTGGTCTACACCCCGGACCCTGACCCAGAGAAGGCACCCAAGCCCTCCTCCTCCGCCGTGAGGCACAACACCATGACGATTCCCATCTCCCAGATCCAGGAGGAGACGGATAGGGAGCAGGGCATCACCCCCCAGCACACCCAGCAGTTCAAGGCCGTGGACGAGTCGGATAGGCCCGGCATAAAAAGAGGTAGAACCGCGGGGTTAAAGCCCCTCAGAAGGCTCTCCGAGGACTGGTGGAAGTGGCTTCTCATAGCCCTGGGATGCCTGGCGGTGGCTGCCGCCATCATCGTCGTGGCCGTGGTGTTCGCACCCTAGAAAGGAGGTAGACATGGCAGTCGCTATCGCTATCGACGGCCCCGCCGGGGCCGGGAAGTCCACCATCGCCAAGATGGTGGCCAAGAGGTTGGGCTTCGTGTATGTGGACACCGGTGCCATGTATAGGGCCGTCACCCTGGGATGCATGAAGAGGGGCTTCGACCCCTCGGTGGAAAAGGACAAGACCATAGCTCTGCTCCCGGAGCTCAATGTGGAGCTCACGACTGACGGGAAGGTGCTTCTCAACGGAGAGGACGTATCCAAGGAGATCAGGACCTCTGAGTGCTCCAGGCTCACCTCCCCCACCTCGGCCATCCCCGAGGTGAGGAAGTACCTGGTGGCCCAGCAGAGAAAGATGGCCGAGAGCGCCGATGTCGTGATGGACGGAAGGGATATAGGGACCAACGTCCTACCGGACGCCCAGGTCAAGATCTTCATGATTGCCTCCCCCGAAGTCAGGGCACGTCGTAGGTATCTAGAAGACAAGGAGAAGGGTGTCGACGCTGACGAGGAGAAGATCCTGGAGGAGATCAGGCAGAGGGACTACAACGACTCGCACAGGGCCGTGAATCCCTTAAAGCAGGCCGAGGATGCAGTCTACTTAGACAACTCGGAGATGGAAGCTGAGGAATCCGTGAATTTCATACTGAAGTTACTGGAGGAGCGAACGGGGGTGAGGCCGCGTGGCTAGGCTTCCTAGGATAGCTCTTGTCGGCGAGCCCTCCACCGGGAAGTCTACCCTGTTCAACAGGCTGGTCCAGGAGCGGAAGGCCATAGTCGGAGAGACTAGGGGCATCACCAGGGACCGGCTCTACGGCCGGGGCGAGTGGCTGGGGCACACCTTCACCGTCATAGACACCGGAGGTATCACCGTCGACGATGCCCCCTTCACCGAGCAGATCAAGGCCCAGGCCGAGATCGCCGTGGAGGAGGCTGATGTCATAGTCTTCCTGGTCGACGGAAGGAGAGGTATTACCGAGGACACCAGGCTGGTTGCAAAGATCTTAAAAAAGGTCAGGAACCGGGTGGTCCTGACGGTCAACAAGATCGACGACCAGACCCTGATCGGAGCCGGGTACGAGTTCTATCCTTTAGGCTTTGGAGACCCGGTCCTGATCGCTGCGGACAAGGCCATCGGGATCGGAGACCTGTTGGATGCTGCAGTCGCCAAGTTCCCCAAGGAGCTGGCAGCTCAGGGGGAGGTGGAGGACACCGCCATCCCCTTCGCCGTGATCGGCAGACCCAACGTCGGAAAGTCGTCCCTGGTGAACCTGATTCTGGGATCCGAGAGGGTCGTGGTGTCCCCTGTGGCCGGGACCACTAGGGACGCTGTCGATACCCGATTCACCAGGGACGGAAGGGAGTATTTGGCGGTGGATACCGCTGGGCTCAACAAACGTGGCAAGATCTACGAGGCTGTGGACCGCTATGCGGCGCTCAGGGCCATGGATGCCATCGACAAGTCCAAGGTGGTTTTAGCCCTGGTCGATGCCTCAAAGCCTCTGACTGCCCAGGATGCCCACATCGTGGGGATAGCGACCGAAGCGGATAAGCCTTTAGTCGTTGTGGCTTCCAAGTGGGACCTCCACTCCCACGGGGTCAACGACCAGGAGCAGTTCAGAAAGGAGCTATACGCCACCATGCCATTCGTCGGCTACGCTCCGATAGTCTTCACCTCCGCCGTGGAGAGAAGAGGTCTGAACAGGCTCTTCGAGGCTCTCAACACCGTCTACGACCAGGCCGGGAAGAGGGTGCCTACGGCGCTCTTGAACTCCGTGGTCTCTGACGCTCAGCTGGCCAACGAGGCACCGCTGTACCACGGCGGGAGGCTCAAGATCAACTACGCCACCCAGGTGGGGGTGTATCCCCCCACCTTCGTCCTGTTCGTCAACAACCCCGAGTTCATGCACTTCTCCTACCAGAGGTACCTGGAGCGGACGTTCAGGACGCAGTTCGACATGTCTAGCTCGCCTATTAGGATCATCTGTCGGACCAAGCAGACAGGAGGCTTCAAGCTATGAAAGCAGCCGTTTTGGGAACCGGGGCCTGGGGCACCGCCCTGGCGCAGGTGCTGGCCGACAACGGCCACACCGTCTACATGTGGGGCATCGAGCCATCCCAGGTTTCAGATATCAGGGACAGGCACACCAACACCGCATACTTTGAGGACCTGGAGCTGCCTAGGAACATCACAGCGACCGAGGATATCAAGGAGGCCGTGGAGGATGCGGCCCTGATGGTGGTCGCAGTGCCGACCTTCGCTGTGCGTGAGACGGTGAGGAAGGCTGCCCCCTACATCAACAGAGGTGTGCTTCCCATCTCCGTGGCCAAGGGGTTCGACCCCCAGACCGGAGGGTTCGTATCGGATGCTATCCGTGAGTCCCTGAGCGGCTACATGGCCAGGGAGGTCGTGACCCTAGCCGGACCCAGCTTTGCCGTCGAGGTGGTGAGAAGGCTCCCCACCGCCGTGGTGGCCGCCTCCCCCAGCCCCGAGTCCTCGATCCTCTGCCAGCGGGCCTTCTCCTGCTCCTACTTCAGGGTCTACACCAACGACGACGAGGTGGGGGCGGAGCTCTGCGGAGCCATCAAGAACGTGATCGCCCTGGCCTCCGGCTGCCTGGAGGGCATGGGATACAGGACCAACACTCGCTCCGCCCTCATCACCAGGGGGCTGGCCGAGATGGGCAGGTTCGTGATCTCCCAGGGAGGTCAGTACTCCACCGTCTACGGACTTACAGGTCTTGGAGATCTGGTACTGACCTGCTCGTCCTCAGAGTCCAGGAACTACCAGCTGGGTAAGAAGATTGGAGAGGCCGGAAGGGCTGAACAGGTTCTGAAAGAGAACAAGACTACTGCCGAAGGAGTGAAGGCCTGCGAGCTATTAATTCAGAGGGCTAGGAAGGCTAAAGTCGAGATGCCGATCTGCGAGAGCATCTATAAGGTGCTATACGAGGGAGCCGATCTAAAGAGCGTAATGGAGGACCTGATGTCCAGGCCACTCCGCTCCGAGGAGGACTAGGAACATGGACATACCCAAGCTCAAGCTGAACCTCAGCGCTGACGACATCTACAACCGGGAGTTCACCGGGGACAAGCCCGGGTACGACTGCACCCAGGTCGATACCCTGCTGGATGCTGTCATCAAGGACTACGAGGCCGTGGACGAGTACTGCCTCCAGGCCCAGAAGACCATAGCCTCCCTCAACAGGACCCAGAGGGTCCTGGAGGAGAAGAACAACGAGCTCGAGGCCGAGAACGTGAACCTGGAGAAGAGGATCCAGGACCTGGAGGCCATCTCCAGGCTGGATCCCAACGCCCCCAGGGATCAGCTGTCGCTACTGAAGAGGATCGCCAGCCTGGAGCAGGCCCTCAAGGACGAGGGCGTGGACCCCTCTAAAGTTGTCTAAAAAACAATTTCGAAAACTTAATATGGCCGGGCTGGAAAGCCCGGTCTTTTTTCTTCTTTTTTCAAGCTTTACAGACTCCTTCAGGATGGTAAATCCCGGGGGTCTCTAGTGTAGAATAATCGGTTGCGAGGCTCTGCCTCGTACCCCTTCTAGGCTGCTGATGGCACCTCGTGTGCTATAGGAAAGTCCACGCTCGCGCTGCCTGTGACGGCAGCAGTGATTGCGCCAGCGGAAGACACGACGCTGGGCACGGGTCGAGGGAAGCCCGTGACGGCAAGAGGGGAGAGCCTAAAGCCTCGGCCACGGCCCTCTCCGTGTAACGCTCCACAGTGACGAAACCCGAGGGAAACCTCGGGGGTGAAACGAGGAAAGCCCCACAAGCGAGAAACCTAAATTTTGGTGAGGGAGGGGCCGAGGGAGAACCGAATCCTGAGGTCCAGCGGGAGACCGCTAGATAAATTGCAGCCCACGACATAACGTGGCTTACCGGAAAGGGTAAATCCCTCTTAGATAGTAAAAGATTGGAAAGTCATATCGAGGAATGAAGAGAAAGATATTCAACGCCCCGAACACGGTGACACTCTCCAGGGTCACCTTCTCCCTCTTCCTCTTCGTCCTGCTCATGGTCCCCATGTTCGTGGACATGGAGACCCTGATCCAGATCCCGGAGACCCACTTCACGGTCCTGGATCTGGTTTCTTTTGTTTTATTTATAGTTCTAGCTTCCACTGACAGCGTGGACGGGCACCTGGCCCGGTCCACCGGCCAGGTCACGGACCTGGGGAAGGTCCTCGACCCCCTAGCCGACAAGCTGCTGGTTGATGGAACCATGGTTCTTCTATCAGTCAGAGCTCCTCTGCTTCTTCCTCCGATCTTCGTGGCCCTGTTCATCGCTAGGGATCTGATGGTCGACGGAGTCAGGATCATGGCGGCCTCCAAGGGCCACGTGGTTCCTGCCAACATCTGGGGCAAGTGTAAGACCGTGATGGAGATGGTCCTTCTCCCCGTCGTGATCCTCAGGGGATTCCCCCTGAACTTCGCCGACAGAGCCTTCGATCCGAGCTCCTATTCCTCTTGGGTTCCCACTTCCTGCTGGGACTACCACGGAGAGCTATTCGCCATGGTGTACTGCCTGATCCTAGGCTTTGCCACCCTGGTTATGTCTCTGATCTCCGGGGGTATCTACGTTTACCAGTGCCGGAGCGTCCTCATTGGCGAGAAGAAGGATTCGGACGAAGATACTTCCGACCAGGAAGGAAAGGAGTAGGGCCTTGGAGTTCGACGAGGGGATTCTGAACATGGTGAAGATGGTGAAGGGCCTTCTGACTCAGAGGAAGGAGACCCTCACCAGCTGCGAGAGTCTGACCGGCGGCCTCTTCGGAGCCGCCGTCTGCTCCGTGAGCGGAGCCTCAGACTTCTACAAGGGCGGGGTGATCACCTACTGCGACGATGCTAAGGAGAGGGTCGGAGTGACTCACGAGACCCTGGAGAAGCACACCGCTATCTCCGGGGAGTGCGCCCAGGAGATGGCCTTAAGTGCCTCCAGGTTCATCGGGGCCGACTGGGCCGTCTCCTTCACCGGGAACGCCGGCCCGACCGCCCAGGACGATGCCCCGGTGGGACTGGTGTACATCGCAGTCTTCTATAAGGGCCAGGCCAGAGCCTTCAGGTTCAACCTCGAGGGCGATAGGAACACGGTACGGACGGAGTCGGTCAGGGAGGGCTTGAGGCTCCTGTTGAAGGCTCTGGCCGACCAGGCCTGAAAAAAGTTTGTTCTCATAGCTCTCTAGAGGGCTAGTTAGTGTGGAGAGGAGGCGGATATGGCCGCTAAGAAGGACAAGGAACAGACGGCTGTCAGCGAGGACAGCCTGACCAAGCAGCGCAGCGAGGATGCGCAGCTGGAGTCGACGCTCAGGGAGATCGAGAGGGCCTACGGGAGAGAGGCGGTGATGAGGCTGGGGGACAGGCCCGCAACCGACGTGGGGGCCATCCCCACCGGGTCGCTGCTCCTGGATGCCGCCCTGGGGGTCGGAGGCTACCCCAAGGGGAGGATCATCGAGATCTACGGACCCGAGTCCTCGGGTAAGACCACGCTGGCCCTGGAGGCTATCGCCCAGGTCCAGAGGGAGGGCGGGAGAGCCGCCTTCGTCGATGCCGAGCACGCCATCGACCCCGAGTACGCCGCTGCCCTGGGAGTGGATATCGATAACCTCATCCTCTCCCAGCCCGACTACGGAGAGCAGGCTTTAGACATCGTCGACATGCTGGCCAAGGGCGGAGCCTTCGACCTCATCGTGGTCGACTCGGTGGCTGCCCTGGTCCCCAAAGCCGAGCTAGAGGGGACGCTCTCCGACCAGAGCGTGGGACTCCAGGCCAGGCTGATGTCAAAGGCCTTAAGGAAGCTGGCTGGACAGCTCAACAAGTCCAACTGCACCGTGATCTTTATCAACCAGCTCAGGGAGAAGGTCGGAGTGCTCTTCGGAAACCCCGAGACCACTACCGGAGGTCGTGCTCTTAAGTTCTATGCCTCCGTGAGGCTGGACATCCGTAGGGGTGAGACCCTCAAGGACGGAGACACCGTCATAGGTAACGGTGTCACCGTCAAGGTCGTCAAGAACAAGGTCGCTCCTCCCTACAGGGTGGCCAAGCTCCAGATGATCTACGGACAGGGCATCTCCCACGAGAGGGAGGTGGCTTCTCTGGCTCTGGCCTACGGCCTGGTCCAGAAGTCCGGATCCTGGTTCTCCTACAACGGGACTAAGCTCGGCCAGGGGGTTCCCAACCTCCTCAAGTACCTGGAGGATCACCCCGAGGAGGCCCAGTCCATCGAGAGCACCGTGAGGCAGAACCTCAAGGACGGGGTCGCATACGACCCTAAGCAGATGCTGTAATTGTCTGAGTTAGTTTCCACTTAGCATTAAAGCCCTGGGTGACCAGGGTTTTTTGGAGTCTGAAAGATTTTAGGGCAGTTCTGCCACGAGGTTATTACTAAGCAATTCTTTAAATTAGATTAAAGGTGTATCAACTGAAAATAAACGACAGAAGAAAAGATTATTTATCAGGTTATGATTCAAAACTCAGCATTGACTTCGAGATTACGAACAGAACTAATAGCCCCGTCAGCCTCAAAGCCTCCTGCCATATATAAAGATGAATAATTATAATTATCTACGTGAATTAAACTTCACAAGAATCGATCGCCTATAGGGCGCTGACATACGAATATCAGCTCGCACTCTCCATCGGAAACATTCAAGTCGCACAGATAGCTATGGTGCGCTCGTGCGCCAGTCCTCTACGAGGCATGTCTTTTAGCAGCGAAAAACACATAGAGAGGAGATGCCGATGCAGAGTTGGGAAATAGCTCTCATCGTCGTCCTGGCCGCTCTCGTCCTAGCAGCTCTCGCCGGGGGTTATTTTGCCTCCAAGAGGGTGCTGGGCAAGAGGGCAAAGAGGGCCAGGACCGATGCTGAGTCCATCGTTTCGGACGCCAGAGCCTCCGCTGACCAGATAGTTACCAAGGCCAGAGAGGACGGGGAGAAGACCAGGTCGGACGCCAGGGCCGCAGCCGACCTGGAGGTCTCGAAGGCCAAGGTGGAGGCGCAGTCCCTCCGCTCCTCGGCCGAGGCCGAGTCGCAGAGGATGCACCTCAACGCCCAAGCGGCCGCCGAGTCCATCAGGGCTCAGGCCAAGAAGGACGGGGATGCCTATCAGGCCCAGAAGGAGGCCGAGGCCGCCGCCCAGGCCAGGAAGCTGGACGACAGGGAGGCCGCCCTGGACAGGAGGGACACCGCCCTCACCGCCAGGGAGACCGACCTGGACAAGCTCAAGACCGACCTCCAGAGCCGGACGGAGAAGCTCGACCAGAGGGAGAAGCAGGTGGACGAGAAGGAGAGCTCCATCGAGAAGGAGCTCTCCAGGGTCGCCAACCTCTCCCAGGAGGAGGCCAGGCGGGAGATCATGAAGAAGGCCGAGGAGCGCTCCGCCGTCGAGGTGGCGGAGTTCCTCAAGGCCAGGAGAGACGAGGCCGAGGACCAGGCCGAGAGCCAGGCAAGGACTATCCTGGCCAACGCCATCGAGAGGTTCGCCTCCGACGTGGCCGTGGAGCGCACCACCGCCACCGTCTCCCTCCCCTCCGACGAGATGAAGGGCAGGATCATCGGGAGAGAGGGGCGCAACATCAAGTCCCTGGAGTCCATCCTCGGGGTGGACATCCTGATCGACGACACCCCCGAGGTTCTGACCGTCTCCTGCTTCAACCCCATCAGGAGGGAGGTGGCGGTTAGGACCCTCCAGGCCCTGATCAAGGACGGGAGGATCCAGCCCGGCAGGATCGAGGAGACCCACGCCAAAGTGGAGTCCGAGCTCGAAGCTGGGATCAGGCGCACCGGCGAGGAGGTCGTGATGAAGCTGGGCCTCCCCAGGATCAACAAGGAGCTCTGCTACTACGTGGGGAGACTCAAGTTCCGCACCTCCTTCACCCAGAACGCCCTGCAGCACTCCGTCCAGGTGGCCGAGCTCACCGGCATGATGGCCGCAGAGCTGGGGCTGAACCAGTCTTTGGCCAAGCGCTGCGGGCTGCTCCACGACATCGGGAAGGCCGCCGACTTCGAGTACGAGGGCAGCCACGTGGAGATCGGAGCCAGGCTGGCCAAGAAGTACGGGGAGCCCGACGAGGTCATCTCCGCCATCTCCTCCCACCACGGGGACTGCCCCAAGAAGTACATCTACGACGAGCTGGTGGTGGCGGCCGACACCCTCTCCGCCGCCAGACCCGGAGCCAGGTCCGAGACCCTGGAGAACTACATCAAGAGGGTCCAGGACATCGAGGACATCTGCAAGTCCTACGAGGGGGTCTCCAACTGCTACGCCCTCCAGTCCGGCAGGGATGTCAGGGTCATGGTGGTCCCCGGGAAGGTCGACGATGCCGGGATCGTCGTCCTGGCCCAGGAGATCAGAGACCGGATCCAGAACGAGATGACCTACCCCGGGAACATCAAGGTCACCGTGATCAGGGAGAACAGGGCCGTTGAGATCGCCAAGTAGCCTCGGGGTCCTCCTGTTCGGGGACGTGGTCGGAAGGGTAGGAAGGAAGTCACTAGCTAAGGTCCTTCCACTGCTGAAGGACCGGTACCAGGCCGACCTGGTCATCGTCAACTGCGAGAACGCGACCCACGGAAGGGGATGCTCCCACGCCCACTACGAGGAGCTCATTAAGGCCGGAGCGGACGTTCTGACCTCCGGGAACCACTTCTACGACACCAGGGACGTCTTTAAAGACTTCGACTGGAGCCGTCTGGTCAGACCCGTGAACCTCGGACCCTCCGCCCCCTTGGAGGGCAGCAGGGTCTTCAGGGTGAACGGGAAGACCGTCAGGGTCATCAACGCCCTGGGGTCCGTGGAGATGTCAAACGTCTACGAGAGGCCAATCCCTGCTATCGAGAAGGTCCTCAAAGAAGACGACTCAGACTTCAGGATCGTCGACTTTCACGCTGAGGCCACCGGGGAGAAGGTCTGCGTCGCCAGGTACTTCGACGGAAAGATAAACCTACTGGTGGGTACCCACACCCACGTCCAGACCAACGACGAGAGAGTCCTTCCTAAAGGCACTGGATTCATAACAGACTTAGGCATGTGCGGGCTCTACGACAGCTGCTTGGGTGCCTCCCCCGACAGGGCGGTGGAGAAGGTGGCTAAGCTCCTCCCTCTGCCCCAGGAGTACCCCGAGACTGGAGAGGGTACGGTGGATGGGGTTTTTGCAGTTCTTAAGCCTAGGTACGGCTGCCAGTCCATCGAGAAGTTTTCAATCAGGTTCAGCCAGTAGTCTGAAAGGGCTTTAAATCCACCTTGAAAGCCGATTGAAAGCCCTTTGGGATAATGCTATATTAACCGTTCGGAAAGGGTATCAATCAATCTATGCAAGCACTTAAAGCCAGTTCTACTACCGTCATCCAGAAGTTGGCCGGGTCGATCGCGATCAACATTCGTACCGAAGGGGTCGTGACCGTCACCGTGGTCGGAGCCTCCGCTCTCAACCAGGCTCTCAAGGGGTGCATCGTCGCCCGCCGCTTCCTCAAGGACGACGGCAACATGGACATCACCATCCAGCCCTCCTTCGTCCCCATCTCCTCCGAGGCTCCCCGCGATGGTGAGGAGGCTGTCACCGGGATCCAGCTGCTGATCAAGAGGGCTCCCATCGAGCCCCTGCCCGAGGGCGCTGTCCCTCCCGCTCCCCTTGAGTCCCACAGCCCCAAGGCTCCCAGCCGCGAGTAGTCTTTAAGGAACAGAGAACTTGAAGGACACGGAGGTAACCTCCGCTCCCAGCCTTAAAGAGGCCAGGAAGCGGGGAAGGCTCGCCTCCCGTTCCCAGAGGGTGGCGGACATCAGTCCGTCCCCCTTTTTGTTGGAGTGGGGAAGAGGCAAGCGCTACTACATCGAGACCTTCGGCTGCCAGATGAACGTCCGGGACTCCGAGATCATCCAGGGCTTTTTGGAGAGGCTCGGCATGTCTCGCACCGAGGATGCCTCGAAGGCCGACTTTGCCCTGTTCAACACCTGCGCCATCAGGGAGAACGCCGAGGAGCACCTGTGGGGCGAGCTGGGCCACATGAAGCAGTACGTCCAGGAGAACCCCAGGCTCATCGTGGCCGTCTGCGGCTGCATGATGCAGCTGGAGGTCCCCTTCAGGATCGTGAGAGAGAAGTATCCGTTTGTTAGTCTTGTTTTCGGTACCAACAACGTGGATGCCCTCTACGATCTACTGGAGGACTGCATAAGGAACCAGCACAGGGTGCTGAATGTCGTTTCTAATCCAGGTTCTATCATCGAGGGTCTGCCCTCCAGGAGGATGGAGCCCCACCGGGCCTTCGTCAACATCACCTACGGCTGCGACAAGTTCTGCACCTACTGCGTGGTCCCCTTCACCAGGGGGATGCAGAGGTCTAGGAGGCACGAGGAGGTCATCGCCGAGGTCAGAAACCTGGTCAGGAACGGGTACAAGGAGGTGACCCTCCTGGGTCAGAACGTCTCTTCATACGGGGCTGATCTGGAGGACAATCCGGACTTCGCCGGGCTTCTCAGAGAGGTCTCCGACACCGGAATCAGGAGGATCAGGTTCATGACCTCCCACCCCCACGACTTCACCGACGACGTGTTCGACGTGATGGCGGAAAGGGACAACGTGATGCCGTATCTCCATCTTCCTATACAGTCCGGATCCGATCACGTCCTGAAGCTCATGAACCGCTCCTACGACATGGCCAAGTACATGCACCTGGTCGAGCTGGTGAAGAAGAAAGTACCTGATATCGCTCTGACCACCGACATCATCGTCGGGTTCCCCGGGGAGACCGAGGAGGACTTCCAACAGACTCTTAAGGCAGTCAGAGACTGCCAGTACGACTCCTGCTTCACCTTCATCTTCTCCCCCAGGCCCGGCACTCCCGCCTACAACATGAAGAACAACGCCACCCCGGAGGAGATCCAGGACAGGTTCAATCGGCTGGTGGAGCTGACCGAACAGATCACGGCCGAGAGGGCTCAGCGCATGGTCGGTAAGACCGTCGATGTGCTCTTCCTCTACCCCTCGAAGAAGGACAAGACCATGATGTCAGGGTACGACCCCTACCAGCACCTGGTCCACGTGAAGGGTGAGGAGTCCCTGGCTGGGCAGATCAGGAAGGTCCGTATCACCGAGAGCCACTCTCACTCCTTCATCGGAGAGTTGTCAGATGACTGAAGTCGAGGAGAAAGCAACAAAATTAGCTGAAGCCTTCAGAGCCGATATCAGGTTTCAAGAGGTGGTTAGAGACCTGGATATGGTTCAGTCCGACCCTGAGATTTCGAAGGCTCTTCAGGGCATAGATCAGAACCAGAGACTCTGTCGAAAGAACGAGTTCGACCCCAGGATCAAGGGTCCGGCGATCGCCAGGATCAGGGTGCTGAAGAACCAGCTCCTATCCGATCCGATCTTCGTCAACTTCCTCTCTGCCTTTCAGGATCTGGAAGGGTTAGCTGACACTCTGATCAGCAGGATCAGGGGAGCTTAGTTCAGAAAGAATGAGGGTGTGGCAGGTGTCTGCCGCACCCCTTTTGCGTCTTCACCTATATAGGTTTATCTATAAATACTGGGATAAAATAGGAAAATTGATAACTTACTTGTAGTTATAACTTCCAAGCAAAAGTTTCTGTGAGGTGAGTCTATGGACGAAAAGACATTCCTGGTGGTCGATATCGGAACCCAGTCTCTACGAGCCTCCCTGGTCGATCAAAACGGGAGGGTAGTGAGGATGGAGAGGGAGGTCTACGAGGACTCCGTGATCCCGGACAGGGAGGGCTACTTCGAGCAGTGGCCCGACTTCTACTGGAACCACATGGTCAGAGCTCTTAAAAGAGTCACCTTCTCCAAGGAGTTTCAGGAGAACCCACCGGTCGGCATGACCTGCTGCGACTTCAGGGACACCGCCTGCTATCTGGATTCTAATCTAAAGCCCATCCGTCCATCCATCCTCTGGCTGGACTCCAGGAACGCTAAGCTGGAGAAGGACAACAATCTAGGATTCTTCTCCAAGCTGATCTTCTCGGTCATCGGCATGATGAAGACCGCCAGGGCCAACGGGAAGAGGACCATCGCCCAGTGGCTGAAGGAGAACGAGCCCGAGACATGGAACAAAGTCTATAAATATGTTCCTCTTGGTGCTTACATCAACCTCAAGCTGGTAGGACAGCTTCTGGTCTCCTCGGCAGACTGCAACGGCCACTTCCCCATCGACTTCAAGAGGGGGAAGTGGTACTCGACTAAGAACATCAGGTGGAACGTCTTCGGAATCGATAAGGACAAGCTCTGCCCTCTAGTAAAAGTGGGCTCAGTCATCGGAAGGATCTCCGCCTCCTGCGCCCAGGAGACCGGGCTGCCCGAGGGGTTTCCGGTCTACGCCTCAGCCTCGGACAAGGCCTGCGAGGTCTTAGGGAACGGCTGTCTGACCCCGGATGTCTGCACGGTGTCCTACGGCACCGCCTGCACCATCGATCAGACGGTATCTAAATACAAGGATTCAGAGCCCTTCCTCCCCGCCTACCAGTCCCCGGTCCCCGGGCTCTACGACATGGAGGTCCAGATCTACAGGGGATTCTGGATGCTCAGGTGGTTCGCAGACAACTTCGCCAACGGAGACGAGAAGAGGATTGCAGAGGAGGAGGGAATATCCATCGAGGCGGTCTTCGACCGCTACCTGGAGCAGGTGAGGCCCGGCTCCGACGGCCTGTTGATCCAGCCCTACTGGGGGGCTGGACTATCAAGGCCCGACGGCAGGGGGGCCATGGTGGGATTTTCAGATATCCACGATAGAAGGCACATCTACAGGGCCCTGATCGAGGGAATCTCCTACGCCCTCAAGGAGGGCTTAGAGACCATCCAGAAGCGGTCGGGACACAGGGCGAAGAAGCTGGTCATATCCGGAGGCGGCAGCCGGTCGGACGAGATCCAGAGGATCACCGCCGACGTTTTCAACCTCCCCGTGGTGAGGGCGGAGACGACCGAGTCCTGCACCGTCGGCGCAGCTATCGGAGGGTTCATAGCCTCCGGGGTCTATACCAACGCTGAGGAGGCTGTCTCCAGGATGGTCCGGTACTCCAAGAAGGTGGATCCGAACCATGAGACCCACAGGATCTACCAGAACTACTATAGGACCTACAAGGAGCTCTACCCCCAGCTGAAGAGGATCGACTCGAGGCTGAAGAGCCTGTCCTCGGAGAGCGAGAGGCGCTAGGAGGTACCCGGTGAACAGGAGCGAGAGAGATCAGCTCTATAAGAGCTTTGGGGTCGAGCAGGACCCCTCGGAGTTCACCCCTCTTATCAAGCAGTACCTGGAGATCAAGATCCAGAATCCCGACGTGATCCTGATGTTCAGGATCGGGGACTTCTACGAGATGTTCTTCAACGACGCCAGGACCGCCTCCCAGATCCTCCAGCTCTTTTTGACCAAGAAGGGGGCCGGAAACGGGGTGAGGATCCCGATGTGCGGGATCCCTCACCACGCCTACCAGACCTACGCCCAGAAGCTTCTGGACAGCGGCCACAAGGTGGCCATCGTGGAGCAGCTGGAGGATCCCAAGACAGCTAAGACTCTGGTAAAAAGGGGAGTTATTCAGGTCATAACCCCGGGTGCTAACCTGGATCTGAAGACTTCAGACAACAACTTCATAGCCTCCCTAGAGAGGGCTGGAGGAGCGGTGAGCGTAGCCTACGCCGACCTCTCCACCGGGGAGATCTTCGTCACCAACGTCCAGGACGAGAGCAGGGAGGTGCTATCAAAGCTCCTCTCCCTGGATGTCAGGGAGCTGGTGGTCTCCACCAGCTATGATGCCAAGTTCATCCAGCTGGTGAAGGAGAACACCCCGATCTGCGTCTCCTACTGCAACGTCTCTGACTCTGGCTTAGAGATGCAGCCGATATTCTCCAGGGTGGACGATCCCAGGCAGATTCTGGCTATATCCAGGCTTCTAAACTACCTCACCGACACCCAGAAGAGGGAACTGACCTACTTCAAGCCGGCAAGTGTGCTCCTCTCCTCGGCCACCATGAAGCTGGACTACTCCTCCATGGTGAACCTGGAGCTATTGAAGTCCGCTGACGGAAAGCACACCTTCGGAACTCTATACTGGCTCTTGAACCACTGCTCCACCCCCATGGGCTCCAGGTTCCTAAAGTCCGCCATCGAGGAGCCTCTAGCCCAGTTGAAGGACATCGAGGAGAGGGAGGATGCCGTCTCCTGGCTCATCGACAACTACATCGCCAGGGGAGATCTAGCCCAGGCTCTGTCCGGGGTCTACGACCTGGACAGGCTGATCGCCAGGATCAGCTACGGCCAGTCCAACGGGCACGACATGCTCCAGCTCAAGCGGTCGCTTCAGTCCATTCCCAAGATCAGAGAGCTACTGAAGAACTCTGAGGGCTCTCTGTTGAAGAGGATCCACTCCAGCATGGACGACTTCAAGCCGCTGGTGGACCTGCTCGAAAAAGCTGTTAGAGATGATGCCCCTATGACCATCACCGAGGGCGGTATCTTCAAGCCTGGATACGACGAGGAGCTGGACAGGATCAACGAGACCACCAGCGGGTCCAAGGACTGGGTAGCTAGGCTCGAGGCTTCGGAGAAGGAGCGTACCGGAATCAAGAACCTCAGGGTCGGATTCAACAAGGCTTTCGGCTACTACATTGAAGTCTCTAAAGGGAACATCTCCGAGGTTAAACCTGAGTATGGTTATATTCGAAAGCAGACTCTAACCACCGGGGAGCGCTACACGACAGCGGAGCTCCAGGAGCGTGAGGCTGCGATATTAAGAGGTGACGAGCTCAGGGTCTCCAGGGAGTACGCCCTGTTCCAGGACCTGAGGAAGAAGGTCTCAGCCTATACCTCGAAGATCCAGGAGCTCTCTTCTTCGGTGGCTCTTCTCGATTTCTTAGTCTCCACCTCCGGGGTCTGCGCCGACAGCGGCTACTGCCGTCCCGAGTTCACCACCGACGGGACCGTGGAGGTTAAATCTGCCAGGCATCCCGTGATTGAAAAGGCGCAGCCGGAGCGGGAGTTCGTCTCCAACGACTACACACTTTCCAAGGACACCGAGGTCCTGATCATCACCGGGCCCAACATGGGCGGCAAGTCCACGTATATGAGGGAGTTCGCCCTGTTGGCCATCATGGCTCAGATGGGGATCAGGGTACCGGCGGAGTCCTGCCGTATCCCGGCGTTCGATGCTATCTTCACCAGGATTGGGGCCTCCGACGACCTGATCAAGGGCTCCTCCACCTTCATGGTGGAGATGCAGGAGACGGATAGGGCGTTGAAGGATGCAACATCTAATTCTTTAATCCTGTTCGACGAGATCGGCAGGGGGACCGCCACCTACGACGGCATGGCCCTGGCTCAGGCTATCCTCGAGTACGACATCTCCAACGTCCACGCCAAGACCTTCTTCTCCACCCACTACCACGAGCTCACGGCCCTGGCTGAAAGATATCCACAGATGAAGAACGTCCACGTCAGCGTCAAGGAGGACGACGGGAAGATCACCTTCCTCTACAGGGTCCAGCCCGGACCCATGGATAGGTCCTACGGGATCAACGTGGCCCAGCTGGCCGGGCTCCCCGACTCCCTGATCCAGAGGGCCACCCAGATTTTGGCCCACCTGGAGGAGAACGGGAGCAGTGTCGACGAGATACCCCAGGTCCAGCTGGCACCCAAGGCCCAGCCGGCATCCAGGATCGAGAGCGAGATCAAGGCTCTGGACCCCGTGAACATGTCCCCGCTCCAAGCTCTTCAAGTCCTTTATAGACTCAAGGAGGAGCTGGACGGAAAGTCCAGATAGGAGGCGCTAGGATGAACCGCATCAGCGTGATGCCACAGAGCTTAGCCGATCTTATCGCCGCCGGGGAGGTGGTGGAGAGGCCGGCTTCGGCCCTCAAGGAGCTGGTGGAGAACTCCATCGACGCTCAGGCCAAGCACATCTACGTAGAAATAACCATGGGTGGGCTCAAGTCCATCGTCGTCAAGGACGACGGCTTCGGCATGTCCAGAGAGGACTGCACCCTGTCCATAAAGCGCCACGCCTCCTCCAAGGTCAAGACCAGCTACGACCTGATGGATATAAAGACCATGGGTTTCAGGGGCGAGGCTCTGCCCTCGATAGCTGCAGTCTCCACCCTGAGGATCGAGACCTCGGATGGCAATGAAGGCACTGTTCTTACTGTCAATGGGGACTCAGAACCCAAGGCATCCGATGGACCTCTGAGAAAGGGGACCACGGTCAAGATCACGGACCTCTTCTACAACACCCCGGCCAGATTGAAGTACATGAAGTCCCCTCAGGTGGAGAGGGCCAAGTGCATGGATGTCATGGAGCACCTGGCTCTAGGGTTCCCCAACGTCAGCTTCGACGTCAGGTCGGACAACAGGCAGGTCTTCACGACGACCGGAAGAGGCGATGTTATCGAGGTGATCCAGAGGATCTGGGGAAACGACATCGCCAGGTCTATCAGCAGAGTTGAGAAGGTCGCCACCTACGGCTTCTCCTTCGAGTGCTACATCGCTAAGCCTGAGGTCAACTACTCCTCGAAGTACCAGATGATGACTTTCATCAATTCCAGGTATATCTACTCCTACAGGATAACCAAGGGTATCGAAGAAGCCTATAGAGATTATTTAGCCCCTCTGAGGTACCCCTTCGTAGCCGTCTACATCCAGGCCGACCCGGCTTTGGTCGATGTCAACGTCCACCCTTCCAAGAGGGAGGTGAGGATTTCAGGAGAGGACTCTCTAGCCTCCTCGATCAAGTCGACGATCCAGGAGGCTCTGAAGGCTGAGAAGCCCATATACGGAGATAGAGATACCTCGGCTCTAGTCTCCAGCATCGTCAAGGATTCCACAGTTTCCTCCCAGATCGAGGTCGGCCAGGAGACCCCAATCGAGGTACCAAACCAGCCCGACTATGATGCCGAGTACGCCAACCAGATCCTGGCTGGGATCGAGAGCAACGTCACCTACCAGGGGAACGACCACTCCGAGGTCGACTCAGCCCTGAACAAGGTTCAAGGCCTCAAGGGCTCAGAATCAACAAAGAAGCCTTCGATATATGACAACCTTTATCCTTTAGGTCAGATTGCTAAAACCTACATCATCTGCGACTCACCTGAAGGCATGTACATAATCGATCAGCATGCCGCCGCGGAGCGGGTGAACTTCGAGAAGTTCGAGAAGCTGTTCCAGCAGACCATTCACCAGGTGGCTCCGATCGCGCCCCTGATAGTCGAATTACCCCCCAGCGTCGTCTCCTCCTTCGACGGGGAGAAGAGCGAGATCCTGTCGAAGATGGGACTTCTGGTCGAACCCTTTTCTAACTCCTCTCTGAAGCTTGTAGCCCTCCCCGAGTTTCTGACCGACAAGAACTACATGGGGGTCATAAAGGACCTGATAGTCGCAGCGGCTGAAGGAAGAAAGGAATCGCCTCTGCAGCTGATGAGGAAGGCTGTATCTACTCTGGCCTGTAAGGCCTCGGTCAGGGCCGGGGACGAGCTCTCCCCCTTCGCTCAGGTGGCACTTATAAGGCATCTCTCGGAGTGCGAGAACCCGGCCAACTGCCCTCACGGGAGACCCACCGGGGTCAAGATAACCATCGGGGAGCTGGAGAAGCTCTTCAGGAGGACCGGATTCTAGGTGGTCTACGTCATACTGGGAGAGACGGCCTCCGGAAAGACCGATATCGCTCTGGAGATCTGCAGGAAGCTTCATATACCCCTGATCTCAGCCGATGCCTATTCAGTCTACAGAGGCTTCGATATCGGGTCGGCTAAGCCTTCTAAAGAAGAGCTTCAAGGCATCGAGCACTACTTCATCGACTATCTGGACTTCGGGGAATCAATGTCTGTATACGAGTTTCAGAAGGAGGGAAGGAAGCTCTTAGACAGATTTAAAAGTGAAGGAAGAGACTGTGTCGTAGCCGGAGGGACGTTTCTATATGTGAGAGCTCTGCTTTTTCCTCTTAACTTCCCTGAGGATCAGGCTCCTCACCCTGAGGTCATCGAGGATATAGAGGCCATGAAGGAGGAGCTTCTGGAACTCGATCCTGAGGCTTCCAAGACCGTGGACATGAACAATCCCAGGAGGGTGGAGCGGGCCCTGGCTCTGGCCAGAACCGGAACCACCCGCACCCAGCTGGTTAAAGAATTCGTGAACTACCCTCTCTATCCTTCGATCTTCATCAGGATCGAGACCGATCCCAAGAAGCTGGCTGAGAGGATTGCTTTAAGAATCAAGAAGATGATGGAGTCGGGGCTGGTGGAGGAGACTCAGAGACTTATGTCTCTGGCCCCCTCCTTCGCCCCGACCTTCCGGGGCATAGGATTCAAGGAGATATGCGATAGACTTCTAGAAGGCTCGAGCCTGGACGGGGTCGAGGAGCAGATCGCTATCGACACCAGGCAGTACGCCAGGAGGCAGAGGACCTACCTCAGGCACCAGTTCCCGTTCTGCGTCACCCTGCCCAGGGAGCGGATAGTCGACCTGGTGATCGAGAATAGCCTCCGGAGAGGAGATGCCGTGAGAAAGACAGAGCTGGAGAACCCGATGCCTTTGGTACCCTCAATGAGTGCGGAGTACACCCCCTGGATCGATAGGTTATATAGAGATGGGGTTAGACAGATTGCCATCTACGTCTCAGACAGAGGGATGCTGAACGACTTCGTAGATTCAGTACACTCGAGATCTCCTCTGATGCAGATCCTGGTATTCGACGATCTGGAGATCAAGAAGGGCAAGCTCCCTCCGTTCTCCTACGCTTTGCCCACCCCTGATGGAGTCAGGCTCGACCAGAAGATCGTCGACTACATCGCGGAGAAAAACATCCCCACCAGGAGCGTTGAGGAGCTCAACCTCCCCGCTCCTGGGAAGAACGAGCTAGAGGTCGACGGATAGGAGGAGTGCGCATGGAGCTAGAGAGCATCTTCAAGGTGGCTGAAAGGGCTGAAGTAAACCCTGAGAACCTCATCCCCTACGGTCGCTGGTTCGCCAAGGTCGACTTCGGGGTCCGCCCAGAGCCCAAGCCCGGATCCAAGGTGATTCTGGCTACCGCCATGACCCCGACTAAAGCCGGGGAGGGCAAGACTACAACTGCCATCGCCCTGACCGACGGGTTGAACCTGGCTCTGAAGGGCACAGGTAAGGTCGCATCCGTGGCTCTCCGTCAGCCCTCCATGGGCCCCGTCTTCGGGCTCAAGGGCGGAGCCACCGGAGGCGGGGAGGCCTCGGTGCTTCCCAAGGATGGAATCAACATCAACTTCACTGGGGACATCCACGCTCTGACCGCCGCCAACTCTTTGATATCAGCAGTGATTGACAACTCCGTTTACCACGGAAATACTCTGAATATCGACGAGAACAGAATTGTATTTCCAAGGGCTCTGGACATGAACGACAGAGCCCTGAGGAGGATCAGGGTCGGAATAGATAAGAAGCATCCTGAGGGACATTCTGAGACCACCGTGATAACAGCCGCCAGCGAGCTCATGGCCATCCTCTGCCTGGCCGAGAGCGAGAGCGACTTCGTGAGGATGGCCGATTCCATGATTGCAGCCTACACGAAGGATGGGAAGCCGGTCAGGGTGGGGGAGTTCCACATCTCCAATGCTCTGTTGAAGATAGTGAGAGATGCTCTTCTCCCCAACGTCGCCCAGACCGCCTACGGCTCTCTGGCCTACATTCACGGAGGGCCGTTCGCCAACATCGCTCACGGCTGCTGCTCCATAAGGGCTATCCTGTCCAGTCTTCACACTTCCGACTATTGCGTGACCGAAGCCGGATTCGGATCCGACCTCGGAGGTGAGAAGTTCATGGACCTCCTCTGCCCCAGAGCTGGAATTCATCCCTCCGCCGTGGTTGTAGTCGGATCCGTGAGGTCCTCCAAGCTTCAGGGTGGAACCTCATACGAAGATCTGAAACTTGAGGATTCTGAGGCTGTGGTCAGAGGCTCTTCGAATCTTATTCACCACCTGAGATCCATGGCTCAGTACGGCTGTCCGGTCATCTGCTGCATCAACAGATTCCCCACGGATACCGACGGCGAGATCCATGCTCTAAAAGAAACAATTGAGAAAACTGGATTCAGAGCCGTCTGCTGCACTGGGTACACGGATGGGCCCAAGGGTAGCCTGGACCTCGCTAGAGCGGTGATAGAGACCGCTGAAAAGCCCTCTGACTATCACCCTATCGTCGAAGCTGGAGAGGATATCAGAGAGGCGACCAAGACCATCGCTCAGAAGGTATATGGAGCTTCTGATGTTATCTTTACCGAGCAGGCTGAAAAAGATTTAGAGAGCATTAACAACTTGAATATTAAAGGTCTGGGTGTCTGTGTTGCTAAAACACCTCTCTCCCTGACTGACGACCCTAAGATCCAGGGTGCTCCAGAGGGGTTCAAGATCACTATCTCCTCTATCAGACTCTCTGCTGGAGCTGGGTTTGCTGTTCCTGTTTCCGGCTCTACTCTTCTGATGCCTGGACTCCCCTCTGTTCCAGCAGCCGTGAACATGGAGGACTAGGGTGTGAAGAAGCTTCTAGGTAAGCCCCTGTCCGAGAAGGATCGGGATGGGATAGCAAGGATGAGAGAGGAGGGCGGGTCGGTCAACCTGGTCTGCATCCTCTCTCCTGATTCGGACGATTCTGTCTCTTATCTCCATCAGATCGAGAGGCTGGCGGAGAAGACGGGAACCAAAATCGATAAGCTCTTTGTCTCTGATGCTGAAACGGCCTCTCGGGCTGTCTCTAGAATTGAAAAGCCAAAAGGAAGAGACTCCTTCATAATCCTCAGGCCTATCCCTTTGATCGATGACTCCATAGCTCTTAAGCTCGATTCCAGGAGAGATCCGGACTGCTTCGGATCCCTCAGGCGCTCCGAGATCTACTCCTGGGGCAAAGATGTCTATCTTCCCGCCACCGCTAGGTCGGTGATGAGGCTAATAGAGTCTTCAGGAATCGAGACTAAGGGGAAGAAAGCTCTAGTTATAGGTAGGTCTCTATCTGTTGGCCTTCCCGTCTTTCACGCTCTGATGAGAGCGGATGCTCTAGTCAGCCTAGCTCACTCCAAGGTCTCACCTAAAACTCTGAAGGAGGAGGCCAGAAGGAGCGACATCTTGGTTCTGGCCTCCGGACACAGGGGGCTGATAGATGAAACCTGCATCCACGACGGGCAGGTGATCATCGACTGCGGATTCCATGCCTCGGATAGGGGTGGAGACCTGGGCTTTGTTCCAAACGAATCCATACAGGGTTTCTACACCCCGGTACCCGGGGGTGTCGGACCTCTGACCGTGGTTTCTCTTTTACACAACGCCTACTCGATGCTCAGGGGTGTGAAGTAGATGGCTTCAGCCTACAGGTTCCTGATAGTCTCCGATACCCACGGGGATATCGATATCATGACCAGAATCGTCAACAATCACCGGGGTGACTGCACCAACTTCTTCCACCTCGGAGACTCCGAGGTGTCTCCGTATGTGATCGACAGCCTGTTCCTGGGTGTCAGAGGAAACTGCGACTACTTCGCAGGACTACCTCCCACTAGAGATATCGTGTTTCCGTTCGGGAAGGTTCACCTGGAGCACGGAAACAGATGGGACGGGATCACAGATGAGTACGTCCTCTCGTTAGGCTGCAGGATCTTCCTCTCTGGACACACTCATAGGAAGCTTGCGAGAAAGCTCTCTAACGGGGTCTGGATCCTGAATCCCGGAAGCCTCACCAGGCCTAGGGACGGAAACCTAGGAAGCTATCTGATAGCTGATATCTCCGAGAAAGGAGATATTAGGACTCTTGCTTTCCATACCCTCGACCCAGAGACCGGAATCGAAGAAGGCATCATTGACGGATTTAAGCTGATGAAGTGAATAATCGCAAAGAAAAATCCTTGTTCTCATAAAGAAGGTTGTAATCAATTTACAACCTTCTTTTCGTATATCTGTCCTATTTCTCGGATTCTGAAATAGATACTTCCAGGAGGCTTATCTATTGGTCCTGGACAGAGTTTCCTTCTCCTATTCCAAGGAGGGAGAGAGGGTGGTCGACAACGTCAGCCTGTCTCTTCCAGACAGAGGGTTATTCTGCATCCTCGGAAGGTCGGGATCTGGGAAGACCACCCTCCTTCACCTGATCGCTGGAGTCTTAAAGCCGACCTCAGGGTTTGTGGATACTGAGGGGAAGAAGGCAGCACTAGTCCTCCAGGAAGCCCAGCAGATCGAGGGGATGACAGTCCAGGAGAACACCTGTCTAAGGATGGCTCTGGATGGTGTTTCAAGATCCAAAAGGAAGGAGTTTTCAGGGCCTGTACTTAGGGCTCTAGGACTTGAAAACCTGGCTGGTAGGAAAGCCAATACCCTCTCCGGAGGCGAGAGGCAGAGGGTCTCTCTGGCATCCGCTATCTGTTCCGACTGTGGAATCATCCTGGGGGACGAGCCCACCGGAGCTCTGGATTCTGAGAACTCCGAGAAGGTCATGGAGATTCTGTCGAAGATGGCTGACTCCAGGCTGGTAATAGTCGTAACCCACAGCGTTGAGCTGGCCGAGAAATGGGCCGACGGGATCTTCACCATGGAGGGTGGAAAGCTCTATAGGAAGGGTGAATTCAGGAGAAGAGGAGCGGTACAGAGCTCTTTTGAGACTCCGAGAGGAAACGGGAAGATCAGGTTTTTGAACAGACTTAAATTGGCTTTCGGAACCATGTTCTCCAGGCGTGGAAGACTAGTACTTTCAGCCCTGATATCCGGCTTCTCCTTCGCTGCTCTGGGGTTCTCGATCTCCATCATCACCGGGTCGGAGAAGTTCTCCGAGTCGGTGCTGGAGAGCTTCTTCTCCCCATCCACCGCTCTTTTGTCGGAGCGGGTGGACGTGAGTCAGAGCCAGGGCATGACCCTGGCTAGGCAGGGAGAGCTCACTGAAGAGACATTGAACAGCATCGAGGAGTACACCTCTGTCGAGGTGCATCCCTCCCTGTCCTTCTTCGTTCCGACCTCCGGTAGCCTCACTGTCGGAAGAAAGGTGATCGATTACTCGATAGATCCCTATCTTGAGTCTGGAAACCTGATATATGGAAAGCTTCCAAGGACCGCTTTCGAGTGCGTGGCTAACACGTCTCTAGCAGAGTATTTAGGTGTCGATTCTAACGACCTCATCGGTCAGACCTTCGGGTCGAAGGTCGAGAGGGATGTACCTGTATATATAGGTGGAGAGACGGAGTCTGCAGGTTACAGCTGCGACTGCACTTTCAGAGTGGTCGGGGTTACAGATGAGGACAAGAGCTTCAACAGCCCAGCTGTCTACTACAGGTACGACCTGGTCCAGGAGGAGATCTTCTCCATTCCTCTCAAGGGTGACCTGGAGATGTATGTCGAAGACATCTTCACCCTGGACGAGTACCAGGATTCTGAGGTCAGAGGCTATGGGACCTTAGTCGAAGCCTCTGATTTCAGGCTCTTAGCCGACTGGATCGACGATCACCAGGACGTGGTGGTCTGCACCTCCAGGCCTGTGGCTGCTAGGAGGGCATCGAAGGAGATATCCAACGCCGTGGGTAGACTTTCAGTCATCTTTCTATCGGCCAGTGGAGCCATCGCTGCCATGGTGGAGTACTACTCCGCTTCTGCGGTCTGTCTGGATGCTGTGGGACAGTGTGCTCTGGTCATGTCCTGTGTTGGTAAAGGGAAGAAGTATAGGAAGGCTCTGGGGGGTATCGGAGACATCTTCACAATCTTCGGCTCAGTCGGATTTCTTTTAAGTTCCGTTGCTTTAACAGCATTAGTTCCCTCTTTAGTCGCTTCATTAGGCCTATCGTCTACCATGGTCACAGCCTCGATTCCAGCTTTGGTCTTCTCCTGGATAGCCATGGTTCTCTTATCCGAGCTCTCCTGCTACATTCCAGTCTTTAAGATGAGCAGGCAGAACCTGCAGCAGGCTCTGAGGTCCGAGAGGTGATCGAGCTATACGATGTTTCTAGGACCTATCCCAACGAGGTTAGGCCTGCACTCGATAGGGTGAATCTGACCCTTCCCGATAGGGGGCTTGTCTTTATAGTCGGCCCTTCTGGAGCTGGAAAGACCACCCTGGTCTCTCTGATAGCCGGGATGGACTCGGGGTTTACAGGTAGGATAGTGAGCTTCGGTCATGACCTTTCGAGCATGACCCCGCAGGAGCTCTCATCCTACAGGGCTGAATACGTCGGAATGTCCTTTCAGGACGGATTCCTGGAGGAGTCCATCCCGGCCTATCAGGAGGTGATGAAGCCACTTTTAGCTTCTGGTTTCAACAGTGGAGAAGCTAAAGACAGAAGCCAGAGAATTCTTGATGATCTGGGCTTAGGAGACCTTTCTAGTAGAAAGGTCTCCGAGCTTTCAGGAGGTGAGAGAAAGAGGGTCTCACTAGCTAAGGCCCTGGTGAAGGAACCAGCTCTGGCCATCCTGGATGAGCCCACCAGCGGACTGAATCCAGCTCTGGCATCCAAGGTGATGAGGATCCTCAGAGCCAGAGCTAAGAACTCTCTGATCCTGGTAGTGACTCACGATGCCTCCATCGTCGATAGGGGGAGCTGCATCTACGTTAAAGACGGGAGGGTTAGCACCTCTTGTCTAGTATCTAAAGCGAGCCACCGAAGAATTGATGAAGCTTCTAAAGTTTCATCTTCCTGGTTCGCTGTCTTCTCCGATGCCATCAAAGGATTCTTTAGAGGTTTCAAACACCTCTCCTGGTCTTTGTTTGCTATGGCTCTAGCCGTCACTGTGGCAGGGTTCTCGATCATGATGGTCTCCGGGGTCGGAGACGGGATGAAACAGGTGGTGGGTACCAGCCTGGATCAGCTATCAGCCGTGGTGCAGCCCAGGTACAACGAGAATGCGGACAATCCGGATGGGATCTACCTGAGCCCGGAGGAGATCTCTCCGCTGATCAATCTAAAACCTGAGGCTACTCTGGGATATGGCGGCTGGTATCTGAAGGGGGTCAACGGACTCTTCGATCCCTCCTCCGGGTTCAGGGTGGTCTTTGGAAACTGGAAGTACCCTAGAGATCTAGGAATGGACATTCTGGCTCAACCCAGTCTATTAGCAGCTAGACCCGATGCCTCTCCCTTTCCAGCCGATGCTCTGGATGAACCCCTAGACGACGATTCTGTCCTTCTGGGTGTCGATAGCGGACTCTTCGAGTCTTTAATGAACAGAGCCGATGGGTCGGAGGGGCTGAAGACGGCTCTGAACGAAGGCCAGATAACTCTTCAGGGGCAGGTGACTATTCCAAACGTTCAGGGGGAGAAGGAATTCTCTCTGAAAGTCAGAGCCCTGTTCTCCTCGAACAGGGTGGAGGTGGTGCACTCAGATCCGCTGTTCGCCTCCAGGTTCTTCGAGGGAGAGCTAGAGATGGTCTCCTCCTGCGATATGGACAGTCTTGATCCCCTGCCATACACCATCAAGAAAGCTGGAGTGGTCTGGGTGAAGAGGGATAACCTCGGAGACTTCTTTAGGTCCTTTCAGCTGTCTAACGAATGGGGAGACTACGTCCTAGTTAGAGTCAGAGACCAGGAGGGCGAGACTGCAGTCGGGGTTGGTGCTGTCTACAAGAGAACCTCTGAGGCATCACCTAGAGACTGCCTAGATATCTATCTAAACTCCGGTGGCAGAGTTGTCGACTACGGGCTATCCTCCCCGGTCTACACCTACGTATCCGGAGGGATGTATGAAGGCTTTTCTACTCCTCTGTTCGTCTCTCCTAACCGTGAGGACCTCAACGTCGTCATGGACCAGAACAGCCTCACCGACTTCGACCTGACCGGATACAGCTTTGCAGACGGAGAACTACCTGAATCGGTCGTCTCTTCGAGCTTAGCCGATTCCATAATGGGTGACGGAATCGCTTTTTCTACTCCATCACAGAGATACCTTGTATCCGGCCAGGTCCCCGCATCGGATAGTGTCGTCGCCGTGTCGGAGGGGCTAGCTAAGGAGCTGTACGGAAGCAGCAAGAAGGCTCTGGGGTCTGTTCTTAACCTGTTGATGTTGGAGAGCGTTAGAAAGGTGCAGAGCGGGTACTCCAACGGGTTCATGGAGGCTACTCTCAGAGTCTGCGGGATATTCTCCGGAGATGATCTGGCCCTGGTCCATGACGCCTTCTTCCCTCAGGCTCTGGCGTTCCAGATGTCGGATATGCCTCCTCAGGCATCGGTGTGCGATGCCTTCGTGCTGAGGTTCTCATCCACCGAAGCCATGGATGAGGTGATTCTGGAACTGATGGAGAAGTATCCGCAATACAGCTTTTCGACTCCGGTTAGGGACATGGTGGAATCCCTGGATGAGACCATATCCCAGGTTGGAAGGGGACTGGGGATATTCGGGGCTCTCTCTGTGACCCTGGCTTTCGCACTGCTCACTCTTAGCCTTACCCTGGCAGTCAAGAGGTCGGAGAGGAGGATGGGGGACATGCTGTCTCTGGGGTTTACACCAGGCCAGGTTCAGGCGTGGGTGGTCATCCAGGCTCTGGCTATAGGCTTAGTCGCTTCAATCCAGTCCGCTATCGGACTGGGATTAGCCTATCGGATAGCTGAGTCGGAGCTTGCTTCAATCTTCTCGACTGAAGGCTTATTACCTCTTGGATCTCCGATAGCGGCTGCTGTGGCAATCTGCTTAGCGGCCTGTCTGATATCTGGGATTGTGACTTCTTTGAAGGCTAGGTGGATATCTCCCTTGAAGGCGTTTAGGAAGAGGTGAAGGTCGTTCTTTTTGCCATTTTAACAATGGTTTTGACTAGTCAGTTCTGATGGGTCAAATACTAGCTCGAACAGGTCTTTCCTCTCATTTACCCAGCGTGTTTCCCACGTGCCCGAGGTGGTGGAAACGCTTTCCTCTGTGGGCATTTGACATCCGTCCCTAAGGGGGATAAAAAAATACGAGCTGAGCCGAAAGACACAGCAAAAGAGGTTTGCCATGAAGGGTAAAGTGAAGATGTTCGATGCGAAGAAGGGGTACGGCTTCATCCGCGCTGAGGATGGGACCGACGTCTTCTTCCACTACTCCAGCCTCATGATGGAGGGATTCAAGACCGCCAATCCTGGGGACGAGGTGGAGTTCGATGTCAGCAACACCGAGAAGGGCCTGCGCGCTTCCAACGTCAGGATCACCAGGAAGGCTGTTGTCGACGACGAGCACCAGTTCTAAGCTTCAGTCTTAAAGCTTACAGCTGCGCATCGAGCACTTGCATATAGATAGGGCGGGGGACACACCTTCTTCGTCGGGTCGATATGCGGGGGTCGGATGGGGAGGTCTCCCCATCCGTTTTTTGAACTCCGCATGTGCTAGACTACTCCAGTTATTAGAGATACTACTTAGTTAAGAGGGATCGAGTATGGCATTAACCGCAGGCATAGTCGGGCTTCCCAACGTCGGGAAGTCCACCCTGTTCAACGCGCTCACCAACTCCAACGTGCTGGCTGAGAACTACCCCTTCGCCACCATCAAGCCCAACACCGCCGTGGTCGAGATCAAGGACGAGAGGGTGGACCGCCTGGTGGAGATCTTCAAGCCCAAGAGGGTCGTGAGAGCCACCTTCCAGTTCACCGACATCGCCGGGCTGGTCAAGGGAGCCTCCAAGGGCGAGGGGTTGGGGAACCAGTTCCTGGGGAACATCAGGAACACCGACGCCATCCTGGAGGTCGTGAGGTGCTTCGAAAATAAGAATATCGTCCACGTCGACGGCACCGTCGACCCTCTGAGGGACATCCAGGAGATCACCCTGGAGCTGATCCTGGCCGACCTCCAGGTGGTCGAGGGAGCCCTGGGCAAGACCTCCAAGCGTGCCCAGGTCACCAGGGACAAAGCCCTGATCAACGAGGTCAAGCTCCTGGAACAGGTCAAGGCGGCCCTGGAGGCCGAGAGGTTCGCCTCCACCGTGGAGGTGACTCCGGACGAGGCCAAGGTGCTCCACAGCTTCAACCTCCTGACGGCCAAGCCGATCATTTACATCGGAAACGTCTCCGAGTCCGCCTACGCCGACCCCTCCTCCGACCCCTACTTCTCCAAGGTGAAGGAGTACGCTGAGAGCCAGGGGGCTCTGGCGATCCCCGTCTGCGCCGAGACGGAGAGCCAGCTCTCCTCCGTCTCCCCGGAGGAGAGGATAGAGTACCTGGAGGCGTTAGGAACCAACCTGACCGGTCTCGACAGGATCGCTAAGGCTGCTTATCAGATTCTGGGGCTAAGAACCTTCTTCACCGGAGGGCCCGACGAGGTCAGGGCCTGGACCTTCCACGACGGGGACACCGCACCCAGGTGCGCCGGAACCATCCACTCCGACATGGAGCGGGGGTTCATCAAGGCCGAGGTCTACTCCTTCGAGGATATAGACAAGTATGGGAGCGAGGAGGCCCTGAAGGCCAAGGGGCTCATAAGGACCGAGGGCAAGGAGTACCCGGTGAAGGACGGCGACTGCCTCTTCATCAAGTTCAACGCCCCCAAGGGCAAGTAGGTAGGAGGAAGGATGATGGCAATCACCGACAGGATCAAGGAGGCGGTCGCCGAGGCTCTGAACGATCAGGGCCTGAGCGTCTCTCCCAAGGACATCTCCCTCACCATCCCCCCGGTGAAGGAGCACGGAGACTTCTCCACCAACGCCGCCATGAAGTTCGCTAAGAAGCTCGGCAAGAAGCCCCTGGAGCTGGCAGAGGCTCTAGCCTCCTCCATCTCTGGGGAATTCCTAAGCAGGGTCGAGGCGGTGAAGCCCGGATTCCTCAACTTCTTCATCTCCCAGGAGGATATGGCTTCAATCGTTAAGAAGGTTCTCTCCGAGAGTGAGAGCTTCGGAGATGGGGAGAGGAACGGGATCAGGGTCGACCTAGAGTACGTCTCTGCCAATCCGACCGGATATCTCCATCTGGGCCACGCCAGGGGAGCCGCCGTCGGCGACTCCCTGGCCAGGATCATGAGGAAGGCCGGGTACTCCGTCACCAGGGAGTACTACATCAACGACGCCGGAAACCAGATCGACCACATGGCCCAGTCTTTAATAGCCAGATACCTTCAGAGGCTCGGGCACAGGGATGTCCAGGTTCCCGAGGACGGCTATCACGGACAGGACATAATCGACATCGCCTGCGAGCTCTACAGAGACTGCGGGAACGAGTTCGAGAAGGATGCCTACGACCACCTGAACTTCTTCAAGGAGTACGGGATAAGGAAGCTTCTGGCCAAGATCAAGTCCGACCTGATGAGGTTCGGGGTGGAGTTCGACGTGTTCACCTCCGAGAGGGACATCCGGAGGTCTGGAAAGGTCGATAAGGTCCTTAAGGATCTGAGACTTTGCACCTACGAACAGGACGGGGCGGTGTTTCTAAGGACCATCCACGACGGCGACGACAAGGACCGCTGCATCGTTAAATCCGACGGCTCCTACACCTACTTCCTCCCCGATATCGCCTACCACCAGGACAAGTTCGACAGGGGCTTCGACCGCCTGCTCGACGTGTTCGGAGCCGATCACGCCGGGTACGTGGCCAGGCTCAAGTCCGCCATGAAGAGCCTGGGCCACGACCCCGACGACCTTGTCGTCAGCCTGGTACAGATCGTTAGATTGTTCAAGAATGGCCAGGAGTACCGGATGAGCAAGCGGACCGGGAACGCCGTGGCCATGAACGACCTGATCGACGAGGTCGGGGTCGATGCGGTGAGGTACTTCTTCGTCTCCAGGGCCGGGGAGTCCCACCTCGACTTCGACCTCGACCTGGCTGAATCGCTATCCTCCTCTAATCCTGTGTACTACGCCCAGTACACCCACGCCAGGCTCTGCTCGGCCATCGAGAGGGGAGCTCAGTACGTCTCCGACGACTTCGATGCTTCGCTTCTGACTAAGGACTCCGAGGTGGCCATCATGAAGTGCATGAGGGACTTCCCAGAGAGAGTCAAGGAGGCTGCTGACACCTACGAGCCCTACAAGATCTGCCTCTTCGTCCAGAACTTCGCATCTTTAGTCAACGACTGGTATCAGCACGAGAGGATCGTGAATCCTGAGGATGTGGATCTGACCAGGGCTCGCTTGGCTCTAGCCAGAGCCTCTAGGATCGTTCTCAGATCCGCCCTGACCCTCATCGGAGTCTCCGCCCCCGAGCGCATGTAGCGGGGTGGAAAAGAGTCTCCGATAGTGTTATAAACTTTCAGCATTTTTAAGGCGTTGAACCAAAGGGGATAGATATAAATGACCAAGTCAATGATCGATACTGCGTACGATATCGTGAGCAAGTCCGATGGCCCCGTCGAGTTCGGTGAGCTGCTCCGCCAGGTAGGCCAGGAACTGGGCATCGAGGACGAGGAGGTCCTGACCAAGAAGGCCGGAGGCTTCTACACCGACCTGACTCTGGACGGAAGGCTGGTCATCTGCGCCAACAACCACTGGGACCTGAAGAAGCGTCACAGGTCCGCCGAGTACCGCCTCGACATGAGCGAGATCTACTCCGCAGACGAGAGTGATCACGACGATAATGAGGAAAATCCCTCCGAGCTCGGCGACGAGAACGACGAGGACAAGAAGTCCGGCGAGACCAGCGAGGACGACGACGAGGACGAGGCCGATCAGCAGCAGAGAAGCCTGAATTTTGAGAACTTCTCCAAATCCGAAGACTAATATTCAAGCCGTGTGAAATAAGCCTGGGCAGAATAGAATGCTCAGGCTTTTTCGATGCTAAAATAAATTTGTTAAAAATATTTCAGATAGGATAGGAATTTATCTTTCTGCGAGTATATGTTCTAAGGTATTTGAGAAACTAAAGCAAGCAAACAAATATTTTTCATTTAATGAAATAAGAAATGCAAAAACTATTGTTTTTCGATTTGATGTTCGTCGAGAAGACAAGGACTATAAATTGCCCATTAGGATTCTCTCTTTTACAATGCCTTTACAAAGTAAGTGCCAAGGTATGAATACATTTCAGTGACCTTTACCACTTTGTCGCTAATTTTTGCATGCTACTCCCCACGTTGCTAAAATCTAAACGTTCATCAAAAATTCTCCGACGAAGCCGACAAGGAGTTTTCAAATGGTAAAGAATATAAAAGGTTTCTTCGAGCACGTTGAAGAAGCGAATAGCATCTGCATCTTCGGGCACGTTCGTCCCGACGGAGATGCCTACGGATCTGCCATGGGCCTAAAGCTGGCTCTGGATTTCCTATATCCCTCAAAGTCGATCTACGCTGTCGTCGATCCCGTCTCTGTAGTCCCCGATGGCCTGCCCCTGGCTAAGAAGCCTGGGTCTCTCCCTCTGGACGTGATCAAGAAATCTCTGTGCATAACTGTCGATACGCCGACAGTGGCTAGGATCTGCGACCCCAGAGCTCTTCAGGGAGCCGAGGTTATAAAGATCGACCATCATCCTCTAGTCGAGCACTTCGGCGACATTGAGATGATCGACGAGACCAAGGTATCCTGCTCCCTGATCATTGCCATGATCCTCTTCTCCATGTTCCCTGTGATCTCCCCTGCCGCTGCCGAGTGCCTGCTTCTGGGTCTCATCACCGATTCAGGCAGTTTCAGGTTCACCGCTGATCCCGATGCCTACACCATCGCAGGGAGGCTGATATCCAACGGAGCTAATATCCAGAGAATCTACGACAAGCTGAACACCACTAGCCTCGATGGCCTGAAACAGAAGGGAGAGATCCTTTCCGCCATCGAGACCTCCGGTATCGTGGCATACGAGATCTTCGACAAGTGCAGGCTGTCGAAGATGGGATTGACCGCCGATCAGGCGGCCCCCAGAGTCAACACCATCGGGAACACCCAGGAGTGCCCTATCTGGGCCTTCTTCGCTCAGTATCCCAACGGGAAGTTCAGAGCGGAGTTCAGGTGCACCAGGGACTATGATGTCTCCAGCGTCGCTCTGGCTCTGGGCGGCGGAGGCCACGCCCAGGCCTCCGGAGCTCAGCTTGACGATCTGACAGCGGTGAAGAAAGCTATCCGCCTGCTCTCGGCTCTGGTGCCTTCTACCAGGTCGTAATCTGGAGTAGGTCGTTAAAGGGCTTCTTGCTCGAATTTCTCTCTCCAGAGATCTTCTTTCTAGTCTTTCAATATCTTCCAGGTTCCAGTCTTGTTCGATCCAGTATGGGCGAGGATGCCCTTAGCTTTCATAGTCCTCAAATCGTATTGAACAGTCCTGATAGATATGTTCAATATACGAGCTAACTGCTCTGCCGTCAGCCTTCCATTTTCTTTTAGAAGGTTGCAGATTTTTTCTTCTCTTTCCTTAGTTTTGCTGTATGAATTTTTAAAGCTTCTACTCGTGTAGGAAGGCGTTTGATATCTATCTTCATAGCTATCGAATCCCGCCTTGTCGAACGGGATGGTGACCAGGATTCCTGAGCCTAGAAACCTGAAGGCTTCTCTTCCGTATGCGCTGACTATTCTGGGTACTCCGTGCCCGGATCTGTCGGTGAGACCGCACTGGAGGAAGATATCCATCAGTTCACGGTTCACAGGATCAGATACTCCCTGGAAGAAATCCTCCTCGGATAGGCCATCCTTAAGTTTTCCATACGACATGATCTCCATCCTGTCCGAGTACCAGTAGATGGTGGGAGGGTTGCCCCTGACCCAGTCGTTGTGGACCATGGCATTGATCCAGGCTTCCTCAAAAGCCTCGGTGTCGAACATCCTCCGGGTCTTTCTGGGAAGGCTGCTGTCGTCTATATAGGTCTCGTTCTGAGCCTCGCAGTAGTGCCTGACATCCTCATAGGCTTGAAGTATGGACTGCTGGCCGAAGTTGTTCCGGCTGGAATAGGAGTTCTTATTTTTCCCTTTGAAGACGCAGACCTGGATGGAGTAGAAGTTCCTATCAGCTAGTAGTTCAGCTAGAAGATTGAATTTGCCATCTTTAGTCAAGAGATTAAAGCTTCGATTGAAAGTAGCCCCGTTGATTTGGATTCCACGGGAGGCTAGCCGGATCTTTAGGGTGCTGAAGGTCAGATCCTCCATCCGGCTCGGAACGTCTATAAGACCTATGCTGGCTGCTTTAGTCTCCCCTCTGAACCTCTCCCTGATCATGCCCTCGCTCATCGGTACTGTGGCTGTCCCATTCCGATAGAAGCAGCCAGCTACGCTGTGTCCGTACTTCTTGAGGTAGTAAAGGCCAGAGCCTTTATGGACTTTGACGTAGACGACGAAAGTATCTCCCTCAAGGATGGAGCCTATCTCATAGAGGCCCTCTGTAGACGGAGATATCTGGTCGTCGATGATGTTCTTTATCCGGATCATGGTGGAGTCGGTATCCTCGACTCCGTAGATGCTTCCGTCTCCGTTCACTCCGATGTAGATGGTGCCGTCTCTGGTGTTCAGAAAGGCCACTACCTCCTTATCGAAGCTCTCGTTGATCTGCCTCTTGAGCTCTACGGACTCGGTCTCTTGATACTTCATCAGCGCACCATCCCGGAATTTATTATGCAATTTAATTATACTGCAAGATTTAAACTTGCATAATAAAAACGCAGGCTTTATTGAAAACCTGCGGTTTTTCTCTCTACTTCTGCTTATCTTCCTGCTTAATGTTCCTATCGATTATGTAGAGGGGCAGATCCCTGGTATTTATCAGGATGTTGTGGAGGTAGATGCCCAGAACGCCGACCAGGAAGATCAGGATGCTGAGTGCTAGGAATACTGCGCTGATGATGAAGAATGTGCTTATCGCCCCCTGGGCAGACCCGCAAGGATCGAAGGCTCCAGCCGACATGCAGATGTAGGTGATGAGGAAGGCCAGGAAGGCTAGGGTCCAGAAGGCCGTGCATAAGGCTCCTATCTCTATTAGCAGGTACAGGGGTCTAGCTGTTCCTGTCGATATCAGGTTGAAGGCGTGGTTGAAGAGCTTGGAGAGGCTGTACTTGCTCTCTCCGGCGCTCCTCTTCTGCCTGGAGAAGTCGATGTAGCAGGTTCTTAGTCCTACAAAGGCTACATCGATCAGGAAGAACCTGTCCTTGTTGGGGAAGGAGTTGATCAGGTCTACAGCCCTTCTGGACAGCCCCCTGAAGGCGTTGACGTTCTCCGGTATTACCTTCTTCCCCTCCAGCTTGTTCACCAGGGAGTAGAACATCTTGGCCGTAGTCCGCTTGAAGAGGGTGTCGGAGCTACGGTCCTCCCTGTGGGGGGATACGACATCGTAGCCCTCGTCGAATTTCTCGCAGATATCTTTAAGAAGTTCCACAGGATCCTGGAGGTCCACATCCATGGCGATGGCGTAGTCGGTATCGACGGTGCTCAAGCCTGCGTATATTGCAGGGTTCTGCCCGAAGTTCCTGGAGAGCAGTACCAGCTCCACATCGTTCCTCTCCTGGTATAGGCGATTCATAACCTCGACTGTATTGTCCTTCGACCCGTCGTTGACCAGGATGAACTTGAAGGAGTAGTTGTCGATATCTTTTATGACTTCATCTACAGCCTGGAAGTAGAGGGGAAGGGACTCCTCCTCGTTGTAGCAGGGCAGGATCACGGAAACCGTCTTCATAGCTCTCTCTCCTCTCAGTCAGCTCTGGGTATTAGAAACCCTGAGCCGCACAGCGGCTCTTATTGTATTACCTGTAGGCAAAGGATTAGAGCAGAGCCTTAGGGGCTAGCCCATGGAGTTGAGCTTGAGGTAGAGTTCGTCGACCTCGGACTGCTTGGAGTCGATGTCCTTCTGGAGGGATTCCAGCTTCTTGGAATCCGAGTAGTACTCCGGGGTGTCGCAGAGGGCTTTCAGTCTGGAGATATCCTCCTCCTTCTTGGCGATCTTCTCCATCAGCTTCTCGACGGTGTATTCAGAAACCCTCTTGGGCTTTACGACCTGAGGCTTGGATTCCTCGGTGTGTTCCTCACCCTGAGTTACCTTGGCCTTCTCCTCCTCGACTATCTTCTTCAGGTCCCCCTCCATGAAGTCGGTGTAGGAGCCCTCGTAGGTGTAGGCCCTGCTGTCGTGGAAATAGATGATCCTATCGGCGCAACGATCGATGAAGTCCCTATCATGGGAGATGAGTATCAGGGTGCCCTGATACTCGCTCAGAGCATCCTCCAGCTCTGACTTGGTGAATAGGTCCAGGTGGTTGGTGGGTTCGTCCAGGATCAGGATGTCGTAGTTCTCCAGACAGAGCTTGGCCAGGATCACCCTCATCTGCTCTCCCCCGGAGAGGTTCTTCAGAGTCTTCTCTCTGTCGTCCTGGTAGGAGAAGGCGAACTTTCCCAGGTGGTCGTAGATCCTCTGATCCTCTAACAGTGGGAAGTTATCCTTGAAGTAGTCGAATATGGTCCTGGGGTCTTGGATGTTGAGGAAGTCCTGCCTGAGGTATCCGATGTTTAGCATCGTCAGCTGGTCTATTCTTCCAGAAAGAGGTTTTATCTGACCTAGCAGGGTCTTCACGAACGTGGTCTTTCCGGCCCCGTTGGCCCCCATCACGGCGATGTGGTCTCTCCCCCTGATCTCGTAGTCGATGTGCTCTATCAGGGGCTTTTCAGAATCCGGATACCCGATGCTGACATCGGTGAGCCTGATCAGCTTCTTGTCCTCCCTGATATCGCCCTTGAAGTCGATGTGTACCTTGTTCTTCTGCAATTGAGGTTTATCTAGAGCAGTAGCCTTTAGCCTCGCCAGCTTCTTCTCCCGGTCGTGGGCCCTGGAGACGAAGCGGGGTTTGGGCATGTAGAAGGTGATGAACCTCTGGATCCTCTCCATCTCCTCCTGCTGGCGGTTGTACTCCTTCAAAGCTAATTCATATCTATGCTGCTTCTCCAAGGCGTAGGCATCGTAGTTGCCTCGGTAGAACGACAGGGTGCCGTTCTCCAGCTCGATGATCCTGTCGGCCAGGTTGTTGATGAAGGTCTTGTCGTGGGAGACGAAGAGTACGGCACCCCGGTAGGACTTTAAATAGTCCTCCAGCCACTGGATGGTCACGATGTCGAGGTGGTTGGTGGGCTCGTCCAGAAGGAGAAGATCCGGATTGATAAGCAGGAGCTTAGCGAAGGCCATCCTGGTCTTCTCCCCGCCGGAGAAGGTGGAGATCCTCCGATCCCAGTCCTCTTTTTTGAACCCGAACATGTTCAGGATCATCCTGATCCTATACTCGTAGTCGTAGCCCCCGAGCTTTTCGAGCTCGGCCTGCTTTATGGCGTAGTCGTTCTGGAGGTTCCTCTCCTCGGGGTGTAGCGCCATCCTCTGGCAGATGGCCGCAATCTGGTCGATGAGATCTCGGTTCCTTGAGAAGACCGAGGAGGCCTCCTCGAACAGGGTGTGCTCCTCGTTCGAGATCACGGCCTGGGAGAGGTATCCGACGGATACCCCCTTCCCTACGATCATCCTCCCCTGGTCGGGTTCCAGCTCCCCGGAGGCCATCTTCATGATGGTGGACTTCCCGGTGCCGTTTAGGCCTATCAGAGCCGTCCTGTCCCCGGACTTCACCTCGAAAGTGAGCGGTTTAAAGAGGGGCTTTCCGTCGAAGTCCTTGACGATGTTCTGAGCCTGGAGCAGGATCATCGGTATCTCCTAAAAGACGATTCTATGTTTTATAAGTAAGTTTTTACTACTGCAGGGTCTCCACGATCAGGGGAGGAACAGCGGGCTGCTCGCCCTCCCTGATGGTGAAGTCGGCCAGGATCTCCCTGGCCACATCGTCGATGACCTTCCTCTCGGAGTGGAGCACGGCGATGGTCTCGCCCCTGGCGACCTTGTCGCCGATCTTCTTCTTCAGCGTTATTCCGGCGGTGTGGTCGATGGTGTCCTCGGCGGTGTTCCTTCCGGCGCCCAGCCTCATGGCCTGGATTCCCAGGTCGTAGGTGTTGATGGCACAGAGGTATCCCGAGGCTGCCACGGACTTGATCTCGACGTTGTACCTGGCCTTGGGGAACTTGTCCAGGTCCTCGATGTAGGAGGTGTCGCCACCCTGGGACTTGACCATGGCCAGGAAGGTCCTGTAGGCCGACCCGTTGGTGATGGTCTCCCTGAGCCTCTGCTCGGCGATCTCCTCGCTCTTGCAGGCCCCGGCCATCATCAGCAGGGTGACTCCGGAGTGGATGCAAAGCTCCAAAAGGTCCTTGGGTCCCTCGCCCTTGAGGGTTCTGACGGCCTCCTGGACCTCGTTGATGTTTCCGATCTCGTAGCCCAGAGGCTGCTCCATGGAGGTGATCTCGGCCCTGGTGTTCTTTCCAGCTTTCCTTCCGATGGCGATCATGGTCTGAGCCAGCTTCCTGGCGTCGTCCACGGTCTGCATGAAGGCACCGTTGCCGTACTTGACATCGAGCAGCTGCATGTCGGAGCCGTCAGCCAGCTTCTTGCTCATGATGGAGGAGGCGATCAGGGGGATGGAGTCCACGGTGCAGGTGGCATCCCTCAGGGCGTAGAGCTTCTTGTCGGCGGGGACTAAGTCACCGCTCTGTCCGACGATGGCGATGCCGTTGGCGTTCACGGCGTTGGCAAGCTCCTTCTCGGTTAGGGTGACCCTGAAGCCGGGGATGGACTCGAGCTTGTCCAGGGTGCCTCCGGTGTGCCCCAGACCCCTGCCGGAGGCCTTGGGCATGGTGAGCCTCACCCCGTCGGTCTTGGCCGAGACCACCATGGGTCCTAAGACCAGGGAGGTCTTGTCTCCGACTCCGCCGGTGGAGTGCTTGTCGACCTTGATACCGGCCACGCTGTCCAGCGTGACGATCCTTCCGGAGTGGAGCATCTCGTCGGTGAGGATGTAGGTCTCCGTGTCGGTCATCCCCCTGAAGCAGATGGCCATCAGCAGAGCGGTGATCTGGTACTCGGGGATGGTGCCGTCGCACAGTCCCCTGATAGCGAAGGAGATCTCCTCCCTGTTGAGCTGCTCGCCCCTCTTCTTCTTGTCGATGATGTCGTACATCCTAAGAATCTCAGCCATAGATACCTCCGTTCTCCAAAGTCCAGGAGAAGTATTCTTAATATATCCCGATTTTTCCTAGAAAGCGCTTAGGAAGATAGGAGAAAGCAACATCGAAAAAGCTGCCGCAGGGCGGCAGCTCCATTCTCGGTTTCTTCTTTAACTTTTCTCTAGTTGATCGACAGGGTCAGCCAGCGGTCGTTGTTGGAACCGTTGTCGTTGTCGTAGATCCTGACGAACAGGGTGTGGACCCTGTCGTCTCCGACGTACTTCAGAGCGGAATCGGACTGGATGTAGACGTAGGCCTGGTCGCCGCTCTCGGAGAGGACCACCAGGGCGTTCTCGGCCTGGAAGAAGTCCTTGGCCTTGCCGACCAGGGTGAAGCCGTGGTTGGAGTCGGCCGGTGTGGGGACTGCGCTGTGGTTCTTGTGCCTGAAGCTGATGATCCCCTTGGAGAGTACTCCAGTCCAGTAGTACTCCTTGACCCCGTAGATCCCGCTGATCTGGGACTTGAACTGGTGGGCGGCATCGTAGCCGTTGTTGGCCCCGATGATATAGAGGTCCTCGTAGCCCTTCCACTCGGGTAGGCTCTCGGGGGCATCCGTCCTCTCTACGGGAGCGGCCTTGCTGCGGTCAGATCTGTATGCTTCGTTTCTCTTGCGCATTTTCTAAAATCCTTCCTTGCCTCCTTGGTATTATACACCTGAGACCCGGTCTAAAGACCGGCTCTATGGGGGTGAAGTATGAGGGAAGAGGATTACAGGAAAGCCCTGGTACCACCCCTGGATCAGGAGGGGTTCAGTAGGTTTCTAAAGGCTCTGGATGAAGATCCGGTGAAGGGGTGCTCGTTGAACCCTCGGGTGTCATCAGAAACCGTACTGAATCTGATTCAGAACTCATCTTTAGATCTGGTTTTTACTGGGTTTATTCGGTATCCCTACGGAACTTTCGTCGGCAAATTACCCCTTTATCTCTCTGGTGGCATCTACCCCATGGATAGGTCGGCATATGCTGTTTCCTATGCCTTGGCTAAGGCTCTATCCGGAGTTGAAGCTCCTAGAGTTCTTGATATGTGTGCCGCCCCCGGCGGCAAATCCATCGCCCTCTCTAACCTCCTAAAGCTAGGTTTCCTCTGGTGCAACGACATATCCAGAAAGAGAGCTGGAATCCTGAGGACCAACATCGAGAGGGCGGGGGTCGAGAACTCCTGCGTTACCTCCTTGGATCCTCTAAAGCTTCCTTCGTTGGGATTTAAAGGTGCCTTCGATGCTGTGATCCTGGATGCTCCCTGCTCGGGATCCGGAATGACCAGAAAGGATTCTAGGTTGGATGAGGACTGGAGTATAGAGAAGGTCCAGGAGTGCGTGAGGCTTCAGAAGCCTCTGATCGAAGCTGCAGCTGAACTGGTCTCTGATGGAGGCTATATCTCCTACTCCACCTGCTCTTATTCCAGAGAGGAAGATGAAGATATCATCGAAGAATTTTTGAATAACCATCCTGAATTTAAGTTAGTGGATACAGAGGATGATGGAAGCATTCCAGGTATCGGTGAAATCGGAAGAAGATACGTTCCTGGACTGTTTGAGGGTGAGGGGCAGTACAGGTGCATTTTGAAGAAAAGCGGAGAGCTCAAACCTCACGAAAAGTTCGCTGGCACTCAGATCGAAGTAGCTGGAAAGACCTTTACTGGAATCAGGGTCGGAGGTGTGGATAGGATCCTGGGCGATTGCGTTTCTGGGATTGAAAGAGTTCCAGTACTGAAGCTCGGATACGCCGTAGAGAACTCCGACCCTGATTCCAAGTTCGAATACGACTGGGATCTATCGCATCTCTCCGGCCTTCCATTCCCCGACGTCGAGCTCTCATCCGACAAGGCTCTGACCTATCTATCAGGACAGGATATCAGAGGCGAGGAATCGAAAGGTGAGCCGGGTATAGTCCGGCTCACCTATCTGGGTCTTGCTCTAGGATTTGGAAAGAGGATGCAGGGCAGGATAAGAAACCTGTTACCTAAAGGTTTAAGAATCAGACTTTGATGTGGTTCAGGACGTAGAGGGATACGTCCTTGACCCCGTCTCCGACTGAGATCATAGGATCGTTATCGCAGGTGATGAAGCAGAGGGTTCTGCCCTGGGAGAAGAGCTCCAGGCAGTCCTGGTCGATCAGGACCGCTATCTCTGCTTCATCGCCTGAGATCGGGATGCTTGCTGTTTTTACCTTCCTGAAGTTTTCCTCTTCCGAGAGGGACCTTCTTCTATCCACATACAGGGTGTTCTCGTGGAAGTAGATTGCAGTGTTTCCTAGGGTTAGAAAGGAACCATCAGACAGGGTGGCTCTGAGGAGCTGCGGGAAGTGGGTCTGTCTGATCTTGATCTCGGACTCCTGGTAGATCATCCGTCTAAGAATCAGAGGATGAAGAGAGGAGGTGATCCTTCCGTCCGGGGTTATTTCAAGTCTTCTGGGCAGACTAGTCATCCCATAGGATCCACGGATGTCGTGGTTCATTCTTAAAGAGCAGGTGAGGTAGGGGAGATTCCTAGAATCCCAGGCTATCTTGGGAGAGGATGAGTCCTCTCCGTAGTCTTCTATCTCCAAGGTGTTATCCCGGATATTGAAGGTGCCTTTTTCCAGGTCGATTTCTCCGAAACCAATCTTGACTAAAGAAGCATCCTTTTCTTTTTCTTCAAGGATGGCACAATCTGTTTTCCCTATCTTAAAGAATCTGCATGTGGCTATGTTTGATCTGGATTTAAAAGGAACGATTGAATAGATCTTGGACTTCGATTCACTGACCTTTACGAACGCTAGGACGCAGTTCCCGCCCGGGTCTTCAGCTATGAAAGTCAGGTATCTCTTCTTTCCGACGGCGTAGACTTCAGGGTTTCTAGCGGAGCCAGATTTCAATCCAGCCTTAACCAGTTCCTTATCGGAGATGAGGACCTTCTTGTTCTTAACGTTGTCGAAGCTGTCGGATTCAGGATCGGATATGAGCCTGATGATTGAGGTCTCGATTCTCGAGTCCGGCTTGGCTCTGTTGAGATTCCTCTCCTCCGGCTCGAGGATCCTGATTCCGACGCAGTAGAGCTCTAAAGATCCGTCATCGTTTGGATAGACGGATCCCTCCCTAGCACCGTCAGAATCCTCCCTCAGGGTCGGATATACCGCACAGCCCTCGTCCTTCCACTGGACCAGGTCCTCGCTGGAGGCGTGGAGGATGATTCTTCGATCTGATTCTTCAGGGCTGAATGGGAAAGCTTCATAGAAGACGTGATAGGCTCCCCGGAAGAAAGCTGTCCCGACCAGGCGGAACATCGAGTTCACCCTAGGGGAGAGGTGACCCTTGGGACGGACGGTCTTTCTGGGCTGCTTCATCGGGGTGGGATTATAGACTCCGGGTATCGATTTGTCCCCGGTGGAGAGCGGTATCAGGGCATCCCTATTAGACTTGCTAAACCCTCTTACGGGTTATATACTTCCAACCGCTAAATTTTGGAAGCAAGCCATCCAGGAGGCAATAGTCTATGTCTAGAAGAGATCCTTTGACCGGCCGCGGACCCTCTACCGGGAACAACAGGAGCCACTCACTCCGCGCCACCAGGCGCCGCTGGAACGTCAACCTGCAGTGGACCACTCTGACCATCGACGGCCAGAAGGTCCGCCTCCGCGTCAGCACCAAGACCATGAGGACCCTGCGCAAGGGGCAGAAGAACGCCGCCCCCATCACCGAGCCCGTGGTCGAGGCCGCTCCTGCTACCGAGCAGGCCGCTGCTGAGTAGCAGTATTTAGGTCTATTGTGAAAGGCCACCGAAAGGTGGCCTTTTTCTACGTTTAAAGCGATGAACTGAAGAAGAGGAAAATCCAGTGTCTTCAGCCTCTTTATTTGGACGTAAGGGATCCGGAATCCATGAAAACGCTATCCGCTTTCATCTATACCGGATGAATCTCTGGTCACATATATAAAGATGCGTTAATATAAATCCCGCTTGAAAGAGCAAAGGAACAGTTTCTAGATAGACCCCTCAGTCCACCTGATGGTGTTTCTGTTAGATGCGGAGAGGAGGCTTCGATGCTTTTTGATAGGTTCAGGAGGAGGATGGTCGCAGAGCGAGTCCTCAGGGGACTCCTCTACGGGCTGGCTGCTGGGCTCTTCGTCTGCGCAGTTCTAGTCATGGCCTTCATGCTCTCCGACCTGGAGGACTGGTACTATTTCCTGATTTCAGGGATTGTAGGACTAGTAGTCTGGGCTCTGGTATTCACCGGGTACTACTTGTCCAACAGGGTCACCGAGAAAAAGGTGGCCTCCAGGGTGGACTCCACCTACAGCCTCAGGGAGAAGGCCTCCACCATGGTGGCCTATCAGGATAAGGACTCTCTGCTGATCGAGAAGCAGAGGGAGGATGCCACCGCCAGCGTCAAGGCTCAGAATCCCAAGAGGATCCCCGTGAAGCTGGCCGCTTTGAACCTCCCTCTTCTGGTCCTCGGGATAGCCTGCCTCACCACGGCCAGCTTCACCGACCAGATCCAGGCCAGCTTCAGGGTGGAGCAGGTCGAGATACCCGACAACTTCGACCCCATAACCGACATCATCATCAACGACATCGAGGACTACATCGGGAAGGCTCAGGCCGCCCAGGCCTTCAAGGAGAAACTCTACCAGATTCTGGAGCAGCTCAGGGTCGATTTAAAGGGCGACACCGACATCGCCTCCAGGCAGGCCAAGGTCGATGCGGCCAAGGCATTAGTGGACCAGGCCCTGGACGAGGTCAACACCAAGGAGGAACTGGGTGACGCACTCGCCGGCACCGAGGACTTCTCTGATTTAGCTGAAGCTCTTAAAAACGGAGACGTAGAAGCGATTCAGGTCGCTTTGGAGGAGATGGCAAACGAGGCTTCCGGAGTCGTCTCCACCAACGGACTGGTGACTCTTTACAAGAGGTGGGTCAGGGAGATCCAGGAGGCTCTGGAGAAGTCTGGAATCCCGGTCTCCGATGCCAACTACTCCACGCTGTCCGACCTGGCAGCTAAGCTCGAAGCCATCTACGAGAACGTCGATGACAAGGCCGGAGCCAAGGGCATTACCCAGGCCATGATCTCCCAGCTGATCAGGGACTCCAGAAGCCAGGCCCAGCAGGCCATCGAGCAGGCATCGTCTCAGCTTGGAACTGATGTAACTATAGAGAACGCCAACACCATCCTGGCCGAGCAGGTCAAGGACCTGATGGACCAGCTGGTCGACCCCGAGGGGTACACCTCTCCTGAAGAGAGCGAGCCCAGCGAGGACAATGAGGGCGGCCAGGAGGGCGATGCCGGAGACTCCGGAGACCAGGCTCAGGACGACCAGGGCGATGCCGACCCCGGCGAGGCCGACGGAGGAGAAGGAGACGGAGACGGCGACAAGGGCGAGGGCTCCGGAGAGGGCGAGGGAGGTCAGGACGACTCTCCCGGCCAGGGGAACGGCGAAGGCGAAGGAGCCGGAGCTGGAGAGGGCGAGACCCAGTACGGGAGCACCGACAAGGTCTACACCGGAGAGAACGGGCAGACAGAGTACGGCGATGTCCTCCCCGACTACCAGGGCCAGGCCTCTGACGATGCCAGAAACTCCGGGGACGAGGACCTCGAGGGTGCCATCGCCGACTTCTGGAACGAGCTGTACGGCCAGGACTAGAAGCTGATCGGATAGAAGAAGATTCAAAGCACATCGAAAGGAACTAGGACAGATATGGAAAACGAGGCGCTACTGAGGGAGTTCAGCGAGGCCATCGCCAGGGTCAAGAAGGAGATCCACAGGGACATCGTCGGCCAGGACGAGGTGGTGGACAGCGTCATCATCGCCATCGTGGCCGGAGGAAACGTCCTTCTCGAGGGTGTTCCCGGAACCGGAAAGACCAGGCTGGTCCGCTCTCTGGGCCAGGCTCTTTCTCTCCCCTTCTCCAGGATCCAGTTCACCCCCGACCTCATGCCCAACGACGTGACCGGAACCAACATCATCAGGAAGGATGCCGAGGGCAACCTGGTCTCCTCGTTCCAGAAGGGACCCATCTTCGCTCAGATCGTCCTGGCCGACGAGATCAACCGCGCCACCCCCAAGACCCAGGCGGCCATGCTGGAGGTCATGCAGGAGCACAAGGTCACAGTCGGAGGTGTCAACTACCCCATGGCTGAGCCCTTCTTCGTGTTAGCTACCGAGAACCCCATCGAGCAGGACGGAACCTACCCTCTGCCCGAGGCTCAGATGGACAGGTTCATGTTCAAGCTGAACATGGCCTACCCGACTCAGAAGGAGTTAGCCGACATCGTGAATCTCACCCAGGAGGACCAGTCAGAGAGGGCAGAGAAGGTCCTCGATGGCCCCACCATCCTCAGGATGAGGCAGCTGGCGGTCGGAGTCCCCATCATCGACGAGGTCCTCGACTACGCCATGGCGCTAGTGCACAGGACCCACCCCGAGGTCGACGACGGGTCCCAGATAGCCAAGAAGTACATCAAGTTCGGAGCCTCCCCCAGGGCCTGCCAGGCCCTGGTGACAGGAGGCAAGATCAGGGCTCTGATGAACGGGAACTTCAACGTCTCCTACGACGACATCGACGCTCTGGCTCTCCCCGTCCTCAGGCACAGGATCAAGGTGACCTACTCCGCCATCAGCGACGGGCTGACAGTAGATGACGTTATCAAGAAGCTGATCGAGGAGACCAGAAGGGGCAGGTGATGGGAGAGAGGATCATCGACGAACGCTTCCTCCAGCAGCTGGAGCTCTTCTCCCTGGCCGTCAAGGACAACGTCTCCGGCCTCTTCGGCGGCTCCCATCAGTCGAAGAGGTACGGCTCCTCGTGCGAGTTCGCAGACTATCGGAAGTACGAGGAGGGTGACGACATCACCAAGATCGACTGGAACATCTACGGGAGGTTCGAGGAGCTCTACCTCAAGCTCTACCTGGACGAGAAGCAGATGAACACCAGGATCTATATCGACACCTCCAGGTCGATGGATCTCTACGGAAAGAGGGCCTATGCCCTGAGGCTGGCCTGCGCTTTTTCCTACCTCTCCGTAGCCGAGATGGACAGGGTCTCGGTCTACGCTGTCAAGGGTCACAGGGCTGAACCAATCTTTGAGAAGATCATAGGCAGGGAGAGGTTCCTAGAGACCGCTGACAGGTTCGACAGCATAGAGTTTGGAGGCGAGTCCTATATCTCCGATGCCATCTCCAACAGCGAGGTGGGCTTCGGGGACGGAAAGAGCATCATCATCTCCGACTTCCTGACCGACAACGACTACCTACAGGCTGTTGATTATTTGAGGTCCAAGAGGAGAGATGTTCTCTTGGTCCAGCTTCTAGCACCCGAGGAGGTTGACCCCACGGTCAGGGGGAGGAGCATGCTCTTTGACTCCGAGGACTCGGAGAGGTTCTATAAGGGCAACATCACCAGGGACATCCTCAAGGCCTACCACCTGGCCATGGAGTACATCCAGAACAAAATAAGCGACTACTGTTTAGCCAGGGAGGCCGATTTCGTCGTCTACCCCACCTCCATGCCTTTGAGGGAGCTCTTCATGGACGAGCTGGTCAATAGGGGGATAGTGAGATGAAACTTCTATATCCCTTAGGACTATTGATCCTGATAGCCATCCCTGTCCTGATCGTCATCTACATCATCAAGAACAGGTACAAGGAGAAGACCGTCTCCTCCAGCTACGTCTGGGAGCTCAGCCGCAAGTTCGTCAAGAGAAAGAACCCCATCAACACCCTAGCCGATCTTCTGGCTCTCATCCTTCAGTGTCTAGCTATAGCCTTCCTGGCTATCTCTCTATCTAACCCCGTTCTGACCTTCAAGGGCCAAGCTGAAAACGAGGTCTTCATCCTGGATGCCTCGGCCTCCATGGCTATGACGGACCAGGACGGAGTGACCAGGCTGGACAGGGCAAAAGAGGAGATATCCAAGTGGGCCAAGGATGCTGTGAACGGCTCCACTTTCACCCTGATAGTCTCGGACTCCAATCCCAGGTACGCCTGCACCAAGATCTCGGATTATCAGGTCTTCGAGTCCTTCCTCGACAGGGTGAAGGTGGACATGTCCGACTCCACCCTGGATGCGGCCCTGGGTCTGGCTCAGACCCTGGCCTCCTCCAACGAGGGCAGCGAGTTCGTCCTGTTCACCGACCAGACGGTGGAGGCTGGAGAAGACCTCGAGGTCTACCAGGTTGGAGAGGAGGAGACCAACAGGGGCATTCTGGACCTCAGGTACACCTATCAGGACGGGACGGATCCTCTTTTGCTTTTGGATGCCGACGTGATTTCCTACTCTGGAGATACCTCGGCCCAAGTGGAGTTCACCTTCGGAGAGCTGAGCCTTGGAACCGTGGATGCTGAACTGAAAGAAGGCGAGGTCACCACGGTTCAGATTCAGGTTCCCGACCCCAATGGAAACTTTGAGGATTTCACCTCCATCGGAGCCAGAATCCTGGGCCAGGACAGCCTAGCTGCCGACGACGAGTACTTCATCTACTCCACCGAGGACTTCGACACCACCGACATCCTTCTGGTGTCCAACTCCCCCTTCTACTTCGAGGCGGCGTTCAGGGCTCTGGACAGGAACGGGATGAGCATCGATGTGACCACGGTTTCACCCAGTATGTACGGCGGCGGTGTCGGATACGACATCTACATTTTCGATTCCTACTCCCCAGAGACCCTTCCGGTGGACGGAGCGGTGTGGCTGTGCAACACCGGGGAGTCCATCCCCTACTCCGGGTTTTATGCCCAGAAGGAGTACTCGGTGGACGACCCTGGAATCGAGGCCAGCTACGCCGATAATGATGACGACATCCTCTACAGGGAGCTCACCAGGAACCTGGTGAAGAGGGATGTCACCATCTCCACCTACATGAGGTACACCCTCAACAGCCGGTTCACCACGGTGATCACCTACGATAACCTCCCCTTCCTGTTCGCAGGGAGGAACGACTTCGGGCAGAGGGAGGTGGTCTTCGCCTTCGACCTCCACAACTCCGATCTGCCTCTGCTAGCCGATTTCGTGACTCTCACTAGGAACCTGGTCTCCTACTCCCACCCCTCGGTCCTCTCCGAGTTCACCTACTCCGCCGGAGAGGAGGTGGTCCTATCGTTCCCCGACAACGCTCTGAGGGCATCGATGGCCACACCCTCCGGGGATGTGGATCCCCTGGATGCCAGGGACCTCCAGACCTACACCCTGGACGAGGTGGGGACCTACACCCTGAATATGGACCTGGTCTCTGGGAAGACCCAGACAGTCGAGCTCTTCTCCGCCTTCCCCCAGGGCGAGAGGGATCCTGCGGTGCAGGATCCCACCCTCCGCTCAATCTCTGTTTCTAGCCAGGAGAGCAAGGCCGACCGCATCTATGACTCGATACTTCCCGTAGTCATAGTTGCGGTCGTCCTCCTCCTGACGGATTGGATACTCTACGGCCATGAACAGTTTTAGATTCGGCAACCCCTGGCTGCTGTTCCTGCTGATACCTCTTCTAGCAGGGGTGCTATTAGGCTTCTTCTTAATGAAGAAGAAGAAGAGGTACACGAAGAGGAACATCATCTCGTTCTCTCTCCACCTCCTTTTAGCCGTGGTCGTAGCCTTCACCTTCTCCGATCCTCAATTTCTTAAAGTAGATTCAGGTACCGAGGTCTACATCCTGGCCGATGCCTCGGCCAGCGAGAG
>C._urophasianus_2_cecum__coassemble_13_pt1 | contig 79291 bp, 60 predicted proteins | sample C__urophasianus_2_cecum__metabat2_low_PE_009 | metagenome-assembled genome bin C | reverse complement strand
GGTGGAACCTACCCCTCCTTCTACGTCGGTCTGGTGGTCCTCATCGTCGTCGCCATCCTGCTCAATAAGACCAGGTTCGGACTCAGGCTCAAAGCCTGCGGCGAGAACCCCTACGCCGCTGCCGCCGCCGGGATCTCCGTCAAGAACTACAGGTACGCCGGAGTCCTCATCTCCGGTGCCATAGCCGGGATGGCCGGATTCTTCTACGCCTCGACCATGACCCAGGAGTTCGACATGTCCGTCATCGGATTCGGATTCCTCGGAATGGCCGTCATGATCTTCGGCAACTGGAAGCCCGGATTCATCACCCTGGGTGCCCTGATCTTCTCCTTCTTCCAGACCCTGGGCGCTGGATACCCCTTCCTTCTGGGGGATGTCGAGCTCAGCTTCGACCCCACCGTCTTCTACCTCCTTCCCTACGTCATCACCCTGCTGGTCCTGGTCTTCTTCTCCAAGAGGAACCACGCTCCCGCAGCCGACGGTATCCCCTACGACGTGGGGCACAAGTAGGCTTCAGCCCAGTATCGTATCCAGGCTTAAAGCCGCCTGAATCCGGGGCTGAAAACCTGAAGAAAAAAGTGGCAGCACATCGTGCTGTCACTTTTTTATTGGTTTCAAAGTCTTATTTAGTTTTCGGATTGATTCTTAGATAACAACTTTAAAGATTATATACCTACCTACTGCTTCTCCTAGCCGAGAACGAGGAGGCCTCGGCCCCGATCTGGTCGATCACTCTCTGGGGGATGTCGGGGTCGGAGAACTCCAGCATCATGCCCTCGTTCTCGAAGGCGGAGAGGGTCAGGACGTAGCCGTTGTATCTGATCTTCCTCTTCACCTTGGCTACGGACCTGTCGACTATGAGGCCAGCTTCGGAGGTCCTCTTCAGGAAGTCCTTCTCGTCCGTGAAGGCCTTGAAGAACTCGCCCTCCTTCAGCAGGACGTTGATGGGTCTGATCTCCTTCCCGTCCCTCCGGGCCTTTGGGGCTCCCTTGTGGACCAGGGAGGAGGGGACGTAGGTGTTTCCTCCGTCGGAGGAGACCTCTCGGAGTCGAAGGAGGTTGTTGAAGTCGGAGGGCTCGTCCTTGCCCCTGAGGTATATGTCCCTGGTCTGCTGGGTGCTGAGAATCTCTCCTTGTGTTAGAAGCTTTGCAATGAACTCGGGGTTGTTGACCTCGATCTTGGCCTTGGTGGTGTAGAGGTTGCCCTCTCGTAGCTCCAGGAACGACATGTCGTTCTTGAATATCAGATCGGCGTTCTTAGCGGAGGGGTGGATGGTCTCGTTGTACGACTTCACGATGTTGGAGAAGTACATCTGGATGGTGTAGTAGTTCGGAGCCGAGGTGGTCTTGGCATCCCTGATGATCCTCCTTAGGAACAGGGACTTGGGTGAGCCCTCCACAAAGTCGGCGATGAAGGTGCCTCTGTCCAGCTGCTTGGTCAGGTGGGAGGAGAGGACGTAGAGGCCCTCGACTATGAAGACCTGGTACCTCGATCCGTCGATGAAGTCCTTGGAGGGTACCGGCTCCGAGATCACCTTGGAGTACTCCCTCCGGTGGATCCTTTTACCTAAGAACAGCTCCTTGAGGTCCTCGGCCACGTGTGAGAGGTCGTAGACGTCGGGCTCGTCGAAGTTGAGCTTCTCGGCCTCACTCTGGCAGGCCTCGAGGTAAGGGGTCAGGATATCCGAGGGTACCAGCTTGGAGGCGGCCTGCCTGATCCTCTCGCAGCAGGCTGCGTCGAACTTCTCCTCGAACGGAGTGTCCCTGACGATGGGGAAGGCGATCTTCAATAGAGTCGACTTAAAAGGGAGGTTGCCCTTGAAGGCCCTCTTCTCCACCTTGTCGGTGATGATGGAGGTGACTCCCTTGTTGTAGCTGTCGGTGGAGATGATGGTGGCGGGGTGGCCATAGGCCCCCAGGATCTCCTTGAGGTTCTTGGCGCAGAAGGACTTTCCGGAGGAGGAGGCACCGCCGATGAGGACGGCGCACTTGTTGTGGGCCTCCAGCACCTCCTCGATCATGTCCAGGTTCATGAACTCCCACCGGTCCAGGTGATGGCACTGCCTCATGTCTCTCCCCCCCTTCTGAGAATTTTGTTAAGAGGATAAGGCATCGCAGCATAAAAGGGCAGGGGATACCCTGCCCTTCCGTGCATTTCTTACAGCCTGACGAAGCCTATCTGTCCAATGAAGGCTACTCGATGGTGACGGTCTCCTCCTCTTCCTTTCTCCGGTTCTCCTTGGGGAAGGTGACGGAGAGGATGCCGCTCTCCAGCTTAGCGTGGATGTCGGACTTCTCCACGTCGTCTCCGACGTACCAGCTCCTCTTGAAGGTGCCGTTGAAGCGCTCCTTGACGATGTACTCCTTGGTGGAATCATCCTTGGAGTCGGACCTGCTGGCCTGGATGGTCAGGTAGCCGTCCTTGAGGTTGATGCTGATGTTCTTCTTGTCGACACCGGGCATCTCGACCTCCATCCTGTAGCTGTCGCCCAGGTCCTTCACGTCGGTCCTCATCAGGCTCGATCCGGTCCCCCTGAACAGGTGGCTGTTGAGCCCGTCGAAGAAGTTGGCGAAGGTGGCCTCGGGGTCGAACAGGTCCAGCAGGTGGGGCCTCCTCTCGGTCCTCTCGGCCAGCTCTCTCTCCTCGTCCCTCTCGTTCTCTGACATATCTTTCAATCCTCCTTGCACATCCTGTGGCGGGGTATCCTTCTTCCCCGTGCAAGCATAGTTATAGACCTCTTTTTAGCAGTGTCAAGCAAAGAGTGCTAAATTTTGTTTGGGTCCCGAAACTGCCCGTATTTCCGAATTATTTAAGGCGACTATCGGGTTCTATATATAATTAGGAAGTTTAGAGGAGGCTGGAAGGATGAGGAGAAGAGCTGGAATTCTAGCCGTACTTATGCTGGGCATCTCCCTGTCGGGCTGCGGGGAGACCATCTCGGCCACCCTGACCATCGATCCGGACGGGGGGCAGCTGATCTACTTTCCGAATGGATCTACAGAGCCTGTGGAGGTAGCTCCCGACGACCCGGTCTTCGACCTGGCCGGGACCTACAGCTACACGGCCGAGGCGGATAGCGAGCTCCCGGAGATCATCGCCACCCTCCAGTGCGAGAAGGAGGGGTACCACTTCTCCGGCTGGGGCAACGTCGTCAACGGCGAGGTCAAGACCCCGTACCTGACCGACTTCTCCTCGGCCAGGATGCCCTACTCCGACGCGACCTACCGGGCCGTGTTCCAGCCTCTTGCATCCATTGAATTCATACCCGTCGACGAGGACTTCCAGCCCCTGATCCTGGACGGAGACCCCGCCTTCGGCCTCACCCTATCGGGTGAGGATATCTACGTTACTGCAACCTTAGACAACACCAGGGTCGCCGGGATCGTCGACCAGCTCAACTCCATGCTCCCCGACTGGGAGCACCCCGAGGGAGCCTTCTCCGGGATCTATCCGGTAGAGTCCTCGGAGGAAGGAAAGCGCAAGCCCGTGGGGTCCATCACCATCGAGGAGCCCGAGGAGCAGTACTATGCGGTCTTCACCGCTTACCCGATGCTCAACATCCACTACTCCGGCTCCCAGGAGGATGTCTCATTCCCCCTGGCTCCCGGCACCCCTCTGGCCGACTACATGCCCTCCACCGATCCGGAGCTCACCGGGGCGGTGTTCGAGGGCTGGTACTCGGATCCCGACTACACGGTTCCCTTCTATCCGGATGATGAGGGTCTGGTCATGACCACCTCTGACCTGGATGTCTACGCTCACTTCTGCATACCCATCCCCGTGACCTACGAGCTGCCCGACGGCTGGACTCTGGGAGGGGGCAGCCCTGAGATAGTCCTCACAGATACGGCTCCCGACAACCTGGTGGATCCCATACCTCCAAAGGGATTCACCTTCGAGAACTGGTACATCGACATGAACGGAGACGGGGTCTATAACGCTGAGGCTGGAGAGGGTGAGACTCCGGACATCCTCCTGGATGGAAGGAATCGGATTCCAAATAATATCGATAGCGTCGTTCTGAGGCCGAAGTACTCGGAGTGGAACTCCGTCTATGTCGACCTCAGAGAAACGGGTTGCTCAAGCGTTCCTGAAGGGCTCACTGAGACCTCTGAGTCCTCTGGGATCTACTCCGTCTACGCCCTGCCCGGAGAAGATCTGAGCGCCTATCAGAGCCTCGATGGTTACACCTTCGAGTCAGCCGATATCCAGCTCGTGGGATTCGATGCCTACTTCCTCGACATCGATGACGGGCAGACCCTGGCGGATGCTATCGATGCGGCCGAGGCTGGAACCCACCTGGCCGACATCACGGAGATGCCCACCAGGAATGTGGTTCTCAAGCCCAGGTTCTCGAATGTCCACTATCTGACCCTGCACTTCGGGGAGTCGGAGGATGAGACCGTCAAGGTCAGCTACCTCGACGACGAGCTGGTGAAGTCTCCCACGGATTCCTTCCTCCTGCAGGGCCACGAAATAGAGAAGAGCCCTACCGACGATTCCTATCTGGCCGATGTCCTGACCGGGTGGAAGTACTACACCGAGGACGGAGAGCCGGACGAGGGGGATGGTGAGTCCCCTGATGAAGGAGATGGCTCCCAGACCGGGGATGGTACTGGAGAAGGAGAGGACGGCTCCGATACCGGAGAAGGAACCGGTGAAGGCGATGTCGAGGGGGAAAATACCCCTGTGACCACTTCAGAAGAAGATGACGAAAGAATCGATGAAACCGATGGAGACGATTCCGATGATGCTGACCAGGATGTCCCTGAGCCGACCCTGATCGAGCACGTCCTGACCTACCCCCACACCTTCACTGGAGAGATCACCGACCTCTATCCGATCTACACCAGGAAGACCCAGATCCAGGTGAAGGCTAAGGAGGATTGTGAGGAGGTGATCTTCACCGTCGCCAACCTGGAGGGCGAGAGGCTCGACAACACCTCGATGATGACCATAAGCAACTATCTGAAGGGGATCTACCCCGACAGCGAGGACGGCATCACCCAGATTCTCGGATACAAGGTCGATTATGTAGGCGAAGGCGAGGATGATGCGTACTTTCCCGCACTGTCCTACGTCAAGTTCGGACACACCAACTGCGTCATAACCCCGATAATCAGGCCCGCTAGTTCCGGGTCTGATGGAGATACGAATCCAGGAACCACCCCCGGAAATTAAAACAAAGTTTTAATAGATTGTAGAAGCACTGAAAAAGGCCTCGAAAGAGGCCTTTTATAGTTTTTAGTTGTCCCTTCTCTACTCGTTCTCGTAGGAGGATCCGCCGATGAACTCCCTGATCAGGGAGTTGCAGGGGACGACCTCGTCGGGGATGGAGGGGAAGTACTTGAGGAACTTGATGAGGCGGTTGGCGGTAACGTAGGCCGGGGAGGTGGAGGAGACGTAGCTCAGGAGAGGTAGAGCGTGCTTCTTGAGGACGCACATCTCGTAGCTGAGATAGGAGTTGAAGACGAAGTCGGCGTTGTCCTGGTAGGGATAGATGTTCTGGTACTCCCCCCTCCTCACGTCCGCCCAGGCCAGGATGGTCTCCTCGGACGAGGTGTTCCTGGACCAGTGGTCCCTCACAATCCTCCTGATGAGCCTGGCATCCGTCAGGGACATGGGGTTGTGGTCGTCGATGCAGACCTGGACCTGGGGGCTGATGTAGATCCCCATCCAGACGTCCCTGGGGAGGTTGTCGGTGACCTTAGGATTCAATCCGTGAATCCCCTCCACGATTATGGGGCTGTTGTCCCTGGGGGTTAGAGTCCTTCCCTTTACCCTGTGGTTCACTTTGAAGTCGTAGGCCGGGACCTCTGTGGTCAGGCCCTTGGACAGGCTCAGCATGTCGCTGTTGAACCTGTCCAGGTCCAGGGCGTCGATGGACTCCAGGTCGATCTTCCCGTCGGGGCCGGGAACCAGGGTGTTCCTGTCCCTGTAGTAGTCGTCCATGGAGATCCTGATAGGCCTTAGACCGTAGGCCATGAGCAGGGTCTTGAGCCTCTTGGCGAAGGTGGTCTTGCTGGAGGATGAGGGGCCGGAGATGAAGATCAGCCTGCAGGTCTTGGCCTTGGTCATGTAGAGCTCCGCCAGTTTTAGGTACTGCTCCGAGCAGTAGGCCTCGCACATCCCTATTAGATCGACGGCTCCGTACTCCTTGTAGACCCTGTTGATGTCGGCGATGCTCACCAGGCCGGCTCGCTCGGCCCAGTCCCTGTTCCTCTTGAGGGCGTTTGCGAAGGAGATGTCCTTCTCAAGCTCGGGGATCTTCCCTCCGTCCTCGGACCTGGGGTAGGACATGAGGATACCGGACTCGGTGCAGACCAGCCTGAACTCTCCCAGCTTCCCGGTCGAGGTGACCATGTAGGAGTAGGGGTAGTCGACGTATCCGTCGCAGCTGTAGAGGTGCACGGTGCTCTCCGGCCTGTATGACAGAGCCTCGATCCTGTCCTGGGCTTTGAGCTTCTCGTATAGCTCCAGGGCCTCCTCCTTCCTCACCGTCCTCTTGGTGATGGGGAGGTCTTTGGCTACCAGCTCCTTCATCTCGCTTTCGAGCTTGTCTCTGATCTCCTCGGTGGCTTTGACCTTGGCTCCGGTCTTCCTGTCCGTAAAAGTCAGCAGTATGGACTTCGATATCCCGTAGCTGATGTGGACCCTGAGGTCGGGTAGGGCCCTCTCCGAGGCCATCCCGACCAGGTACCTCAGCGAGGCCTCGTAGATCTTGGCTCCCTCCCTGTCGGTGCAGTCCAGAGGCCTTATGGCGTGCCTGTCGTCGTCGGGAAGCCTGTAGTTTAGCTCCCTGAGGGTGTTGTCCACAGCGGCGATCAGGGTACCATCAAGCCCCTTCTCACCGAGTATCTCGGAGACCTTCCTCCCTCCGCAGTCCTGGATCTCGAACTCTCTCATGTCTCTTCTCAAATCTCCTCTCTCACCGTCTGTAGGCGCTTTATGGCGGTCTATCTATCATCCCATAAACCCCTTACAATTCAAGGAGTTTCAGGCTTTCAAAAAAAATGTTTTTCATCCTCGGTTAACTCTTTAAATCAGGGGTAAAAGAAGGAAGAGATCTCGGTAGAGGCTTCATGTAACCCCTTACTCTGAAGCTTAATAACAGCTGTAATTAACCGGTCATTGATCAACCCCCTTTAATAATTTCTTTCGGGTGATATATTTTCACCCGCGCACAAGCGCAAGCCTCATTCATCAAGAGGAGGTGCATCGGTATGTCATACAGCGATGAGAGCGTCGGGGTCATGACTCCCGAGGGAGAAGCCGACCTCAGGAGGGAGCTAGACAACCTCCTGAACGTCGAGCGCCCCAAGAACAAGGAGGAGCTGGCTCTGGCCAGGTCCCAGGGGGACCTGAGCGAGAACGCCGACTACGATGCGGCCAGGAACCGCCAGGGCGAGATCGAGGACAGGATCAAGGAGATCCGCTACCAGCTGGACAACTACAAGGTGGTCGAGAAGAGCGCCACCGACGAGATCCAGATCGGCTCCACCGTCACCGTGGTCAGGCTGGACAAGTCCAGGGAGCAGACCTTCAAGATCGTCGGCTCCAGCGAGGTGGACCTCAACGCTCAGCCCCAGAAGATTGCCAACAACTCGCCCCTAGCCAAGGCCGTGCTTGGTCACCGGGTCGGCGAGGAGGTCACAGTCCCCGTCGCCAAGACCTACAGGGTCAGGATTCAGACGGTCAGGTAGAAGGTCAGAAAGCAGATCAGAAAGCTCGATCCCTCCCGTTGTGGGAGGGATTTTTTAATTTCATTGATTGGAAACCTTCAGGTTGAAAGCTTTTAGATGTGAAACTATTGAAGATAAGGATTAAACGTTCTTAGAAGCAGCGAGCCTTTTGAGCGGCATTCCTTTAGAAAAATCTTTTTGACGGAGTCTAAGCAACAGATTATTCAACAGCAGTTATAGGGTATTCCTCTTTATCTAATCCCCATTCAGGAGGAAAACCGTTTTGACTATCTTCAGTGTAGTTCAAGACGAGCGAGCCATCTTCTTTTCTAGAAAAGTACCCACCTTCTATGAAATCTTCCAGTATTTCTCGGTAAGTTATGTAAGGCTCTACGTATTCATCTAGATTGGTAAATAGAGAGAAATATTTTTGCTTCACTTTGTATTCGTTTTCCAGTAGGCGACAGCAGGGGCAGGGCGAGAATTCACAGACGGCCATGTAGTTGGCTGTATATATCCGTGTCACGATGAAGGTATCTTTAGGGGAAGCGTTCAGTGAAACGAAATCTCCGACTTTGAACATGCTATTTTTGGCTCCTTTATGCCTGGTAGGGAAAATCCCTCATTTTCCATCTACTATATATGCTACTCGCAAGATAGTCCTAAGCCAAATACAGGATTGATTTCATCGTCGTTCGTCTCACAGTGTTTCTCTATATTGAGACATGTTTGAGGTAACTTCACCTTCGCCACTTTTCAGATATCCCTCCCAATCTGCACATCTTCAGCTCCTCTGGAAATAAGGAGATACGGAGGGACAGCGCATGATCAAGATAATCGTAGTCGGCGTGATCCTGACCCTGGTGGGGATCTTCGCCTTCTCCAAGATCGACTCGTCCACGAGCGGGAACGACCCTGCGAACGTCGTGGAGGTGGAAGATGACGACACTGACGACAAGGACGGGGTCGAGGTCGAGATAGCCGGGGAGGTCAACCACCCCGGCATCTACACCCTCGACCCCACCGAGACCCTGGGCGACCTCATCTCCATGGCCGGAGGGGTGACCTCCGATGCCGACAAGGACGCCTACGTCCCCAGCTATGTGATCGGGGACAGGGACTACTTCTACATCCCCTCTATCGCCGGGGAGGTCTGCGTCCCCGTGGAGGATCAGAAGGTCAACATCAACGACACCTCCCTCACCGCCGAGAAGCTCAAGGAGGAGCTTGGAATCACCATCACCCAGGCCCAGGCCATCCTCGACTACAGGGCCGAGCACGGCTCCTTCTCCTGCATCGAGGAGCTGCTCGACGTGAAGGGCATCGGAGAGAAGACCTACGAGAAGATCAGGGGCCTGGTGACCCTCAAGTAGCTCAGTGTGGGTTGCTGCTCTCCTCGGCCTCGTCTCGGGTCTTCTCTCCGGATCCGTCAGCCTCTGGTTCCTGCTCCTGGGAGTAACCGTGGTTTTAGGCTACTCCGTAGCCAGGAGGTTCAAGCCGGCCGTAGCAGCCCTTATAGCTGTCGGCCTGGGACTCGGCACAACCCTGCTCTTCAGAGGCTGCGTCGAGGGGCGGATAGACACCTTCGGCTTCGTGGTCAGAACCTCCGACACGTACTTCCTGATCCTGACTCCCAAGGGGGTTCTATATCTCAAGTCGGAATTGAATCCAGGCATCGGAAGCATCCTGAAGGTCTCAGGGGTAGGTAAACCTCTGATCTTCTTCAAATTCGATGGGGACTTCGACTTTGCAGAGTACCTTGGCCGAAGGGGCTGCTTCACCGAGCTCTCTGATCCGATAGTGACAGAGAAGCTTCTGATACCGAACATCTCCGGAGCCTACCGGGACTGGTGCCTCCAGGGGTTGGATGGAGAGAACAGAGCTTTAGTATCTTCGTTTCTGTTCGCCAAGGGGAGCGGAGGGATAGAGAACTACGACCAGCTGCAGAGGGGAGGAGTAGCAAGATTCTTGACTGGGACCAGCCTCCACCTCTCCTTCGTCATCAACTCGGTAGATAAGTTCTTCAACCGCCGTGGAAAGAAGGGGATAAAGAACCTCGTATCCCCCGCCCTGGCCCTGTTCCTCTGCTTCACTTCAGACTTCTCGCTGTCGGGTAAGAGGGTGTTCCTTCTAGCTCTGACACGGACGATCGAGAGCCAGGGCAGGGGGTTCAGAGACCGGGCTGAAGCCCAGGCCTGCGGAGGGGCGATTTTACTTCTGACCTGCCCATTCGGAGTGAACGACCCGGCCTTTTACTTTCCGTTTATGATGATCCTGCTCTCCACCTGCACCAGAAGGTTCACCAAGGACCTGAGGAGGCCGTGGAAGAAGCTGGTACCTCCGGTTCTTTCTTTCCTGTTTCTACTTCCTCCGCTTCTAGTAGAGGACGGGGCCTTCAACATCCTGTCCGCCCTTCTGGCCGTCGTCATGGTGTTTCCGTCCTGCCTCCTCTACGTAGCTTTTATACCCCTCTATATCCTTCCATTCTGTAGCGTGTATGCCGGGCCCTTGGCCGGGTTGTACCTGAAGCTATTGAGAGCTGTAGGCGGAGTTGGAGTGCTGGACTACGGCGGGGTCGGATGGGTTTTCATAGCCCTGTGGTATCTAGCATTTCTAATCTTCTTCTGTCGGTTGGCTCTAGGAATAGATAAGTCCTGGAAGCTTCTTATTGCTCTACCTGTACTGCTTGTAGCTACGCCTATAGTCGGGATGCTTCCCAGGGAGGAGGTGGTGTTCATAGACGTGGGGCAGGGGGACTCAACCCTAGTGATCTCGAACGGGAGTGCGGTGCTGATAGATACTGGAGGGAGCCGGTACGACAACCTAGCGACCGAGTGTCTGATTCCGCTGCTGAAGAGAAAGAGGATCACATACCTCGACGGGGTCATACTGACCCACGACGACTTCGATCACTGCGGAGCTTTAGATTCTCTGATACAGAACTTTCCCGTCGGACAGGTTATCTGGGGAGAGGAGGTATTCGGAGAATTCAGGGTTGGAAATATCGATTTCACCGATCACTCCGACTTCGTCTCCAAGGGTGACGACGACAACAGCGGATCTGCTGTCCTGAGCTTCACCGTCGGAAAGAAGGACTTCCTGATCATGGGGGACGCTCCGATGGAGGTGGAGAAGAAGCTGATTCAGAGGGGCGAGAACCTGAAAGCCGACGTTCTTAGGATCGGGCACCACGGCTCTAAGACCTCGACCTCGGACGAGCTGTTGGATGCCGTGTTCCCGGACCTGGCGGTCATCTCCTGCGGAAAGAACTACTACGGGCATCCCACAGATGAAGTCCTTAACAGAATCCAGGAGCACGGGATAGACCTGTGGAGGACCGACTTAGATGGGACCTTGGATATGAAGTGTTAGCTATCAGTAGCTCCTGCGTATTTTGGAGAGAGGGGGTTCTGGTCTAAGATATTTAGGCCTTTGGAGGATTTATTTCTTAATATGCCAAACGAGAAGTCGAAGTTCTCCCAGAAGAGGACCGAGTGGGCCAAGCTCGCCGATCCCTACAGGGAGGAGGCTCTTGAGACCCTGAAAGGATACATCGCTATCCCCTCTTTTAACGATACCGAGACGGAGACTGAGGACCACCCCTTCGGGCAGGGGGTGGAGAACGCCCTGAAGTTTCTGGCGGACTTGGGAAGAGACATGGGCTTTGAGGTCGACAGGTGCGACGGCTACTGCACCGAGCTCTCCTGCGGAGAGGGGCCTCTGATCGACATCTACGCTCACGCTGATACGGTCCCCGTGACCAGGGAGAACTGGAGAACCGACCCCTTCGTCGCCACCATCGAGGGGGACAGGATCTACGGAAGAGGAGCTGAGGACGACAAGGGGCCCGGCCTAGCCGCCCTGTACGGCTTCAAGGTTTTGAAGGATCACGGGTTGGTAGACGGATACCGGGTCAGGTTCATCTTCGGGGGCAACGAGGAGATGGACTTCCGCTGCCTCGACCACTACTTCGGGGCTATGAACAAGGGCTATCCCGCCTACGGGATCTCCCCCGATGCCGACTTCCCCCTGATCTACGCCGAGAAGGCCCTCTGCAACTACGACGCTGTGTATAACGTCGACCTTGGTCCTGACCCCTTCAGCTGGGGGACGGCGATCAACCTGGTGTGCGACACCGCCACCTACGACTTCAGGGACTGCGGGACTCCTCTCTCTGAGGTCGTCAGGATCGTGAATAGCTACCTTGATGAGCACTCCGAGATCAAGGGTTCCTGGGACGGCTCGGCTCTTAAGATCGAGGGCTTCGGCTACCACGGTTCCATGCCCTGGAATGGGGTAAACGCTGGCCTTTACATGCTCAACATCATAGGAAAGGTTAAGGGCATCCAGAGCCTCCACGACCTGTATGAGGACTACAAGACCGGGGACGGTTCCCCCTTCGGAGGGAACTACACCTCCAATGCATTCGACAGGTCCTCGTACTGTGTGGGATTCTTCAATTACGCTGACGGAAAGTTGACCCTGTCCGTCAACATGAGGCTCCCCGAGAACGTCGAGATCGACACGGCTGTGGACAACGTCAGGGACAACACCGGAGCGAACGAGATAGTCGTCCAGTCAAAGACCCCGGTGATGTACATGGACCCTGAATCTCCGTTCATCAAAACTCTTATGAGGGTCTACCAGGAGGAGACCGGAGACTACGAGTCCAAGCCTATGGCTATAGGCGGAGGGACGTACGCCAAGGATTCCAAGAACACCGTGGCTTTCGGCGGATCCTACAACGACATCGACTTCCACATGCACGGGGACAACGAGTTCTTCTCCCTGTCCAACTTCTACGACGACATCGGGATCTACGCCCACGTCATCTACGAGATGGGACAGCTGGCTAAGAGGGAGGCCGAAGGGAAGTAGATGCGATTGCGCCACAGGCCCTGGGCTGAGGGGACAATCAGCTCCAACAGAGACGTAGCGCTCACCAGAGACGACGAGGACGAACTTCCCAGTTTCGACAGATTAGAGATAGGCTCAGGGAGGGGATTGTTCCTCCTTGAGAAGGCCAGGATGGAGCCAGACCACAGCTTCCTGGGCCTAGAGATGAACTACAACGCCTTCGCCCTGGCGGTGAAGCGGGCTTCGAATGCGGAGCCCAGGGTGGAGAACGCCAGGTTTCTAAACGACACCCTGGAGCATGTAATCGATAGAATTCCAGACACCTCGATAGAGGAAATCTACCTCAACTTCTCCGACCCCTGGCCCAAGACCAAGCAGCAGAAGCGGAGGCTCACCCACCCCGACAGGCTCGCCGACTACTACCGGATCCTCAAGGTCGGGGGGAAGGTTCTCTTCAAGACCGACAATAAAGACTTATTCGATGCTTCGGCCGGATATTTCGAGGTGTTCGGAAGGCTGAAGGTCACCTTCCAGGGGGTCTACGAGACCGACGACCCCGACGACGTGTGCACCGAGTTCGAGCAGAAGTTCAGGGACCAGGGGGATCCCATATACAGGATCGTCGCCGTCAAGGAGACCGATGAGCCCATCTCCATCGACCCTTCCAAAAGGCCCGGCTACGTCCCCGAGCTCTCCCTCTATCAGAGGGGTAAGGCCGACAGGCTCACCGAGCAGACGTTCAGGCTGAAATCCGGCTTGGAAATCTCGGGCCCCTTCGAGGATGGAAACATTTCGCTCCTGAGCGACAGCCCCACCCCGGTGCTGGTGGCCGGGACGGACCTTGTTAGAACTTTAATCGAGGACTTCCATCCGGAGCCAGATTCCGTCTCCGTGAGCTCTCTCAAGGATGGAGATGTGGTGGAGAGCGACGGCGACACCCTGCTCACCGTGGACGGGGTGTCCAGGGACTGCCCGCTGGGCATCGCCATCTCCGGCCTATTCGCCCAGCAGGTGAGGATTGCCACCTGCGCCAGAGACCTGATTCAGAAGCTCGGAGCCGACTCCGTGGTCCTTATCCCTCAGGGGAGCGACCTGGACCAGAGGCTACAGTCGCTGGCCTTCAGGGCCGGGGGCGGGCACAGGATTGCCTCTCAGGTAGGGGCCTCCGCCGCCCTGACCAAGCCGGTGTCTATCCTCACTATTGAAGAGACCTGCGATCTTATCGCCGACACCCTGGCTATCCCAGCCGGGAAGCCCAAGCTCGAACGGACCGTATACGTGAGAGGAAGCTCGGATGCCAAGGCCCTAGCCAGGCTGGCCCAGGCTTATCAGAGGGCACCGAGGTGCATCAGGATCGAAGGCGTGCTCTTTGAGCCTGAGACCTCCGATCTCCTTACGATCAGGGACACACTGGACTCCAGCGGCTGCTCCGCCCTGATGCTGGGGCTGATCCTGAACGAGAACACGGCGTTAGCGCAGCTTGAGACCCACCCCCTCTCCACCCTGGTGGCCGTGGTGGCCTCACCCTCCAGATACGGGCCGATAGAGGTGGTCTAGATTCCGTGGAAGCAAGGGGCTTTCCAGGCGGCTGGAAGTCCCTTTTTCAGTGTGAATTTTAGTGAGATAAAAATCTTAAAAGTCCTTTATTCATCGGATGTTTTTGAAGGCTGCTTCCATTGTTAGCAGCCTTTTATTGACAATGCTAAGTGCCCGGCTATAATCTCTCTAGCACACCGAGGCGAAGAGTGCTAGAAAGGAGGTCTGGAATGAGATCCAAGGTCAGCAAGGACGCGATCCTGAAGTACATCGTGGAAGACTTCATCCAGACCGCCGAGCCCGTGGGGTCGAAGAACCTCGTCTCCAGGCACCACCTCGACAGCAGTTCCGCCACCGTGAGGAACCTCATGGCCACCCTGGAGAAGGAGGGGCTGATAGAGAAGCCCCACACCTCCGCTGGCAGGGTTCCTTCCACCGCAGGATATCAATACTACCTGGAGAAGCTCGCAGGAGATGGAAGAGGTAAAAAGAGCAGCGCCTCCGGGGCTGCAGCCGACTTCAACCGCGAGTTCGCCCTGTCCTTGAAATCGAAGACTCAGTCGGTCGAGTCCACCATCACTCAGGCCTGCAAGATCCTCTCCGACGTGACCTCCCTGGCTACGGTGGTGCTGGGGTCTGACGGAGCCTCTGAGAAGCTGGTCAGCGTCTCTGTCACTCCGATATCCGAGAGGGCCGCTACTGTGATCCTCGTTACTGACAGGGGCCACGTGGAGAGCAAGACCTTCGCCGTGCCAAAGGGATCCTCCCTCCAGGCCATCACCTACGGGATGAAGCTCCTTAACGACAGATTGACCGGTACTCCCCTCAAGGACCTCCAGGCCAAGGTCAAGACCATGGAGCCCATCCTCAAGACCCAGGTCGGGAAGGACTTCCAGATCGTGATGGAGGCCTTCGCCGAGGCCTGCATCTCCTTCACCAGGAAGAGGGTGAAAGCCTATGGCGGGAACAAGCTCATGGAGCTCCCCGAGTTCAGCGAGGACGACTCGTTCCGAAGGGCGGTCTCCGCCCTCATGGACGAGGGGGCACCCCCTCCCGCCTCGACCCCCGTCAAGGCCCAGGTGAGCCGGGACACGGCGGTGAACCTCGACCCCGACAACGACATCTCGGTGGTGACCAAGAGGATATCCATCCCCGGGCTTCCCGGGGCCGACATCGCCATCGTGGGGCCGACCAGGATGGACTACAGGAGGGTGTTCGACGCTCTGGGCGCCCTCACCTCCCAGGTCATGAAGCTGTTCGGGTTCGACGAGGAGAGCGGGGACGAGAGTCCCGGAGAGACCATCGAGATCGAGGACGGGGACCCTCCCGAATCCCGTGAGAAAGGAGCTGCGACCTAGTGTTCAACAGGAAGGAGACGAAGAGACCCGTGGAGGACTCCAAGGCCGAGGAGGAAGACTCCGACATCGAGGTCGAGACCGGAGAGAAGAAGGAGGACGAGAAGGATCCTCTGGAGATCGAAAAAAAGAACGTCGAGATCCTGAAGGCCCAGCTGGCTCAGGCTCAGGCGGAGAAGGAGAGCTGGATGAACAAGTACTACTCCAGCCTGGCCGACATCTCCAACCTGAGGAAGGAGATCCAGAGGGACAACGAGGTCGTGATCAAGTACGCGGCCGAGCCCTTTCTCAAGGACCTGATTCCTTTCATGACCAGCATGGACCAGGCCTTCAGGTTCGAGCCGGCCGACGACCCCAAGGCCCAGGGCTGGATAAGGGGCATCCACCTCTCCTACAAGCAGCTCCTCCAGGCCCTGGAGAAGCAGGGGGTCAAGCAGATCGCCCCGGAACCCGGAGATAAGTTCGACTCCAGGTACATGGAGGCCATGCAGACCGTGGAGGGGGACGAACCCGACCTGGTCCACTCCGTCTGGATGAAGGGCTTCACGCTCAAGGACCGGCTGATCCAGCCGGCTGCGGTGGTGGTCACCACGGCCAAGGCTAAGGAAGAGACGAAGGAAGAGACGAAAGCTGAGGGTGCCGAGAATAAAGAAGCGCCCGAGGCCGATGAAGAGAAGGAAGATCAGAAGGACTCTGAGGAGGAAAAGAGATAATGGCTAACGAGGTGATTCTGGGTATCGATCTGGGTACCACCAATTCGGTCGTGTCGTACATGCAGGACGACGGGAACGTCAAGGTCATCCCCACGCCCGAGGGACCCAACACCTGCCCCTCCGTCGTCTGCTTCAAGGCCGACGGCGAGGTGATCGTCGGAAACGCCGCCAAGAGGCAGATGATCACCAACCCCGACTCCGTCTACTCCATCAAGAGGCACATGGGAGACAGGAACTACAAGGTCCACATCAACTGCATCAACAAGGACTTCACCCCCGAGGAGATCTCCGCCAAGATCCTCTCCTACATCAAGCAGTACGCCGAGGCCAACATCGGTCACCCCGTGAAGAAGGCCGTCATCACCTGCCCCGCCTACTTCGACGACGCCCAGAGGGAGGCCACCAAGAACGCTGGGACCATCGCCGGTCTGGAGGTCGTCCGCGTCTTCGCTGAGCCCACCGCCTCCGCTTTGGCCTACGGCTACTCCGACAAGAAGAAGTCCGGCAAGGTCATGGTCTTCGACCTGGGCGGCGGCACCCTGGATGTCTCCGTCCTGGACATCGGGGACGGCACCTTCCAGGTCATCGCCACGTCCGGAGACACCCACCTGGGCGGCGACGACTGGGACCACGCCATCATGGAGTGGATTCTGACCGGGATCAAGCAGCAGTACGGCCTCGACCTCCACTCCAACAAGATGGCCATGCAGAGGATCAAGGATGCGGCCGAGTCGGCCAAGATCGCCCTGACCGCCCAGGTCTCCACCGAGATCACCCTGCCCTACCTCGCCCCCTCCTCCAGCGGCGACCCCATCAACTACGACGAGACTTTGACCAGGGTCAAGTTCCAGGACCTCACCAGGAACCTGATCGACCGCTGCCGCGAGCCCATCCAGAAGGCTCTCTCCGACGCCAATCTGACCAAGGACCAGATCGACGACGTGCTGATGGTCGGAGGCTCCACCAGGATGCCTGCGGTCCTCGACATGGTGAGGGGCTACATGGGCAAGGCCAACCAGAGCCTGAACCCCGACACCGCCGTCTCCGTCGGTGCCGCCATCAACGGCGGCGTCATCCGCGGCACCGTCAAGGACGTGGTCCTTCTCGATGTCACCCCTCTGACCCTGGGCCTTGAGACCCTGGGCGGAGTCATGACTCCTCTCATCACCAGGAACACCACCATCCCCACCTCCAAGAGCCAGATCTTCTCCACCGCCGCCGACAACCAGCCCGGGGTCGAGGTCATGGTCTACCAGGGCGAGAGGCCCATGGCCGCCGACAACAAGTTCCTGGGCAGATTCAACCTGGATGGCATCCGCCCCGCCAGGAGGGGCGAGCCCAGGATCCAGGTGACCTTCTCCCTGGATGTCAACGGCATCCTGACCGTCACCGCCAAGGACCTCGACACCAACAAGGAGCAGCACATCACCATCTCCAACTCCTCCGGTCTGAGCCAGGAGGAGATCGACAGGATGGTCGCCGAGGCCAAGGCCAACGAGGAGCAGGACAGGAAGAGGAAGGAGGATGCCGAGACCCGCAACCAGGCCGAGACCCTGATCTCCCAGATCGATGCCGAGCTAGCCAAGTCCGGGGACAAGATCTCTCCCCAGGACAGGGACAGCATCATGAAGGTCAGGAACGAGATCAAGGAGAACCTGGACAAGAACGACCTGGAGGCCGTGAGGCAGAGGATCGCCGAGCTCCAGCAGGCCGCCTACAAGGTCAGCCAGGCCGCCGCTCAGGACCAGGCTGCCGCCTCGGACCAGCAGAGCGCACAGAATGGATCCGACACCGACGGCAAGGTCTACGACGCCACCGACGGCTCCGACCAGAACAAGTAGTTCTGTCGATCAAAAACCGAGAAGTATCAGAGCCGGGGAGCCTCCCCGGCTCTTGGCTGGAAGAGACGGTCCGAGATGAGGAAGGGAGGTGCACATGGCCGACGAGGACTACTACTCGATCCTGGGCGTGAAGAGGGATGCCTCACAGGACGACATCAACAAGGCCTACCGTGCCCTGGCTAAGAAGTGGCACCCCGACGTCAACAAGGCCCCCAACGCCACGGAGATGTTCGAGAAGATCACTAAGGCCTACGAGGTCTTGAAGGACCCCCAGAAGCGGGCGGCCTACGACCGCTTCGGGGCCGGGGCCGTCGACGGCAACGGAGCCGCCGGCTTCAACCCGGGCAACTTCTCCGGGTTCTCGGAGGGGTTCGGGGACGACTTCGGAGACATCTTCAGCCAGTTCTTCGGAGGTGGTGCCAGGGGTCAGCGCCGCAGGAACGGCCCCGTCAAGGGCGAGGATGTCCTCATGAGGATGAAGATATCCTTCATGGATGCCGTGAAGGGTAGAACCGTGGATATGCCCTACAGGTACGATGCTGTCTGCCCCGCCTGCGGCGGGAGGGGTGCCGTGAACCCCTCCGACGTTCAGACCTGTCCCACCTGCAACGGGAGGGGCAGCGTGGTCTCCACCCAGAACACCATGTTCGGCAGGTTCCAGACCCAGACCACCTGCCCCGACTGCAACGGGAGGGGGACCAGGATCGTGAAGCCCTGCTCTCGTTGCCAGGGCTCGGGGGCCGTGAGGACCAGCGAGACCCTCCACATCTACGTCCCCGCCGGAATCGAGGAAGGGCAGAGGCTCAGAGTCCCCGGCAAGGGACACCGGGGCCTCAACGGCGGACCCTCCGGAGACCTGTTCATCCAGATCGCCATCGAGCAGGACAGGAAGTATAGGAGGGAGGGCCTCGACCTCCACACCGACTGCGAGGTGCCCCTGGTCACCGCAGTACTTGGGGGCCAGGTCGATGCCGACACCGTCTGGGGAACCCAGACTCTGGACATCAAGGCCGGAACCCAGCCCGGGTACGTCTCCAGGATGAAGGGACAGGGGATCAGGACCCGAGAGGGGAGAGAGGGGGACGAGTACGTCCACCTCTCAGTCAAGATTCCCACCAAGCTGACTGCGGAGGAGAAGGACCTGTATTCGAAGCTTGGAAAGATCGCCGAGGAGAAGGGCGAGGCCAAGGGCATCTTCTCCAAGATATTCGGAAAGAAGAAGTAGGTCGAACTGCTGAGGTTCGATCGATCCATAGGAATAGCGGGGTGCTGCCCCGCTTTTTCCTTAGGAAAGCCTTCAAAATCTCACACCCCAGTGAGTTAAAAATCGGCTTGTTTAAAGGGAAAATCGAGGAATTTATATCTGGAACATAACTATATTATTTAAGTGAGTTTGAGCCGCCTTTTCGCAGCGAGGAGGTAGGGGTATGGAGAGCACCATCATCGCCAGGAACGTCTCCAAGGTCTTCGAGACCGCCGGAGAGAAGATCGTCGCCAACGACGACATCTCCTTCGAGGCTAAAAGGGGGGAGCTCGTCATCATCCTGGGTCCCTCGGGAGCAGGTAAATCGACTCTATTGAACATCCTGGGAGGTATGGATTCCCCTACTTCTGGGTCGCTTCTGGTGAATGGAAACGACATCAGCCACTACGACCGGAAGCAGCTGACCCAGTATCGGAGGAACGACGTCGGATTCGTCTTCCAGTTCTACAACCTGATGTCGAATCTCACTGCCCTGGAGAACGTGGAGCTGGCAACAGAATTGAAGAAGGATTCCATCTCCCCTGAGAAAGCCCTAGAGGCCGTGGGGCTCAGGGACAGGATGAACAACTTTCCGGCGCAATTATCAGGAGGTGAGCAGCAACGGGTGTCGATTGCCAGGGCCCTGGCCAAGAACTCCTCGATCCTCCTCTGCGACGAGCCGACCGGAGCTCTGGACTACCAGACTGGGAAACAGATTCTGAGCCTGCTTTCGGACGCTGCTAGAAAGCAGGGCAGAACCACCATCATCGTGACCCACAACACGGCTCTGAAGGACATGGGGGACAAGGTCATCAGGCTCAAGAACGGGAGGATCGAGTCCTGCGTGGAGAACCCCTCTCCCAAGCCCATCGAGGAGATCGAGTGGTGAAGGCCTTCGCTAAGACCGTCTTACGGATGTTCAGGGAGAACCTGGGGCGGTTCTTCACCAACACTCTCATCATCTTCGTCTCCCTGGTGCTGATAGCTGGTTTAGGAGCTATTTCTCCAGTCACGCTCTCCAGCTTCTCTCGGGAGTTGGCGGAACAGAGGGTCGCTGACCTCCTGGTCAAGTCCACCTCGACCGAGGGGTTCTCAGAGGATCAGGTGGATCGGATACTGGACCTCGGAGACTTCTCGTATTCTGAGACGTTCTTCAGTGCCGATCTGGATATCGGCGGGGTGATGACCAGGCTCTACGGGATGGACCTGGAAGGCAGGGAAGCCAACTACGTATCACTCCTGGAGGGGGACTACCCCAAGAATCTGTTCGAGGTAGCCGTTGGCGAGGGAAACACTTACAGGGCTGAGCACCACGCCGGGGATACCATCGTCTTAAATATTTACGGGATCCTTATCAAATTGAAGGTTACCGGGGTAGTTTCCAACCCTCTCTACTTCACCAACGACGGGGAGCCGGCGCTGACCGACACCTCCAGGAACGTGGAGCAGATCATCTATCTGTCTCCGAAACTGTTGAGTATTTTGCCTCTTCCTTACACCGACCTGATGCTGCGGTTTACTCAAGCTCCCGACTACTTCACCGACGAGTACGAGGCGCTGGCCAGAGAGACGGCGGACACGATCACAGAAACGCTAGGTAGCGACAACGTCGCAGTCTTAACCCTGGAGGAGAACTTCTCCTACAGGACCCTGGAAGAGGCCATGAACAAGGTCGAGATTCTGGCTATATTCTTCCCCATAGTCTTCGTGGTCATCTGCGCCCTGGTCAACTTCATCGTCATGAAGAAGCTGATCGAGGACGAGAGGTCCAAGATCGCCTGCTGCGACTCATTGGGTATACCAGAGCACAGGATCGCCCTTAAGTACATAGCCTTCTCCCTTCTGTCCTCCATAGTCGGCTTCGCCCTGGGAATGCTCGTGGGTCCGTTCCTGATCCCGATCGTGGCCTACAACGCCATAGGAATCCTCTTCACCCTGCCTCCGGTGGACTTCTCCTTCGCCGCCAATTTCGGAATATATTTCGGGTTGGGAATCATAGTTATCTCTCTGATTGAAACCCTGATAATGGTTCACAGAGAGATGTCTCAGACCCCGGCCAGTCTCCTTACCGGAAAGGCTCCCAAGGCTGGAAAGAAGATACTATTGGAGCATGTTAAGCCCCTCTGGAAGATCCTTCCCTTCAGGTATAAGTCGTCCCTTAGGAACATCTTCAGGAACAAGGTGAACCTGATACTGACGACTCTCTCGATAGCCGGCTCCGAGGGGCTGGTCTACATAGGATTCGGCTTGCTTGCTATCAGTCTGGCCCTCAGAAACGATGCCCTCTACTCCACCCTATCCGGACCCATGGTCCCGATATCCCTGGTCATCGTCGCCTGCGCTCTGGCCTTAGCAGTTCTCATCGTCTTCAACCTGGCCGAGATGAACATCGCCGAGAGGCAGAGGGAGATAGCGACCCTGAAGGTTCTTGGTTATACAGACAGGGAGTGCGACATGTACGTCTTCAGGGAAATCGTGGTGATGACCGGGTTCGGGATCTGCATCGGGCTCCCCATGGGCGTGCTGTTCATGTGGGCTGTCATACGGGAACTGGATTTTGGGGCTCTGAACGAGATTGCCTGGTACTGGTATCTGATCTGCATCGGCATCATCGGGTTGGCTACCGCTGTGGTCGACTGGCTCCTCCGCTCCAAGATTCAGGCCGTGGACATGAACGACTCGCTCAAGAGCATCGACTAGGAGATAGAAATCTTCAGAATCCGATTCAAAACTAGGCCTCGTTAGTTTAACATTGTTAAGTAGGAGAACGAGGGAGGACATATCCGATGATTCAGGACTATGGGAAGCTGAGCTTCTACGAGATCTATCCGATCACCTTCAATGACTCGAACGGAGACGGATTAGGAGATATAGAGGGCATCATTCAGAAGCTGGACTACGTTAAATCTCTAGGGTTCACTGGAATCTGGGTCAACCCCTTCTATCTGAGCCCCTTCAGGGACGGAGGGTACGACATCTCCGACCCGTTCCACATCGACCCGAAGTTCGGGACGGACGATGATGCTAAGAGGCTCATAGATGCCTGCCACGAGAGGGGTCTAGCCATCTTCTTCGACCTGGTCCCCGGGCACCTGTCCTGGGATTCTCCCCTGTTCCTAAAGTCCGCCTCCTCAGCCAGGAACGAGGAGTCCGACACTTTCATCTGGACCGACACCCCCTGGGACTGGTGCCCGGAGTGCGCCGGGAACCTGGTGAGGGGACTCTTCCCAAGGTACGGGAGCTTCTACATCAACTACTTCGTGCACCAGCCGGCTCTAAACTATGGCTTCAACAGAATCGACTACCCCGCCTGGCAGATCTACTACAGGGACGAGAGGTGTTCCAGGGCTAGACACCTTCTAGCCTCCATCATGATCAGGTGGCTGAAGCTGGGGGTCGACGGCTTCAGGTGCGACATGGCCGACTCCCTGGTCAAGAACGACGACGAGAAGGAAGCCACCATCTGGGTCTGGCAGCAGGTAAGAGAAGAGGTCGAAAGGGAGTGCGGGAAGTTCTTCATGGTCAGCGAGTGGTCCACCCCCAGAAGGTCTCTAAAGGCCACCTTCGACTCCGACTTCGTCCTTGAGCACGACGACAACTTCTCCCACGGGTTCTTCAGGTTGGGAACCAATCCCGAGAATAAGAGAGAGGCTGGAAAGTCTCCTCTACTTCATAAATTCGACCAGGAATCCTGGGACTACAACTCGAAGGAGATGCTATCCGAGATCAGGGATGCTGAAAATTTACCCGGAAGGTGGCTGTCCCCAATATCCGGAAACCACGACACCTACAGGATCGCCGACGGGCTGGAGGGCGACGAGCTAAAGCTGGCCTACCTGATGATCTTCACCCTGCCCGGGGTCCCCTTCGTGTTCGCCGGGGACGAGTGCGGTCAGAAGACTCTGGTAGGGTATCCTTCAAAGGATGGTGGTTACCAGAGAACTGGTACCAGGCTCCACATGAGGTGGGACGACTCCACCCCCAGCTTCGGGTTCTCCTCCAGGAATGAACCCGACTGCTACCTTCCCTCCCACCCCGAGATGCCTACGGTCGAGAGGTGCGAGAAGGATCCTGAGAGCCTCCTTAACTTCATCAGGAAGCTTAATCAGCTCAGGAGCGAAGATCCTGACCTGACCCTGCACGAGGGGTTCGAGCTGTTCGAGGCTCCGCTCTCCTACCGGAGGGGGAAGACCGTGGTGGCCATGAACCTGAAGGATCAGGACCTGGTGCTGGACCTAGGTGATGGAGAACTGCTTCTGACAGTCGGTAAAGCCCAGGTGGAAGGCGGTCACATAATTCTTCCCACTCACGCTGCAGTCGTCTACAGGCAGAAGTAGAAACTGAATCAGGAGCCCGGGGAAACCCGGGTTCCTTTCGTGTTCAAGGGTGTTTATACGGAGTAGTAGTTAAACCAAGTAGAATATTAATACTTGTTTTCGGAGGTTTGCTCATCGATGAATATGCCGGATATGGCCCTGTGGGTCGAGATAGTTCTCTCCATCGCTTCCGTCCTCCTCTTCGGGCTGGGGGTCTTCGCCACCATCAGCGAGAGGTCGATAGCCCAGTCCAGCGCCACCAAGGCCCGCTACCTCTCCTCCAGCTTCTCCGGGAAGGCTCTCATCAGGCTGCTGGAGAAGCGTGAGAGGGTCATAGATACCTCCCGCATGCTCAAGATCATCGCCGAGGTGGGGGTGAGTCTCTGCACCTTCTCTTTAGGCATCTTCTGCATCGACCCAGCCTGGGCCGGAATCCTGGTGGCGGTGCTGGTCACCGTAGTCGCCATCGTCTTCATCTCCGAGATCTTCGCATCGGCCCTGGGCGAGAAGAGGCCGGAGAGGACCGCCTGCTACCTGGCACCCTTAGTAACCTTCTTCACCTACCTCCTCTATCCGTTCACCTCTCTCTGCGATCTCTCCAAGAGGGCCGTTAGCCACGCCCTCAAGCTCAAGCCCAGGCCCGAGATCTCGGAGAGAGACCTCAAGGCCGTGATCACGGACAGCTACGACGAGGGGGCCATCGAGAAGGACGAGCACGACCTGATACAGAACTCCCTCAACTTCGACGACAAGACCATCGAGAGGGTCATGACCCCGATGGCCAAGGCCGTCTGCGCCTCCGACTCGATGTCGGTGAGCCAGATAAGGCAGCTGTTCATCGACAACAACTACTCCAGGATGCCCTTCATCGACCACGCCACCGGCGAGGTCGAGGGCGTGATCTTTCAGAGGGACTTCTACGAGATGCTGCTCTCGGGTTCGAACGATGTCAGCGAGGCGGTGAAGCCCGCTCTCTTCTTCTCCTCCAGGACCACAGCCTCCCTGGCTCTCAAGCGCCTCCAGCGCTTCCGCCAGCACATGGCCGTGGTCAGGGACTCAGGGGGCAGGGCCGTGGGTCTCATCACCGTGGAGGACCTGGTGGAGGAGCTGGTCGGAGAGATCGAGGACGAGCAGGATGCCGAGGACATCCAGAACGAGAGGCTCAAGGCCATTAGGGCCAGGACCAGGCAGGCCGAGATCGACGAGAGCACCATCGCCAGGGAGGAGGATGAGACCATCCTCCCCGACCTCAAGAGCGAGGACACCTCCGAGGACGAGGACTACGTCGAGAGCCAGGAGGGGGGATAACGGTGACTTACCTAGATAGACTGAGAACCTACCTGAAGGTCCAGGGGAGCCGGGTATCCGAGCTGGCTGTAAAGATCGATATGACTGAGAACCAGCTCCTCTCATATTTGGTGGACGGACAGGTGCCTTCGGAGGAGCTGGACTCCAGAATCTGCGATGCTCTAAACGTCCCTAACGGGAGTTTCTTTGATGCGAAAGCCGATGAGTTCGTCCTGGCTAGAACTCACTCGGACTCTTCATCTAAGCTCTACTTCAGGATGCTGTTGGAGAGCCTATCGACCATGTCGGCTCTGCTGCCTCTGGCCATAGCTATCGCCTTCTTCCTGGTGTTCGGAGGGTCGATCAAGGGTAGTGAGATAGCACCTACCGGATTCATCTTTCTGGCCTGCGGCGTCGGGTTCCTGGTCTTCGCACTATGTTTCGCAGGGTACAGGTACTCTCTCTCGATGCTGTTCAAGAAGACCGATGTGACCTTCGAGCTCCACTACACCAGGATGGTGTTCACCTCTAAGGGATCCAGCGAGAGCATCGACCTGTTCGACCTGGCTGGGAGATTAGAGGAGACATCAGATTCCTTCGTGGTAACCCCGGATGGTAAGAGGGCGATGTGCATCCCTAAGGAGGGGCTCACCCAGGCTCAGCTGACGGCTCTGAGAGACATACTGAAGGAGGCTCTAGGAGCCTACAGGTGCTGCGTGAAGCCCTCCAGGCTCAACGGGTTCGGAGATGAGATCGAAGCGGCTAACTCCGCTCTCAGCTACAGGAACTTCCTGGGCTGGCAGTCGATGGGTATTTCTTTAAGCTTCATTGTTTTAGCTCTGGGGTTGGCATTCGGCCTTTTTGCCCCGCTCATCGGCGAGCTGGGAATAGCTGTAGGTGGGCTGTGCTGCATCGCTCTCGGACTTGCTTCTGTAGCCGTCTGGATCGTCTTTGCCTTCAAGCTCAGATTTAGGGTGAGCATTCCAAGTTGGCTCTCTCTGGTTTTAGGCATCGCTCTAGCAGTGGCTGGAATAGTCCTAGCCACCCTGTTCTTCTAGGAGGTTTCAGATGGACAAGAAGGATGTGAGGATAGTTTTCCTAGGAACTCCTGAGATTGCTGCACAGGGACTGAGCTACCTCTTGAATAACGGATTCAACGTGGTCGGGGTGGTCAGCCAGCCCGACGCTCCGAGGGGGAGAGGCAAGCGGCTCTCCCCCTCTTCGGTGTCCCAGGTGGCTTTAGATCGTGGGATTCCCCTGCATAGACCCTTAAAGCTAAACAAGGACTACGGGTTCGTGGAGGAGCTGCACCCCGATCTGCTTCTTACCTACGCCTATGGACAGATCCTCTCGACCAAGGTCTTAGCCCTGTCCTCGAAGTTTCCTCCTCTAAACGTCCACGCCTCCGACCTTCCCAGGCTCAGAGGAGCCTCTCCTATACAGACCAGCATCCTGGAGGGGGATACCTCCACGGCCGTCTGCCTCATGGAGATGGTCAAGCAGATGGATGCCGGGAGGGTGTTCGCCAGGATAGGGATAAATATCGATCCTGAGGACGACTCCACGGCTCTGGAGGAGAAGGTGTCGAAGACCGCCTGCGAGCTGCTGGGGACCTATCTGCCCAGATATTTCGATGGAGAACTGGTCGGAGAGCCTCAGGACGAGTCTCAGGTCACCTTCTGCCACATGTTCAGCAGGAAGGACGAGTATCTAGATCCAGGATCGAGCCCCGAGGAGTTCGTCAACAGGGTCAGAGCTTTCTCCTCTAAGCCCGGAGCCTTCCTAGTTTTGGGTGATGGAACCTCGATCAAGGTGTATAGGGCTATAAAGTCAGAGGCTAAGGGAGAAGAGGGTAGAATCTTATCCGCCGATAGGGGGCACCTCATCCTCGGGGTCAACGGAGGTTCCGTCGAGCTTCTGACCGTCCAGAAGCAGGGACACAAGCCCATGGCTGCCCGGGACTTCTTAAACGGGACCAGAGGCCTGGAGGGGATGAGGGTCCTAAGGTTAGACGAGGTGTTCAAGGATCAGGAGGAGAACTGAAAATGGTCGAGATAAAGGTTAAAGATTACGGGACTATCAAGCTGGAGCTGGACTGGGATCAGGCCCCCAACACCTGCGCCAACTTCGTGAAGCTGGCTAGGAGCGGATTCTATGACGGCCTCACTTTCCACCGCATCATCAAAAACTTCATGATCCAGGGTGGTGACCCTGCTGGGAACGGGACTGGTGGTCCCGACTACTCGATCAGGGGAGAGTTCCTGGCCAACGGTTTCAAGAACAGGCTCCACCACGCTAGGGGTGTCATCTCCATGGCTAGGGCCATGGACCCCGACTCCGCCGGGTCGCAGTTCTTCATCTGCGACACCGACGACGGTTTCCTCGACGGCCAGTATGCCGCCTTCGGGCACATCGCCAGCCAGAACTCCGAGGAGAGCTATAAGACCCTGGATGCCATCGCCAGCGTGAGGACAAGGAGGGACGATTCCCCTTTTACCCCCGTGGTCATCGAGTCCGTGATCGTCAGCGAAGACGAGCCTCATAAGGAAGTAGCTAAGATCCGTTAATGGTCTTCGTCTTCACCTCTGACGATGCCGGCTACGCGGAGATGAAGGCCCGCGAGCGAATAAGGAAGGATCATCCGGACCTGGATAGATCCCTGGATTTCGCACGCTTCGACGGGACCCAGGATGCTCTGACTTCAGTGGTAGAAGAGGCTCTATCCCTCTCATTCACCGGAAACCGTAAGCAGATCCTGCTGGTCAATCCGACCTTCCTGGACGAGAAGAAGAAGCGTGGAGGGCAGAGCGACAAGGACATCCAGTCGTTCATCGGATACCTGAACTCTCCCAATCCCGATACCGACCTCTACGTCTGCCGTGAAGGGGCTCTGGGGAGGACCCCGGCGGGGAAGGCTTTAAAGGCCGCAGCCGATGCCACCGACTGCCCCTTCCCGACCGGGGAGGACCTGGTCCTCTTTACCATGAGGCTGATCTCGGATTCCGGGGCCACCTGCGACCGGTCCACGGCCCAGATGATCGCCGAGAGGGCGGGGACGGGCTGGTGGACTTTGAAGAACGCCGTGGAAAGGCTCTGCCTCTTCACGGATAGGATCAGGCCATCCGATGTGGATCAGCTGGTCCCCAGGAAGCTGGAAGATAGGATCTATACAATCACCGAGAACCTGCTATCTGGGAGGCCCTCTGAGGCCGTGAAGTCGTATAGGGACCTCAGGAGGACCAGGGATGCTCTCTCGATCCTCCCTTTCCTCTTCTCCGACTTCAGGGTGGATGCCCAGGTCAACTACCTGGCAGGGAAGAGGATGAGCGACAGCGCCATCGGAGAGGAGCTGGGAATAAAGCCCTACCGGGCCAGGATGGTCCGGCAGAAGACGGCTGGGAGGCTCAGTTATAAGATCTGCATCAAAGTCTTAGCTGACCTTGGAAGGATGGAGAAGAACATCAAGTTCGATTTGGACGACCCCGACATCAGGATCGAGGAGTTCCTGCTGAACTTCTCAAGGAGATATATCCGGAGAAGGTAGGGCTTCAGAAGAATAAAAGCGCTCGGACTGGATGGTGCGAGCGCTTTTCTTATCCGAACTTAATGAATTCTTTATAACGACAAAAAAGGGTCTTAGAGACCCTTCTATTGAAAGGTTGTTATCGACTAGTCTTAGTTGGCAGCCTCAGCGGGCTTGCTGGCCAGCTCGGCCTTGAGCTGGTTGACCAGCCTGTAGACGCGGCCCTTCTGCCTGTTGATGGTGTTCAGCTTCTGGATGTGGAGGGAGTAGGAGCGGTCGATCACGGACAGGGCCAGCCTGAGGTCGGCCTCGGCCTTGGCGAGGTCCTTCTTCTCGACGTCGGCGGTGACCCTCTTTATAGCGGTGCGGACCTGGGACTTGTACGAGGCGTTCCTCAGGTGGGCCTTCCTGCTGGTGATGACGTCCTTCTGGGCGGACTTGGTGTTTGCCATCTGTTGTATCTATCCTTTCAATAGCATCGAAAAAACGTGCTTTGAAAATATATCACAGAAGCGGAGAAAATAGGAAGAAGACCAGAGCCTTTAGGCTCTACTACTTAAGAGAAACCTCGAGCTTTACTGAATACGGTTTCAGGAAATGAATGTAGACTATTCGCCGGTAGGAAAAGGAGAAGAGATATGGAAGATATCGCACGTCTGATCGACTCGACCCTGCTCAAGGCCGATGCCACCCAGGAGCAGATCGCTGCCCTGTGCAAGGAGGCCAGGGAGAACAGGTTCAGGACCGTCTGCGTCAACCCCTGCTGGGTCAAGTACTCCAGCGAGCTGCTCAAGGGCTCCGACACCGGTGTGTGCACCGTGATCGGATTCCCTCTGGGAGCCAACACCCCCGCCGTCAAGGCCTTCGAGGTCAAGCAGGCCATCCTGGACGGGGCCGACGAGGTCGACATGGTCATCAACATCGGAAGGCTGAAGGGCCACGACGACGACTACGTCGAGAAGGAGATCGCCCTGCTCAAGGAGGCTGCCGGCACCCACACCCTGAAGGTAATCATCGAGACCTGCCTCCTCACCGACGAGGAGAAGGAGAGGGCCTGCAGGCTGGCTGCTAGAGCCGGAGCCGACTTCGTGAAGACCTCCACCGGGTTCTCCACCGGAGGAGCCAACGTCCACGACGTGAAGCTGATGCGCCAGACCGTCGGCGACAAGCTCGGTGTCAAGGCCTCCGGCGGAGTCCATAACTACGAGGAGGCCGTGGCCCTGGTCGAGGCCGGAGCCACCAGGATCGGAACCTCTCACGGCAAGGCCATCATCGATTCCAAGAAGTAGTTCAAACTGAAAAGTTAGAGAAAGAGCACCCCTTGTTGGGGTGCTCTTTTTTGGCGTGAATTGTCATGTAGGTCTTGAATTTTGGATATCTAATCCTCAAGGGATAAAAAAGAAAAAGTCGCATTAAGCGACTTTTTATCCTTGATATGAAATTGGATTTCTAGTTCTACTTGTTATCCCCTTCCTTGGAAGTTGGAAGAGGCTTCCTGGGAAGAGGAAGATCCAGGGTGGGTGCTACCAGGGGCTTGGAGGGAGCGGGAGCAGCCTTGGGGGCAGCCGGTCTTTCCGTAGCCTGGGTGCGGTTCTGCTTGGCCTGAGCCCTCTGCTGCTGGGACCTCTCGGCCTCGTCGGCGTTCCTGATGACGCAGATCACCAGGGGCTGCTTGTCGGTCTCCTTCCTCAGGAACCTCTGGACCTTGTCCGAGACCTTGCGTTGGATGTCGGCCAGGGCCACGGGTCTGGACTCGGAGAGCATGGTCTCCAGGGTGGTGGAGAAGATGGCGTTGATCCTCTCCATCAGCTTGGTGGCATCCTTGAGGTAGATGAATCCTCTCATCTGAACATCGGGGGCGGAGAGCTGCTTCTTCTCCTTCAGGGAAATCAGGGCGGAGATCAAAAGGACTCCGTCGCTGGCCATGGCAGCCCGCTCCTCAAGGACGCTGTCCTTCACGGGGCCGACAGAGTTTCCGTCCACGATCACGTCGTTGGCGGGGACCTTCTCGGTGGAGGGGACGAAGTTCCCCTCGCCGTCGAATCTGATGAACATGCCGTTGTCGTAGACGAAGATGTTCCGGTGGTTGAGGCCCACATCCATGTCGACAGCCGTCATGGCGTTGGCCATCAGCTGGCGGTACTCCCCGATCACCGGCATGTAGTAGCGGGGGCGGAAGAGGGTGATCAGCATCTTGATGTCCTCCTGCTGGGCGTGCATGGAGGCGATCTCTCGCCTGGTGATGTTCACCGTCTTGGCACCCGTGGCAAAGACGGTATCCAGCGCCTCGGTGTGCTGCACCTCGGTGTGGGGCACCGAGGGGCAGGCCATCACGAAGGTGTCGTTGGGGCCTAAGGTCAAGCCGTCGCTCTTCCTCACCCCGTAGCAGATGTCCTTGATGTCGGAGAACAGCTTCAGTCCGGAGTTGGTGACGATGATCACCCTCTGGTTGACGGGGACGGACTCGATGTCCTTGAGCTCGGCGTAGTGTCCCTGGGGTATCACTAGGTCCCCGGAGGCGTTGAATGATTTGAGGTACTCGGCCATCAGGGGGTTGGAGAAGATGATGGTCTTGTTGAACTTGACGGCGGCGTTGATGACCTCCTGGATGTTGTAGAAGTTGCAGGTGTACAGAGCTACATAGAGAGCTCCGGCCTGGTTCTCCAAACAGCGGGTGATGTGGGGTGTGAGTCTATGCTTGGGGGAGGCGGTGCCGGAGAGTTGGGCGCCCTCCGACTCGCACATCAGTAGCAGGGTGGGACTGCTCTCGGCTATCCGGCACATCCTGGGCATGTCGAAGGAGTAGTTTCCGACGTGGGAGTAGTCGGAGATGAAGTCGGAGGAGTAGACGATGTTTCCAGCGTCGGTATGGAGGGCGAAGCCGAAGCTGTTGGGCATGGAGTGGGTGGTCTGGAAGAAGTCGAAGGTGTGTCTGGCGATGTTGACTGTGGAGGAGGGGGTGACCGTGTTGAAGTGGTAGGTTCCAAACCTCCGGTTGAACTTCCTGGAGTAGTCCATCCTGATCATGGTGATGGTGGTGGCGGAGGCGTAGACGGGGACGTTGACCAGGTTGAGAAGGTAGGGCAGAGCGCCGTAGGTGGTGTCGTGGGCGTGGGTGATGATCACCGCCTTGACCCTGGAGGCGTTCTTTCTCAGGTAGTCGAAGTTAGGGATGACGAAGTCCACCCCGGGGTTCTCTGCCGAGGGAAATTTCAGACCGCACTCGATGACGAAGATGTCGTTGTCGACCTCGATGCAGTAGCAGTTCTTCCCGGACTCGTTCAAACCTCCGAGAGCGACGATTCTTACTTTTTGCATGCTGATACTTTCCTTGTATTCGCTGTGGATATTGGGTGCTATGAAAAGACACCAGAAAAATCAATCGAGGAAAATATAATATTTAACTAGAGTTATTACAACCTAAATAGAAGAACAGAGGTGGGGCAGAGGAATAGGTTTCGGATCTGGTGGGTTGTGTGATTGATGTCTAGCCGCGATTCAGCTTCGATCCTTTGCTGAGGCTTTGGATAAGGGTTGAGCTTTTCAGAAACTTCTTTTGTCGTAACAATCTGAATTCTAAGCCGACAAGCTCTCTGTTATAAGTAAGCAAACTTCTTATTAATTTATCAGTTGCTTATTATCGAAAATCCGTAAAATAAAGACTTTTTCTGCATCTAAATTTGTTAACTATTGACACTTTTCGGGGGGGGGTAGAGTAGACAATCGAAGGAGGATATCGATGGAGGATCACGGCGGTTCGAGCTCCGGGGACGAGAGGAGACTCCTCGCTACGCTCAAGAGCCTCGGCGTAGACCCCGAGGAGGAAGAGGAAGAGAGTTCACAGCCCACCTGGGAGGAGGTTAAAGACTGGAAGAAGGAGGAAGAAGAGGAAGAGGAATACGAGGAAACTACCATCTACATATCCGATAGCGACCTAGCTAGACTGAACAAGGAAGCGGAGCACCTGATGGCGAAGAAGGATGTGCTGATCCACAAGAGAGAGTCGGGGGCCCGGTGGGTCTATAGGCTCTTGACCGTGGCCTTCCTCTGCGCCATCTGGGGCGGTGTAGCTGTCGGGGTGGAAGCTACGGATGTTGGAATCATCGGATTCGTCTTCATGGGGGTGTTCATCTGCATAGCTATCGCTGCCGGCGTGTATTCTTCCAACAGGGAGAAGGAGATTCCCGGGATCGATAAGAGACTGGACGATATCAAATACATATACGACCTGCTAGACATCAGGCACCCCATGATAGACGACGAGACAGGAGAGACACTATGGCCACTGCAGACGATAACCCGAAGAGTGAGGTAGAGGAGAACCTGATCCGCTCCAGGATCGAGGAGGTCAAGAGGATCCGGAGGGAGATACAGACCGGGAAGAGGAGTACGGCTTCCCCGAGGAGTTCTACGACTCCAAGGGTAGAAGCCTCTAAAGTCGAGCAGGCGAAGACCCCTGAAAAAGTTGCTCAAACACCTAATAAACCTAGGACTGTCCCTCTGAGCTTCTATCAGAGGAGGCTGGAAGCCATCCTGAGGAAGTTCGGGGTCAGGTATTCGAAGAAGAATCCATCGAAGGCCGAAGCTGAGACAGATACTTCAAAATCACCCGAAGATGTTAAGCCTCTCTATATCCCCGATCTTGAGATCTCAGTCCTTAACAGGAAGGTCAAGACTCTAGCTAATGCTAAGAAGGATCTGAGCCAAAAGGTCAGGATCGGGGATATATGGGCCGCTATCTTCGGGGTGCTGATAGCCGCCTGCCTCATCTGGGGGATCATCGGAATAACCTCATCAACCATAGCAGTAGGAATATCCGGATTCTGCGTCATGGCGGTATGTATCGTCGCCTGCATAGCTATCGGGGTCTATATCTCCAACAACAGTAAGAAGCTATCCGAAGCCAACAAGAGGCTTAGCTGGCTCCTGTTCGTCTACCAGTGCCTCGACACCTCTAATCCTGTGAGAAAGGAAGAGAGCAAAGAGCTGCTCTGGATCGCCAGAGCAGCTCCTAAGCCCAGGGAGAGCCTGGGGAGGATATCCAAGGCAGTAAAAGAGATGGCGGATACCAGAAAGAGACTATCCATGGTTCAGATATCTGAGGCTGTAACAAAGGAGCAGGAAGAAGTCGCAAAGGGTGAAGAGAAACCGGCTGAGGCCAGCTCAAAAGCTGCTCTGAACGAGGCTAAGATATCGATTCAGTCCAGCCCCCAAGATGACAAAGAGCACTCAGAAGATCAGACAGAGGAGGTGAAACCTATGAAGTTAGATGATGAAGAAAGAGAAGAAAGACAAGATTCAACTGAGGTCGATAAGAAACCTGAAGTCGATAGGAATGAAACTGATCTGCCTAATAGAAAGGTTTCAGTCGCTACCAAAGTTTCTCGGGTGAATTCCTCAGTCTCCACTCCCAGCTCCGCCCAGCAGAGTTCCCTTAGTTACGACGCTCTGTTCGTAGCCAGGGAGATCAGGCTCAGCGACGAGGAGAGGAGATACAGGTTCCTGAGATTCTTCTGGGGATTCAGCTTCCTGGCATCAGCTCTGATACTCATAGTCGTGATAGTCAGCGTGGCCGTGGGCATGGCTGCGCTGAATGCAAGCGGTCCCTCCGATGTGGATCCGACAGTCAATGCAGTGCTATGGGCAGTCCTGGGGATCTTCATCTTCCTGTTCCTCCTCAACTTCATCCTGTTCGTCCACTACCACAGGAAGGTGAAGGAGACTGTGGACAAGAGGAAGAAGGTCAATAACCTGTCGAGGCCCAGGAATAGGAAATAGGCTGGATAAAGCAGGGGCTACCGCAAAAGTTGTAGAAATCAATCATCAGAAAACCCGGTAAACCTTATATCAGACGACCGACTTCCAATTTTCAATTTTCAATTAAAGTTTAAGAGCTGGAGATGCCCGACTAATCGAAGATGTTAAAAGGCTCCCGGTAATTCAGGAGCCTTTCTTAATCAGCAGGATTCAGAACCTACTCGGTGCGGGTGAGGACGGTGTTAGCACTGGGGTATATGTAGTCGATATTCTCTCCCACAGTCAGAGCGGTCTTATCTTCGTTAGGGGTCAGGGTTAGATTTTTGGCATTTCCGGAGCTGTCGTAGGTGTGGAGGGTGATAACTCCGCTTGACTCATCGATGGTGTAGGTGGTCGTGGCACCTTCAGGCCAGTTCCTGTTGGGCAGGTAGGTGGTGTAGCCGGAGCCGACAGTCATCTCTGCGGTGGCGTCATCGATGAAGGTCACGGACATGGTGTAGGTTTCAGGATAGTAAGTGCTGCCGTCGTCGAAGGTGCCGGTGAAGGTGTAGCCGACGTAGTCGTTGGCCGCATCGACGGTCTCGGTGATGGTGAAGGTCTCTCCGCTCAGGGAGATGGTGATGATGTTTCCGCCCTTCTTCAGGGTGATGGTTCCGTCGTCGTTGATGGTGTACTTGTATGAGGTCTCACCGAGGGTGGCACCTCCGGCTCCGTCCAGGGTCAGAGAGGCCTGGGAGGTATTAGAGGTGTCGGTGTTGGTGTAGGCACCCTGCACTCCATCGAGGATGACCCTGTTGTTCACTCCGCCCTCTCCGGTGTAGCCGACAGAGGCGATGACCTCGTCACCTACCTTAACGTCGTAGACGGCCGTGTTGTCGGTGATCTTGGTGCCGGACTTGAAGTCGAAGGTGACATCCAGGTAGTAGTGAGGATCGGTGAGGGTGGTCTGCTTGAAGTCCACGAAGACGGCAGCGTAGGGTTCGCTGTTCCTGTAGAACTGGATAGCCCCGTAGTGGTTGTTCCCGAAGAGCTCGTAGTCCATGGTGTACTGGACGCTCTCGTCGTCTCCAGCCTGCCTCTTCACGGCGAACACGTTGTCGGTGTTGGTGAGGCTGGTCATCTTGTAGGAGCTGAAGATTACCTTGTCGGAGTAGGCGAAGATCAGGTCGCTCTCGTCGATGGTACCGGTGGCTATTCCGGTTTCGTCACTAGCCTCGACGATCTGGGCGGGGTTGCTGTTGTAGGTGAACTCTCCGGAGGTGTCGATGGTGAAGCTGTGGCTTGTATCTCCAGCAGCCACACCGGTTCCGCTGTCGTAGCCGCTCCAGTTGTACATCTCCTTCCCTTCCCAGGTCCCGACGAACTCGTACCCCTGGAACTTGGTCATGTCCTTCTCCTCGACGGTGATGGTGGTGAAGTAGCCCTCGTCGGTCTTGGGCATGCTGAAGGAGTAGTACCCGTCCTCGTCAGGTCCGGTCTCCAACAGGTCGATGGTGTTGTTCCAGCTGAAGTGGTAGGAGACGGTCAGAGACTTGATGGAGACACTCTCACTGACACCCCCGACCTGGACGTAGACGGTGTCGCCGAATACAGCGGAGTCGGCGGGGGTGTAGGTATCGCCCTGCTTGGTGTATGTGGACAGGGTCAGGTGCTCGGAGTTCTCCAGGCTGAGGGGCCTGAGGTAGGGGGTGGTGGTGACCTCCAGGGTGATGCTCCTGGCCGGCATGGTGAAGGTGCCCTGCATGGTGTTGCCGTACTCGTCCTCGGTGAGGGGAATGACCTCTCCCGTCTCGACGATCCTCAGGCTCTCCGCCTTCTCGGTGTCGGTGTTCTTCTTGACCACGACCCTCAGGGTGGCATCGTACTCGACGACACCGTCGTTGAGGGACGACTCGTACTCGTCCGTCACCCTCCTCTGGTAGACGGAGGAGATCAGCTCGGAGTCGTACCTGAGCTCGAAGTTGGCCCTGGTGTACTCGCAGCTGACGAAGACGGAGCTGGAGGGCACCACGAACGAGTACCAGGTCTCTCCGTCCTTGACCTCCTCGGTTATGTCCACCGGGGTAGCGAAGGCTCCGCCTCCAGTGGAGGCGCTGATGTCTCCGTAGAAGTTGAATCCGGGCTTGACCACGGCCCTGAAGGTGACGGTTGAGCCCACCTGGGCCACCGGAGGCAGACCCACCAGGTCCACGGCCTCGGAGGCGTAGTTGCTGATCTCTACGGTCTTGACATCGGGGATCATCTCGGCCTCGACCTTTATGGTGACATCGTGGTCGGGCATCTGGAAGTAGTAGCTGTCCTCACCGCTGGTGCCGCACTCCTCGCCGTCGGCGGTGACGGACAGGAGCTTTACAGAATTGGGGTCGTAGCTGATGTCGAAGTGCACCCACTCGCCCTCGTCGGCCTGGGTTGCAACGGATACTGAGACCAGCTCTGAGGTATCGACTGTGATGCTGTGCAGGGAGGCGTTCAGAGGATTGACGGTCACCTCGTAGGTGCCAGAGACTGAGGGGTCAAGCACCGAGGTGGCCCTGATGGTGGCTGTGCCGGCTTTGACTCCGGTGACAACACCATTTTCGTCTACCGTGGCCACCTCGGGATTCTCGCTGGTCCAGGTGACCTGGTTGGCATCGTCTCCGGTCACGGTGGCGGTCAGGGTGATGGTGGAGCCCTCCAGGACGGAGTTGGGGCCCTCGATTAGCACTGAGGTTATGACGGGCTGCTCGGACGAGCCGTCCTCACCTCCGGTGGAGGAGTCGATGGAGGAACTGGTAGAGGAATCTATCGAGGAATCGAGGGAGGAATCGATTGAAGAGGACGAAGGGGTAGAAGAGGAGGTGGTTACTGATTCGGGTGTCGAGGCCTGGCTGCTGGGAACCAGGTCCTCGGGGTTGCAGGCGGCCAGTCCCAGCCCCAAGAGGGCGAACACCGAGAACAGTGCGGTCTTTCTAGCTTTCATATCCTTGCTCCTTTAGGGTTCTAGTCCTGGCTGGGCTCGGCCCAGGTGAAGACGTCGTTCTCGTAGGTGCCTACCTCAGTGTCGTCGACCTTGACTGTGATCTTGTCGGCATCGAGGAATTCACCCTCGTAGTCGAACGTGACATTCTGCAGGTACTGAACGTTGTGCTCGAAGTCGAGGAGGATCCGGTACAGGACGACATCGGTCTCGGTCGGGGTTTCTGCTTCACCCTCTTCTCCACCGCTGGGCTCAGTGCTGGTCTCCTCGGTGTAGTAGACCTCGAAGAGTCCGACCTGGTTGTCTCCCCAAGACTCGCCGGAGTGCTCAGGGGTCTTGAGGAAACGGTTCCTCACGTGAAGGGTCTTGCCCTCGACGGGCTTTACCATGATGTAGACATCGTCATCGGTCAGAGGGCCGCCGTAGTAGCCCCATACGATGATGTTGGGAGCGTAGGCAGCCTGGGTGCGGTCGCCCAGCAGGATCGTTCCGGAGGTGGAATCCTTGTCTCCGTTGACGATGAGGATGTCGGTGACTGTGTCGCTGCCCCAGGAGCTCCTCTCGACGAAGGAGGTGTCGTTTACGGTGACGTTGCTGCTCAGGGTCTTGTCGCTGTTATTCGTGTAGACTTCGGTACTTACGTAATCGCCTAGGAAGGTGTAGCCAGCGAACTGACTAGCGAAGCTTAGAGACAGGGAGTAGCCGGTGCAGCCCTCATCGATGTCGAAGCTGTAGTAGCCTGGATGGTCGGCGTAGTAGCTATCCTCCTTTTCGAGAGCCTTGGCGTTAAAGTAGCCGTCCTCGTCCGCGTAGGTGACGTAGAGGTTGGAGTACTCAGGAGCTCCGGTGATGCTGGGATTGACATCGGCGTATAGGGTGTCTCCGGGGAAGCCTCCGTCCGTGGAGACCAGCTCGTCACCCTCCCCCTCCGTGTAGAGGGAGATGACCAGTCCCTTCTGGTTGTTGAGCGTGACATGCATCTTCTCGCTCACGGTCAGGGTGATGGTCACGTCGTTAGCGTTGACCATGTTGAAGTAGTCGGCATCGTAGGAGGCATTGTGGACTAGCGATATGTTCGTGGTACTGCCGTAGGAGTTCGTGTAGGTACCCTTCTTAGCGGTCACCTTGTGGTCGTCGTCGCTGTAGGTGTACTTGATGTAGACCCTCTCTCCGGGGATGGCCCTGTTGTCGGCGATGGGCTGCAGCTTGTAGGTCGTCCGCTGATTCTCCTCGTCGTAGACTGCCACCTCCCTGTAGAGGGTGGCGGTGGTGGCTGCTCCGTCGATGACGATCTTCACAGGGAGCAGGTTGTCCTCGACGATGGACTCCAGGGTCACCTCCCTGGCGGGCATGGTGAAGGTTATCTCCTTGGCCTCGGCATCCTCTGCGAGCAGGAGTTCCTCTTTGGTCTCCTGGATCTTTACTCCTTTGACCAGGGCGGCATCGGTGTCCTTGAGGACGACTTTAATGGTCTTTCCGGCGTAGGCGTAGTTGGTGTAGGTGATGTCCTTCCAGCCCTCTCCGTCCTCGACCTGGATGCTGGATATGTTGGCGTCGGCGGAGAGCTTGTTTATCGGGAACAGCTTACCCTCGGTCTCGGCCTTGACACCGATGTCGGTGGTCAGGTTCTCGGGGGCGGTGAAGCTGTAGACCCCGCCGGTGAAGTCGTAGTCGATCGGGGTCGCTATCTGAGTTCCTTCCTCGTTGAGGACACCGACGGTGACATCGGCGATGGTGTATCCGGAGCCGGGCTTGAATCCCAGCTTGAACTCCACCCGGTCTCCGGCATCGAACCTGTCGAAACCGTAGAGCTCGACATCCTCGTTCTCGGTCAGATTCACCAGGGTGTAGGCACCGGGGATGTCAGCATCCACGGTCAGGGTGACATCCTCTCCGGGCATCTCGAAGTAGAAGCTGTGGGCATCCTTTCTAACGGCCTTCTCCCCGTTGACCAGTAGAGCATCCACGGCGATGCTCTCGTCGTAGGTCAGAGTGACCTCCACGGCCTCTCCGGCCTTAGCCTCGCTCGCGACCTGTACCTGGATCCTGGGATCGACCTGGACGCTGATGGCGTGGGTCTGATCCTGGACGTCCTGCTGCCTGGCGGGGTCTACCCCCCCTACAGGCTCTCTGGAGGGGCTACAGGAGGCGGATGTCAGCCCGGTGGCTAGAAGCAGGGCCGACAGTACGGCAAAACTCTTTGCTTTCCTTGACACTTTCCTTTTCCTCTTTGCTTTCGAAGGCGGCTGCGTTGAAAACAAGTTGGATTATAAAGCTGAAACGCCCTCAGGAGAACATGATTTATTCACTGTGCTCAATGGGTTGTTTTGGGGACTTTCTTCAGAAAAATAAGGAATAAAAGAATTAACAGCTTTTGTGCAAAGGTTTCGAAGTTCGTCCTTTTCATGAGTTTTCAGGGTGTTATTATCTCTAGGTCCAGCAAAGGAAGCGTGTAATGACTAGAAAACTCATCCCTTTAGCTCTGGGTCTGTTTGGTGTAGTCCTAGCCGGCTGCAATCCTACGGAAGTTCAGAGCGCTGAGAGCACGGGATCGACACCGGTCACGGTGTCGTCTCCGTCCTCTCAGGAAGAGACTCCGGGCTCCTCTGTCGACGAGGGCCCGGACTACTTTGGCACCTACGAGGAGATCGACTTCAACCCCATCTATGAGGGCGGGACGGATTCGGGGAGGCTGGTGGACATCGACGCCAACGCCTTCTGCAGGGAGAACTTCTCCTACTACTGCAGCTTCACCACCAACCAGACCGACAAGTCCCTGAGCTTCAAGGTATCCGACCCCGAGATCATCACGGTGGATGGAGACTCACCGGACGGGAACTTCTATCTTCAGACCCACAAGTCCGGAAACGCCATCCTGGAGATCTACAACTCCCAGGATATGATCGTCTACCGGAACGTGGTCAGGGTCAGGCCCATGGTCGCCGAGGAGGACCTCAACTCCTATCTGTATGAAGCAAACTCCTTCGTCTCCATCTGCGACTACTTCACCTTTTCCCACTACCAGCTGATGTTCATCTCCGAGGACACGGCTATCCTGGCCGGCTACGACGAGGTCGACTCCAGCGCCTCCTACCGGTTCACCTACATCCTGGAGGGGTACTCCGAGTATGACGACTTCTACTACTTCAAGATCGATACGATCTCGTCCAACGTCAGCACCCGGCTCACCGAGTTCATGCTCTCGTCCACCGGGGACATGCTGATGGTCTACTACGACTCCGGCATGGGTGGAGGATCGCTCTTAGCGATGCTCACCAGGGACGACCTCCAATACCTCCACTCCTAGCAGGTTAGAGAAAAAAAGGAAAGGAACTAGGAAAACATGAAGAGCTATCTGAAAGCCATCGGCGTGATCCTGACCGTGGGGTTCATGGTCTCCTGCCAGACCAGGGAGCCCACCCCGACTCCAGCCCAGTCGACCCCGGTCGAGTCGACCCCCACCACCGAGGGCCCCGGTGAGTCCACCGACTCCACCGTCTCCGTCGACGACTCCGACGGAGGGACCGACACCCCCTCCAAGCCCGAGAAGCAGACCTACAGGATCAGCCTGATCGCCCCCACCGGGGTCACCGCCAGCCTGGACAAGACCGAGGCTGCTGAGGGAGAGGTCGTCACCCTGACCATCGACGAGGTGCTGGCCGGGTACAGGGTCACCTCGGTGGTCCTCCACAGCTACTCCGACACCGAGCTGACCTCCACCGACAACAGGACCTACACCTTCACCATGCCGGACAGGACCGTGACCGTCCAGATCTCGGTCGAGGTCGAGGGGAAGATCACCCTGGTAGGAGACTTCGCCGCCGCTCTGAATCTCAATCCTGAGACCGGCATCTACGAGGCCAGGAACGTCAAGGTGGAAGGCACCAGCGACACCGCCTACTTCTCCTACCAGGTGACTGGGGAGGACGGTAAGACCGTGAAGCTCACCTCTTTGGATGTCGACTACCGGAAGTGCTTCGCCGACGTGCAGTTCGTCTTCTCCGGCAGGGAGGAGCTATCCATCGCCACCGGCTGCACCTACGACTTCTTCTACGACCCCTCGGCCCCCTGCCCCTGCTACGTGAGGAGGGTGAAGGTCGACGTTCTCCCCTCCTCCGCCGATGCCCTGTACGACCTGTTCGACGGGAACATCAGGTCGGAGTCGACCATCGTCACCCCCGACGTGACCCACATCGACTACCACGTGAGGGACACCGACGACAAGAAGCTCAACACCGCGGTCATGGACAGGTACGAGGACGGAAGCCTCTACATGACCGTGAGGAACGAATTCACCGGAAATGACTACTTCACCTACAAGACCATCGACAAGGAGAAGAACCAGCTGGTCGTCATCGACAACTACCCCGAGGAGGCCGGAAACGACGACAGGACCCGCACCTCCAACATGCACGCCACCTCCTACTCCGGAAGGTACGACATCGACTCCAACCTCGAGGAGTCCACCAGGTTCTCCGTGACCCCCGAGGACGCCGAGTACTATCTGAACAGCACCGCCCACCAGATGAGCTACGTCGAGGACGACATCATGACCGCCTACCGTGTCGGTGTCGACCCCGAGTGGAACGACGAGATCTCCACCGCCAAGGTCTCGGTGAGCTCCGAGGGCCACGAGGACGGCAGCTTCACCACCACCATCGACACCTACGTCGAGTACACCAACAACACCACCTACGGCGATGCCAGGAACCAGTGCTATACCTACGACGTGACCCTGGACTTCGATGTCAGAGGTGCCCTGACCGGGCTGGACTACGACGAGAACCACTACGACTCCGAGAACTGGAACTTCACCTCTCACGCCCCCTCCCCCACCGCTCAGCCCGTGGGCACCAAGCAGATCGAGGGCTCCTGGACCTACGGCGGGGAGGTGAAGACCGGTAGCCCTGCGAACTTCAACCCCGCCGACTACTTCATCCAGAGCTTCGACACCGTCCACTTCTACGACCCCAAGACCGGGAAGTCCTCCACCGACGGGAAGAACTACCTCCACTACAACGACAAGGTCCTGGTCGCCGGGAGCGACCCCGAGGACAGGGTACCCAACGTCGAGGTGAAGTACTCCCCCGAGACCGCTCTGGACCTCTGGGAGTACGCCCCCACCAGCTCCTCCAACACCGACGTCATCGACAAGACCCCCTCAGACCTGTACAACGAGATGACCTGCGTGGGCCTGGGCACCTCCACCGTGACCCTCACCAACCACACCCAGAATTCTGGAATTCAGAAACAAGTCGAGATCGAGGTCGTCGGGGTCACCAAGTTCCACAGCATCTCCCTCGACTGGACCAAGAATCCCATGGTCAGCAACACCGACGCCGCCAACATCTACGCCGGGACCACCGAGCGCTACGACGTGATCCTGACCCCCGCCGATGCCCCATTCGACATCGAGGCCACAGTCGATCCCACCTACTCCAGCCTTCTGACCGTCACCCCCGACAACAAGAACCACCAGCTGGTGGTCACCGCCGCTGCCGAAGCCTCGATCACCGAGCCCACCCCCGTGACCGTGAGCCTCACCTCCGAGTGGATGGATGGCACCGTGTCCGGGTTCGATCACGGGACCGGACAGCCCTACTACAACATCACCATCACCGTGCTGCCTTTAAGCCAGACCCCGGTCGGCTCCTGGAAGCCCAGCGACGACGACACCATCACCATCAACCTGACCGCGGAGGACTATGAGGGAGCCTCCGTCATCGACGGGTTCACCGACCCCAAGAAGGGCACCGTGGTCGACACCTACTACGGATATAACGATGTCTACTACTTCTACTACGAGTTCACCCACGGGACCATCAAGACCCACGTCTACGACATCCAGACCAACGACCCCCAGGGCTTCGACTACGAGGCTATCGATGTCACCCTCGACCTCTCCTACGCCCCCGACACCGACGTTCTGAGCGCCGGGATGTACTACACCGTCGTCTATGAGGACCAGGGCATGTACGTCGACAACGTCCCCATCATCGGCATGACCGACGAGGAGGGCTACATCTACACCGTCGAGTGCGTCAGGATCTAGCTTCGGAAGATGACTAGAAGAAGAAAGCTTCTACCCATACTTCTCCTCCCTCTCCTCGTCGCCTCCTGCAACCAAACTGGAGAGGAGCCTTCAGACTCGTCCCCAAACAGTTCCTTGAGCTCTTCCACCCCCTCCTCCAGCGTGCAGGATGTTATTGATGAACCCAAGAACCTGAAGGAGGCTCTGAAGGTCCTGAGGGACCAGGAGGACTACACGCTGACGGTGGTGTCCACCTATCAGGGTGTCGAGGACTTCGTCCCTCTGACCTACTACTACACTCCGGATGTTCTGGGATACACCTCGTTAGAGGACGAGAGCTACACCAACATCTACATCGACGACGGGATTGGGGTCTACACCCTCAACTCCTTCGAGGGCGAGCTCCTCTCCGGAGAGCACATGTCCAAGGAGGATGGCACCCTCTACGACACCGTCTGGGACGACTCCATCCTCCCCACCCTTCACAACAAGGAGCTAAAGTTCCTGGACGACGTGTCTGATTCGGACACCACCTTCGTCACCTCGGACAAGTCGTTCAGGCTGGACCTCCTCAGAGCCCTGGAGTACGATCCCGCCGCCATACTGAACATGTCCGAGGTGACCCTGTCGTTCATAGACGACACCTTCACCATCGGGTTCAGCCTGGGAGGCTCCGACATCGTCGTGACGATGTCGGATGTGGGATCGACCACGATTCCCATCTACGACCGGTTCATCTCCGAGGGCGGTACCTTCTACGAGCCTCCGTATGAGCTCCAGGAGTTCAGAAGGCTGTTACAGACCGACAGCTTCATCAACACCCAGACCACCACCCAGGGAACCACCTACGAGGTGTTCAACCCGAACTACTTCTTCAGCTGCACCCACGGGTACAACTTCCTGGATGGTTATGTAGCTTTGGACGATTCTGACCTGGGCCTCTACGGCTGCTACCCCTGCTGGATCACCGGAAGCGAGCCCACCTCGACCTCTGCTACCAACGTCACCGGTACCCTGGAGGTCGTCCCCTACATTCCCTTCTACGACGAGCCTGACATCCCGGAGTTCTACCACTATCCCAAGTACCTGGACCTGCTGGACGAGCTCCAGTTCCTAAAGCCCGGTGCCGACTCCATGATAGAGATCCAGGAGGACCCTCAGGGCGTCTGCTACACCCTGACGGAGTACTCTCTTCTGACCGACTTTGCCTACAACTTCTCCATCGACCAGAGCTACCCGCTGGACTCCTACGTCCCCTACGCTCTCACCGTCAACCTCGAGCTGGATCAGAGGGACGAGTCGAAGTCGGTCATCGACTTCTACTACCTGTTCGTGTTCACCGAGGACGGGGAGAGATACCAGACCGCCTACATCCCCTTCCACTACTCCGGGTTCAACAACACCGATATCCCCCTGATGGAGGAGTTCATCCAGGATCCTGGGGCGTACCTGAATCCGGGAGTTTAAAGCTTAACTGATAACAAGAGCCCTCTGAGTGATACAGAGGGCTTTTTAGTTGTAAAAATTCTAAATTTCCTTAATAGGTTGGCAAAGAATCTCATCTTGGATTCATTGTTGTCATACCTCGTTTTATCCTCTCCGTTATAGACTTTCCCCGCGGAGGGTTACCGCTTGTCCAACGAGATCAAGACCAACGTGATGAGGCTGCTGGAGAAGGCCGGGGTGAAGTACGAAGCCAGGTACTATGAGCCGAATCCCAGACAACCTGGATCCAGGATAGCTGAAGCACTGGGTGAGGATCAGTCCAGGGTCTTCAAGACCTTGGTTACTGTTGGAAAGTCCGGGGCTCACTACGCCTTTCTTATCCCTGTAGTCGCAGAGCTGGACCTCAAGAAGGCGGCTAAAGCGTCCGGGGAGAAGAGCATCGAGATGATCCCGGAGAAGGAGCTTTTACCTCTCACCGGGTACGTACACGGAGGGTGCTCTCCCATCGGCATGAAGAAGAGGATGAAGCACTTCATCGATGTCTCCGTCAGGGACGGAGACACGATGTTCATGTCCGGAGGGAAGGTGGGATGCCAGGTGGGGCTAAAGGTTGAGGATGCGATAAAGGTTGCAGAGCTTACTCTGGCAGACCTGGTGAAGGAGGCGGAGTAGGTCAGAGTTCGTATCTAGGCCGAAACTCAAAAAAGTCGTTTAAAAGCTTCGCCGAGTCGACCCTAATCCAGTATCAGATTCTTCGGGATTACGACCCTGAAGGTGGAGCCTTTTCCTAGCTCGCTTACGACGCTGACGGAGTATCCGTAGAAAACGCAGACGTGCTTGACTATGGCTAGTCCTAATCCTGATCCTTCGGTCTTGGAGGCTGCGGACCTATAGAACCTCTCGAAGCATCTGGAGGCATCCTCTTTCGACATGCCGACCCCGGTGTCGGCGACCTCCAGAACCCCTTCTGAGGGGTCGATGGAGATGGAGCAGTAGCCGCCCTTGCGGTTGTACTTTATGGCGTTGTCTAGGAGGTTTCTGACCAGCCTCTCAGCGTCCTGAGGGTTTATCTGGATCCTCAGTGGGCTGAGGCTCTGTATCACCTGGACCTGGGCCTTCTCCGCCTGTACTTTTAAGGCCTCGATGCAGTCGGATGCGACTTGAGCTAGGTCTACCACCTGGGTGATCCTCTCCCGACCGGACTCCAGGGAGGAGAGGTCCAGCATGTCCCTGATCATGCCTCTCATCTCCTCGGCCTGCTCTATGGACTCGTCCAGGCCCTGCTGGACCTCCTCCCTGGAAGAGAGAATTCCGGACCTTATCATCTCCAGGTAGCCGATTATCGAGGTCAGGGGGGACTTGAGCTCGTGCGAGGCGTAGGCGAAGAAGTTCATCTTGGCCCTATCCATCGATCGGGATTTTGTGTCGTCCTCGGCGTAGAAGACGACACCTTTTAACTTCTTGTCTTCTGAAGAAAAGCTGTATCCGGTGGCGGTGACGGAGAGGATTCGGCTGTGCAATTCCAGGTCGAAGCTCGACTGAGATTCACCATTCAGGCAGTTTCTAAAGGCTGAATCGACTGCTGGAATCTTTAGGAAAGCTCCTGTTGTTATGGAATCTAAGAGCTCTTTTCCGGTTGGATTTGCAGCGACGACATCTCCGCCCTCTCCGATCGCCATGAGGGCACCGGGGAGAGAGTTCAGCAGAGTGCTTATTGCAGCCTGGGATTTCTTCAGTTCTTCAGTCTGCTCATCTATCAGCTTCTGACCCTCGGAGAGGGCGGAGATGACCAGGTCAGGATTAGAGGAGGCTTCTTGTCCGTTCAGCTCTGTTCCTGTCCTTTCAGCGATGGCATGGACAGCTTGATTTAAAGAGGAATCTGACCTTCGACTGTAGAGGCCTATAGCCAGGGCTGAACCCGTGAAGATTAGGGCCAGAAGTGGGGTTCCCAGAGATGCGCACCAGAAGCAGATTTGGGTGCCGACATCCATAGGAAGAGCTATTCGACAGTAGGAGGTATCAGAGATATAGGATGCGAGGACAAAACCCTCAGCGGGGTGCTTGCCATCGCCTAGGCTCCACTGGAACTCCCTCGAGTTCGTCACTATCTCTTCGTCTCTCTCGGCCCTATAGTGCCCACCCTGGGATTCCAGGGTAAGGGTCAGTCCGTCGAATTCTGCGCTTCCTAAGTTCTTATCGAGGTTGGTAGCTAGATTTAAAGCTGATTTTTTAAGACTATTTGAGCTTTCGATATATCCTGCAGTAAAGCCTGCAGCCCAGGCGCACAGGGCTAGGGTAAAGGATGGGATAACAGCCTTGAGGCACCTGGAAAGAAAACCCATCAGTCCCCTCCCTCGATCATGTATCCGACCCCGTAGATGGTCTTTATGACCTGGCCGTCGGGGTCCTTTATTTTGTGTCGAATATTGGTGATGTGGATGTCTACAGTTCTAGTTTCTAGATCCTTCTTCCCTCCCCAGAGCCTTTGGACTAAATCGGCTCTTGGGACGGCCTTTCCGGCGTTCTCCACCAGGTGCTGGAGGAGGGTGTACTCCGACGAGGTCAGCTTTATCTCCTGGCCCTTGAAGGTGACCTTCCGGGCGGAGGGGTTCAGGACGAAGTCTCCGGCTGAAATCTTATCTGGGTTTCCGGACTTTCTGAGCCTGGCGTTGATCCTGGCCAGGAACTCCAGGATGTCGAACGGCTTCTCGATGTAGTCGTCGGCTCCCATGTCCAGGTTTCCGACCCGGTCCGAGATCATGTTCTTGGCCGAGACTATGACGATGGGAATCCGGTCGTTCTCGTCCTTGGATCTTAGAGTCTCCAAAAGCTTCTCGCCCGGGATGTCGGGGAGCATGAGGTCGAGGATGACCAGGTCGGGACGGACCTCGTCGAACCTCTCCAGGAAGGCTTTTCCACTATCGAATAATTCAACTCGGTGTCCGACCTTGGTCAGAGCCGACCTCTCCATCCTCCCGATGGAGGGGTCGTCCTCGACCACGTATATCAGGCGGTCTCTGACCTGGTCCGCAGATCTGGGGCTGGGCATGTATCTGGCTCCTAGATTATGACGGTGTCCTTGTGGAACCCGTTCTTGATGAACACCGTCCACTCGGCGATGTTGACCGCGTGGTCGGCGATCCTCTCAAGATACTTGTACACCAGGGAGGAGTAGATGGCGTACTCGGCGGAGATGGCTCCGGACTTCGTCTGGTCGATCAGCTCCTTGAGGAGCTTTTCGTACCTCCCGTCGACCTCGTTGTCGTGGGAGGCGATCTCCTCGGCCAGGGGGACATCGTACCTGACGAAGGCCCTCACGGCCTCGTCGTACATCCGTAGGACGAAGTCGACCAGGGACTGGATGTCGGTCTTGTCTACAGGCTTTTCAGGTTTCAAATCTCTCAGTTTATCCGTGGCCTGCTTGATGTCCCTGGCGTGGTCCCCGATCCTCTCGATGTCGGTGACCAGCTTTAAGCATCCGGTGACCCTTCTCAGGTCCGCAGCGTAGACCTTCTCCCTGAGGAGGATGGAGAGGCACCAGGCCTCCACGTTCCTCTCGCAGGCGTTGACCAGCTCGTCGTCGATGACGGCATCGAAGCGCTCGCTCCCGTCGGAGAGGTAGTAGACGAGGGAGCGGCGCAGAAACTCCCTAGTCAGGGAGAACATCTTCTCCAGCTCGTCGTTCACGAGCCTGAGCTCCTGATCCAGATTCATCCTCCATCCTCCTTTACTAGTCTAGCTGAACCTTCCGGTGATGTAGTCCTCGGAGGCCTTCTCCTTCGGGTGGGAGAAGAACTCCTGGGTCGGGGCGAACTCCACCAGCTTCCCCAGCATGAAGAAGGCGGTGTAGTCGCTGACCCTGGTGGCCTGCTGCATGTTGTGGGTCACGATGATGATGGTGTACTTCTCCTTGAGCTTCTGGATCAGCTCCTCAATCTTCTTGGTGGCTATGGGGTCCAGGGCCGAGGTGGGCTCGTCCATCAGGATCACGTCCGGCTTCATGGCCACGCACCTGGCGATGCACAGCCTCTGCTGCTGGCCTCCGGACAGGGCTATACCGGAGGACTTGAGACGGTCCTTGACCTCGTCATAGAGGGCCGCCTCCTTCAGCGAGTCGATGACCAGCTGGTGGAGGTACTTCCTGTCCCTGATCCCCTGGCAGCGGGGACCGTAGGTGATGTTGTCCCTGATGCTCATGGGGAAGGGGTTGGGCTGCTGGAAGACCATCCCGACCTTGGATCTTAGAAGGATAGGATTGATTGTTCTTATATCCGTCCCGTTGTAGAGGAGGTCCCCGGTCACCCTGCATCCGTCGATCAGGTCATTCATCCTGTCGAAGCAGCGGAGGAAGGTGGACTTCCCGCAGCCGGAGGGGCCGATGAAGGCCGTGACCTTCCTCTTGAAGATCCGGATGTTGATGTCCTTCAGGGCTTGAGTGTCCCCGTAGAAGAGGTTGAGGTGTCTAGCCTCGAAGATCACCTCCTCCGGGGTCTCCTCCCTCCGCTCCTGTTCGGCCAGGGCCGGAGCGCCGACCACGGCGGGGCGACCCAGGTCCGCATCGGACCTGGAGTCGGCCTCGCGCATGGCCTCTAGCCTCTTCTCTCTCAGGGCTTCCTCTTCAGTCGGGTTCATCGGGTCTCCTCCTTGAGAATGCTCTCTCTGATCTGCTTTCTGGTCTTCAGCTTGTCTTGTGCTTTATGGAAGATCCTGGTAAGGAACGGCTCGGGGCCCTGGGGCTTGAACCGGTTGAACCTGGAGGCCAGGACCTTGACCAGGATGTTGAGTATCAGGACTACGATCACGATCAGCATGGCGGCCGCTGAGGCGGCGGCGTAGTTGGGGTTTTCGCCCTGCATCACCTTCCAGATGTAGACGGCCAGGGAGGCCGCCCCGTCCATGGGGCCGGGGCTGTCCATGATGGCCGAGCCCGTGGCGAAGACCAGGGCGGCGCTCTCTCCGATGATCCTACCGATGGCTAATAGAGTCCCAGTCAGGACTCCGGGAACGGAGTTGGGGAGGATTACCCTGAACACCGTCTGGGTCTGGCTGGCACCCAGGGCTAAAGAGGCGTTTGAGAGAGATTTAGGGATGGTGTTTATGGCCTCCTCGGTCGACTTGATGATGGTGGGCAGGACCATGCAGGCCAGGGTGGCCGAGCCGGAGAGGATGGTGCCAGTCCGGCCGTGCCAGCTGAAGATGGGAATGAAGATGATGGCACCCGCCAGGCCGAAGATGATGGATGGTATTCCTGAGATCATGTCGATCATGGACTTGATGGCCGTGGTCACCCTTCCCGGCCTAGCATAGACGGACAGATAGACCGCTCCGCCTATCCCCAGAGGCAGGGCGATGACCAGGGAGAACAGGATCATCCACAGGGTCGCTATCAGGGCTCCCCCGATCCCGAAGCCTCCGGTCTCGAGGAATCCGCTGGTCAGGTAGGAGATGGTGTCGAACTTCTCCGCTGCACCCTCGGCTTTATCTCTGGTGCCTATGACCACGACCTTTCCAGTATCGTCCATACCTAGAAGAGTAGTCACCGAGGTGCCCTCCAGGACGTTGACGTACCCGTCCTCGGGTGCGGTGCGGTCCTTAAGTCTCTTTAAGGGCGAATCCTGGGCGATATAGCTGATCTGGAGATCGTAGGAGCCGTCGATCTTCTGGGTGTCCTGGAAGGCTATGCCCCACCGGGTGGAGAAGAACTCGTTCTCTCCGGTATCGTAGGAGAACTCGGCATCAGGATCTGAAGCGTCCTCCTGGTCCATGATTATGGCCGTGGTCTCCTGGTGGTAGTCCCCGGTGATGAAGTCCCAGGAGAAGGTGTTCCAACCTGAGGAGAAAGTGTAGATGACCACTCCGATCAGGATAAGAAGGGTGATCAGAGCCATGATCAGGGTCAGGGAGTTCCTCCCGGCATCGGCGGCCTCCCTGAGCTTGAACTTCAGGGCCCTCTTGGAGTTGATCCTCTCTATGGAGGAGATCTTCTCCTCTTTGGTGTAGACGAAACTCCCCTCCCTGGTGTCCTGAATCTGGTCGATGTCGGGTACGGGGAGAGCTTCGATATCGAGCTTTTGTCTCTTCCTATGGGCTCGGGGCTTGAGGCCCAGAGCCTGCCTTTCAGCATCGCTGAAGGGCTCTCTCAAAAGCTTTGAGACCCTCAGGGCATCCTCTTTAGTTGAGACTTCGTATTTGAGATACGCGGTGAGGTTTCCTTGAGACAGCTTTCTAGCGTCGTCTCGGATTGCTTTACGAATCTTCCTGGAGGAGAGGCCGGACTTTTTAAGGGCCTCGATCATCTGTATCCTGTCGGTGAACATCAGAGGTCCTCCTCGGGTTTCAGGCTGGCTCTAGCGCCCTTGGGAAAGAGCTTGGACCAGGTAGAAGCAATCAGCTTGGATATGGGGCCCTTCTTCATCTCCTGCCCCATCTGCCTGGCGAACATGGCATCCTTGACCTTGTTCAGGACTATGTCGATGACGAAGATGATCAGGATCAGGAGGATGGCTGCCGAGAACCTGATGTCGTATCCCATGCTCCCGGGGGTGGCTTCCCCGATCCCCATTAGGATGGTGGAGGTCAGGGTCGCAGAGATGTCCATCGGGTTGAAGGTGGGACCCGAGGAGGCGTTTCCGATGACCATCTGGACGGCGGTGGCCTCACCCAGGGCCCTACCGACACCCAGGATGATCCCGGCGAAGATTCCCGACCTCGCATCGGTGAGGACGATCTTGAAGTCGGTCTGGGCCTTGGAGGCACCTAGGGCCAACGAGGCCTTGATCAGGGCGGGGTCCACCGCCCTGATCGCCGTGATGGACATGGAGGTGATGGTGGGTATCGACATCATGGCTAGGACTATGACTCCGGAGAGTAGCGATGTCCCTCCGGCGGTCTGATAGCCCACGGCGGTTCCTAAGGCTTTTACGAATGGGTTGATCACCCCCATCCCGAAGAGTCCGAAGATGACGGAGGGGATGCCGGAGAGGAGCTCCACCCCGGTCTGGAAGGTGGCACCTATGGGCTTGGGGGCGATCCTGACTATGAACAGGGCGGTGAAGATGGAGATGGGGATTGACAATATCAGGGAGAGCAGGGTCGCATACAGGGTGTTTACTACTAGGAATCCTGCACCGTGGGAGAACTCACCGCCGTTCCAGGTGGTCTGAGTGAAGAAGGTCACGAAGCTCTGCTTCCCCCTGGAGTCGGCCTCGTAGGCCGAGGTGTACTCCGAGACGAAGGGCATGATCCCCTTGACCAGTATGAAGACCGTGATGAAGACGATGATGGAGGCGCAGATGGCGGCGATGGCAAAGAAGATGCCCTTGACTATGGCATCCGTCCTCCGCTTGGAGTCGGCCCTTCTCTTCAGGTCTATCTCTAGAGCTGCAGCGAGGCCGACAGGGGAATCCGGGTCTTCCATAGCTGCTCCTTTCCCGCACGTTGATTCGATATCCCCTCAACGCACGAAAGGGGGCCGCGATAGCGGTCCCCGGGAAACTTCTAGTTCCTAGGCTTAGAGCACCTGGCTCCAGATGGTGTAGGTGCTGTCTCCCTCCAGGACGTGGTCGGCGTTGAGGAAGATGCCCCTGAGCTGGGACAGGGTCAGGTTCTCCACGGGGTTAGCGGGGTTGACGATGGGGCAGATGGCATCCCTGCAGATGGTCCCGAAGACGTAGTCGGTGTGCTCGCTCTTCTCGGACTCGTTGAAGTCCCTGGAGGCGAAGCCGATGTCGCCGGTGCCGTTGGCCAGGTTCTTCACGGCATCGCCGGAGCCGGTGTGGTTGTGGTTGACCTTGGGGGCGTTGGCTCCAAACAGGGCAGCCCAGGCATCGGACAGGGCGGTGGAGATGGGCTCCACGGAGGTGGATCCGACGAACCTGATGGTCTCGCCGGGGATGGAGGCGTTGGTGGCACCGGAAGCGGAGAGACCCAGGGTGGTCACCCAGGTGTTATTGATGGTATCGGCTATGATCTCGCTCCAGGGGGTAGCAGCGGCAAGGGCATCGTCGTTGAGGATTCCGCCGTCGTTCTGGATGATGGCGATGCCCTCCTGGGAGAACATGAAGGAGACGTAGGACTGGATCAGGGCATCGTGGACATTGGTCAGAGTCAGGTTCTTGGTGACGTAGTTGAAGTTTCTCTGCAGGACGTAGGAGCCGTCCTTGACGGTTGCCTCGCTGGCCTCAACACCCTCGACCTTGACGGCCCTGACGGAGGTGCTGAGGTCGGCCAGGGAGGAGTATCCGATGCCGTACTCGTCGGCACCGACCTTAGCCATCATGTCTCCGTTGCTGGTGACGGTAACGGAGCCTGAAGCTAGATAGGTGTCATCCTTCTTAGCATCCTCGACACCCAGCTTGGTGTAGAAGCCGTCCCTGGTCCCGGACTCGCCGTCCCTGTTGTACTTCGTGATCGCGCTGGAAGCGTCGAAGTCGGAAGCGGGCTGAGTGGAGGAAGTGGTGGGCTCGGAAGAACTGCCGACAGAGTTAGAACTTTCACCGTCGCCGCTGTTGCAGGCAGCAAGGCCCAGTGTCACAGCAGCGACAGCGACAGCAGCAAGGATTGATCTCTTCATAGTTTTGGTGCCTCTCTTTCACCGGACGAAAATTCTGTGAGTTCGGGTGTTGAGACTCCACCAAAATTCTGAAAGGAGTTGTAAAGAAGCTGTAAAGGCTAATGGCCTCATGAAAGAAAATGAATTGCATTAAGGTATTTAAGGACTTGCTTATTAATAAAGGAAAAAAAATAGTTACTAGAGTTCAATGTATTCATGATAAAAAATTAGTTGAATATTAGGCATCAAATATTATTTTTGTTCTTGTAGTTGAATTAATAAAATGCCGAAATTGATTAGGTTTTCTATTGATTCTATCCACATTGAGATTTTTCATTATCTGAAAATAAATTAAATGTGATATTCAGAATAAAATGCGGTTGCTTTGTTAGCAAATATATCCAGGAATTACTTGCATTATAGGAAAAGAAAAATATCCGACCTTTCAGTCGGATACTTACCTATTACTGATGGTGGAGCTAACGGGGCTCGGACCCGCGACCTCATGCTTGCAAAGCACGCGCTCTCCCAGCTGAGCTATAGCCCCGGCGGGGTGTAAATATAACATATTTAGGCCTCGGCAGAATGCTTAGCTTTTGAAGCCTGAGAGCGAGTCCTTATCTCCTTAGCCAGTCTATTAGAGATAAATCCATTCTTTCTTAGTGAATCGATGAAACCCTCTCTGTCGAACTCAAAGTAAGGCTTCATCAGATTTGTAGCTCTTTGAATCATGTTGGATCTGTCTGGCTCTTCCAGGTATTTATCGATTAGTGGAATGGTGCACTCTAGAGTCCCCTGATCCGATATTACGAAGATCGAATCAAAACTCAGAGACAGGAAGGCTTCCTGGTTGTCCTGCTTGCAGATAGGTATCAGGGTGGTGAATCCCGACTCAAACAGGGGTAGGCCATAGGTCAGGAAGAGATCGACGTAGGAGGAATCAAAATCCTTTTTGGCCTCGGAAGTCCTACGTGTCTTCTCAGAGATTGTTGAAAGCCTGCTGTCGTATCTGGCGTTCAGCTGCTGATCAAAAACCGGGATGAATATTCTGGTTCCGTTAAATTCGAAGAACTCTAACCCAGAGTGAACAGCTTCGATGCTCTCATCCGAGAGCTTCTCCGATCTCTCTAGAAGAATAGAGAAGGACTCAAGTCTCTCCATGTTCCTAAGAGCTCTTATGACGACACAGCTCTTGATCAGGTCGAAAGGAGTCTCTACGGAAGAGAACCTATGAGTCGACTCGTACCGGTCCAGGATGGCCTTGTACATGTCGAAATAGTTCTCCTCCACAGTGTTTTCTACTCCCTTGGGAATGGACTGAACCAGGAAGTCGAAGAGCCTGAATCCCATGCTTTTACCTCTCTCTGAAAGTATAAACCCGAGGCTTAGAAGGCTCGGATGTGAACTTTCTAGCGGATCGCATGTCAAAGTTAGCGCTTCCCGATATAGAGATGGACGGAGTCAAAAAATACTGAGGAGGCAGTTAAAATGCGTGACTTCCGCTATGGCAGAGTGGTATCGAATACCTACGAGGAGTTCAGGAGAGCCCATTTGATGGGTACTTGCGTCGACTTCATCACCTTCCCCAAGGAGAAGCTCAAGGAGTTCGAGAGGAAGGCGTTCCAGGACCTCAAGAGGGACAGGGAGGGAGCCTTCCTATGGGCCTACTTTGCCACCTACGACAGGCCGGTGAACTCCACGGTCCCCTACGCTCTGATGGAGTTCTTCAGGTTCGGATTCCTCTACCACGACCCCGAGCCGCTATACATGCTCGGTGTCTTCTACATGGACGGATACGGGTTAAGGGCCTCTCCGGAGTGCGCCTGCGATCTGTTCAGGCAGGCGGCTGACGGAGGATTACTAACAGCCAGGTATCAGTTAGGGATCTGCAAGTTCCACGGGATAGGGACAGCCCAGGATCTTGCCGATGCCAGGTATCAGTTCAAGCTAGCCAGGGGGCTCAACGACCCGGATGTCGACTGCTACCTGGCAGCCATCGACCTTCTCACCGCCGAGAGCCGGGAGAAGAGGATCAAGGCCTATTGGGATCTGGTTAGGTCTGCGGACTCCGGATCTACTCTGGCCTCCAGGATCGTCAAGGGCTCCATGGGCGAGCACATCGAGCTCTCCCTGAGGGAGCGGGAGGGCATCCTGGGAATCAGCAGGAAGCTAGAGGAGATAGAGGCCATCTAGGTCGAGGTTCGAATCCGTGAAATCCTCCCCCTTCGGGGATAGAATTCTCCCCGATGGGAAAGATACTCAGTCTCTCGGTTCACGACATCGTCGATGCGGTTCTAAGGACCGGCTCCTTGGACGACCGCGTGTTCAACAACGAGACCATGGAGGAGGGCTCTGTCGTCCATAGGATGGTCCAGTCGGAGCAGGGGCCAAACTATCACCCCGAGTATCCTCTTGAGACCCTATACAGCGACGGAGACCTGACCCTGGATATACAGGGTAGAGCTGACGGACTGATTCTGGGCAACGGTGTCGTCACCATCGACGAGATCAAGTCGACGGTAGCCGACCTCGATGCCTTCAAAGAGGCCAACTACCCCTGGCACCAGGGGCAGGCCAAGATGTACGCCTGGATGTACGCTAGGGAGAACGGGGTCAACTACGTCAACGTCAGGATGACCTACGTCCGTCAGCACCGAGAGAGGGATAGAAGAATTTTCGAGGAGATGTTCTCCTTCGCTGAGCTGGATAGCTTCGCCAAGGAGACCATCGGTGCCTGGCTTACAGCCTACCGTTCCCAGGCCGACCACATCAGGGAGCGCAACCGCTCCCTGGAGTTCGTCGAGTTCCCCTTCGCCTCCTGGAGGAACGGCCAGAGGGACATGTACGACTTCGCTGCCCGGATCGCCTCCAAGGGCGAGGTCGGTTACTGCCAGGCTCCGACGGGTATAGGCAAGACCGTCTGTGCCATCATGCCGACCATGCTCTCCATGAAGGAGAGCGATGGGCCCGAGAAGATCTACTACCTGACCTCGAAGAACTCGATCAGAAGGCAGGCGCTGAAGACCGTCAGGATCATGCAGGAGAGCGGGGCGGTGTTCAGGGCGATAGCTCTGACCTCCAAGGAGCGAATCTGTCTAAATACGCCAGACTTAAAAAAGAGGTGCAATCCTGTCGACTGCCCCTATGCTGTCGACTTCTATACGAAATTAAAAGATGTTCTTGCCGAAGCCCTGTCTAAATCCAGCGTCTTCGACATGAACGACGTGATAGCTCTGGCTCGAAAGCACACCGTCTGCCCCTTCGAGCTGCAGCTGAACATGGCCCTTTTCTGCGACCTGGTGATCGGGGACTACAACTACGTCTTCGACCCCCAGGTGAAGCTGGAGGAGTTCAAGGATGCGACCTCCATCCCCTGCTCCATCCTGGTCGACGAGGCTCACAACCTCCCCGACAGAGCCAGGGATATGTATTCGGCTTCACTGGATAGATACAGCTTCAAGAAGGTGGCGGAGGAGCTCCAGGGGAGGGCCTTCAAGGGGACTAGGAACTCCCTGATGGATATCTCCAGCTACCTGGACCGGCTGAGCCGTGAGTCCAGGCCTCAGGACGAGGATATCGTGATCCTCGACTCCCTACCCGACGAGCTGATGGAGCTATTGAGGTCATTCGCATCCAAGAGCAACGACGAGAGCCGAGCCGGCAGCGAGCCGGCTCCTCAGTCGCTGCTGGATCTAAAGATGTCGGTAAAGAGCTTCAGGAACATGCCGGCTGACGGAGCCCCGAATTACGTCTTGTATCTCCAGTACAGAGATGGAGAGCTTCATTCAATCAATTGCCGTTGCTTGGATGCCTCTCAGGAGATCAGGAGCACCGCATCTCAGTTCCACTCCACCCTGTTCTTCTCTGCGACGCTCTCACCAGTGGATTACTATGTGAAGCTTCTAGGCGGGATCGATGTTCCTCCCGAGAACATACTGAGGCTTCCCAGTCCGTTCGATCCCAAGAATCGACTGGTCATGATCGACACCGGGGTGGAGACCAGATACCAGTATCGGAGCGCCACCCTGGATAGCCTGGTCGATACGATCCTGGCTGCGGTGGAATCCAAGATAGGAAACTATCTGGTCTTCTTCCCGTCCTTCGCCTACATGACCTCAGCTCTTGAAAAATTAAGAGAGAAATCTGATATCGACACCGTGTCTCAGAGCCCTAGCATGTCTATATCCGACAGGGATGAATTCATATCTCAGTTTCAGCCGAATCCTATGAAGACTACGGTAGGTTTTGCCGTTTTGGGCGGTGTCTTCGGAGAGGGCATCGAGATGGCTGACGGGGCCCTCAGCGGAGTCATTGTCGTGAGCGTGGGGCTCCCCGGCATAGGGATCGAGAACCAGAAGCTCAGGGAGTACTTCGACTCCCAGGGCATCGACGGGTTCAGCTTCGCCTACAGGTTTCCCGGATTCAACAGGGTGGTTCAGGCCGCTGGGAGGGTCATAAGGAGCGAGAGCGACAGGGGGATAATCCTCCTGATAGACTCCCGCTACGCCCAGTCCAGCTATGGGATAATGCTGAGAGAGACGTTCGGAAGGGTCTCTATTGCCAGGAGGCCGGAGCAGGTGAGCAGGCTCTGCCGGTCTTTCTGGGACTCCTTCGACGGGTCCGACAGGGGGTGATAAGCGCATGGACTACGACAGGGAACACATCAGAAACTTTGCGATCATCGCCCACATCGACCACGGCAAGACCACCCTCTCGGACAGGATCTTGGAGCTCACCGGAGCGGTGCCTCTCAGGGAGTCGACATCCCAGATGCTCGATGATCTTCCATTGGAGCAAAGAAGAGGAATCACCGTAAAACTGAATGCTGTCAACCTCGACTACACCGCTAAGAATGGAGAGCATTACCTCTTCAATCTGATCGACACTCCAGGCCACGTCGACTTCACCTACGAGGTCTCCAGGTCCTTAGCCTGCTGCGAGGGGGCGCTGCTACTGGTCGACGCTACACAGGGGGTGCAAGCCCAGACCCTAGCTAACGCCTACCTAGCTCTGGACGACCACCTCAAGCTCTTACCTGTCATCAACAAGGTCGACCTCCCCTCGGCCGATGTCGACATGTGCGAGGAGGACCTGATCGACACCCTGGAGATCGACCCCGACGACTGTCTGCAGGTGTCGGCCAAGACCGGGCAGGGGGTGCCAGAGCTTTTAGAGGCCATAGCCCAGAGGCTTCCGGCCCCTCAGGGGGACGACTCCGCCCCCCTCCAGGCCATGATCTTCGACTCCAGGTTCGACCCCTACAGGGGCGTTCTGGTCGAGGTCAGGGTGAAGAACGGGACCGTCAAGGTCGGAGACCGGATCAGGATGATGTCCAACGGGTCCGAGTTTACAGTGGAGGAGGTAGGTATCCGCTGTCCCAAGGAGAGGAAGACCGGGGAGCTCAAGGCCGGGGAGGTCGGCTACATCGGGGCCCAGATCAAGGACATCAAGCTGGTGGAGGTCGGAGATACCATCACCTCGGCCAGCCACTCTGCCGCCGAGGCTCTTCCGGGATTCAGGAAGCTCATGCCGATGGTGTACTCTGGACTCTATCCATCCGACAACAGGGACTTTGAGAAGCTCAGGGATGCGCTTGAAAAGCTCTCCTTGAACGACGCTTCTCTGGTGTATGAACCCGAGACCTCGGTGGCTCTGGGGTCAGGATTCAGGTGCGGCTTTCTCGGCCTTCTCCACATGTCCGTGGTGCAGGAGAGGCTGGAGGACGATTACGACCTCGACCTCATCTGCACCGCTCCCTCCGTCGTCTACGACCTGACCATGTCCGACGGGTCCGAGGTCAGGATCCAGAACCCCGCGGACTTCCCGTCAGACTCCTCCCTGGTCAAGAGGGCTCAGGAGCCCTTCGTAAAGGCCGAGATCATGACCCCGAAGGACTACATCGGATCCATCATGCAGCTGTGCGAGAACCGGAGGGGAAAGTACCTCGGGATGGAGTACGTCGACACCAAGAGGGCGACCCTGAAGTACGAGATGCCCCTCTCCGAGGTGATCTTCTCCTTCTTCGATAGGATCAAGTCTCTGACGGCCGGATACGCCTCCTTGGACTACCAGATCATCGGGTACAGAGACTCTGATTTGGCCAGGATGGACATCCTGCTCAACGGTGACAAGGTGGATGCTCTGACGACTGTGGTCTTCAAGGGCACAGCCTACCCCAGGGCCAGGGCCATAGTGGAGAAGCTGGCCACGGTCATCCCAAGACAGCAGTTCGAGATCCCCATCCAGGCGGCCCTGGATCGGAGGATCATCGCCAGGGCCGACATCAAAGCCGTTAGGAAGGACGTCCTGGCCAAGTGCTACGGAGGCGACATCTCCAGGAAGAAGAAGCTGTTGGAGAAGCAGAAGGAGGGGAAGAAGCGGATGAAGGAGTTCGGCAAGGTCTACGTCCCCCAGGAGGCCTTCATCGCAGTCCTGAGCGTCGACGACTCCGACACCAAAGGCCGGTAGGAAAACTAGTAGCAATCTAGTAAAGGGCGGACTCAAAAGAGTCCGCCTAATCTATAATCAAACCCTGAATCGCAGGGGAATATCAGGGGAAGATGCCTAATGCTCTAGACAAGGGTGTCCAGTTCACCGACCGCCAATACCTCTCGAAGGAGGAGGTCCAGGCCCACTATAACCTCGACGATGTCGAGTCCATCTGGAGCGACATCCAGGGCTATAGGGCCCTGTTCAGGGTGGACCTTCCCGCCAGGTCCGGTTCGGGCCTTCCTTTCTACGCAGTTTTGACCCCATCCATACTGAATCGACTGACCAAGGCTGAGAGAAGGCTCTTTTTAGCTCTGGTGAGGTTCGAGAGGCTTCCTGGATCTCTAAAGGAGAAGGTCAGAAAGGCCACCCTGTGCAACGAGTTGGAGGTCCTCTCCGAGTACTATGAGCTTGGGGTTACCAGGCCGCAGATCGAGGCTGTAGTAGACGGCAGGGTTTCTGACGACCTTAGGCAGACCCTGCTCTCAAGGATCGCCAGGGAGGAGGAGAGCCTGATAAGGAGCCCGGCGGACAGGTTCGACTCGAAGGTTTCAGACAGCATCAACGCCGGGGTTCAGGACGAGAGCCCGGAGAGCCTCTCGGCCCAGCCCACCAGGATCGCACCGCTGTTCAGGATCCTGGACAGCGACGAGGACCTGCCTCTAGTCCTCCGGTTCCTTCTGGTCTTCCTCTGGTTCTCCACCGCTCGGCCGTACGAGTACTCCTCCGAGGTCACAGCGGGGCTATTAGCCCGGGCATTCCTCTCGAATCAAGGCTTTGAGACGATGCCCTACTGCCTCAGCGTCAGCAACATATATCTGAATAGGTCTACGGACTTTTTAAAGGCTACCGACCTCTCCATAAAGACTAGAGATGTTGACTACTTTCTCAGGGAAGCCGTCCCCCTCTTCGAGGAGGACATCTCCCAGCTGGAGAGCGACATCTCCAGGATGGAGAGGGAAAGCCCTCTAATCGCTGAAGAGGCGGAACCCAGGCCCGAGAAGCCCAGGCCCGTGGAGCCCTACAGCAGGATCGCCGGGGAGAGAAAGAAGGCTCAGACAGGACCCAAGCCCGTCACCAACGTCTCCGATGCCGCGGCCGAGATGCTGGAGGACTACCCCGTCCTCAAGGCCTTCCAGGCCGAGTTCTACCTCAGCCACAGGACCATAGGGAAGTTCTATACCCTCAAGCAGTTCGAGCAGGCCGAGGACGTGGTCTACGAGACCGCCAGGACCTCGATGGAGCTATTGTGCAACCTGGGCTTCTACCGCAAGGGAAAGGCGGGGAAGAAGTTCACATACACTCCGATTCCTAAGGATGTAGCTGTTCAGAGCGGAGAGGATGAGAAGGCCGAGAAGCAGGAGGGTCAGCAGAGGTGAACGTCCTGTTTGCGATCCTGGGTGTCATCGTTGCTCTAGTGGTCATCCTAGTTCTCTGCTACTTCCTTATTCCGGGACTGAGGCAGAGGGACAGGGAAGGCAAGAAGACCAGGGCTGAGAACGCCAGGGACGAGGTGAAGTCCATGGTGAGGGAGGATGCTGACGAGAGGCCTATCGACCGCTCCCAGGAGGCCATCATGGATGCGATGGAGGAGGTCGAATCCAGGGCCGATGCTCTGAATCTCAAGCTCAGCCAGATCGAGCTCTACTATCTGGCCATCGAGTCCATCGTCTTCCCGAGGTACTTCAGGTGAATCCTCCCCGCTCTCTATACGTCCACATCCCCTTCTGCCGGCACATCTGCCCCTACTGCGACTTTCCCAAGCTCCTGAGCTCCACCGGCTACCAGAGCCGGTATGTTTCAGCTCTGCTCAGAGAGGATGAGAGGTACTCATACCTTCACTTCGACACCATCTATCTGGGAGGTGGAACCCCCTCGGCTCTGGAGCCGGAGCAGTTGACAAAGATCATAAAGACTTTGATCAGTAGGCACGGAGCTCCCAAGGAGCTCACGGTTGAGTGCAACCCCGAGGATGTCGACTCAAGGATGGCTCAACTCTTTTATAGCCTGGGTGTTAATCGAGTTTCTCTTGGGGTTCAGAGCGTCTCGGATAGGACTCTGAAATACCTCGGGAGAAGGCACACTGCTAAAGGTGCCGAGATTGCTCTGGATAACCTGAGATCCGCTGGGATAGATAACGTATCCTGCGACTTCATATACGGTCTTCCGGGAGAGGGGAGAGACGAGCTCTTGAACGACCTGGCCTGGGTCGGGGCTCATCGTCTTACTCACGTTAGCCTCTACGCCCTCCAGCTTGAACCTCACACCCAGATGTACAACCAGGGGGTGAAGGAACCTGATCAGGACACTCTATCCGACGACTACGAGCTGATAAATCAGACTCTGGCTAAATCGGGAATGAGAAGGTACGAGGTTTCAAACTTCTGCCTTCCTGGGTATGAGAGCTTGCACAATCTGTGCTACTGGAAGGGCGATGCCTACGCCGCTATAGGCTATGGAGCCTCCTCCTACGTCGATGGGGTCAGAGAGGTCAGGACCCGGAACATGGAGGAGTACCTCTCCGGAAAGTTCGTCCACTCCGCCCACAGGGAGAGCCTCAGGGAGCAGGAGTTCGACTACCTCATGTGCAACCTGAGGCTGGACAGAGGCTTCTCTCTAGAGGACTTCGAGTCCAGGTTCGGCCACAGCTTTCTGGAGAGCTACGCCGACAGGATTAGAATTCTCGGAGACAGGCTGATAGTCGAGGATGGAAGGGTTAGGGTTAGACCCGATCAGATCTACGTTCTGGACTCCGTCCTCGTCGACCTCTTGGACTTCAGCAGCCTGTCCGAGGAGGGCGCTTAGCGGATGAGAAAGAGCAGGGATCCTCTCCTCTATATAGAGCCCACCGATGAGGATGGCCTTCCGGTATCTCTGGCTCTGAGAAGGGCGAAGTCCGGCCTCTCCAACAATCTGGTCAGGCACAGCTTTCTCGGGTATCTGAAAATAGTCCTGAAGAACCTGTTCAGCTGGTTCAACATCATTCTGTTCGCAGTCGCCATCTGTTTTATCGTCTTCGGAGTTGGATTTTCTAGAGAGACCCAATATGGAATTACAAAATACGGATTTTTAATTCCAGTTATTCTGAACCTGTTCATAGGCACCTACCAGGAGTGCAAAGCCAAGGCTCTGATCGATAGGCTCACCCTGGTGAACGAGCAGAGAGTCGAGGTGCTCAGAGATAAGAATTGGATTCAGATCCCTGCCACCCAGATCGTGCTGGGCGACCTGATCAAGGTTGGGCAGGGGATGCAGGTACCTGTAGACGGGAAAATAATCAAAGGCTTTTTAGATTTAGATGAGTCCATCCTCACAGGAGAGCAGGATATCAAGCGCAGGTTGGTGGGAGAGAGAGTCCTAGCTGGGGCTATCGTGATATCCGGAGAGGCCAGAATCAGAGTCAGAGAGGTTGGGAGGAACACATTCGCTCAGAAGCTCAGGTCTGGGGTGGATAAACTTCGGAAACCCAAGCCTGAGATGGTTCGCTCTATCGATGGTTTTGTTATGGCCCTATCGATTTTGATAGTTCCTCTTTCAATTCTTTCTGGCTGGGTTTCATACAACACTCTTGAGCCGTTCTCGGATACCGGGCTTATTCAGGACGTGGCTGTGACTGTGGGGACTACGATTGTGGGAGCAATTCCAACAGGTCTAGTTCTTCTTGCCTCGGCTCGGTGTGCTCTATCCGTCATCGCCCTGTATAGGGAGAAGACCTCGGTCAAGGAGCTCAGGTCGGTCGAGGGCCTAGCTATGTCTCAGGTGGTCTGCCTGGATAAGACCGGTACCCTGACCACTGGAAAGATGGAGTTTGCTGGGGCTTACTACTGTGTGGAGGACCGCTCCAGGGTCGATCAGCTGCTCTCGGCTGTGCTCAGATCTGTTCCCGATAGTTCTGAGACAGCCATAGCCCTCAGATCTGAGTTCAACGTGCCCTCCGACCTTGAGGCTTCAGACGTGCTCCCGTTCAACTCCAAGATCAAACACTCCGGATGCAGGTTCGTCGGGGATGACGGTTTCTACGCCATCGGGGCTCCGCAGTTCCTGCTGAAGGAAGCGAATCCTCTTCTGGAAAGAGTTAAAGAGGAGGCTTCCAAAGGCTTAAGAGTTCTGGCCTTTGTAAGGATTGCTCCAGACGAATCTGAAGAGCCCCTCTGTCTGCTCTATCTGAGGGATCAGATAAGGCCGGGAGCTGCTGAAGTCATTAGGCAACTCACAGCCGCAGGAGTATCCGTAAAGATCATCTCCGGAGACGACCCGACCACGGTGGCTGCCATAGCTAGAAGGCTGGAAATTCCAGACTCCGACAGATACCTGAACGTGAAGGATGTCGATCAGGAAACTTTAAGGGCAGCTGCAATCTATCAGACCATCTTCGGCCGGGCTACCCCGGAGCAGAAGAGGGACCTGGTGCGGGCGATGCAGAGCCAGGGGCTCAAGGTGACCATGGTGATCGATGCCCTCAACGATCTTCTTGCTGCCAAAGCCTCCGACTGCTCCATCTGCATCGCCCACGAGGGCGGGTCTCAGGCTGCAGCCCAGGTGGCCGATGTCACCATCCTGGACGGGGATTTCTCCCACATGCCCGCCATCATCAAGGAGGGGAGGAAGAGCGTGAACGACATGCAGCGCTCCGCCACCCTGTTCCTCATGAAGTCCTTTTTAGCTCTGGGGCTAGCTGCTACCTCTCCACTCTTCGGTCACATCCCCTACTCGGTCGAGGGTCTCTACCTGGTGACCTGGTTCGTCACCGGGGTCGGAGGCTTCGTCTTGGGACTAGAGGACAACAACGACCCGGTGAAGCCGGGGTTTACCAAGAGGGTTCTAGCTAGGTCGATCCCCGCGGGGCTCTTCCTCTTCCTTACCGTCTTCTCCGTGCAGCTGATGGTCAGGTTCGACGCTGTGCCATTCGCTCTGGTTCACCCGCACCTAGGCCTTATTGAAGTTCCTCAGGAAGTCAGAGCCATCGCTCAGGCTGGAGAGGGGATCAACTACTCCGAGTACCTTGAGCTTTTGGGCTCTGGAATAGAGAGGGATACCCTGCTCTCATCCCTCCTCTTCATCGAGGAGCCGACCTGCATCTTCGCAGCTGTCATAGCTGCCTTCTCCGTGATGCTCCAGGTCTGTCAGCCGGTAAACAAATTCCGGCTGACGGCCATGGGCATCAGCGGAGTAATAGTTCTAGGAGCTACCCTCCTGATGCCGATGTTCTTCCTAGGGGCTGACAACATACCCGCCGGAAGGACTTTGGACCTGGTAGCCTTCTGGTCCGAGGACTGCTACTTCTCGGCCATATCTAAAGTTCCTGGGGCTTGGATATATCTGGTGTGCCTAGCCGTAGTCGCTATACCTCTGTTCGCTCTGATCAAATACGTATCTGAGGTTTTCGTATTCAGGGTGGATCAGAGGCGTTTCTCAGTCCTGAAGCGGGTAGACTTCAGGACTGATGACTCCCTGAAGAGATCCATTCAGAACCTCTTCGGGAAAGCTAAGTCGAAGGTTTCCAGCAGAGAACAGGAATAGGGACGAATATTCGAATTTTTGATGTCGAAAAAGGGCAACTCCTGAATATGGATATCGAGGAGGTGCCTGGGAGTGGGAATCTTCAGGAGAGACAGGGATAGGAGCTCTTCCAAGTCCGGCTTTTCGACGTGGTTAAGAGAGGGAGCTCTGCAGTGTGCTGCGGGTGCTATAGGAGCAGTAGCAGGGCTCCTCTTCACCGGGAGTATCACGGCTTTCATACTGGTGCTTCTGATACTGGTTGTTGTTGGAATCCTTGCGGGGAGATCCATCGCAGGGTGCAGAGTCGTTCCAAGCCTGGATATCGGGGACACGTCTGACCGTGGAGAAGTTCTAGTAAGGAAAGTTAAGGGAGAAATCGAGCAAAAGAATGCTGTTGAGCTCGATCGAAGAAGGCTGATGGACGGTTGCATCTCTCTCGGGCTTTCCAGTCTTGGACTGATTCTTTCGATTTTTACTAGCTTCGGATCGAAGCTGTTCTCCGAGTTTCAGACCGGAGGTGGAATGACCTGCACCATAGTCCTGGGCACAGGAATTCTCGTTCTGGATGCTCTCCTCATATTCGGGATGAGATCGAAGGGAGGAAGAAGTGCCAAGCGGAACTAAGACTCAGAAGATTGTTAGTCTGATTTCAGGGCTTCTGATAGGTGTTGGACTGATACTCTCCATTTACTTCCTGTTCCTCTATGACGGGAAGATGTCCATGGTGCTCAGGATACTGATACCCGTCATCATCCTGGGCCTAGGAGTTGGCGGATACTTCTTGTCCAAAAAGAAATCGAAGAACGCTGAACCACAGGTGGACGAGAGAGGTATGTACGGCTTAATCGAAGCAGCTTGCAGGTCCGTGGCTGAAGGAAAGGACGGGAAGCAGGCGCTGTTGGATGCTGTCGATTTGAGCTCTGACCCTCTCCAGAGTCAGGTGAGGATCTATCTAGAAGAAGGGACTGGAGTACTGAGGACCTGGAAGGATAGAGACCTTCTGAGCTCTCTAGAGCAGCTGATGTCGGGGGATGAAGCCGGGGCTACCGAGATACTCAGAAGGGTATATGGAGAGGAGAAATCTACGACCTATAGCCCCTGGAGCACCCTGGTTATTGCTGGAGTCATTCTGGTCTTCTTAGTCGCACTTGTAGCCTCAGGTATAAAGGTCTAAATACGATAGCCTTTAGAATCTTGTAAACTATCGACTTCTGGAGGCTGGAAATATGAACGACATCATCGAGGAGCTGAAGGTCAGGGGGATGCTCGACTCCTTCTCCGACGAGGAGAAGGTCAGGGAGCTCTTGAAGACCCCTCAGACCATCTACTGCGGATTCGACCCCTCTGCGAGATCCATGCAGTTGGGTAACTTCGTGATGATCACCATACTCCAGAGGCTGCAGCAGGCCGGGCACAGGATCGTGGCCCTGGTCGGTGGGGCCACCGGGATGATCGGAGACCCCTCAGGCAAGGCGGCGGAGAGGAGCTTCCTCACCGAGGAGAGCGTGATGGAGAACGCCAGGTGTCTGAAAGCACAGCTCTCCAAGTACCTGGATTTCTCCGATCCGAGCAGAGGAATCCTCCTGGACAACTACGACTGGTGGAGCCAGACAAACGTCATCGAGTACCTCAGGGACTTCGGGAAGGCCATCCAGGTCAACTACATGCTGGACAAGGAGCTGGTGAGAAAGAGGCTCGAGGTGGGCATCTCCTACACCGAGTTCTCCTACATGGTCCTCCAGGCCGGAGACTTCTACAGGATCAGGCAGAAGTACGGCTGCACCATCCAGATCGGAGGCGGAGACCAGTGGGGCAACCTGACCACTGCTCTGGACTTCATCAAGCGGAAGGAAGGGCCAGAAACACCCTGCCAGGTGTTCAGCGTCAAGCTCATCACCGATTCCAGCGGCAAGAAGTTCGGGAAATCCGAGAAGGGGGCCCTCTACCTCGACCCCTCGATGACCTCGCCCTTCGACATCTATCAGTATTTCATTAACGTCGCCGACGACGATGTCAGGAGGTACATGTACATCTTCGACCCCAGGCCGCTGGAGGAGATCGATTCCATCTGCGCCAAGCACATGGAGGACCCCGGAAAGAGGCTGGGTCAGAGAGAGCTGGCCTACGCCGTGACGGCCAGGGTGCACGGGAAGGAGGTGGCCGACCGCTGCGTCGAGATGACCGCTGCCCTCTTCTCCGGGGACTTCTCGAAGCTGGACCTTGAGTCCAGCCTGGACCTGGCCAGATCCCTTGAAGCTAAGAGTTTCCAGGGAAGCCTAGGAATACTCGATGCCCTGGTCCTCTCCGGGCTGGCCGCATCAAAGAGCGAAGCCAGGCGCTTCGTGACCGGGCAGGCCGTAAGCGTCAATGGAAATAAGGTCACCGATGTGGCCTACACCCTGACCTCCTCCGATGCCATCGGCGGCCGGGTGATCTTCCTTAAACGCGGCAAGAAGAACAACGCCGCCCTGCTGGTGTCCAATAATTAGCACTCTTACCTTGACAGTGCTAAAAACCAATCTAGAATCTCCTCTGCACGGGGAGGTTTTTAGATATGGCTGACGCTGAGCAGAAGTATACCGAGAAGACAATAGAGGCTCTCAATATCGCCAAGGGGCTGGCCCAGAATAGCCACCATCCCGAGGTGGGGGTAGCCCACCTTCTAAGGGCCCTCTTCGACCAGAGCGAGTCCTTCTACCAGAGGATCCTTGAGAAACTTTCAATCGATTTAAAGACGGTAAGCCAGCAGATATCCAACTACCTCAACTCCATCAGCAGCGTGAGCGGCGACTCGTCCAAGATCTACTTCAGCTCCGATGTCGAGAACCTTCTAGGAAAAGCTGCCAAGATCCAGAGGAACTGGTCCGACGAGTACATGTCCGTGGAGCACCTCCTCCTGGCTCAGTTCGACATAAATAACTCCCTGGTCCGTCAGCTTTCTAGTATTCCAAACTACGACCGGAAGAGCTTCGAGCAGGCGATAAGGTCCATCAGGGGATCCTCCAGGGTCACCTCGGGAAACCCCGAGGAGACCTACGAGGCTTTAAGCAAGTACGGCAGGGACCTGGTCAGCGAGGTGGCCTCCGGGAAGATCGACCCCATCATCGGCAGGGACGAGGAGATCAGGAGGGTGATGACCATCCTCTCCAGGAAGTCCAAGAACAATCCCATCCTCATCGGAGACCCCGGGGTTGGAAAGACCGCGGTAGTCGAAGGCCTAGCCTGGAGAATCTTCAAGGGCGATGTGCCTCAGTCCCTGAAGGACAAGACCGTCTGGGAGCTGGATCTGGGCGCTCTGGTCGCCGGGACCCAGTACCGCGGTCAGTTCGAGGAGAGGCTCAAGTCCGTGATCAAGGAGGTCGCCCAGTCCGACGGGAGAATCATTCTGTTCATCGATGAGATCCACACCCTCATAGGAGCGGGCAAAGCGGAAGGGGTCACCATGGATGGAGCCAACATGCTCAAGCCCGCCCTGGCCAGGGGCGAGCTCCACTGCATCGGTGCCACCACCATAAATGAGTATCGCAAGTACATCGAGAAGGACCCCGCCTTCGCCAGGAGGATGCAGATGGTGATGGTGGACGAGCCCACCGTCGAGGATTCGATCTCCATCCTCAGGGGATTGAAGTCCAGGTACGAGGCTCACCACGGTGTCCAGATTACCGACGATGCTCTGATCTCGGCCGTGGTCCTCTCCAAGAGGTACGTCGCCGACAGGTTCCTCCCCGACAAGGCCATCGACCTCATAGACGAGGCCTGCGCCAGGACCAGGATGCAGATCGACTCCGTCCCCGTCCCCCTGGACGAGTGCAACAGGAAGATCATGCAGCTTCAGATCGAGAAGGTCTCCCTGAAGAACGACACCTCCGAGTCCGCCAGGAAGCGGATCGAGGAGATGGACAGGGAGATGGCAGACCTCAAGGAGAAGAGGGACGAGCTCACACTCCAGTGGCAGAACCAGAAGAAGCAGCTGGACGCGGCCAAGTCCCTGCAGAACAAGCTGGACATGGCCCAGCTCGACCTCTCCAAGGCCATGTCGGACGCCGACTACGAGACCGCCGCCAGGCTCCAGAACATGGAGATCCCCAGCCTCAAGAGGCAGATCCAGGAGGCCAAGGACAGGGCCAGCAGCGGGCTGCTCTCCGAGGTGGTGAGCACCGACAGCGTGGCCCAGGTGGTCTCCCAGCAGACCGGGATCCCCGTGGAGCGGATGGCCGCCTCCGAGAGCCAGAAGGTCATTGGATTAAAAGAATCTTTGGAGAAGAGGGTCATCGGCCAGGACGAGGCCATCCAGAGGGTCTATAGCGCCATCCTCCGCTCCCGGGCCGGGATCCAGGATCCCACCAGGCCCATCGGTAGCTTTCTCTTCCTCGGGCCCACCGGGGTGGGGAAGACCGAGGTGGCCAAGGCTCTGGCCGCCAACCTGTTCGACGACGAGAGCCAGATGGTCAGGATCGACATGTCCGAGTACGGGGAGAAGTACACCGTCTCCAGGCTCATCGGTGCGGCCCCCGGCTACATCGGCTACGACGAGGGCGGACAGCTCACCGAGGCGGTGAGGAGGAAGCCCTACAGCGTGGTGCTCCTCGACGAGATCGAGAAGGCCCACCCCGACGTCTTCAACGTCCTGCTCCAGATCCTCGACGACGGGAGATTGACCGACGGGAAGGGTAGGACCGTCGACTTTAAGAACACCATCATCATCATGACCTCGAACCTGGGTAGCGAGTATCTTCTCAAGGGGGTCAACGACGAGACGAAGTCCCAGGTCGATAGGCTCTTAAAGGCCACCTTTAAGCCGGAGTTCCTCAACAGGATCGACGAGGTCCTCTGCTTCAACCCCCTGACCGACGAGGTCATTGACAGGATCGTCATGAAGTTCCTCGACCAGCTCAAGGACCGCATGGCCAACAGGGAGGGCGGAGCCATCGAGGTGACCTACACCGATGAAGCGGTAAAGAGAATCCACGAGCTCTCCTACGACCCGGCCTTCGGGGCCAGGCCCATCAGGAGGTTCATCCAGGACAGCATCGAGACCCCTCTGGCCGAGGGCATAGTGTCTGGAAGGATAGTCGACAGGGCCAGCATCGAGGTCGGTGAGGACGGGAACCTGAGGGTAGAAGCCGAGAGCTAGCCCTTGCAATAGATTTCGCCAGGTCGTATGATTCATAAGCCCGTTTGGCGTGCGCTCATCCGCTCGTCCGACGATAGCCCTGGAGAGTAACCCGCAGCCAAGGCGGGCGAAGGGCTATCACCCGGAGCGTCAGGGAGCGCATCCTGCCCTTACGGGGAAAGGAAATCACTTTAAGTATGTCTCGTTACACCGGACCTGTCTGGAAGGTTTCCAGACACCTCAACTACTCCATCCTGGGGACTGGCAAGGAGCTGGCCAAGCGCCCCTACGGCCCCGGCCAGCACGGCCAGGACCGCCACGGGAAGACCTCCGAGTACGGCAGGCAGCTTCTGGAGAAGCAGAAGCTCCGCTACACCTACGGGGTCTCCGAGAGGCAGTTCCGCCGCTACTTCGGAATCGCCAAGAAGTCCCGCGGTCTGACCGGCCTCGCCTTCATGCAGATCTGCGAGTCCAGGCTGGACAACGTCGTCTACAGGCTGGGCTTCGCCGTCACCCGCAGGCAGGCTAGGCAGCTGGTCGCCCACGGCCACGTCACCGTCGACGGGAAGAAGGTCGACATCCCCTCCTTCCTGGTCAAGGTCGGACAGGTCGTCTCCCTCAAGGAGAAGAGCAAGTCCCTCAAGCTGGTCAAGGATGCCCAGGAGAACCTCAAGGCCACGGTTCCCTACGTCGAGCTGGATAAGAACAAGCTCGAGGGCAAGCTGATCCGCCTGCCCGAGAGGTCGGAGCTCACCCCCGAGATCGACGAGTCCCAGATCGTCGAGTTCTACAACCGCAAGTCCATCGACTGAGCTGGTAGAATAGTCCAGCACCCGTTCCTTCTGCCGTCGGGAGAACAGGCAGCGTCATGGCGGATATGGTGAAGCGGTTTAACACTCCGGACTGTGAATCCGGCATACACGGGTTCGATCCCCGCTATCCGCCCCACTGGAAAACGAGGCCTGCAGCCAGCGATGGCTGCAGGCTTTTTCAGTGCTGCTAAAGCGCTGAAAATCCGATATTTCGAGTTTTTTGAAAGGGCTTTCCTTATAATATTGGAAAGGGGGCTAAATAACCATGAAATTGCTGTTGGCAGCAGTGGCTCTCACCATCGGATGCATAGGGCTGAAGTCGGCAGGCGACTACCCGCAGGAACCGGAACCTCCCGGTATTGAGGACAAGATAATCCTCAATGTTGACGCTCCTTCCACCCAGCTATTGGATTCTGGGGAAGCGAATGAGACCGGGAGCATCGAGGTTGTCTTCGAGTATGTGGACGACTTCCCCTCCGATCACGATGAGATCGACTCCCTTGAAGAGAGGACGGAGCATCGCATCGCGGCTGGAGAGCACTTTCAGAGGGAGAACGAGGAGAGGGCTAAAGCCATAGCCCTGAGAAACTACACCGATGTCTATGTTTCTAAGTACTCTCCCTTCATCGTCTTCGAGTATCCTTCGCTGAGCGAGTTTCTGACAGAGGATTACGCTAAGCTCTCCCTCAGCGACTCCGACGATCTATGCGCGATTTTCGTCGACGAGGATAGCGGCTGCGACCTGGCTGATAGGAATGACTCTTCCGTATCGATATATCCCTTCACTCAGGCGAAGGAGGATATAGGGTTGCCGGATCACCCGGAGTATGACGGTACGGGTATAAAGATAGGGTCGATTGAGGGCGGGGCTCCAGATAATTCTTCCAATCTTGCGGGAGTGACATGTCATGTCTTTGGGGAGTACAGAGATCCTCACGCTTTCTACACCTCGTCGATCTACGGAGGTAATTCCGGAATAGCCAAAGGAGCAGAGATCTATTTCGCCTGCTTGGAGAATAAAACTTTCATACAGTGCGCTGACTGGCTGGTTGAAAACGATGTCGATGTAGTCAATGTCAGCGCTGGGTGGATGACCGGGAGCTACGATGACAAAAGCGCATACGTCGACTTCGCAGCCAAGCAGTACGGCATCTCGTTCTGCGTCTCCGCCGGAAATGAAGGGGAGAGCAACAAGATCAACAGCGTCTCGATTGCGGTCAATGCAATCTCGGTCGCCTCTAACGACTCCAATCTCAAGATCAGCAGCTTCTCCAGCTCCGGGCTCAGGAAGAAGGAGAGAAAGAAGCTGAGCAAACCCACGTTGACCGCTCCGGGAGGGAGTCTATACGGGATACCCTACGTCTCTGAGACTATCAGTGGGACTAGCCTCTCGGCCCCCATGGTCACCGGTATCGTCGCGATACTGATGCAGGAGTTTCCTCTTCTGAGAGGTCACCCGGAAAATGTTCTCTCCGCCCTTACCGTCTCGGCTATCCCAATCAAGGGACAGGAGGACATCTGGGATGAGGATGCCGGATTCGGGTTGGTCAACTACGAGAGAGCCAGAAAGGCGGCCCGAGCCTTCGGAACTGGGAATGTCACCGGAAGATACAAAGAGGGCGAATCGGTGTGGGACAAGACCATAACGATATCCAGCGGTGAGACGTTCCATTTCAACAACACCTTCCTGTTCAACGGAACCGAGTCGACAAAAATCTCTTCCGTCAAGTTCTCGGCGCTGGAATCCAGGCTTAAGGACTCCTCTGGAAGAGTTGTAGCTACCTCGAAGAGATTTAGCAACTTCTCCACTCTGATCTATACGAACAATGGGGCAGAACAGGAGTATAGGCTCGACCTCTATCTGCTCGAGGATAACAGGAAGAACGGCATCTCCGACTTCTACGGGTTCACCTACTTCTTGAGCGACGACACTGATTTGCTGAATATCAGAAGTAACATCTCATTCGGATACAAGAATGAAAGATTGGTGGATTCTTCGCTGGAAAGGTCAGCATTCGTATGAGGAAAAAATATTATCCATCGACGTAACATCTGCTTGAAATTTAAAATTCCACCGTCTGAAGAGAACATATTTGTTCTATGAAAACTTCTCTCCCAACAACTGTTCATCGAAGTGATATTCATCCGATTCAAGGCGTTACTTTCTAGAGATAGGAGCAGATACAGAATGAAAAAAGATACAAGGTTCTTCTCGCTGATCCTCCTGATCTTCTCCCTGGTGTTTGGCACGGTGTCGTGCCAGGGAGGGGGCCAGTCTTCCTCCGAGGTTGACGACAGGGTTCAGTTCAGAGAGGATGATCCATTCATCATAGGCCTGAACGAGACCAGGCAGCTGGAATATGAGATTCACGACATCAGCGGAACTCCGGCCTTCACCTCCGATGACGAGAGCATCGTGAGCGTCGACTCTGCCGGCAATGTCACTGGGAACAGATACGGAGCGACCGACATCTACATCGAAGTCGCTGGAGTCACCGATTCGATCAGGGTCTACGTATACGACGACGACGGTCCGGAAATATCGTTTATGGTTGCCCTTGTCGACGAAGAGACCATCCACGTCGGACAGAAGATTCCGGTCGAGGCGAGCATCTGGGATGTCGATTCGAAGTATATGCAAGGTGCCTGCACGATCGAGATGGTCACGTCGGACAAGATCGCAGAGTACAAGGACGGGGTCCTCACCGCAAAATCCGTCGGCGAGGTCGTCCTCTACGCCAGGCTTCTCGATCGGGTCTCTATCCCCACGGTCATCCACGTGCTCAAGAGGAGACAGGAGGAGGCGCCGTTTCCCGATGATTCATATCTCTATTTAGTGCCCAGCAAGCTCTTCGTCGATCCCCTGGAGACCTTCAGCTTCAAGTGCATCATGTCCTCGGAGAAATACGACAAGTATCTCGATAGGGTTCAGATATATGCCTTCGACGGTGCTGAGGGCCTCAGGTCCACAGCCGAAAACAGATACTATTTTTCTGGAGTCTCTGGAAAGACCACAGGGAAGGCTAGCTTCGTCGCTATCTACACGGACGACAGGGGGATGATCCACCTGTCGGGTGTCGAGACAGTCACTTGGGGAGACGACCTCGAAGCTCCCGAGAGCTTCACGATAACGCCCCGAGAAACTGAGATATCGCTGGAAACTAGCATCGACATCTATTTGGACGTGAATCCTTCGACTGCGAGCCACCAGGTCAATCTCTTCTGCCTCAACGACCCCGACGCATTCTCGTTCTCGGCCGATGTGGCTACTGGTCTGAAGACTGGGACTTTCCAGATCCAGGGCGAGATCCAGGACGTGATGAGCAATGTCATCGAGATTACAGTTGTCGACGATTAGCTCTGGTATGTCCAGTGAGTGAAGTCGCTTGATTAAGAGTTCATAATGGTGTCGGATGCAGATGGCGTTATTGAGTATTTGACAACTCGGATATTCAGACAGTGTTTAGAATTTTTGACTGAATATAGGCGTTAATCCTCGTGCTAACAACCTATCTTTTATTTATAAAGTTTTCTATTATTTTAATTCGTTTTCTCCGATGTCCTTGAAAGATTTGAAGGTCGGTTGGATAATCGGCCCGGCTGTGATGGGAAGGGAGCAGGGAGCGCTGCCGATAGAGAGCCCGGGACGGTGGAAGCCGGGTGGCAGTCCCCTGTTCTGTCGTCCCTGAGCCTTCCGGGAACGGACGGTCCGCTGCGGTCAGCGGAGAATGAGTGGGCGGATAGACTATCCGCCAAGCGGGGTGGTACCGCGCGCAAGCGCCCCCGCAGCCGTTGCGGAGGCATCTATGAAGATCGACATGGACAAGAATTTCGACCGCTCGAAGGCCGAGAGGGGTCTCGAGCGGAAGTGGATCGACGGAGGCTATTTCAGGGCCGGGAAGGACGAGGCGGCTTTAAAGAAGCCTCGCTTCTCCCTGATCGTCCCACCTCCCAACGTGACCGGGAAGCTCCACATCGGGCACGCCAAGGACAACACCGAGCAGGACATAATCGCCAGGTACAAGAGGCTCAAGGGCTACGATGTCCTTTTCCTTCCCGCCATGGACCATGCGGGTATCGCCACCCAGGCCAAGGTCGAGGAGAAGCTCAGGGCCGAGGGGATCGACAAGTACCAGCTCGGGAGAGAGGGATTCCTGGAGAGGGCCTGGGCCTGGAAGGACGAGTACGCCAGGTCGATCCACGCCCAGTGGGAGGCCATGGGCCTCTCCCTCGATTTTTCCAGGGAGAGGTTCACCCTGGACGAGGGGATGCAGAAGGCCGTGGCCCACGTCTTCAAGTCCCTCTACGACAAGGGGCTGATCTACCAGGGCGAGAAGATCATCAACTGGGACCCTGTCCTCAAGACGGCCCTTTCCAACATAGAGGTGGTTCACAAGGACATCCCCGGAAAGTTCTACTACTTCAAGTACCGCCTCGAGGGGGACCCCGAGGTCTATCTGACCGTGGCGACGACCAGGCCCGAGACCATGTTCGGAGACACGGCCCTGGTCTACAACCCCAAGGATTCCAGGTTCAAGAAGTTCTCCGGCAAGAGGTTCATCAACCCCGCTAACGGGGAGCCCCTGCCCCTGATCGCCGACACCTACGTGGACATGGAGTTCGGCACCGGGGTGATGAAGTGCACCCCGGCTCACGACCCCAACGACTTCCTCATCGGGCAGAGGCACCACCTGGAGATGCCGGTGGTGATGAACCCCGATGCCACCATGAACGACCGCTGCGGCAAGTACGCAGGCATGGACAGATTCGAGTGCCGAGAGGCCCTGGTCGAGGACATCGAGTCTCACGGAGACCTGATCAAGATAGAGAACATCATCCACAACGTCGGTCACTCCGAGAGGACCGACTCCATCATCGAGCCCTACCTGTGCAAGCAGTGGTTCGTGAGGATGAAGCCCCTGGCCCAGGCCGTCGATAGGATCCAGCACTCCAAAGAGAGGACCAAGTTCTTCCCCGCCAGGTTCGCCAGGACCTTCCAGAGGTGGCTGGACACCACCGAGGACTGGTGCATCTCCAGGCAGCTCTGGTGGGGCCACAGGATTCCGGTATATACAAACAAGAAGACCGGGGAGGTGGTTTGCTCCGAAACCCAGCTGGACCCTGCAGAGTGGGACCAGGATCCGGACGTCCTTGACACTTGGTTCTCGTCGGGACTGGCCCCCTTCGCCTTCATGGGCTGGCCCGAGGACGAGTCCCTGATGAAGAGGTACTACCCCCTGGACGTGATGGTCACCGGGTACGACATCATCTTCTTCTGGGTGGCCAGGATGGCCTTCGACGGTGTCCACTTCACCGGGGAGATGCCGTTCAAGGATGTCGTCCTCCACGGCCTCATCAGGGACAGCCAAGGAAGGAAGATGTCGAAGTCTCTAGGCAACGGCATCGACCCCTTCGACGTGATCGACAGGTACGGGTGCGACGCCATGCGCTGGGCCCTCTCGTCCCAGGGCGCTCCCGGGCTGGATCTGAACATCGGAGAGAGCAACTTCAAGACGGCCTCCGAGTTTGTCAACAAGGTCTGGAATGCCTCCAGATACGTTCTTTCCTCTCTACCTGACGACTATAAACCCTCGCCTCTGAAGGTCTCCGAGCTGTCCTTCGAGTCGACCTGGCTCCTCAACAGGCTGAACAGGACCATCCTGGGCTACCAGAGGAACATGGACAAGTACGAGCAGGGGCAGGCGGCCAGGTACCTCTCCGACTTCATCTGGGACGACTTCTGCGGGAGCTACCTGGAGTGGACCAAGGTCGAGCTTCTCAACGCCGACGAGGATGCGAAGAGGAGGGTCTACGACACCCTCTACGCAGCCCTGAAGGACATCCTCCTTCTCCTCTTCCCCTTCTGCCCCTTCGTGACTGAGACCATCTACAGCTACATGCCCGGCCACAAGAACTCCCTCTTCGACGAGGAGTTCCCCCAGGTCTTCACCAGGCTTTCTCCGTCCAAGATCGCCAGGGGGACCAAGGTCAAGCAGATGGTGGCCTACATCAGGAACTTCAAGTCCGAGAACGGCATGGCTCCCAACGAGCCCGTCGACCTGGTGTACAAGTGCACCAAGGCGGAGTTCGAGCAGCTCTCTCCCCTGGTGAACCGCTTCGCCTTCGCCCGAGAGGTCTCCAGGGTCGACGAGGACCGGCCCGGTATGAGGTTCTTCATGAACGTCGGAATCCTGGTGGATGCTTCTGATAAGGAAGCTCTGCAGAAGAAGATCGCCCAGAGGATCGAGAAGCTGGAGTCGGAGATCGCCAGGGGCGAGAAGCTCCTCTCCAACCAGAACTTCGTGAGCCGGGCTAACCCCAAGGTGGTCGAGAGCGAGAGGAAGAAGCTCGAGGCCAACAGGGCGGAGCTGGCCAGGTATCAGGCGAAAGAGTAAAAAAAGTCGAATCTCTGTGTCCCGTTCCCCTCCTCGGCGGGTATTTCCCACCGAGGAGGTTTTCTTTATGGCAAGACCCATGACCGAGAGCGAGATGCTCAACACCGTCGGAGGCGAGGCCATCACCATATCCGGGATCCTGGCCATCATGGCCATCGCCGTGATGGCCGTGGTGGCCTACAAGCTCTTCCAGTCCGGAGGGCAGAGGCAGGCCAAGGTGGAGCTTCCCGGCGGGTTCACCTTCGTCTGGTAGAACGTTTGGGTTTCACCCCCGTGTGAAAGTGTTTACAATACTTTTTCGAAAGGGGCGGAACCCGGTTCCGCAGGATACAGAGATGGAGAACACCGTGAAGGTCACCGGAGACGAGGCGCTGTTCGTCAGCGCGATGAGGATTCTGACCGAGCCCAACCACAAGCCCGAGGAGAGGGACTCGGCCGTGGTCACCCTCGATAGGCTCTGCGCCGAGGGCCACGTCCGCGCCACCGTGCTCCTCGGGATCTGCTACGAGGAAGGGTTCTACGTGGAGAGGAACCTCGAGCTGGCCAAGACCTACTACGACAGAGCCACCTTCCTGGGATCCGCCAACGGCGAGTACCGCCTGGGCGTGCTCCAGCTCCAGGACACCAGGTTCAGGGACGAGGCGGCCGGCGTGCAGCACGTCAAGAACGCCGCAGCCAGAGGCCTGAAGGATGCCCTCAACACCCTGGGCGACATGTACCGCCAGGGCGTCGGGGTCGAGAAGAACCTGCTGGAGGCCGAGAAGTACTACAGACTCTCCGCTGACAGGGGCCTGGGGATCGCCTTCTACCACCTCTACGAGCTGGAGAGCGCCAGGGGCGACACCGAGGCCGCCCAGAGGGATCTCAAGCTGGCCGAGGAGCACGGCTACAGCCTCGAGACCGGCAAGCAGGACTACCTCAGGGCCGAGTTCCTCGAGTGAGCTGCTCTAGGGTCCTTCCCGGCCGGTGGGATAGTCTGGTTCTAGATGCGGAGCCGAGCTTGGATCTCGGCTTTTTAGTGTCTTCTGTGGATGAGGCTTTTCAGAAGTATCCTGGAAGAGTGAATCCTCCCAGGAATGATGTTTTTCGTGCGTTCGAATCCCTGGATCTTGAAGATATCAGGGTGGTCCTCATCGGCCAGGATCCCTACCCTGGGCACGGGGTCGCTGATGGTCTAGCTTTTTCGACCAGAAGCTCTAAGACACCTGCATCGCTTCTGAATATTCATAAGGAGCTGTGTGCGGAGTTCGGGGTTGAGAAGCCTGTCAGGAACGACCTGACATACCTGGCTGAACAAGGAGTTTTCCTATACAACACCTCTCTGATCAGTCTGGATGGAACACCGCTGTTTTTTTCGAAGAATCCGTTGTTCGCTCTTTTGTCTAGAGCTGTGGTCGAAGCTATATCTAATAGAGGTAGGGCAGCTTTTATCCTTCTTGGAAGAGCGGCACAGTCGTTCGAAAAGTGCGTGGATACGGCCAAGAACTGCGTATTGAAGGCTGCTCATCCGTCTCCGCTTTCGGCACATCACGGATTCTTCGGATCCGGAATATTCTCGAGGTGCAATCAAGAACTTGAGAAGTTCGGGTATTCCCCGATTGAGTGGCTCTGAAAAGGGCGCTTATCTCTTAGGTCTTTAAATATTGGAAAGAGTATTGCGTATACACTCTCCAGCTGTTAGCATTAGGCATGCCTTTGTTCGAGACCCTCAAAAAGGGCCGGTATTAGTAGGGCGTGAAGACTGAGAATTCGATTCCTCAAGAAAACTTCAAATTCCTGTTGACACCATCGGACAGAAGCGACATAATCTTTCCCGCTGCGCTCGAAAGGGCCAGCGAAATCGATCCTTGAAAACTCGGCGGAACAGAACAGCACATCACTAGCTAAGA